>Ga0105240_10000260_pt1 | contig 104648 bp, 73 predicted proteins | sample KBSC54metaG_FD_80426 | JGI IMG/M metagenome (GOLD analysis project Ga0105240, IMG submission 80426) | Corn rhizosphere microbial communities from Kellogg Biological Station, Michigan, USA - KBS C5-4 metaG | ecosystem: Host-associated > Plants > Roots > Rhizosphere > Soil | place: Michigan, USA...
AAATCGTCTGGCAGCCATTGACGCAAGATCTGCCAACCGTCTGGAAGCGGGTCGAAAATCATGCTTCAGCACTCTACTTATTTGGCCATAAATAACCAGAAATAAGGTTAACGCTTATGGGACGGCTGTCCTCAGCCGTCCGACCAGGGTGGAATGGAGCATGGACGCCACTGAATCGAAAAACCCCGCGCACAGCGCGTTCTTCGCGCAACCGACGCGCCCAATCACGCGACACATCACCTGCAAGTATCGGTAGGACATGCCAGCTATTGATCCCGTCCATGTTGTATTCCAAGCGCTCCGAGCATGGTCTCCGGTTTATCCACGTCCCAATCCATCCCATCCCTGTCGGACCGCTGAGGACACGGTCCCTACCCAGCGCTGGGCCTCCAGCATCCATTTCAGATCCCCAGCCGAAAAACCGCTCTTTTATTCAGAAATCTAAATCCACTCGGGATGAAGATAATGATGACGATAACGAGGAAGAGATAAAATATCGATCCACCTAAATCATCCTCTTAACGAAACCGTAACACGATTAGTACTCCACCACTCCGGCTCCGCTTAACGCGGATCGGTTATTATCAGACCTTCCGGCCTTTCTGAAAAACAGGGAAGCGGACGGGCCACCGCATTCCGTGTCTTTCAGATCCGAAGCATTATTCTGTCGGCGTCGTGGTTCCGTCCTTCGGCTGCGATTCCTCCTCGCGCTTCAGCGTGGCGGAGAGATTCCCCACTCGCTGGCGCATGATTTTGCCTGGTTTGAATTTGACAGTCGCGCGTGACGGAATGACAAACGCGCTGCCCGGTCGATTTGGATTGCGCCCGACGCGCGGCTTTGTGAGCCGCACTTCAAGCACGCCAAAGTTTCGGAGTTCTACGGTATCACCGCGCGCGAGCGCGTCCGTAATATGATCAAGGGTGCGTTGGACCACATCGAAGACCTGCGACTGCACGAGTCCGGTTTCGTTGCTGATCTGAACGACGAGATCCCTTTTCGTCAAAGTGCCCATACTTAGGCACTTACTCCAATTCCGGGTCCTTGGGCAAGTCAGCTTTTGTGAAATGTGTGGGCGCCACTTCCGCAGCCGTCTTGAAGTGGGTCTTGGCAATCCGGCTCAAAACTTCCGCTCCATGCAGTCCGATGAGGTCCGACGCGATCTGTTTTACCGCGCCTGAAGCCCCCCTCGGAAGCTCCCTTCCGTAGGTCTTTTTCGCATCCTTCAGCCAATCGATAAACCGTTCGCGCGCAAGGATTGACGCGGCAGCGACGGCCAGATCGCTCTCCGCTTTTGTGCGCTGCTCCAGCTCGATGCCTTGTCCCTTTTCCAAAAGCGCCCTTTGGATGAGGCGCGGATTGGCAAACTGATCGCTCAAAGCCCGCGGACAATCGGGCCGGATCTCGAGTAAATTTTCTATGACACGGGCGTGTCCCCAGGCCAGCAGACGGTTCAAATTTCCAAATTTCGTGTAGAGCGCGTTGTACCTTTCGGGGCCGATCGCGACGACGCTGTGCGAGACGCCGGGGGTGTTTTTGATGAGTTTGGCGAAGTCGCGAATCCGCTGGTCGGAGCCGATCCGTTTGGAGTCCTGGATGCCGGCCTGGAGGAATTGCCGCGCAATTTCTTTATCGGTGTAGACCCCGGCGATGACGAGCGGACCGAAGAAGTCGCCCTTGCCGCTTTCATCCACGCCGAAGTGGGGGGTGAACATCGCCGGATTGTGCACCTCTTCGTAACCCATCTTCGCCTGACCGATGATCTCCGGCTCCAGTATGAACTGCACGAATTCCTCTGTCCCCTTTCCCTGCAGCACGATCTTCGGCCCCTTCTCGTAGACCGCAAGGGTGAGCTTGTCCTTCTGGGCAAAATAGAGTGTGTAAGGGCGGGTCTCGAATTTCCAGCCGCCGCGCTCCACGAGGAGCGCACGGAGCCGTTCAGCCTGCTCGCTGGTCAGTGGGCAGGTGTGGAGAGTCTTGGGAGGCGGCTGTTGCGGGCTTGTCGGCATGGCAATTCCCCCGCAGTGTTCCCGACCTTTTCATGCCGCGCAAAGCGAAAGCACTCGATTCTTCCTCGCCCCCCGCCGGAAGCCCGTCCTCTCTTCCGGAGTTTCATCGGGCGCTTGCCAAATGGTTCGGAGAAAATGGACGCGATCTCCCGTGGCGGCGGACGCGCGATCCGTACGCCATCCTGGTCTCGGAGTTCATGCTCCAGCAGACCCAGGTAGTGACGGTGATGCCGTACTACGAACGCTGGCTGGAGCGCTTTCCCGATTTCACCGCGCTCGCCACCGCCGCCGAGGCCGACGTGCTGCACGCCTGGCAGGGGCTCGGCTATTATGCGCGTGCGCGCAATTTGCATCGTGCCGCAAAATACGTCGTGCAGCATCATGGCGGTCGGTTGCCGGATGATCCGGAAGCGATTTCTCAATTACCCGGCGTGGGCCGCTACACGGTGGGCGCGATCGCCAGCTTCGCCTTCGATCAGCCCGTGGCCACGGTCGACGCCAATATCGGCCGCGTCCTCGCGCGTCTCGCCGATTTCCGCGAACCGGTCGACACTCCCGCCGGCCTCGCCGCGCTCTGGCAGGTTGCTGCTTCCATGCTGCCGGCGAAAGGCGGGCGGCTGCATAATTCCGCCCTGATGGAACTCGGCGCGCTGCTTTGTACGCCACGCCAGCCGCAGTGCCTCATTTGCCCGGTGCGATCCCATTGCGCAACGAAATCGCCCGAGTCGCTGCCCGTGAAAAAGCCACGACCGAAGACCGTGGCGATCGATGAAAACTCCGGCTGGATCGTGAAGAACGGGCGCGTTTTGCTGGAAAAACAAACCGGCTCGCGATGGAAGGGCTTATGGAAATTGCCGCGCCTGGAAACGGCGCCGGAGGGCGAGGTATTGCACGAAGCGGAGTATCCGTTCACGCATCATCGCGTGCGGCTGCGCGTGTTTGCGGTGAGTGCGCCGAAGGGGACGGGGGAGGAGCAGGAGTGGTTTCCGTTGGCGGAAGTGGAGGCAGTGCCGATGCCGTCGCCGCATCGGAGGGCGGTGCGTCGGCTGGTGGGTGGGTAAGGTGGTGGGGTTGGTTCTTAATCGTAATCCTAATCTTAATCTTAATCCCTTTTCTGGACGCACGTTGTCCTAAAGATCCGCGATCGATAAGTCATCTACCCCAAGTTGAGCGTCTGTTGTCTCTTTGGGATTAAGATTAAGATCAGGATTACGATTAAGAGCCTCCCACCTTACCTCAGACACTGGCCAACCCGACAGGCACCTCTCAAACCAAGAAACCTTGCCCAGAGACCGTGGTTGAAAAATCATACTTACCTGCCTCCCTCCAGCCACACAATTTCAAGATGATCCAGCCCGGCCAAGCATTTCTTTCTTCCAAAGGCCACCGCGCCGTCGCCATCGCCGTCCTTTGTTTCCTCCCTTTTGCCCACCGCTCAAACGCCGCTTCTCCCAAGCCCAATTTCATCGTCATTCTTGCGGATGACCAGGGTTGGGGCACGACGTCGATCATGATGGATCCCAAGGTGCCAGAATCGAAAAGCGATTTTTTCCAAACGCCCAATCTCGAGAAAATGGCCGCCGAAGGGATGCGTTTCACCGAGGCTTATGCCGCACACCCCAACTGCTCTCCCAGCCGCGCCGCCCTGCTCACCGGCCGCTCACCGGCCGCGCTGCATCTGACCGATATCATCGAACGCAACAGCGGGCCGGATTATGTCGGCAACCCACTGATTCCGCCACATCATGTCTCGGAAATCTCCGCTGACGATCCGACGATTGCGCAACTGCTGAAAGCAGCCGATCCATCTTATCGAACTGCACTGCTTGGTAAGTGGCACCTGGCAGGCGGGGGTCCGGCGGAGCACGGCTTCGATGTTTCCGACGGCGATACCAATAACGGCGATGGCAGAGGCAAACTTCCGGATAACCCGAAGAAGATCTTCGGCATTACCCGGAGGGCGGTCAATTTCATGGATACTCAGGTGAAGACGGGACAGCCGTTCTATCTGCAAGTCTCCCACTATGCGACTCACGAGCCCTGGCAGGCTCGTCCGAGCTCGATCAAGAAATTCCAGGATGCGCCCAAAGGCGCCCGGCATACCAATGTCGAGTATGCCGCGATGCTCTTCGACATGGATGAAGGGATCGGCGAGCTGCTCGATGCCGTGAAAGCCGACGGAATCGCGGATCACACTTACATTATCTATACTTCCGACAATGGCTGCATCCCGACGCACGATCCGGGAAACATCAATGGACCTTTGCGAGGCTGGAAAGCCAGCGTGTGGGAAGGTGGCATCCGCGTCCCCTTCATTGTGGAAGGCCCTGGCATCAAGGCCGGCTCTGTGAGCCGTACGCCGATCGTGGGATACGATCTGCTCCCGACAATTTGTGATCTCGCAGGCATTCAAAGCTGGCCGAAAACGGTGGAGGGAGGCTCTCTCAAAGCGTTACTCCTTGGCGACGGCACGGCGCCCGTCTCACGGGTAGAGCCGTATCTCGTCTTTCACTGGCCGCACTATCAGCATCAGAAAAATAGCACGCCGGACAGTACGATCATTGAGGCAAGCGGGTGGAAGCTTCATTACTGGTGGGAGACCAAGCAAGTGCAGCTGTTTCAACTCGACGAGGATTTAGGCGAATCTCACGACGCCGCAGCGCAGCGAAAAGAGCAAGCAGGAGAAATGAAGGCGCGGCTTTTTGAATATCTGGAGAAAGTGAAAGCGCAGTTGCCGGCGGTGAATCCAGATTATCACGGGGCGGTCAGTGGTGGGGATTCGAAGGCACGGGAGAGTGACTCGGATTGAGTGGGTAAGTGGCAAGGTGGCAGGGTGGGAGGCTCTTAATCGTAATCCTAATCTTAATCGTAATCCCTTTGTGAAATGAGGCGCACTTATCTCCGCGCCACAGTGGCGTTCTGGAACGCTGTGGTTATCTGTGACGGATCGGGCGTCTTATTTGGCCGTTATCGATTAAGATTAAGATTAGGATTACGGTTAAGAGCCCGCCACCCCGGCAGAACCTACCGTCACACCATAAAAAGAGCGTCCCTCTCGGAGTTGCCTCCAAGAGGGACGCGTGGGTTTGGATCTTTAAGCGAGCCCCTTCGCGGAACTCACCAAGCCTTTAACGGCTTAGTAGTCCATTCCGCCCGGACCGTGGTGCGGGTCGGCGGCGGGCGCGGACTTCTTCTCAGGCAGCTCGGTCACGACGGCTTCGGTCGTGAGGAGGAGGCCGGAGATGGAAGCGGCGTTCTGCAGGGCGCTGCGGGTCACCTTGGTCGGATCAACGACGCCGGCCTTCACGAGGTCGACCCATTCGTTGGTCGCGATGTTCAGTCCTTCGTTGCCCTTGCGGCGCTTGGCTTCGCTGACGACGAGCGCGCCTTCGAGGCCGGCGTTGTCCGCGAGCTGGCGGAGCGGGGCTTCGATCGCACGCTTCACGATCTGGAGACCGATCGCTTCGTCACCGGTGAGCTGGACGCCTTCGAGCGCCTTCTGGGCGCGGATGAGGGCGAGACCGCCGCCGGCCACGATGCCTTCTTCCACCGCTGCACGGGTGGCGTGAAGGGCGTCTTCGACGCGGGCCTTCTTTTCCTTCATCTCGGTCTCGGTCGCGGCGCCGACATTGATGACGGCCACGCCACCGGCGAGCTTCGCGAGGCGCTCCTGGAGCTTCTCACGATCGTAGTCGCTGGTCGTTTCTTCGATCTGACGGCGGATCTGGTTCACGCGGCCCTGGATGTCGGCCTGCTTGCCGGAACCTTCCACGATCGTCGTGTTTTCCTTGTCCACGGTCACGCGCTTGGCGCGGCCGAGGTCTTCGAGGGTCACGTTCTCGAGCTTGATGCCGAGGTCTTCCGTGATGCAACGGCCGCCCGTGAGGATGGCGATGTCTTCCATCATGGCCTTGCGGCGATCGCCAAAGCCAGGGGCCTTGACGGCGGCGACGTTCAGCGTGCCGCGGAGCTTGTTCACGACGAGGGTTGCGAGGGCTTCGCCTTCCACATCTTCAGCGATGATGAGGAGGGGCTTGCCGGTCTTCGCGACCTTCTCGAGCACAGGGAGCATGTCCTTGAGGCTGGAGATCTTCTTCTCGTGGATGAGGAGGTAGCCGCCGTCGAGGATGGCTTCCATCGACTCGGCGTTCGTGACGAAGTAAGGCGAGATGTAGCCCTTGTCGAACTGCATGCCTTCGACGACGTCGAGCGTGGTCTCGATGGACTTCGCTTCTTCGACCGTGATGGTGCCGTCCTTGCCGACTTTGTCCATGGCGTCAGCAATGATATTGCCGATCGCGGTGTCCCAGTTGGCGGAAACGGTCGCGACCTGGGCGATCTCGGTGCGGTCCTTGACCTTCTTGGAGATCTTGCCGAGCTCGGCGACGAGGACGTCGACAGCCTTCTGGATGCCGCGCTGGAGCGAAGTCGGGTTCGCGCCGGCCGTGACGTTCTTCAGGCCTTCCTTGTAGATGGATTCAGCGAGAACGGTCGCCGTCGTGGTGCCGTCGCCGGCGATGTCGCTGGTCTTGCTGGCGACTTCGCGGACGAGCTGGGCGCCCATGTTTTCATACGGATCTTCGAGCTCGATCTCCTTGGCGACGGTGACGCCGTCCTTGGTGATCGTCGGGCTGCCGAATTTTTTGTCGAGGATGACATTGCGTCCGGCTGGTCCGAGCGTGGCCTTCACGGCCTTCGCGAGTTTCTCGATGCCGCGGAGCAGAGCGTGCCGGGCTGATTCGTCGAACTGAAGTTGTTTAGCTGCCATTGTTTTTGGTTGGTTTGGGAGAGTTTGTGAGGAGTGCCGCTTCGGTTGCTGATCTCTTCCTCTTCATCCTCATCTTCATCATCCTCTAAAAAGAAGGACGGGGAAGAGAGTAAGTGAAGTGATTAGTGATGAAGCACCAAATGGAGCGGCGCGTATTAGTTATATTAGCCGAGGATGCCGAGGATATCGTCCTCGCGCATGATGAGGTAAGCCTGGTCGTCGATCTTGATCTCGGTACCGCCGTACTTGGAGATCAGGACTTTGTCACCCTGCTTGACGGTGAAGGCGATGGTCTTGCCATCTTCATCACGCTTGCCCGTGCCGAGCGCCACGACTTCGCCCTCCTGGGGCTTTTCCTTTGCCGTGTCGGGAATGATGATGCCGCCTTTTTTCACTTCTGCCGCGTCGAGGGGTTTCACGAGAACCCGGTCACCGAGCGGACGAACGTTCACTTTAGCCATGTGTGGTCTTAGTTAGGTTGGTTAGTTGGATTGTGGTTTGGTTTTACGAAGACGCCGAAAGCTGCTGCCGGCCGGGTAGTGCAACCGGGAGCATGCCGGGCGAAGTTGGTAAAGGGGTTTTTGGTCTGGGGAGATGCTATCCCTGGATGGGACCGACGGGACTTATAGGACTAATGGGACGGATGTGTCTCTTCGCCCTCCAGCGATTCGCCGAGTTTGGAGATTTTTCGCACGCCCACGCATTCCTTGAGGGACGCGTCGTATAAATAGAGCGTACCGGTTTCCTTTTCAAAGAAACCGGTCTGCCCATTGGAATACGCGATCACCTGCACTCCGGCGAAGCCCGCCGGGGCCGGCGCCTGGCGCACCGTCTGTACCGAGTGAGTGGCACGGCACGGTGCCGTGGCGGTAAGAGCACACGCTGCGAAGGAGAGCCAGGCGGAACGGCGTTTCATATGCGGGAGGGAGCGGCGAACGGAATTACTTCTTCTTGTCCTCGTCCACGACTTCGAACTCGGCGTCGACGACGTCGCCACCCTGCTTGTTCGGGCCGCCCGTCTGCGGTTCGCCCTGGGGCGGAGGAGCATCTGCTCCCGCACCACCGGCACTCGCCGCCGCCTGCTTGTACAGGTCTTCGCTGGCGCCCTGGAACTTGTTCTGCAGATCGGTGTAGGCCGTCTGGATCGCGTCCGTGTCGTTGCCTTTCAAGGCTTCACGCAACGTGCTGATCGCCGCTTCGATCTCCGACTTCTTGTCGGCCGGGATCTTGTCGCCGAGCTCCTTGAGCTGCTTCTCGCACTGGTAGGCGAGGTTGTCGGCGTTGTTGCGGATCTCGACCGATTCCTTCGCCTTCTTGTCTTCTTCGGCGTGGAGTTCGGCTTCCTTCTGCATGCGCTCGACTTCCTTCGGATCGAGGCCCGAGGAACCAGTGATGGAGATCTTCTGTTCCTTCTGCGTGCCGAGATCCTTCGCGGAAACGTGCAGGATGCCGTTCACGTCGATATCGAAGGTGACTTCGATCTGCGGAACACCACGCGGGGCCGGCGGGATGCCGTCGAGGTGGAACGTGCCGAGTTTCTTATTGTCGCGCGACATCGGGCGTTCGCCCTGGAGCACGACGATTTCCACGCCGGGCTGATTGTCGCTGAAGGTCGAGAAGACCTGCGATTTGCGAGTCGGGATCGTCGTATTGCGCGGAATCATCGGCGTCGCCACACCGCCGGCCGTTTCGATGGCCAACGTGAGCGGAGTCACGTCGAGCAGGAGCACGTCCTTCACGTCGCCCTTGAGCACGCCACCCTGAATCGCGGCGCCCACGGCCACGACTTCGTCTGGGTTCACACCCTTGTGCGGCTCCTTGCCCACGAGCTTGCGGGCCGTTTCCACGACCTTCGGCATACGGGTCATGCCGCCGACGAGCACGAGTTCGTCCACGTCCTTCTCGGCCACTCCGGCGTCCTTCAAGCAGGCGCGAACCGGGCCGAGCGTGCGCTCGAAGAGATCGTCCGTGAGCTGCTCGAGCTTCGCCCGGGTCAGCGTCTTCATGATGTGCTTCGGACCAGTCTGATCCGCCGTGACGAACGGCAGATTGATGTCGTATTGCTGCGAGCTCGAAAGGGCGATCTTGGCCTTCTCCGCCTCTTCCTTGATGCGCTGCACCGCGTCGGGCTGCTTGGAGAGGTCGATGCCGCTGTCGGTCTTGAATTCGCCAATGATCCAATCCATGAGGCGATTGTCCCAATCGTCACCGCCGAGGTGAGTATCGCCATTCGTCGCCTTCACTTCGAAGACGCCGTCGCCGATCTCCAGCACGGAGATATCGAACGTTCCGCCGCCGAGGTCGTACACGGCGATTTCTTCGTCCTTCTTCTTGTCGAGGCCGTAGGCCAGCGAGGCCGCGGTCGGCTCGTTAATGATGCGCAACACTTCGAGGCCGGCGATCTTGCCTGCGTCTTTCGTCGCGTTACGCTGCGAGTCGTTGAAATAAGCCGGAACAGTGATCACCGCCTGGGTGATCTTTTCGCCGAGCTTCGCTTCCGCGTCCGCCTTGAGCTTCGCGAGAATCATCGCCGAGACTTCCGGCGGGCTGTAAGTTTTGGTTTCGCCGCCGACCTGCACCTGGATGTGCGCGTCGCCGTTCGCCGCTTTCACGACTTTGTACGGAACGCGATGGAGCTCTTCCTGGACCTCGTCGAACTTGCGGCCCATGAAGCGCTTCACGGAGAAAACGGTATTCTGCGGATTCGTGATCGCCTGGCGCTTGGCGGCCTGGCCGACGAGACGTTCGCCGCTCTTGGTGAAGGCCACGACGGATGGTGTCGTGCGCGCCCCTTCGGAATTTTCGAGGACCGACGGCTCTCCGCCTTCCATGACGGCCATACAGGAGTTCGTCGTTCCGAGGTCGATACCTAAAATCTTTGCCATAGTGTGTTTAAATTCTTTCTAGCTGGGAAAATGGTGTCTGCAGGTGTGCTGTGTCTGGCCGGTCCTGAGCAGGGAGTGCGCCTTGGGGATTGGAAGAAAGTAAGTGGCTGATTACCAGCATGTTACGCGGCAAGATCAGGTGTGACACACCGTGTCAGGCACCCAGTCCATGTCCCACCTGCGCCAAAAAGGCGCGCCATCGTGTCACAGGTGTGCGTGGCCCGCCAAGGGGGAGTCTCACGCGGAGCCGCGGAGCTTGCGGAGGGGAGAAAAGGGGAGGGCGGCCGCTCTTAAGCGTAATCCGAGTCTTAATCTTAATCCTCCAGATCGAACCGAGTACGAGCACGATTAAGATTACGATTACGAAGACGAACCTGCTTCCCTCCTCTCCGCGTTTCCGCGCCTCCACGTGAGGCTTTTTCCTCGTTCGAACTTCCAGCCATCGTCTTTTCCAAAAACCCCACCTCTCTTTTTCTTCTCCGCCTCCGCGAACTCCGTGGCTCCGCGTCCGCGTGAGACTCCCCTTGTTCGTATCTTTCGGGGACTCCGCCCCAAATCGCGCTTGCAGAAACCGGAAATCCGGGCACTGTTCCAGCCCTTCGCGCGGACTTCCGCACGAACCAACAACGGATGGGTGCCAGAGCGGTCTATCGGGCACGCCTGGAAAGCGTGTGAACTGTTAAAGGTTCCGAGGGTTCGAATCCCTCCCCATCCGCCAGTTTGATCCACAGGCACTTATAACGAATCCCAGCTCCAGGTAAGAGCGAATCTCGCCTTGTCGGCACCCCAATACGGTTATGAGCGAGAGCAGAGACATTCCACGCCGGTCAGCCATTAGAACGCTTGCGCTTATTCCGGTCGCTTTCTGCGGCTCGCTCTCCGCACTCTCGGTGTGTGCTTTTCTCTACGCTGAGGCTACGAGCGGATTCTCTCGTTTTAGCATCCCTGCGTTCGCCGGAGGACTTGCTTCCCTGGCCGCAGTGGCAGCCTACAGTACGGCCGAGATGGCTCAGTGGATTCGCCGGCGCCCGCCATGCGTTCCTCTTTTGCTCAGCCTCTTAATTGTTGCCCTTGTCTTCCTTCACGGTATTCGCCTCATCTTGATCGCAACAAAGCGTTCCGCGGCCGGCACGACGGAAGAGACCCGTCGCCTTTTGGACAGTGCGATTCAAGAACCCATGCCCAATGAATGAAGCGCGACATCGGCACCCAAGCCCCTGATAGGCCATGCCGAAGCTCGCCGAAGTGCTACACTCCGTCCGCTCTCCGCCCTGAAGTCATGAGAATCAAGCATCTCCATCCCTTTCTTGTGTTAGTCGTCGTACTGCTGACGCTTTCAATGCCGGCCTTGGCCCTGGACGCGACGTGGAACGCCGCCACCGACGTGCCTGTGACCGCCTCCAGCTACACGGCCGGCGGCACAGTGAACCTTACGCTCAACTTCGCGCCACCCGTTGGAACAGACCTCACGGTCGTGAACAACACCGGGGCGGCCTTCATCAGCGGCACATTTAGCAATCTCCAACAGGGGCAGGCGGTAACGCTGAGTTACGGCGGGAAGAATTACAGTTTCATAGTCAATTACTATGGTGGGACCGGCAACGACCTTGTGCTACAATGGCCGAACCTCCGCCCTTTTGCCTGGGGATATGATCAGTATGGCCAATTCGGCAACAACAGTACGGTAAACAGTTCCGTGCCGACCTCTGTCCTGCAAAGCGGCGTACTCGCCGGCAAGATCATTACGGCTGTCGCCGCGGGCGGAAATCACAGCCTGGCGCTTTGTTCCGATGGCACATTGGCCGCATGGGGAGCCAATCAATATGGCCAGTTGGGCAACAGCGGTATCGCTCCAAGTACGGTGCCAGTGGCAGTCCTCCAAACGGGAGTGCTGGCCGGAAAGACGGTCGTCGCCATCTCCGCTGGGCTCTATCACAGTCTGGCGCTTTGTTCCGATGGAACCATGGCTGCGTGGGGAAACAACTCCAGCGGTCAGTTGGGGAACAACGGTTCCAGCCAAAGCACGGTACCGGTGGCAGTCCTCCAGACGGGAGTACTTGCCGGCAAAACAGTCGTCGCCATTTCCGCCGGCGAATTTCACAACCTGGCGCTTTGTTCGGACGGAACCACGGTCGCATGGGGCCGCAACCTCTCCGGCCAGTTGGGCAACAACAGTAGCATCAGCGGAAGTAAAGTACCGGTAGCCGTTCTCCAGACGAGCGGGGTTCTCTCTGGGAAGACGGTCATTGCCATCTCCGCCGGTCAGTCTCACAGTCTGGCGCTCTGCTCCGACGGCACGCTGGCGACGTGGGGTGACAACGGGTATGGCCAGTTAGGCAACAGCATTATCAGCGGAAGCAAGGTGCCCGTGGCGGTCATCCAGACTGGAGTACTGGCGGGCAAGACCGTTGCCGCCATCTCGGCTGGTCAGTCGCACAATCTTGTCCTTTGTTCCGATGGCACTGTAGTTGCATGGGGATCTAACCAGTACGGCCAGTTGGGCAACAACGGCGCTTCCCAAGGCGTCGTGCCATCAACGGTCATCCAGACGGGAGTGCTGGCCGGCAAGACGGTTGTCGCCGTCTCCGCGGGCGCAATCCACAGCCTGGCGCTCTGCTCTGACGGTACGATGGCCGCATGGGGGTCCGACCAGTACGGCCAGCTGGGTAACAATGATAGCGTCCAAAGCAATGTGCCGGTGCTGGTCAGCACAGCTCCACTGGCGACGGGGGAACGTTTTGTTGCTGCAAGCAGCGGGCAGTCCGCCAATCACACCCTCGCCCTCGTCGCTTCTCCGCTTCGCTCGAACACGAATCTCGCAGCCCTCAGTCTTGGCAGTGGTGCTCTCCGTCCCACATTTTCGAGTGGGATCACCAGTTACACCGCGACCACGACGGCAAACACGACGAGTGTGATTCCCTATGTGGCCGACAGCGCCGCGACAGTGCGGGTAAACGGGACAGCCGTCCCCGCCGGCAGCGCAAGCCCTCCGATCAGTATTCCTGCTGGAGGGAACACTCCCATCACAATTGTCGTGACCGCGCAGGACGGCACGACCGCCACCTATACTGTGACCGTGACCAGCGCACCGCTGTCGTGGACCTATAACTCTCCCCTCGATGTGCCGGATGCGGGTGGCGCCTATATCGCCTCGGGTACAGCCACCTTGGCGCTGAATTTTGCACCGTCGCCGGGAACCAGTTTGACCGTCGTGAAGAACACCGGGCCGGCCTTCATCAGCGGCTCCTTCAGCAACCTGGCGCAAGGGCAGAAAGTGACGCTGAACTATGGCGGAGTGAACTATAACTTTATTGTGAACTACTATGGCGGCGCTGGCCGGGACCTCGTGCTCCAGTGGGCCAACGTCCGGCCGGTGGCATGGGGCAGCAATTTCTGGGGCCAGTTGGGCAGCAATGACCCACCGGCATACAGGCAGGTCCCGGTTCCGGTGCTTCAGAGTGGAGCGCTTGCGGGAAAGACGGTCACGGCAGTCTCCATGGGACAGTATTTCAGTGTCGCATTGTGCTCGGATGGCACCCTTGCCGCATGGGGAGAGAATGGCTTGGGCCAATTGGGCAATAATAGTATGACGAATAGCGCCGCGCCCGTGGCTGTAGTCCGAACCGGAGCACTCAGCGGCAAGTCAGTTATTTCCGTGGCTACCGGAGAATCCCACGTGCTGGCGCTGTGCTCGGACGGCACCATCGCCGCGTGGGGATATAATGGCTATGGCCAGTTGGGCAATAACACCACCACAAACAGCCAGACGCCAGTGGCGGTTGATCTGACCGGCGTGCTTGCGGGAAAGATGGTAGTCGCAATCGCGGCGGGCACCGACCACAGCCTGGCGCTCTGCTCGGACGGCACGCTGGCCGCCTGGGGAGTCAATTCCCTTGGAGAGTTGGGCAACAACACGATGACGAACAGTTCGGCGCCAGTCGCAGTCGTCCAGTCCAGCGGCCCTTTGCTTGGCAAAACCATCATCTCAGTGACCGCAGGCGCGGCTCACACTCTCGTCCTCTGCTCGGATGGCACCGTAGCCGCATGGGGATATAACGGTTATGGTCAGTTGGGCAACACAAACGTCATTGGCACCAGCTCGGTGCCGGTGGCGGTCACGCAAACCAGCGGGACTCTGGCCGGAAAGACGGTCACCGCAGTGGCTGCCGGCAGCTATCATAGCCTGGCGCTCTGTTCCGATGGCACCGTGGCCGGATGGGGATATAACTACGACGGCGAATTAGGCAATCCCGGCAGCACCAGCAGTTCCACTCCAGCGGCGGTCGTCCAGGACGGCGTTCTCGCCGGCAAGACAATTACCGCAGTAGCCGCCGGATGGTATCATTCTCTGGCCTTTTGTTCCGACGGTACATTGGCCGCCTGGGGAGAGAACGATCTTGGAGCACTTGGCAATAACAACCTCCTGAGCAGTTCCACACCAGTGCTCGTCGCTACAACCGGAACCCTTGGTGGCAAAACGCCGGTCGCATTATTCGCGGGATACGCAGACAGCGCGGTCTTATGCTCGGACGGGACACTGACCGCCTGGGGTTTCGACGCTTTTGGTCAACTTGGCGATGGCGGTTCATTTGGTTACAGCCAGTTACCCGAAGCGGTACTGCAAAGCGGAGCCCTCGCCGGCAAAACAATCACTGCACTATCAGCGGGAGGCGCTCACACGCTCGCCCTCTGCTCTGACGGGACGCTGGCTGCATGGGGCTCTAACTCCAATGGGCAGCTAGGCAATAACAGCACGACGAACAGCAATGTCCCTGCGACGGTAGATCAGACCGGAGTACTTGCTGGCAAGACCGTCGTCGCGGTGGCGGCAGGATCCTCGCACAGCCTCGCGCTCTGCTCAGATGGCACCGTCGCCGCCTGGGGTTTGGGTGGCCTGCTGGGCAACAATAGCACCGGGCAGAGTGCGGTCCCGGTAGCAGTCATCCAAGATGGCGTGCTCTCGGGTAAAGTGGTGACCGGAATAGCGGCAGGCAGCGACCACAGTCTCGCGCTCTGCTCGGACGGCACTGTCGTCGCATGGGGATCCGACTCCTATGGCCAATTGGGCAATAACTCCACAAATCTAAGCTATGTCCCGGTAACCGTGATGCAAAATGGGGTACTCTCCGGAAAAACGGTCACCGCGATCGCCGCAGGCTTCAATTACAGCCTGGCGCTCTGCGCGGATGGTACGTTAGCCGCGTGGGGGGGAGATAACGATTACCAGTTGGGCGCTGATGGCTTCATCGGTCAAAGCGCAGTTCCCATCGCAGTCTTCCAGAGCGGCGCGCTCTCAGGCAAGACGGTCACCGCGATCTGTGCCGGTGAGGACCACAATCTCGTGCTCTGCTCGGACGGCACGCTCGCGACGTGGGGATACAATGGCGCATCGGCCAACATCGTGCCCACGGCGATCGTTCAGACCAGCGGTCCTCTCGCCGGCCGCACGGTTGTGGCGATCAGAGCTGGGGCTGATCATGATCTGGCGCTTTGTTCGGATGGCACATTGGCCACGTGGGGCGACAATTTCTATGGCCAATTAGGCGTCAATAGCACGAATGCCAGCTCTCTCCCGGTGCTCGTCAGTACTTCGACGCTCGCTGCCGGGGAAGGCTTTGCCTCGGTAAGCAGCGGCTCGTCCGCCAATCACACCCTCGCTCTTGTCGCCGAGCCTCCATCGCCTTTGGCCGCAACCCTCGCCGCGACCTCCATCACCTCTACCAGTGTGACGTTGAACGGCACGGTAAACGCCGATGGCAATAGCACGGTGGTATCCTTTGATTACGGAACTGACGCGACCTACGGAAACAATGTCGCCGCTACACCCGGCACGATCGGTGGCAGCGTCGCAAGCGCGGTGGGCGCCACACTCACCGGCCTGATTCCGGGCACCACCTATCACTTCCGCGTTCACGCTGTGAACGCAGCCGGGACCGGATACGGTGGCGACTTCACTTTCACCACACCCGCCACACCGCAGGATTGGCGCTCGCGTTGGTACGGCGTGACTTCAAACACCGGCGATGCTGCGGACGACGCGGATCCTTACGGGACCGGCATCCCAAATCTCGCCGTCTTCGCCCTGCTCGGCCCGGCCCAGAATCCCGCCACCGCCAGCATTGCCCAGCTTCCGTCGGTGCAGATGAACGGCAGCAGTCTATTCATCAGTTTCAATCAACCGCCCGGCGTGACCGGAGTCACTTACGGGGCGGAATGGAGTGCGACGTTGCAGAACGACTGGCAGCCCGTGCCCGACACCGGCACGGGAACGCTGCATATCTTCAGCGTTCCGATCGGCGGCGATACGCAGCTCTTTATGCGGATCAAGGTGACAGAGCCGTAGGCGACCGTTTAGCAGTGATTATCAAAGGGCCGCCGTCGTACAGGTATCTGTATGCCGCGATTAGCTTGACCTGCCTTCGATCGTTTCGCTAGGTTAGCTTCATATGAAACGTTCCCTCCTCGCGGTGGCGTTTGGTTTACTCTCCGCCGCGATCTGTTTCGCCGGAGATTCGGTTCCCAGCGGTTTCCTTCCGATGTCAAAACTTGCGGAAGCTCAGGCCAAAGCCAAGCAGACCAAGAAATTCGTCGCCATCACGGTTCATGGATTCGATGACCAGTGCCCTTACACGGCCGATGCTTTTAGCAAAGGCACGACGGCGCTCCGCTCCAGTTGTGTGATGGTCTATGTCCGCGTCAAGGATCTGCGGGCCAGCGAGAGTTCCTTGCCAGCCGCGCTCAAGACCCCGGCGCAAACGACGGCTGACGGAGCAAACGTCGCTTTTTACGTCTACGATCCGGACATGGGCAAATTGATCACCAGCGTCGATCGGGGAAAGATTCAGCACGATCCGCAGATTCTCACGGAGACGAAGAAGCAGATCAGCGAGGCGCGCAAACAAACCGCCGGTTCCTCGGCGACGAGCGGGCTGGATGAGCTGGACGCGCTGAAAAAGCACACGAGTCCGTGATTCGAGGCGACGGCGGTATCTGCCGTTCCAGCTAAACAGAACGGGCTTCTTTTCCTTCCGACTGCTCCGCGCGAACGGTTTCGGCAAGGAACGGCTAGCCGCCGCCGGCAGTATAGGGAAGGGCGAGATAGTGGCGTCCGGCGCTCAATCCTTGGGGATTTGGATCCGTATTGCGAAACGTGACGGGCAAAGTCCCGCAATCGACCGGTTCGGAGCACGGGCAAAGGTGAAAGTGCAAGTGCGGATGACCTCCCGTATTGCCGGTATTGCCGCTCAATCCGATCGGCTGTCCCGCAATGACATGATCGCCGATTTTGACGAGCGCGCCATTCGCCGTGAGATGGGAATATGCGGCGATCGTGTTGTCGGCATGGCGGATTTTCACCCAATTGGATTCGCCTTCTCCCGGCTGGCCATCATGAAACTTCATGCGGATTTCCGCCACGATCCCGGCGCGGGCTGCCGTCACGGTCGTACCGATGGGCATGGAGAAATCGTAAGCATACTTGTAGGCGCCGTGATGGCCGCCCTTCGAGCAGTTGCCTTGACTCACATAGTAAGTCGAGCCGACCGGATAAGGGAGCACGTAAGGTGACGTCTGCCAGTCGGGAAAGGGGTCACGGGAATCCTGCCGATCGGGCCACGTTATCAGAGTGACGAACGCCACAAGGCCGATGATCCAGAAAAGCTTCGTGCGCAGGTTCATGGAGTTCGCGGCGGCCTTCGAACGAAGGGAGAAGGAGCGACCAATTCACTCTTGCAATTGGTTTGGCTCCCTGACTGCTTCGGGTCGGCCTGCCGGGCCAAGTGTGTACTCCATGTCCCCCGTAATATGAAACCAAAAGCAATCGGTTACTCCGGGACCCCTCTCACCAAAAAGTTGGGCATCGTCGAAGGCGTCCGCATCGTGACGAAGAATGCGCCGGAGGACTATGCCGAACTGCTCGGGCCGCTGCCGATGGGAGTCATTTTCGAGAAGCGAGTTTCGAAAGCGACCGATCTTGTGCATCTCTTCCACTCACGCAAAGCGGAGTTGAAGAAAGACCTCAAGTCCCTCCGCGCCGCATTGCGAAGCGATGGCGCCATCTGGGTGTCGTGGCCGAAGAAGTCCTCGAAAGTGCCGACAGAGATTACCGAAGATACGATTCGGGAACTGGCGCTGCCTCTCGGCTTCGTCGATATCAAGGTTTGTGCCGTCAGCGAAATATGGTCCGGCTTGAAGCTGGTAATCCGAAAGGAGCTCCGGTGAAAGTCCGGCTGCCGTTTTCGCGAGCGGGGTCAGGCAGCGGCCTGCCTGACCCACGATCTTCTCCGGTAAAGCCGGAGGCTTGAGTTGTTTCTTAGGCTTGGCCAGGTCCTGGCGGCACGGTCTGCACGGCGCCGGCGAAGTCGAAGACCACATTGAGTCCGGTCGGGCCGCCATTGTTGTGCACGACGAAATCCAAATGATTGGAGCCGCTCACAAACGTGACGCCGGGACTATTAATATAAAACTTGACGTATTTCTGATAGGAAGGTCCGCCATTGGGCACAGTCATAATCCCGCTACGTCCGTCGGAAGTCTGGGTATAGCCCCAGGGGTATGACAACGCGGTGCCGTTCAGCTTGATGGCGGTGCAGGCATCGTCCGCAGCGCAGCGGCCAGTGATCGCGACCGTATTGACGTCAAAACCCTGCAAATTAAAGGTGATCCGATAGGTGTAATCCGTGTTGCTGTTCCCGGACGCGTCTTTCGTCGGGGCGATCCATTTTGCAGCGGGATCACTCTGTACCCAATTCCCGTCGCGGTTGACGGCGTAAGCACTGCCGGAAGGCACCATGCTAAAATTCGGATCGACCGTGCCAATGCTGACCTTCCCTGTATTGATCAACCCGGGAATGGGCGAGCGATTTACCAGCGTATTTGCCGGAGTCGCCTTGGGATCCAGGGTAAAGATCCCCTCCATCAGCGCCTTCGGTCCATTGGCATACGGCGTCCTGGCTGCGAAGTAACTCAGCAACTGCGCGCATTTATCGATCGCATCCCGCCCGCCCACCAGACCATTGAACGTCGTCAGGTCGGTGGGGTCCATGTTCGTATAGTCGTCAAACTTCTCATGGGCGTCGGAATCCTGTCCCTTATAGGCATGGAAGGTAATCACGTTGCCCCAGCGGCCATACGTTCCTGAGTTAAACTGAATGGCCGTCACCGTCTGATGTTTCAGATCGCCCGGATTCAGCAGCGTCCGGCTCGTATGCCCATGCGCGTAGGAATCCTGGATCAGGTGCATCACCGAACCGATGGCGCGCTTGCCGATATCCAGTTGCGGGTAGGGATCGGTCCGCGCCAATAGATACTTGATGGTTTGATTGTTCCTCGGATTCGTCGTCGAGCTGTCAAAATATCCGGCGATCGTCAGGGTCGGGTCGGAATTGCCCCCGGCGGGGATCTTGACATCCGAGAGCTTCGTGGCGGCGACGTTTGCCGGGGTGCTCATGCTGTCGGTTCCATTCACTGTCTCGCCAACCGCGACTTTGTACATGAATTCGGCCCACATCAGCGCGCGTTGCCGGGTGGTCGCGGCCGGCTCTCCATTCACGCAGGCCATGCCATGCACGAACTGCATATCCCAATAGTGCACCCGCCCGGTCAGATTGTTTTTGTCATTCGAGGTTGCGCTCCCGCCATTGCTGAAGTGAGTGGACCACAGGATACCGCTGGAAAAATTTGCGTCGGTGCTGTTGTCATCGTCAAACATCAACACCTCGGGATCATCGTTCCAGTACACGCCCCTCAAATACTCATTGAGGGAGAAGTCGCTCCAAATATCGGAAAAATTGGCGTTCGCCACGTTGAGGGCCGTGCGCTGTTGGTAAATCGCCGCCAGCACAATGTTTTCGTGAACGGGATTGTTATAATCCCAGGGGCCACCCACCTGGTAACGCGTTGTCGTCGGGTTACTTGCCGTTTCAGTGCTCATTAAATAATTTTTGAGGTTAATTGGGGCGGGCCGGGCCACTGAATCGGTTTCGTTTTACAAACGCAAGTTACAAAGTGAACATCCGGCAACATATGTCGGCGGCAGGCAATATTTGCGCAGTCAGTGAAATCTGACCCGGCTTGAAGTGGGTCATCCGAAAGGAGCGTCGGTGAACCTGAAAACGGACTTTAGAAACAATTTTCAAGGTGGTTGCCAAAGAGAGACGGTATTGTGAGTGAGTATGTTCGCGAGCAGGACGACCTTGGACTGCGGGGTTAAGTCCCGCGATAGCGGGGCGCAACACCGCCATCGGAAGGGGCAGGTCTGTGGGAAGGTGTGGTGGGATCGGCGTGACATTTTTTACCGAATGTCTTTTCCGATTTTGAAGATGGCTTTGTGCAAACCCAGCGCTGACCAGGTGACTGAACGTCCTCACCCACCATTCCTCCCGCGGACAATCCCCATCCTAAGGCGGTGTTGCGTCCCGCTGTCGCGGGACTTAACCCCGCAGTCCAAGGTCGCGCATTCTGCAAACGAAAGTTTTGGTCGGGAAAATTGATGTGATTCATATTTGGGCCTAAAAACAAAGATGCCGCCTCCCAGATAGGAGGCGGCACCGTATTTCGTTTCTAACTTACTACCGTCGGATCTTACCGAAGCCCGAGAGCACTCAAAAGCGGCCCGTTGATATCACCGGTGGCATTCAAGCCGTGATCGCTTTGGAACGAGGCGATCGCATCCCGGGTTTGCGGCCCGATCACGCCATCCGCCGGTCCCGCATGGTATCCGCGCCGATCCAATGCCTGTTGCACGCTGGCGGCTAGTCCGCCCTCGAAGGTCGTCGTGTACTCCGTGGTGTAATCGGGACCCGTATCATAGTCGCCGATTCCGCCGTCGATAATGACCCATCCGTTATTGCGCCAGCCATAGCGATGATTGTGCCACTCGTGAACGCGCCCGTGGTCCCACCCGCCGGAGATATCTCCCGGCACGACAGCGAAGCCGGAGGAGTAGCCCCGACCGTACGAACGGCCTCCCTCGTCACGGGTTCGGCCACCGAACGCCACGGACGGAGTCGAGCGCAGGTTCTCGCCCCGCGAACGAGTCGTTACCGAAGGACTTTCTCGATTGATGCTCCGCGATTCGCCATTCGGCACTCGTGCGATTGAGCCCGACGTCCGGGTCGACGGTGTAGAAACGCTCCGCTCCGGAGCGATCGATTGACGCGAGGGAGTAGAGAGCCGCGAGCCGGCCGAGTTCAGCGCGGAAGATCCTCCGCCTCGAGAGACTGCAGCGCCCCCTGAAACGGTAGCTCCCCCGCGAACGGCAGCGTGGCCGCCTCCGCCCCCACTGTGAACCGCGGCTGAGGCCGATCCACCTCCGGAAACCGCAGCTCCTCTGCCGCCGCCCTGCTCCGGTTCTGCAAACGCCGATCCGCCCAAGGACAATCCGGAAACGATGGCGATACCTATACTAAGAATATGTTTCATAATGAGTTTGTCCTTAGGTTTCGTGCGCCTCTACGACACCGGATGGCTTATGCCTCCTGAGGCAAGATATCGCTTGTCACACATTAGTGTCCTCCGGGGGACCCGGGCGCGTCGCGTTTGCTCGCTAGGCCCGACCGTGCCTTGTGTGGATTAGATTTCGGACTCAAGAGCGAACCCTAAAAAGCTCTCAATCGCGATCGATCCCATTCCTAGTTCAGAAGATCTAAACTTGCGGCACATAAAGTTCTGCGGATCAGCAGAAATCGGAAATGCGAATCCGCTCAACATGTCCTCGATATGTGGACAGGTTTCGTCTGATCTTCCTTCCACCCTACCCAGAGGACCCGGTTTGCAATGTATTCCTAAGTCGGCCACTCACTTATGCGTCCCCACCATTTGCACAACCATTTGACATGAGCTGCAGAATTCCTCTCTCTAGAGAGAGCGTTTTTAGAGCCAAGGGATTTGTCAGGCCACAAGTGGAGTTGCCTGATTCTCAGTTCCTTGGCAATGCGCTGCACTGTCTTTAAGGAATTCACCGCATAGCGTTGCCAGTCGGACGGATTCAAAAACACGTCTGTCTTGGCATCGACGCCCAGTATTTTCGCGGCAGCCTTTATCCGTTGGACATTCTCGGCGCGAATATTTATTGGCTCGTGAAATACAGTTATCGGTTCGAGATCTGCAACCGCGACGAGTGTTTCCCGGAGGTCATCTTCGCCACATTCCGGATATGTTGGGGCTACCGCAACATACACATGCAGTCCCGCTTCTTTGGCTGCTCGCAACGTAGCCAACCGTTGCGCGGGCGCTGGAGCTCGAGGCTCGTATATTTTTGCTAAATCATTGCGTAATGTCGGTAAGCTCATCCCAAAAACGAGCCGCTTCCCAAATGATCGAAATAGTGGAAAATCCAATTTGGCGAGCGGACTCCTAGTCAAAATCCTCACATTTAGGGTCGATCGATCACGAATATGCTCAAGCGCCCGTATAACAGATGTCCTTAACGCCGATTGAAGCTCTTTTTGATAGAAAGCATCAGCATGTCTTATCACTTGGTACGGATCTGTCGTAGTACAGAACATGACCGCGCGATTGCCATCCTTCTTGAGTAATTCAACTGGAAGCCTTTCAGCGGTTTTCAAGCTGGCAAGAAAGCGCTCCTCATCCCAGGGTCTTACGAGAACATAGTCGCCCCATTCCTCATCGGGATCGTCAACACCAAACTCCGCCAATCGCCTTCCTTGTTTAATCGTAGAAACGCTTGGTACATAACAAAACCGGCAAGCATGTGAGCACCCAACACTGACATTGAACGACCATTGCGAAAGACTTTTATAGACGAAATTGTTCGGCTGAATGATCGCTGGAACGCTCCAGAAATCAGCAATATGATTTGACGTTCTTTGAGTCTCAGTGTTCATCCGAACGCAATCTTAGCTCCATCCGTGGTCCCGTCAATTGCCGTAATGATGCGTTTGTCTTTCAAAAGCAACAGCGCTTTTTGCCACTCGACCTGAACATATCTCCAGCGAAATGTGTCGACGATTTTGGCGTACACGTATCTACGTTCCACCGTCGTACGGCTCCATTTTTGTTCACGAATCACATCTTCCAATCGCGAGGCGATTGTTTCAATATTTTTCGTCTGCGCCGCTGGCTGGTGGTATTCACCAAACCATTCGGGCTCCGACGCAAACATCGACGCCATGCTGTTCTGCAACATCTGGTAGTTTCGTTCCGCTTTTGCCATGAAATTCGCCACATGTATATAGCCGTCGACGAAATTGCCAAAAAATGTTAGAAAGTATTTATGGGCTCGGGTAACCGGATTTCTAATGGGGTAGCTCAGGCTGTACTGGAAGTGCGCTTGATTTTTGACCAGCTTTTCGTAGCCTTCCAGTATTGCGTTTCGAACATCGAAATCATCTTCCAACACGGCTTGCCAAGCAGCTTGGTCGGACAATGCCTCAACTCGCTTTAACATCGTGTGGGCGCGTTTTTGCTGTGCTGGGTCGATGTTTTCCAGGTTGTTATGGATACATTTGATAAGACGTTTCACAGTGGAATCGTCAAACCGCACTAGCACCTCCGTAATATGATCCGAATTTTGCGTTTCTCTTTTTTCAATAATCTTCTTTAAAAGCGACGCATCAACACCACTCGTTCCAAAAGGATCAATAAAGAATATCGCGGCGCCGTCTCGGACGTCTTCTAAAATTTCAGGAACCGCCTGTTCAAATGAAGCGTGAATGTTCCTGACCAAGTTTCTCTCGACGAAATTCCTCGTTTCAAATTCCAGATTTTGAAATGTACTATTTTCTCTTTCCACATTGATGCACCGCAAGCATCGCTGAGGGTCGGTTGTCAGTTTAGCTGCTAAAAGTGGTGAACCCTCTTTACCGTCGTTATATCTTCCTTGGCCTGCAAATCCATCTATGTAACATATCTTGTGCCTACTTCCGACCTTCGCAAAGAATACCTTTAGATACGGGCCGAGAATTTCGTGTTTAATTGCGGACCAATCTTTTAGATTGTGATGAAAATCCTCTTTCATGCGCCAGAAGTTTGTTGCACGTGCGGCGAGTTAACCTCGCTAATTTGGGGTGATACTAACGATGTGCTGGTGTACTACTTTACAATGTTTCCGCTTCCTCAGCGTACTCTCGGATCACACTATCCGAAAGATGCTCTAAATGCTTAGCAAGAGCAAGTTCACGCACGCTTTCGTAAGAGAGATAGGTGCATATTTCAGCAAGTGCGCGTCCCTCAAGAAGCGAAAAGACCGGGCGTTGAATTTCCTCAAATACCTTTTCTCGCCGGGAGGATGGCGCAACGATGTGAAGATCGATCGCCAAATTCGGCTGCAAGGCAACGAGGTCGGCCATACGCAGGAGGCCGGAATACACTGAGGTTGTGTGCTCCACTTCGAAGGCACGGACAATCGATCGCTTTCTCATCCAGAGCACGTCGATCTGCTGGATCGTCTTCATTGTGAGATTGTCGTAGTGCAATGGTAACTCATTCAAGAGCTCACCGTCCTCCGCTTTCCATTTCTTGAGCACTCGGACGCGATCCGATTTCGGCAACCAGATCTTCATACCCATGCGCGCGCCTATCTCCGCAAGCAGTGCTTGAATTTGGAGGCTCTCGCGAATCTCCTCGGACGGACTTTGTTCAACCTCCTCCGCCTCTTCCCTATCCGGGTCGGCGGGGATGGTGACTGCGACCGTCTTATCTTCACGCTTTGCTGTGTGAACCTCTTTCCAAAGCTCCTTAAACTCGGACCAATAGCAGAAGACCGAAGCCGTCCGGGCACCGCCTCCAACGCCGGCAGCACCAAGCCCCTCTAGCAGAATACGATTACTTTGGATGATCCGGGTCCCGACGCTCGAAGTCTCCCAAGAGAATGGCACACCCAAATCGAAAAACTCGCACAAAGCGCGCCGATCTTTGAGCGAAATGACACTTAGATTGTGGAACGGATCGTAAATCGCGAGGAAGCAGTTTACCGTATTCCCACTCTCCCCCGTGAGGTTATTCTTCTCGCCCGCGTTGACTCGGTAGAGCTCGTCAATAAACGCCGCCTTCTTCACCTCGTCTTTCTCGACGAGAATGCTATCCATCAGTGCGGCGAACGAAGGCTCAGAGCGAAACTTGGCGAACATTCGGCGCCAAGCACCTTGTGGCACCATCGCGCGGGCGATTGCCTCGGTAGATTTAGTATTTCCCTTTCCATTCCGATCCATCATCCGGATCACCGCATCGCATTCGTCATCGGTCAGAGGGAGCGTTGCTGGGTTTAGAATCCGCTCAGCCCAAAACTTTCGAAATGCCTGACTTTGCTGCTGCCAAATCTGATCCTTCGCTACCTGGTCATAGCTCTCACGAAACTTCTTCGCCAACTCGCTAACCGCGCTGGGGTGCATCCTTGATCGGCTAACAAAGTTTTCGCCATGGATCAATCGCAAATTTCTACCGGTGATACGTGAGGTGATCTTCCACTGAATCTTCAGGCTCTAGGTTTTCATTTCCTTTACCCCGGAATATCCGCATCGGTCGGCCCTCCTTCCATGCTCCCGCTAATCTGAATGCAGTGCCCCCAAAAGAGGTCGCCGTCGTTGTGCCAGAAGGTGAAGCTGCCGTCCGGGTTCAGGCTGATCGAAGTCAGTTCCATCCGATCCGCGAACTCCTTTGGCGAAACCTCTTCTTCGTCCTCATCCAGCCAGTTATCGTTTTTCAACGGGAGGAGTTGGGCGACGGCGAATTCGGTGATCCGGGTGTGCCAGTGATCCTGGGCTTCCCACAGTTCCCGCGCCAGGCGCAGAAACGCGGCCGTGTCCTGGCAGTCACCCATGGAAAGAGAAAGGTCGACCGGTTTGCCTCGCCAGTCTTTCGTGACCGTAAAGTCATTGAACCGGCGATCGAGCAACAGTTCGCCGAAGTAGTCGTCGTGCAACGTGACCGGCCTTTGCAGTTCTTCGGCCTCGCGGCGCATCTCGACATCCGGCGAATCGCGATCGAGGATTTTGAGAAGCAGCGCTTTCGGCGAACCGGAAGCATCTTCTGCCGCGAGACGAACCCGCAGCGCAACGACGCGATACTCGGTCAACGCGTTCATCGCTTTTCTCAACGCTTCCCCGTCCAGGAACTGTTGCACGAGCAATTCGGAGCGTTGTACCGCTCCGTCCTGGCGTTTCCAGCGGACCAGCCGGAATCGCAAAGTCCACCATGTCTCGCCTCTGGATTGGCCTCCGCCGGCGCCGAGCGCGTTCACCACGCCGACGATATCAACCACCGGGCTCGCGTTGAACTTTTCGAGCAGGTGGACGGGAACGGCAGATGTTTCGTCGGGAAGGTCGTTCGTTTCCGTGCGTTTGTCGGCCATATAGGGGGGGCGGGGTGCGGTTTCAGCTTTGACTAACTAACGCCTCCCTGCCGCAAGCAATACCTTTGCTCACCTGGAGCTTCTTCGCCAACTCTCGAACCATGCTGGGGTGCATCCCTGATCGCTTAACAAAGTTTGCGTGGCGAAGCAATCGCTGATTTCCGCGGTCAATACCAAGAGGGGACCTTCCGCTCTATGTCCGTCACACTCCTTAACGCTACAATTTTGAAGCATGATATCGGTAGAGCGATCTCGCAGTCAGCGTCCGTCGGCTCGTTTTGCGCACTGATCCCGATCATGCGGCAATCCCGCTTTCTTAAACCACCTGTCGGCATTTCCAAACTTTGGGTCCCATAGCGCCTCGTTTGCGACGAGGGCTTTGAGAAACCGCCGTTGTGCGGGAGTCTCTGCCGCTCCGCGTCCATCTGGGAAGGCGGCGGCAAGGAGCGGGCCCCAGTCGAAATCGGCACAGTAGAGGGTGGTCACTCGGATCACTTCCTCGGCGCCATTGATGAGTCGCTCGAATTCCTTCACGCGTTCGATCGCTCGCTCGACTACGGCGAAGCGTGGATGAAACCTGATTTTGGGGCGGGGTCGCTGCAAACCATGTGTCGATCTCTCCCGCTTTCTCCAGGGATTTGATCAAGACCTCGGTGGCCACAGCGTCCTCCGCCAACTTCGGCGCAAGCGCCGCGCACATTCGGACAGCTGGCGATGGATCACGCAGGAACGCCGAGGGACTGGCGTCGAGCTCTCCCAGAGCCAAAACCAAAGCGCTCCGTTCATCGGTATCCTCGGCGGTTTGAGCCATGTTTCGCAGCCGTTCCTCGATGTCTTTGGCCCGGTTGCTCAATGAACTGGCCTTCGCCAAAGTGGAAGCCCCCATCGCCGCATAGGATCGCACTCGGGGATCGGGGCTGCGCAGGTCACGTTCCATTGTCTCCAGGAGAAGCGGGGCGACCTCCATACAGCCGAGGATTGATCGTGCATAGAAGGCGTTACACGCGGCGTCGTCATCATTTTCAAAGGCCTCGTCCCAGGTCTTCACCGGATCGCTGTTATAAACCGCCATGCGTTCAAGCTCGTCGATGGACCGACCTGTCTGCTCACCGGCTTCGGCTACACTTACCAAAAACTGCAGGAGCGGGGCGCGCAGCGGCATTTCCCCGCGATCGATGCGTTCGTCGGCGAGCAGTCCGACAATGACGCAAGCGGCCGGGCCGGTCACGGTCCAGGGCGTGCCTTGGTGAATGACTGCCGACCAAAGATGATCGAGCGCTGCCTCGCGGCCACCGGCATCTTCGTCGAGCAAGGCCCGCAAATGTTTCGGCGTATCTGCAGCGGACCCGTATGCATGGTAAAGCTTTGCCCAGTCGGTCTGTTCCAAAGCAGGAATTCCGGTCAGCATAGGGCGACATGTCATGGCCGGGAGAAACGAGGAAGTCGAGAGCGTGGAGGGCTCCCCCGGCTTGCACGAAATCATTTATCTGTCCGTGATCGAGCTTCGAATCCCTATCAAACCTCATTCTTCCATGAAGCTAGACCTGAGACGAGAATTTGCTGACCTATACGCGTACTTGACTGATCGCGTTCGGAACTTCGACCCGGCGACCAATGACGGACCGGGCGATCCCGGGTTGGTCAGGATGATCGAGATTGGCTTCGAATACTCGCAGTTTGCCTGGGTTGTAGTGGTATTTGACACTCGTCCAGACGCGAAACCGGACGGTGAGTGGACCTTTCACATCGAAACCAATATGCTGGAGCGAGCGGACTGGCTGGCGGCAGGCAAAGCCAATATGAATGGGCCGATTACCCTCGTACAATTGGACGGCACCGAAACCGTGCTACCGGAGAGCGGCGAGCTGGCAGTGCCATTGGGTAAGATGATCAAAGCCGTGCTGATCAAGGCCCGCGAAGACGGAGTATTCGCAGCGTTGCCCAAGGCTTCCCGGTGTGAATTTGGCATCGAGCATCAGGAGGGGGCTTACGGTTGGCCAATGTATGCGGCCCGAGGGATGGAAAATCTCGTCTGACCAGTGCGCCGCGGGACCGACGCTGTTGCAGAAAAACGGAGCCGTCAATAAATCCGGGCAGCTCCTTTTCTGCTCCACCCACCGTTTTCGCGATTTCTCGCGGATTCTGACCGGCGCAGGCGCAGTAACCCGCAATTAGATCTCTTCCACCGTCACGTCATTGAGGTTCGGATCGGAGAAGGCGATGGCATTCTGCGGGCCGGGGAGCGGGATGGAGGTGCCGCCCAGTTTCAGGGAGCCGATGATCTGCGCGGCGAAGGCGTGGCTGTCTCCAGCGATGCCGGGCGTGCCGATGAGCTGGCCATTGATGGTGATGCTGGCGATCTTCGCGAGGATCGACGCTTTGCCACCGGGAATGACTATGTCGTCGACATGGCCGGCGACGCTGCCGAACGAGCCGTCGCCGCCATCCTGGATGCCGGCGAGCAGGTCACTGCCGACCCAGTTGCCGCCCACTTGCACGGGGCCGATGCTTGCATCGCCGGTCCTTGGAGCGCCCGCGATGCTGTAGCCCGCGACGATCTGCGCATTTTCCACATCGCCTCCGACGGTGAGTTTGCCGATCGCCACGGAATCGGCCTGACTGGCCGGGGGGTTCAGTTTTCCCAGCGCACTGATGGTGACGCGATTGCCGGGACCGACGATCGAGCCGCCGATGGCGATGCTGGCGATCTTGCCGTTGCTATAGATGCCGCCCTGCCGAAAGTCGGCCGAGTCGATATTGCCCGCGATCTTCACGGAACCGATATCGCTGCCGCCGACGATTTCGCCGGAGTCAATCCCCGCACCGCCCACGAGCGCCCCGCCGACGGTGATGCCGCCCATCTTCCCGTCCGCCACCACGACCCCCGAAAACATACCACCCCCACCGAGGATCGAACCACCGATGGCGACACTGGCAAGCTTGCCATCGGAATGGATCAGGCCAGAAGAGGAGCCAGCGCCGCCTGACATATCGCGGCCGATCTTCACCGGTCCCATATCGCCCGTGCTGCGAATCTGGCCCTCGTCCCCCGCGAAAGAGTCGTCATTCCCGCTGCCTCCAATGAGAGAACCTGCGATGGTGACACTCGTGAGCTTGCCGCCACAGTCGATCTTGCCCGATTCGTTCCCGCTGCCGCCGCGAACATCGCCCCCGATCTTTACCGGACCCATGTCGGATGCGCTGAAGATTTTGCCGGTGGACGGCATTCCGCCCGCGCCAACGAGCGAGCCGCCGATCGTCACGCCGGCCAGCTTGCCTCCACTCGAGATGAACCCCGAGAAAGTGGCACTGGCGCCTGCCGATATGACGTCTCCGCCGATCTTCACCAGGCCCATGTCCCCGCCGCTGACGATCCGGCCCGTATTCACGTTTCCGCCACCGGTGAGCGAACCGCCGATGGTGATGCCGGCCAGCTTGCCCCCGCAACTGATGGAGCCGGATGTGGGCAGGCTGCCGCTCACGACGCTCTGTCCGATCTTCACCATGCCCATATCGTCGCCAGTGGAAATCGTACCGTAGGCCAGGGCGGCTCCAATCACGCTGCTGAAAAGCGAGCCGCCGATTGTCACGGAACCAAGGTCAGCGCGGTGCCCGCCGCCTGAATCAACGACCTGCAAGGAGACATCCATGCTGCCCTTCACGACCAGGCTGCCGACTCTTCCATCAATGTTGCTATTGAGGTCCGGCGCCCCGGTGGCGGCGCCGAAAGCGCCGAACGAATGCACATTGAGCCCCTTGAGCCCGTCGGTTTTGCTCACCCCATCGCCGGCCGTGATCTTGCCGAGGTCGCCGTGGATCGTCACCACGCCGAGGTCGATGCCGGTGGCATTGATATAACCGACATTGGTGAAGCCATCGCCGTGGATGGCATCGGCCCGATCGTTCGCGGGAACGACGCTGATCGTGATATTGGCCCCGGCAAAAACCTGCGGGTTCGCGGCTGCGGTGAGATTGATCTCCTCAATCTGCCGCGGATGTCCAAAAGTATCGCTATAGGTGATGAGTCCGTTTAGGTCGGCGAGCGTGCCCTTGGAAAAACTGACGGTGACTAAGTCGCCATCCACATCCTTAAATGTGAAGACGGCGGCGGGCGCGATGCGGGCTTCCAATGGTTCGACGCAGGAATGCATACTCCATAGCTAGAAGTTTGTCCGATCACTTGCGAGGTTAAAAGGGCAGTCAACAAACCAGGGCAATTTATCTAACCATTTCGGCTTGCGTTCCATGCAGTGCAAACGATGAAAATTGCCTCTTAGCCCGGATCTCCGGGCGGCCAATTTCTGTCTTTTCCGCGCCGCGAAGGACACGGCTATTTTTAACGCAAAGCCCGCAAAGGACGCGAAGGCACGCAAAGATTTTGAGCGAAGATCGAGCCGGATAGCCTACGCATCGCCGTGAGAAAGCTGGGAAAGCGAAAGCCGAGGGGTATGCGCTTCTTTTCTCTGAATCTTTGCGAACCTTTGCGGACTTCGTGGCCTTTGCGCTAAAACGAGACCGCCCTTTCACAAAGAAACAGGGGGAGTCAGCAACTCTGGCCAGAGTTCACCAGAGCAGATCCTTCAGCGCCTCGATCCTCGCCTCCAGCATCTTACACTTTTCGGCCACGGATTTGGTGGCCTGCAGTTTTTTCAGCCATGCGATCTGGTCCTTCTTCACGGCTTCGAACTGCTTGGGCGGCAGGAGGGCGCGAACGCCGCGGTAGACGACGTTCAGGACCTCGTCCAGGCCTTCGGCCTTTGCTTTGTCCGAAGTGACGACCGCTCCATTCACCGTAGTGTCACTTCCATCTTCCGCGACTAATCCATAAGTGGCATCCAACGCGCTCTGGGCAGCTTCGTATTCCTCGGAATTTCCTTTCACACCGGCTTCGGGGCCTTTCCATTTCATCCGATGCGCGGATGCGGTGAGCCAGGCTTTTTTGTCCAGGTCGAATTTCCCTTCGAACACGGCAAACTGCGTCGTCGAGTCCTGGAGCGAACCGGGAGTGAAGTAAACCGAATGCACGATGAGTTTGCCATCGGCGGTGGTACGAAAGAAGGAGCTGGCCGTGCCGGTTTCGTCTTTCTTCGCAGTCGTGACTTCCGCGAGCGCCTTCTGGATATGGTCGCTGATATTGGTTTCCGTGAAGCTGCCGCCGGAGGGTTCCACGATCTCGATGGAGTCATCGCCGTAACGATCTTTGTAAATCACCACGCAGCGCTTCGAGCCGGCCGCCCAAAGCGTATCCAGGCTTATGTGGCCCTCGTGTTCGAAATAAGCGTTCTTGCAATGAATGGTTCCGAGCACCTTGCCTGACACGGGGTCCGCCAGGTAATTCGTGCCACCCGCATCGCCGAAGTCTTTCGTAGGCACGGCGATGCCATAGTGGCCATCGGGTGACTGCGTGCCTTCGTGGATCACGTACCCGGCGGGCAAATCCGCGGCCGGCGCCATGGATTTCAAGAGCCCGATTACGATTCCTGCCAGGCGCAAGGTGGAGACTCGTTGTTTCCTTGTCATGGTTTTTGCCGGGCTGATTTATCGCCATCGAAGTCCGATGTCGATACGCGCATGGGCGAAGCTTGTATTCGCGATCTCTCACTCGCCGTGGTAGGTCCGCCCTGAACCACAGCGGAAGATAATAACTCAGCACTCACAAGCCTGACTTCGTGCGGAAACCCACTCTGAACAGCCTCCACAGACCTTCCCCTCCGAAAGCGGTGTTGCGCTCGAGGCTTAAAACGCTGCTCCAAAATCGCACCGCTCGCGAACACCTCGCTGCGTAATACTTCGCTGGATTGAGATATACCGATCTTTTTTCTATCTCGATAACTGGTTGGAAATTCAACCTGAAAGCGGGCTTTGGATTTCAGAAGATCGCTTAGTCTGCCGCCACCGGCCCCCGCCGGCCGCCGGACCGCCATCGCACTTATTCGTCGATAACAGCACCGGTCTTCAGGTCATAAACCTCTCCCTCGTCGCCACAAATGACCGCGCCCAGGCGCGAAGCCAGTGCGACTGCAACAGACCACACAGGATGTGATGCATCTCCCGGTTTAAATCGGCCGTTAAATACCGCCGACTTACCGCGCCAGCGGAAGACCGAGTGCCATTCGCCATTATCGGGAAAGAAAACTTCGGCGTCGCCGGCGCGGGCAGCGATACTGATTACTCCGCCCGTCTTCGGATTGGTCGCAGTTTGCGCCTCTCCGGCAAAAAGCCGGACCCCTTCGGTTTCAGCGATGGCCGCAGACCACTCCGGCAATGAAATCGGCAGTTGAGCCGTACCGCCGCTGCGTTCGATATGAAGGTCGTAAGCCATAGAGTTGTGATTGTTTTAAAAGTCCGCAGGCAGCCTGCCGAATCATGCGGGCCAGGAATTTCTACCTTGCGGCCTTTGCCCTTTCGGCAGATCACCGAGATTTGGCGTACATCTCACACGTCGGTAGAAACGTCAATGCGATCGACGTCTTCGCAAATCATGACCTCCGTGGACATCGAGTGTCCGTGCACGGCGAAACTGGAGACTTGCAATGGCGGGTCCGGTGGGGCATCAGATCCGGCGAGATAGCTATGGAAATACGTCGCGCACGCCGCTGGCTGGCCGGAGGATTACAAGCCTCGTTGCTGCTTTTCTTCACCACAACCTCATTCGCGGCAGCAGAAAACCCTCTCCAAAAGGCCCTGGCGGATGCCAGGCCATTCGGCCCGTATCAAGTCATGGTCGAGGCTATTGGTTGGGGACGTTTTCTCGGCTTTTTCATTTGTTACACCGCGGTCACCTTCCTCCTCGTCTGGCTATTGAGCAAGAAGATGCGGTTTCAATGCAGCAATGCGGACGATGCCCTGAACTATACCGCCTATCTGACCGCTATTTCCGTCGTGGGGCCACTCCTCATGTTTATCGCCACCCGGTTTGTAACCTCACCGGAATCGCTGGTCGCCGTCGCATTCATGATCCTGCTGATCAGCCTGGGCCTTCTCATCCTCGCATTCTATGCCGTCATGCGAATCTTCGGGATCGGCATTCTCAAAGCATTTGGGTTCATGATCATTCTCGGAATCGTGCTTGGGGTCACCCAGATTTGTCTGGGCCTGGCATTTGGGTGCGCCGGGAAGACGCCAATCGGAGCGAGCATCAATGCCTCGACAAAAAGAGCGGGCGTCACGGTATTCCACGATACGGAAACGGAAGGCGCATCGGCCGAAGCCAAAAACTCTGTCGCGCCGGCGGCGACACCGCCGCCAGTGGTAGTGCCGGCAACTCCTCCGCCGTCTCCCTTGCAGGCGAAGTACAATGAGCTGCTGGCCGCCCGCTCAAAACTCGATGCGAATGACCCGGCCGCGGTGGAGAAATTCAATATCCTGGTGGCGGAGTATAATGAGGCGAAAGCAAAAGCGGCCGCGACCCCAATGCCGGTGGTGGTTCATGCCACGCCGACGGCAGCCCCCTCGCCCTCGCGGCATTCCAAAGCACGGTGAGGTCCGCTGCTTTCACTTTGGATTCAGGGCCGAACTGCGGATTGGGAGAAGGCGATGCCGCACACTGGAGAACGTGTCTGTCACACATCCTTGCGGATGTGTTTGCCCAGCCGGGAGGAGACGCTGCGCAGCGAAACCACTTTGAAGTCCGGCGGCGAAGCCACTTCATCACGGCTACTTCGGATAATCGTGGATTCCCGTCGGAGCGTGGATAACAGAATCCGTAAGGGTTAGCCCCTGACAAATGGGCGAATCCATTTGATCGGAAGCAGATCGCTCAACTCAACCGGTTATGCATAAAGCATTCACGTGACCACTTGCTTCGTACGGGACGAACCGGGTAAAACGCGTCGATCTGCCTCCTTGAGATATCGCATTGAAAGCACGGGCACCGCCAAGCAAGTATTCGAAACCTTCAGGGCAGTGAATGGGCAGATCCCCCTTGCGGGAATCCGGAAGTGTCAGGGTATTTTGAGCAAAAGTTAGGGGGTGGCCCCGGATATTCGCGGCCCCGATTTTTCACTTAGTACTTGAAGTGCCGCAGTGTACCCCGAATCACACCACTTGAGCGGCACATCCCATCCAATCCATAACCCACCTCAACACCGCTTATGCCCAAAAAAGCATCTTTCACAGCCTTTTCTTCCCACGGCATTCTGCCTCATCCGCTCTTCGCGCGAGTGGAGGGTTGTACACTAACAACAAAAGATAAGGTCCGGCAGTGCATCTATCCAGCTATCGCCGCTCGTTACGGGAAGCCCGTGACGGACAAAACAAAACTTGGAAACGGCGGACTAGGACTCGATGACATAACTATTCGGACAGACCTGTACGCAACAACGGTTATCGCTGTTCATAACGCCGGCTGCAAGCTTCGTTCTTTCAGTCCGGATGATATCGCGCAGTGTAAGACCGCTGGCGACATTACGGACGGTATTTGGGCAGACCTCAGCGCCGCATAAAACATTTCCCCATGAAGGTTCTCGTTCCTACTATCATCTTGGCACTATGCCCTCTTACCCTTTTCAGCCAAGGGGCAAACGCTTCGTCTAAGGAGTTCCGTAACCGCGCAGAGCAGGCGGCACGTCAGGAGTTAGCCGATGCAATCAAGAAACAGGACTGGGCGAAAGTGAAGGAGGCTGCCGATGAATTGCAGCAACTGCAGGGAGTTGATAAAGCCGCGGCAAAGCCTGCTGAAACGAACTTGTTCGATATGCTCAAGCGTTCCGGTTTTTCGCTCAGCCGATCACCGGACGAGGAAAAGAAGGGCGCCCTTTTTGCCTTCACACAGGATCGTCGCGCAAATACCGATGCCGTATTTAACGCCGATTTTTATCTGAAATGGCAGCCCAAACCGGTTCTCTTTCAACAAATCTACGACAAATATGCCGTCTTCGATACATTGGCGATATCGGTCCAAGGCGTCCTAACCAGTGCCGATGACAAGGCGACAGACGCGTGGAGATTCCGGCTCGAAAATACATTTTTTACACGAACCGCGGATAACAACGCCTGGTTCGATGGGCTCGTTGCCACGCTATCTGCGAAGGATGAAAGCGATCGTGATTTCAGAAGCGACCGCATAGGTGCGGAACTGTGGCTCACGTTTAACTCGCGAAAGGCCTATATTGGACAGTACTCTGGAGATGAAAACAGTCTCTTTCAATTTCGCTGGCGGCCATATGTTGGGATCGACGTCGGAGGAACAGTTTCCGACGAACCGTTACCCGGTACCCCGACGAGCAATACGTGGCTGATGGCAAGGGGGAGAGCCGATCTGCGTTTCACTTTCCTACTCAAAGCCCTCCATTTTTCGGATTTTACAGCCTATATAGACAACAAGTACGTCTATCTGTGTGAGGCAGACAAGTCACGAAATTACCTGGATACAGGGCTCGATCTGGAATTCAACGACAACGTCGGGTTTACTCTCCAGTATACTATTGGAGAAGACTCTCCTAAGTTTGTTCGCGAACAGATGTTCAAAGGAGGCCTGACGGTAAAGTTTTAACGACGGCTCCACTGCTGCCGATCTCGCAAATGATCGATATAGACGGGCTGTACACCCCGTGCATTTGCCGGTGCAAATTATTTCCGGAAAGATGCCTTGGGTTCAACAATGAGAACCGGCGAAGTTGTCCTAAAATCGGCGGGTGCTCTGCAGTATTAAGCCGCTTCCCCCGGTAGCCGCAACTCCATCCACCAGCGACTCACATCCTCCGGCGAGAGTTCAACCATCACGGACACCTCGGCCGGGGCGGCCACGAGGTGAGGGCCAAAGAATCCAGCATCCCAGCCTCTGCCGCCCAGGAGCGGCGGCCAGAGGAGCAGGACCTGCTCGCCGCCGACCCGGTCGATGCTGTCGGGACGCGGTTCGCCGTAAACCATCCAGGCCAACTCCGCCTTTGGGCACGTACCCTGGCCGTAGTGCCACCAGGCGTTGTCTTCGGCCTCGCCCGATTCTTCGCCACGCGCCACGGCGAGCGCTCGTGGATTCGGCTTCTCTCCGGCGGGAGCGAGTTCCGCCAGGGCGCCCTGCAGAAGCGTGAAGAGGTGAAAGCAATTGCCGATATTGCGATAACTCACACGGAATCCTCTTCGGCGCTCGATGTGCAGCACGACCAATACTCCGCTCTGCTTGCGCAAAACCTCGAGCACCCACATCGCGCCGACCGAAAGCCCCGATGTGCGCTCGAGTTCACCCACGACATCCTGTGAATGTGCGAGTTCCTCGCGGAATGCCGGATACCGCGCCAAATGCGCCACGGCGGCCTGGCCGAGAAACTCCAGGCCCACGAGAGTCTCCTCCTCTCCTACCGGTTCCGGCGCTTCATCTTCGTCATCTCCCGCTCGCAGGGTGCGGCTCCATTTCATGAGCGCATGGCAAACGCCGGACGCGGTCAATGCGGGGTCGCGCCCCCTCTCGACAGCGGCTCCGAGCCACACAGCGAGAAATCCGGCGCCAGTTGGAGATCCGATCGTGTCCAGCTTCGAGCCAAGGCGTGAGAGTACTTCCGGCCGGAATTCATTCGGAATCTTCATCAGCGTCTGCACTGCGTCGCGCAGCCCTGGGAAGAGCTCGCGTCCACGATTCGCTTCAGCCGCGAGGAGCACGTTCTCGAGCAGGGCGGTGATGTCAGGAGTTTCGCTCATCGCGGCAGGGTGTTTCCATCTGCGCCGCAGTGAAGCCGGAACGCTCGCATTGGTCAAAACGCATCCTGGCGCGAACCATCATTTGGTTCACGCCGCACCATCCCTCGCATCATCGAGGAGGAAGTAACCGTAAAGACGAGCGGTCCAGTTTCCCGAGCCGCTCGCCCCCGACATACTCAGCCGTCGCGTAGAGTGTCGCTCCCCCTGCAACAATATCTGCTGCGCCGTCGACGATGCCCATGGTCACGGCAATTTCCTCCCTGTTCAATTTCCCTTGCGGGTTGACTCGCCGATTTGTTTTCGCTCCTGTCGCGAATCTGATCCACCCAAGCGAATATGAGCGACTACTCTCCTGTCCAACTTTCGGCAAAGTGGCTGCAATGGATGGACCCGTTCCTGGAAGAGACGCAAGCCTTGTGGGAGAAGGGTCGCCCGCGCAAACGCTTTTTCTCTTTCGGCCTGCCGGAGCACGACGCCTATGTGGGTGAATATGCTCCAAGCCCCGCCAAAGCGGCGCTCTTGTATGAAGGTGAGGTCGTCTGGGGCATGATCGCGAGAGCGTTCTTTGCGGCCTACCTCCCGGGGAAAAATACCCACTATGGCAGTGTCATCTATTCGACGGGCGGGCCGGAGTTTGATTCCGTCTTTGAGCTCGCATGGAAGGTGAATGAGCTTCGGCAGGACAACTCCCCGCCACCGCCCGGAACACAAGCCATAGCGCAGGCGATGCGAAATGATCGCTCGGACTTTGCGCGGCTCATGCTTCCGCGAGAAATCGATGAATCGGAATCCTCGTATCTTGCTAATCTCTGCATTCACCGGACGCGGCTTTCGGGAGGTTATCTTCACGAGCGCCTTCTGCCGATTCTGATTTGTCCGAAAAAGACCCCGTGGTGTTGCATCCTTCCGCTCCGCTTCTGGTCTGCGCAAATGAAAGACGTGTGGCTCGCAGGTTCGCCAGCGAATGACCCGGTACGCTATCAGGCGATGCTAAAGAAGTATAATATCGAACCGTAGTCGACGAACCCGGAGGAAATCGAGGCAGACTAGATCGGCCGCTTTTCCGCAAATTATGTGAAGCAGACGAGCACATGCTGCTGTGCTTCGGCCGCACGTAAGAAAAACGCCTGCAGGTTTTGGAAATACGGCATCAGATAATCGTCGAAGGCAGCCAGGCCTTCCTCGGACCAAATCTCCGGATAAACTTCTTCGGCATCCATCGCAGCGGCATTGTATCGCGAACGCATGAGATCCGCATCGATGGCCTGCAGCCAGGCGCTCAATGCCGCCACGTCTTGTGGTGAAAGGCGCGAAGCGGGGCCATACGGCGCCTTCAGCCGGCGCTCCTCGACCGTTCCTCCTTGCAATAGCGAGGCCAAGGAACTTTGAAGGACGAACCCAGCTCCTTCGACAGCCTGGGGCGCGGGTGCCGGCATCCTTTCAAGGACCCAAACGAGCCCGTCACAGGCCTTGTCGATGTCAATCAACTCCACGCCGGGGATTTCTTTTCTGCAGAGCGCTTCCAGCCAATGCGGATTTTCCCGGCACTTGTCGAGGCCGTTTGCGTCAAGACGGACATATGTAGCAATGATACTCATAGGATGACCGCGGCATGGCAAAGGGTTGCGCGCAATTGGGAAAATCGGGCACTACCCCGGGATATCCGCATACTTGGGACCTTCTGCCAGAGTGCCGCTAATCTGGATTGAGTGGCCCCAGAAAAGGTCGCCGTCACGGTGCCAGAAGGTGAAGCCGCCGTCCGGATCGAGGTGAATCGACGTGAGCTCCATGCAGGAGACGAATTCTGCCGGTGTCACCTCTTTCTCATCATCGTCCAGCCACGCTTCATTTTTCAACGGCAGCAGCATTGCCACCGCGTAGTCCGTGATGCGTTTGTGCCATTCTTCCTGGCGGCTCCACATCTCCCGCGCGGCCGCCAGAAGGTCCTCCATGCTTTGGCAAACATCGAGGGAAAGGCGAACCGGTTTGCCGCACCATTCTTTCCGGACTTCAAATTGGTAACCAAGGCGATGGAGAACGAATTCGCCGAAGAAATCGTCACGAAGCGTGGCTGGCTTTCGAAGCTCTTCCATCAATTTTATTTGCTTAGCTGGTGAGGCTTCCGCGGGACATCCGGCTATCCTTAGAGACGCGTCTGAATGACGCTTAGATTGAAATAGGCGTACATCGCAAAAACAATGGCACCCATGCCGATGGCCATCATCGTGACATTGAACTGCCATCGCATATGGCGTTCGATGCTGAAGATCGTCATGAATGCCCAAATCACCGGAAAGATGAGGAAGAGGAAACCCCAATGTCGGATGAAGATCGGCGCCGGCAGATAGAAGTCCAGCGGCGCGAGATTTGAGCCGTAGCCGTGCAGCTTTAACATGACAGAAACGAGGAGGGTGCCAGCGACGATGATAAAGCTCTGGACGCTGGCGATGATCCAAATGGCGCGATGGATGGGATTCCGAAAGGCTTCGTTCATAGGGGGGTGGCGGAGCATCGCATGAATGGCGATACGGGTCACGCTCAACGGCGCGCGGCAGTGTAAAATTCAGCCATGCACTCTCCGCAGTACAAACCAGGAAGATCCTACAATTCTGGGCGGATCCTTCTGAGCGGGCCAGCGGCAGGCAATTTGGTAATTTGGTCCTTCTTCTCAGCGCTGAAAGCGGTGAGGAGGACGCCGCTTCCACGATGATGGAAGTCGGGCGTTGCTTGTTTCTCTTCCCGCATTAAAAGCGTCTCCAGGTTTCACCGATCAAACCGCCCTTCTTTTCGTCACCATGAGCCAATTTGCCTTTGTCGCCCAGGGCCGCCTCTATGTCCAAACTCCGCGCGGTGTTCGGGAAGTGCAGAGTCATTTTGGAGACAGCATCCGCCAGCGCGAGCAGGAGATCCAGCAGCGGAATGCGTGGAAACGGCAAGGCGTGACCGGACGATACATGGGACATGGGCCGGAAGTTGATCCGGCCGAGATGCCGATCCATGTGACGAGTGTGGCGTCGGGCAACGAGCACGAGCAATTGCTCTACACACTTGAGACACCGGCGATCTGCGGGTTGCTCCGTTCGTTACGCTTTGGCGAAGACGAGCAGCGCCTCTGGCATTCCAATGAACGGCGGATCACCGATCTGTGCCGGCATCCCTCCGAACCGCGTTTTGCCTGTTCCATGAGGAACGCCAACGATACGGCATCCATCGCGACGATGAATGGCGAAGGCTCGAATCTGCAGGCCTTCACCGAGGGCGACTCTGCGGATATCGCACCGCGCTGGATTCCCGGGTCATCGACGCGGCTCGTGTACCAGAGTGCGGGACTTGCGCGCAATTCGGAGGGGATCATCTGCGGACTCGGCCCGTACGGCGTGCACGAGATCGATACGGAGAGCGGACAAATCGAGACGATCATTGAAGACCCAAACCGGGACTTGCTGACGCCACAGTTCGATGCCGCAGGCGCCTTGTATTTCATCCGGCGCCCCTACGGTGCGCGGACGAGTTGGCCCTGGTGGAAAACAGTAGTGGATGTGCTGTTGCTGCCGCTGCGCCTGCTCCAAGCGGTGTATGGCTTCCTGAACTTCTTCTCGACGCTCTTTACCGGCAAGCCGTTGATGACGCACTCGGGCCCTCCGGGAAAGCCGATGGATGCAGGCCGGATGATCCTCTGGGGAAATCTCGTCGATGCGCGCAAGGCGATCCGGAAGTCGCGAGGCGCCGATGCGCCGGATCTGGTGCCGAAGTCGTGGGAGCTCGTCCGCCGGGAAGCAAACGGCACGGAGACGGTCCTGGTGCGCAGCGTCGTCTCGTATGACCTGCAGACGGACGGCTCGATCCTCTACACGAATGGCAGTGCGGTTTTCCGACGCGCTCCGAATGGCAGCGTGGCGCAGCTGGCGAAGCATTCGTTTATCCAGCAGGTCGTGGGGCTGGTGGGGACGGATAACGCGGAGGAGGAGACGGCGAATGGGTAGAGCAGATTTGAAATGGGGAGAACACCCAACTACCAACGCTAAACTATCAACATTCAAAGCCTGACGGCAGTTCTGCACGACGCCCATAACTGCTATGTACGATTCTTCAAACTGTCCGAACTGCGCCACCAATAAACCTCCTGGCACTATGTCGGACCAGGAATTTACGGCGTTCGCAGATGCTTGCCGGAGTGAGCTGTCCGCCCTGCAGAACGCTTTTCTGAGACAGTTGAAGAGAGGTGCGGATTGGTTTTACGATCTGAACGATTGCACCCTGCGCATCGGAGACCAGATCTTTTCCATGACCCCGATCGGAACTTACAGTTCTGAATATCGGACTTGGCTTTGGGCGTGGGCAAACGAGGAGTTTCCATCTCGAGTTCGCGAAGCATCCATGCGGATCCAAAAGCTTCACTCTTCGACGGGATTTGCCGTGTTCTTAAATCAGGGCACCAAAGCGACGGCGATGGAAGCCCAGGATCTCGTCGCCATGGCCGTCCGCTGCCTAGGCGCAATCGGCTTTTTTCGGACGTCCGGGGAGGAGCCAATGCTGTATCTCGCGGTCCATCAATAGAGCCTGGAATCCGGCCATCTCGGCGAATGCGTTTCCAATTCTTCCTACATTGCCAGGCATCTATCTAAGCAACGTCTTCCACATATATGCCTGAAGATCGCTTATTCCCTGTAAACAGTTACGCCAATGACTTTGTCACCGGCACCTGCGATGGCGGACGCCAGGTTGTAATAGGGCTGCTTTGTCCCCATGTGGTTGCGTATTTCTTCGATCGAGATGGTTTTTTGCTTGGCGACGAGCACCGGCCCTGGAACCACCCGGCTCCGCGGATGCCGTCCGGGCCGTATCAGATCTACGACAAGGCGTTTCGGACGGCTCTCGCAGACCAGATCCAAGAATGGCAGCAGTCCGTCGGTTACATTGCTTGTCCGATTCTCGTGCGGGCATTCCTTGATCCGCAGCATCCGGTTGGCATCACGCTTCTGCCCGATCATCTTGATCTGCCGGAGGAGGAATTGCAGGAGTTATCCGCAGAGGAACGCGAAGACATGGAACAGGAGCGCGAGGAATGGCTCGCTGCAGGGCGGTTTGTCTGGTGGTGGGCCAAGGATTACTGGAGCGCTGCGGATGGAAAGATTCTCTCCACTTAGTTGAACCTGAAAAGAGACTCTGGAGCCGCATGGTATATTCCCGAGCGGCGCCACATGGAGTGCGGTGGCAAGAGAGCGACAGCGAGCGCGACACCGCTTTCGGATTGTTCCGCGGGTGGCAGAAATTTTCCCTTACAACTCTTCGAATAAGTTCACGCGGCGTCCGACTAAATTTAGCGTATGAAATTAACGCTGCTCGCCCTTCTCTCCACCGGTTTGCTAACCCTCGGAGCCTCCGCCCACGATTGCGATCGGGACAGGTATGAGTGCCACGATCGTGGACATGACCATTATTTCCGCGCCGGCGTCTGTGAGGTTCCGGTGCATAAAGTCTGCACCGAAGTGATTGATAGCCAGACTTATTGCAAGACCGGTGTAAATCACCTTGGACAACCGTTCGTCTATCGTGTCAAATTCGTCACTTATCGGGATGTCTATAGCGACGGCTCTACTCGCATCTATCGGTTGAAACTGCCTGCGTAATCACGGACAAACCGCTTTGCTGATCGAGCGGCAAAAGTCAGGCATGTTCAGCGGTTTGTTTATCGAGGCAATCGACGTCACCACCTCCCCCTTTCCAGACATCATCACCTTTTCGGCGGAATGACACCGTGCCGCCAACCCATTCCGCCGGGAAACGCACGAAAGCCCTGCGTTTTCCTGGGCATTTTACCCGGTTGAATCGGTTCCGGAAACGACGCCAAAGGCGGGTTCAAAACCAGATCGTTCAATGCATCGATCGGAATATTCACGGGACCGATCTGTGGACTCACCCCACTGATTCCATCGCCGTGGCGGGACCACTGACTGAGTTCCAGAGTACTGCCGTCTTTCAGGTTCAGCCGCGCAACGGCGGGTCCCGGCGTGGAGGGCTTGTTGAAATCCACCGTGGCAATTCGCTCGAGCGGTAACTCGAAATCACCGTCTTTCGTCGTCGCCACCAAATTTCCATCCTTTATCGCGACCGGCTGCCCGTCCGCGATATCACCGTTCTGAAGATAAATAGCCAGGCCCTCTGGCTTATGCCCGGGATCCGCCGGGCAGAGCGGCGAGATAGATACGTTTCGGTAAGTATAGCCATCGGCCATTTTCATCCCGATCTTCGCGATCGGCTCTTCCATCGCCGCTTCTGCGAATGGCATCCCATTGAGATACAGCGCGATCTTTTTCCGCGTGGCATCCGCGAGTACGTGAATCCCCGTCCGGATGCCGAAGAGTGTGCCGGATTCCAGCGGAACGATGTCCCGATCCGTCTTCGTACGAATCTCCACATATCCCTCGTGACACTCGAAGTAAGTGAAGGCTCCGCTTTCACTGACCATGGCGATCAGGACAATGGGACGCGCTGGATTTGGCGAAACCTGCTCCGCGTGAAAGTCAAAACTCGGCGGCAGCTTCGGGATGGGAGGAATCAACCACAGGTCGGTGCCATTGGACTCTCCCAGGAGCGAACCGCGATACGGATAGAAGGAGCCATCGCAAAATTTCCACTGCGTCGGCACATCCTGCATTCGCCGCACCGCTTCGAGCTGCGCTCCATTCGCCTCGGCGAGCCATCCGGCCGAGGCGAGGCAGTTCCCGCCGCCACCGTGCGGCAGTGGCGTGAGGCGCCAGATCTTTTCGAGTGAAAGCTGAATCGGGCCAAGGAGATCCTGCTGCAGAGAGAGGGTGCCGTCGCGGATCGCCAAAGACCGCCCAAATATGCGGTCCCCATTGGAAAGGGTGACGATCGCCTCCGGAAGCCGGGTCGCGAGATCTTCCCGGGCAAATCGGATCCCCGCAACGTTTGTATCCTCAAACCGCACTTCCCGCCCGCCCATCGGCTTCCAAAGGATTCCGTGATCAGCCGCTCCCACAAACTCGCCGGGCAATTCCTGGCCGTCCTTGAAGAGCAAAGCCGCACCGGGTTGCCATGACTCGGAGCGCGAAGAAAACGTCAGGCTCGACATCGCATGGAGCGGAAACTCAAACTCTTTTTGTGCGTGATGAAACGCGGTCTGAACCACTCCAGCCCGCACGGAAAGAGAAGTCACATTCACCTGTCCGGCTCCTCCAAAATGGACGGCGGCAGACGGTTCCGCCCGATCGCCTTTGGCGGGTGCGGCAGCAGGTGCATGGTGCCCCGGCGCATCCTTCACCCCCTCTGTAGAGACGATAACGTTGCCCGAGACAGTCGCATCCGCGAGGGTATCTGTCACTTCGAACCTGGGTGGAATTTCCGGGTGAGCTCCGTCCCACGGCTTGAGCGCGAAGCTACGGATTTTCAGCTCGTGATCATACTGATTCCGAATCGAAATGATCGTGCCGCTTTGATGGGAATAGGCATCTTCGGCACTGTATTTCCAGTCGATGATCTTTTCCCCGTCGCGATAACCGATGAGATGCCGTTCGCCGTCATCGAGATAGAATCCATATTGATGAAATAACTGAGCGACCGGAGTGTGGGCAAACCCTGTCTGTTCAGCTTTGCATGGGACCCTGGAAATGAGCTGACAGGAAAAGTGGTGTGGGCCGAATTCAAGATCGATTTCCCCGCGAACGCCCTTGCCCGGCTCCGTAATGCCCGCTGCCACGGGCACCAGGGCCATCACGAGCCCTTCCTCCGCGCCAGCCGGAATCTCCGCCGTGATGCAGCAGCGTGGCGGGATGGCGACTAGTTGATTGAGCGTTCGGCCTTGGGCAACGAGAACGCCCTTATCGAAACGGATGCCTGCGTCGGTAGCATCGGTCCACGGGACGACTTCCTCCGGGACTCCGTGGAAACCGCAGGAAGTGGGAACGGCGACGTCCGATTGCGACTGCGGCATGGTGCCGGCCGCTGGAAAGAAAATGGATTTCCCCGAAGCGATGATCAGTTCCCGGCGGTCGCTCTTTTTCTGCTGCCTTAAAATCCCATATAGCCAGCTTCCATCCGCAAATCTCACCGTCCCCGGCGGCGCCAGTTTGGTCTTCTGCTGGCTTTTATTTTGCGACGCTGCAGGCGGGGCGGCGGGCGGGATCAAGATGGTCCCAATCGTGTCGCAGCGGATTTCCAGCGGGACCGGCGCGGTGGGGATCACCCACTGAATCATCCCTCCGTCGAATCCCGCCAGATGACCGCGCAGCCGACTGCCGTCACGGAAGATCAAAGTGGCTTCGGTTGGATCCGGCGGCTTCTGCCGGCCACAGCCTTCCAAAATGGAAAAATCTGTCGTCGGCAGCGGGACGTCCGGAGGCTTTTCCTTCTCGTGGACAACGAGATTGAACAGCGGAACGCGCTCGATCGGCAGAGGCGCCTGGGCTCTGGCCAGTAAAGAAAAGAAAACACACCAGATAACCGCAACCCCATGCGATATCGCGATACGAAGCACCCAAAACCACCCGCACGGTGATCCAAAGGACGGCCGGAACGTCGCGCTCTTCGCGTTCACAGCAGCGGATAGAAGCAGAACGGCGAGATGATGCCGAGACTGAAATCGGACTGCAGCCATCACCTATGCAATGGGGTTATATCGGGCGAGCGCCGATATTTGCCGTGTAACATCTTTGTCGCCAGAATCCGGATTGCTCTTTGGGCTCGCTCGGTCTGTAAAACGTGGATGCCACTGTTCGACTGGTTCCGGAAAAAGACGCGACTCCAACTCGCCATCGCCCGCGGTCTCGAAAAGGGAAATCTTGCCAGTCAAATCCGCGAACTCGATGACCTCGTGGTCTCCAGCCGGACGGACGCCGAAGCAATTTGTGAAGCGCTTGAGATGTTACTTCAGGGAAAACTGCCCTCGGCTTCAGGATTTGATTCCCCGGCCCGCTGTCTCCCCGGGCTTTTCCAGCAGATTGACGGAAGCGATTGTGAAGCGGCGCCAATCCTACGTCACCGCGGTGGAGCACTACTGATTCGGCTCATCGACCGTGCTCTCGAACCCGGTCAGGAATCCCTGAAAGAGGAAGTTCTCTTCTTCGCTAAAATCCTCGCGATGTATGCAACGCCGAAAGGTCTCGAACGAATCGTGCAGCTCGCACGCGAAGGATTTGAGTCCGAGTCGTGGTTTTGGAATGTGACTCTGGGGATGTACATGCCGGGGCATCCTGACGCAGCACGACTCTTTGAAGCACTGCGCAATCCTTTACCATCTGGGTTTATCGCCATCTCCCTTCTCGACGCCGCAAACCAATATCTTTTGAAGGGTGGCAGCCTGCGGCACCCCTTCGATAGTGACGCAGGGATGGAGCGGCTGCGGGCATGGATCGAATCTCCAAACGAAAAGCAGTTCAGCTATGCCGTCAGCGCGGTGTGTGCGCTCCCATTCCTCCGTCATGCTCCCACTCGCGAGTTACTCCGCCTGGCGATGCAACATCCATCGGCGGATGTGCGGTTGGAAGCAGCGTGGGCAGGGGCGAAGGGCGACGACCCTGCGGGGATCGATGCATTGGCGACCATGGCGCTCGATGTCAATCTCTCCGAGCGTGCTTGTATCTATCTGCGCGAATTGAATCGCCAGGACGCCATCCCTGCTGCCGCTTCATCGCCGGAGTTTGCAGCGAAGGCAAATTTTGCCCAGTGGCTGGCCCATCCGAACGAACTCAGCCGGCCACCCGAGACCCTCACTTTGGTAGATCATCGCCGATTGCGTTGGCCTCCCGACTTCCTCGAACGTCCGGTTTGGCTTCTGCAGTATACCATGCGCGACACTACCGAACTTGAGCCTGACGACGTTGGCGTCGGGATGGTCGGCTCACGAACCTGGTGCTTCTTCAGTTACGAGATGGAACAAAGGCAGCCGGAGGATATCTACGCACTCCATTGTGTGTGGGAACTCGAGGAGAGGATCGAAATCCATGACGTCGAGGCATCCAACCGGGAATATGACCATTTATTGACCCAATGGACGGGCTCTCCACTGCAATCCACGCAGATTCGCCACGTAGCGGAGGTGGAGCCAGAAATCGGGTTGCGGGAAAAGCTAATCGCAATCGCTTCCGCACAACGAGACAAGCGTCCTGGATGGGTGGTGCTCGATGGATTGCAAAGCCAGTGGTATCCGGCAGCGGATTTCCCGAAAGATCAACGGTCGAAAAGCGTCCTCGAAATTCATATTGGACGGCAGGTGCTCGGATTTGGCTCAACCCACTCAAGGAGCGAGTTCTTGAAGGAGCCAGCGAAGCTGCCGGCCGAGCAAATTGTAACCGCTTACGAGAGGCTTCTCTCGCGGCTGGCAACCGCTCCCGACGAGGACCGCATTCCTTTGCTAACCAGCATGGGCTCGCCATTCACCAAACACTTCGACGCCTATGTCGGAGCAGTGCATGAAGTTCGCGGCACCCCGGAAAACACGGTTATTATTTCCACTTACGAAAAACTGCTGACGATTGCGACGGCGTTGAATACGGTCAGTGAGGGCAAAACGCTGGGAACCTTCGGTCCTGTCGGACAGAAGTTAGATGACTATGTCACCGCACTGATTGCGGCGGATCGAAACGCCGATGTTCTGCGATTCGTCGCAGAATTGACGCCATTGTGGGACAATGCTCCAGGCCGGTTGGGCCAGGCGGCATTTTCCGCCGGTGGTTTCGAGCAGGCCGAGGCGTTGTTCTTAGCCAGCCGGGAGAAGAGCGACTATTGGGCACAAGGAAAAGAAATGCCGCTGCTCGCGGAAATCTGGCATCGCCGCGGAGAAACGGAACGAGCCCGGGAGCTGTTACTCACCTGCCTGCGCATCATGCTGGAAGAATCTCATGGCGCCACTGGCTCAGATATCGAGTTTTTTGAAAACCACTATCAACGATACCGCGAAGCGTTTCTTCGCTTATTGGGCCCAGAAGAATCGCTTGAGAAATATGGACTACCTGAGAGCGCGACAAGGTAAGGTCGCGTGGCGTATGTTGGTGCGACCTGCGATTTCCCACCTGTACTCCCTCCGATCTCTTACTATCCTCTCGCTGCCATGAACCTCGAAAAATCCGCCATCGACGGCCTGCGCATCCATCGCGGGGCTCCGCCCCGGCGTGAGTCGCCGAAGTGGGCCCTGCCAGCCGTGCTGCTCGTTGCGGTCGTCGGTGGACTGGCTGTCTGGCAACTCAATCGCCCAAAGGCCGTCGCGGTTCAAACTGCGACAGTCGCCGCCGAACAATCCACAGCGGGCGCGGCCAGCAAAACCCTTCTGAACGCCACGGGCTATGTTACGGCGCGGCGGCAGGCAACGGTGTCTTCCAAGGTTACGGGCAAAGTCGTCGAGATGCTTGTGGAGGAAGGGAATAAAGTCGAGGCCGGGCAGGTGCTGGCCCGGTTGGATTCCTCGAATGTGGAGGTGGATCTGCATCTCGTCGAAGCGCAACTCGACTCCGCAAGGCAAGCGGTCGAGGAAACGAAGCCGAATCTCGCTTTCGCGGAACGGGAGCTGAAGCGCTTTAACGATCTCGCCGCGACCAAGGTGGTGAGCGATTCCGATCTGCAGCGCAACGAAATGGCGGCTCGTGCGCTCGAGGCGAAACTCGTCCACCAGACGGCCGATGTCGTCGTCGCCGAGCGGACCGTCGCCCAGCGCAAGCAGGATCTCGATGATACGATCATCCGCGCACCTTTCAGCGGGATCGTCACGTCCAAGAATGCCCAGCCCGGCGAGATGATTTCGCCGATGTCGGTCGGCGGTTTCACGCGCACGGGCATTTGCACCGTGGTGGATATGAGCTCGCTGGAAATCGAGGTGGATGTGAATGAGGCCTACATCCAGCGCGTGCAGCCGAACCAGCCAGTGGAAGCGACACTCGACGCCTATCCCGACTGGCGCATCCCTTCAAAGGTCATCGCGATCATTCCCACGGCGGACCGGCAGAAGGCAACGGTGAAGGTGCGCGTCGGTTTCCTGAAGCTCGATCCACGCATCCTGCCCGATATGGGAGTAAAAGTCGCCTTTGAGAGCGTCGAAGCGGAACACCCCGCCGCGGACAGCACGCGGACGGTTTCGGTGCCGGCAGGCGTGGTGCAGAAAATGGATGGTCACGATATCGTGTGGGTGGCACAGAGTGGCCATGCGGAACGCCGGGCGGTGACCGTTTTCGGCACGCGTGGAGGTGACACTCTGATTACGTCCGGGTTAAGCGCCGGTGAAAAGATTGTCATCCATCCTCCTAAAGAATTGACCGATGGAAGCCGGATCAACGACTAAGGAAGGATGAGTTCCAACGGAAAACCCCTCGTTGCGGTCAGGAGCGTCACCAAAACCTTCCGGCGCGGTTCGGAAGATATCCACGTCCTTTCGGGTTTGAACCTCGACGTGCAGCCGGGAGAATTCCTCGCGCTCATGGGGCCGTCCGGTTCGGGTAAGTCTACGCTGCTCAATCTGATCGGCGGGCTGGATCGCGCGGATACCGGGGATGTCGAGATCGGCGACGATCATATCGGCAAGCTTTCCGACCGCCAGCTCGCAGCCTGGCGCGCACGGCATGTGGGGTTTGTCTTCCAGTTTTACAATCTCATGCCGGTGCTCACCGCGGAGCGAAATGTGGAACTGCCGCTCCTGCTCACGCATCTCTCGAAGGGCGAACGCAAACAGCACGTGGAGGTGGCGCTGAAAGTCGTGGGCCTTTCGCATCGCATGCGGCATCACCCACGCCAGCTTTCCGGCGGTGAACAGCAGCGCGTGGGCATTGCCCGCGCGATTGTTACCGATCCCACGCTGCTCCTCTGCGACGAACCCACAGGCGATCTCGACCGCAAGTCTGGCGACGAGATTCTCAGTCTCCTGCAGGCGCTGAATCGCGAGCACGGGAAGACGATCATCATGGTCACGCACGATCCACATGCCTCGGCCCGCGCGTCGCGTACCGTGCATCTCGACAAAGGGCAGCTCTCCACGGAACAGCCGGCATGAAATTCCTCCGCGTCGTCTGGAGTAATCTGCAGCACAAGAAGCTGCGCACCGCGTTGACCATACTCTCCATCCTGGTGGCGTTCCTCCTCTTCGGGTTTCTCTGCGCGATCAAAGAAGCGTTGGGCGGCGGGGTGAGCCTTGCCGGGGCGGATCGCCTTGTCGTGCGCCACAAGGTCTCGATCATCCAGTCGTTGCCGGTCAGTTATCTCCAGCGGATCGCGAATATCCCCGGAGTTGATTCCGTGGTGCATCAGTCCTGGTTCGGCGGCATTTACCAGGATCCGAAGATCTTCTTTGCCTCCATGCCGGTGGAGCCGGATAAGTTCTTCGACATGTTCCCGGAGTATGTCGTTTCGGACGCCGCGAAGCAGGCCTGGCTCAAGACGCGCAATGGGGCAATCGTGGGAAAGGCGACGATGGATCGCTTTAAGTGGAAAGTGGGCGATCACATCCCGATCACTTCGCCGATCTGGGGCCAGCCGGCGAACAAGCCCGCCTGGGATTTCGAGATCGTGGGCGAATATACGGGCGCGAAAAAAACGACGGACACGACGAGCTTCTTTTTCCGCTACGATTACTTCGACGAAGCACGGCAGCGTGGAAAGGGCGAAGTCGGCTGGTTCACTGTGCGCGTGCACAATCCCGCGCAGGCCGACGCCATCGCGGCCAAGGTCGATGAAGAATTTGCCAACTCTCCTTACGAAACGAAGGCCGAGCCGGAGGGCGCTTTCGCCGCATCGTTTGCCAAACAAGTGGGAGATATCGGAGCGATCATGACCGCGGTGCTCAGCGCGGTTTTCTTTACGATCTTATTAGTCGCGGGAAATACCATGGCGCAGGCGGTGCGTGAGCGGACCGAGGAGATTGGCGTACTCAAGGCGCTCGGCTTTCCCAATGAGCTCGTGCTCGTGCTGGTGATGCTCGAGTCGTGTTTCATTGTCGGCCTGGGCGGCTGCGCAGGACTCGGGTTGTGCTGGCTGATCATCAGTCTTGGAAACCCGGTTCCGACGCTCTTCCCGATCTTTTATCTGCCATTGCGCGATCTGCTCATCGGCCTGGTGCTGGTCGCCGGGCTGGGCGTGTTCGCGGGTGCGCTGCCGGCCATTCAGGCCATGCGCCTGCACATCGCCGAGGCGCTGCGGCGGAATGCCTGAGAAATGATATTGCCTGTGCTCATTCACACCTTGCCAATCCGATGAACTGGTTGCTGCAAATCTTCTCCGTCGCGTTCTTCAATCTGCGCTCCATCCCGGAACGCAAGGGCTCCGCCGTCGCGGCCATGGTGGGTATCGCGGGTGTTGTCGCGGTGCTCGTCGGCGTGCTGGCCATCGCGGAAGGATTTCGCCGGACCATGACCCACTCCAGCGATCCGGATGTTGCCGTCGTGTTGCGCAGTGGCGCCGATAGCGAAATGACGAGCGGCTTCACCCGCGAAGAAACGCGTGTCATTACCGATGCGCCCGGCGTGGCCCACGATGCACAAGGGCCGCTCGCGTCCGCGGAACTCTTTGTCATCATCGACCTGCCAAAGCGGTCCACAGGGACCAGCGCGAATGTGCCGTTGCGCGGTGTGGAGTCCCGGGCCATGGACGTGCGCGGGAATATCCAGATCACGCAGGGCCGCAAATTCGAGCCCGGCAAAAACGAAGTGGTTGTCGGCGCGGGCGCGGCGCGGGAATTCGCCGGGCTCGACTTAGGGCGGGAATTCCGCGTCGGACAGAATACCTGGCATGTGGTCGGCATCTTCACTGCAGGCGGCGGAGTGGCGGAATCGGAGATCTGGTCGGATGCCGCCGTGCTTCAGCCGGCCTATCACCGCAATGATACCTTTCAATCGGTCTATGTGCGGTTGACCTCGGCGGGCGCTTTCCCTGAGTTCAAAGACTCACTTACGACCAATCCGCAACTGACGGTCAAGGTCAGCCGGCTTACGGAATTCTATTCCGAGCACTCCCAGGTGGTAATCGAATTCATCAGTAAAATCGGGACATTCATCGCCGCGATGATGGCGTTGGGCGCCTTGTTCGGCGCGCTGAATACGATGTACAGCGCGGTAGCCGCGCGCACCCGTGAGATCGCCACGCTGCGAGCGCTCGGGTTCAGCTCGGGTCCGGTGATTATGTCGGTGCTGCTGGAGTCGTTCGTGCTTGCGCTTTTGGGCGGAATCATCGGCGCTGCCGGGGCTTATCTCGCCTTCGATGGCTTCACCACGTCGACGATGAATTTCCAGACCTTCAGCCAGGTGACGTTTGCTTTCGCGGTCACGCCACCGCTGCTCGTACGCGCGATCGTGTGGGCCTCGGTGCTGGGATTTTTAGGCGGACTGTTTCCGGCGATTCGGGCGGCGAGATTGCCGATCGCGACGGGACTGAGGGAGACCTGATTGGCCAGATTTAGGATTAAGCCCGCAAAGGACACGAAAAGGGCGTTTGCGCTTCAGCCTCTTTGAAAACCAAACGCTCTTAAGCGGTTGCGGCACTTGCCCGGCTATCGCCATCGACGGCAATTCTGCTTCCGGATGCACGAACGCATTGATCGTCGAAATCCATCGATTATTTATTTACACAATATATTTTACAACAAGCGAAACAAAATCGACAGCACCGTGTTAAATCGGCAAATGGCCTTCGAAGGCATAGACGGCACGCAATTATAACAACTTAAGGGTAACGCCCCGAATGTCATATATATGTGGCTTCGAGCATCGAGCCTCCTCGCCTTGCCACAAGGTTGAGGAAATGTCATATAAAGCCCCACCATCATGGACCCAACCCCAAGCACCCCGGCACGGCGGATATCCGGAATTACTGGAATTGTATTGCTCGCTCTCGCTTTCGCTTTCCCGGCCACGGGACGCACGCAAGGCACCGGGCCGACGGACACAATCGCCCTTTCCCAATACAGCGGAACCGGGACGGCCGGCGGATTTGCCGGCGTTGATCCGACCTCAACGACGGTGACCAATACGATATCCGGGCTCCCGGACACGAATGGTACCGGTGGCTTTAATTTTCAGGTCGCTCCCGATTCTTCTTATCTATTTAGGGGCACTGCCACCCTTTCGGGCACCTACCAGTTCAGCGGGCTGTCTTTCCAGTCAAATGTGGCGCTCTCCAGGGGCGGCAATAACCTCAACGCTCCCACCTCGAGCGGCAGCGCCGACGAGAAATGGACGGCGCAGCTCAGCCAGGCCGGGGTTTTCGCTCTTGAAATGACGATCAACATGTATAGCACGCCGGTTGAGAGTTCAACGTTCTGCGGGGTGACGGTGATTGTCACGAATAATGGCCAGGAGGTTTATCACCAGAGTTTTTTTGCGGATACCAACCCCTTCCTACAATTTCCCCCGGCGATCATAGTAGATCAACGGATCCCACTTGCGGCGGGAAGTTTCTCCTGTGAGGTCACTTCATACGCTCTCAATAGCGGTGTGCATAGCGCGGATGCGGGATACAGCCTGGTTGGCCAGATCGGCGCGCAGTTTCCGCTCGCCTCCAATGACACCTATCACCCCACGGGAGCCGGCCCCTTTTCGCTCGACGTTCTCGCCAATGATTCGGAAGCAGGCGGCGGTACTCTTACCATTTCGAATGTCAAGGACGGCCTTTATGGCACCGCGCAAATCGTCAACAACCGGATCGTTTACACGCCTGGCCCAAATTACACCGGCTACGACTTCTTCACTTACACCGTCTCCGACAGCCAGAACAATACCGACCAGGCAACCGTCACTCTGAGCCCCTACCTGCCGGCTGCGGCTAATGCCACCTTTCACTCTCCGGTGGCCGCTTCGATGACGCTCGACGTTGTTCCGCTCGGCACCGCTTCTCCTGGCTATTCGTTAAGCATCGCTTCGGTCGGCAACGGTTCTCACGGCACCGCAAAGATCGTCAATAATCAAATCGTTTACACGCCGGATGCGACTTATCGCGGAAGCGACTCCTTCCCGTATTCGCTCTCCGACAGTCATGGCGGCGTCGCTTCCGCCACCGTAACGCTGCGAGATTTCCAGCCGCTTGCCGCCGACCACACATTTCAGGTCACCGGCAATGGTCCATTTGCCCTGGATATTGTATCGTATGATATCGATCCTGATCTCGATCCGCTCACCGTTACGGGCGTCGCCACCGGAACCGCCGGCACGACTCAGATCGTGAATAACAAGATCGTTTACACGCCGGGCTCCGGGTTTCGTGGAATCGATTCGTTTACTTACACCATATCCGACGGGTACGGCGGAGCCAGCCAAGGCACGATTACCGTTTCCGGGCCGCTGCCCATCGCGGCCGACGCCACCTTTCACCAGCCTGCTGCAGCATCGATGACCTTCGATGTGGTTCCGCTTGGCGCCGCCTCACCTGGTTATTCGCTGATCATCGCGTCCGTCGGCAACGGTTCTCACGGCACGACCCAAATTGTCAACAACCGGATCATTTATACGCCGGATGCAACGTATCGGGGCAATGATTCCTTTGTTTACTCACTCTCCGACGGCCATGGGGGCACAGCTTCCGGCAGTGTAACGCTGCAAGATGCCCAGCCGGTAGCGCCGGACCATACATTCCAGGTCACCGGAGATGGTCCATTTACCTTGGGCATCGCTCCGTATGATAGCGATTCCGACCTGGACTCCATTACGGTCGCGAACGTGGCAAACGGCACCTCGGGCACCACTCAGATCGTCAACAACAAAATCGTCTACACACCGGGTTCCGGGTTTCAAGGAAGCGACTCTTTTAGTTATGCCATTTCCGATGGATACGGTGGCGTTGGCCAGGGTACCATTACCATCAATCGCACGAGTTTAACCGACACGATCATTCTGACCCAGTATAACGGAACCGGGAATGCTACGGGATTTGCCGGCGGCAACCCGCCTTCCACGACAGTGACCAATACGGTATCCGGGCTTCCGGACGCGAATGGAACCGGTGGCTTCAATTTCCAGGTCACGCCCGATTCCTCCTACATCTTTAGAGGCACCGCCACTCTTTCGGGCGCCTACCAGTTCAGCGGGTTGTCCTTCCAATCAAATGTGCGGCTTTCCCGGAGCGGCAACAGCATCACGAACAGCTCCTCAGATTCCAGCGCCGATGAAAAATGGACCGCGCAACTCAGCCAAGCCCGTGTGTTCTCTCTTCAAATGTCGATCGGCATGAGCAGCACGCCAGTCGCGAGTTCATCGTATTGCGGCGTCACGGTGGTCATTACCAACAATGGCCAGGAGGTCTATCATCAAAATTTCTTTCAGGATACCAACCCCTTCGCTCCCATTCCTCCTCCACCAATCGTTGTCGACCAACAAATCCCGCTGGCGGCGGGAAGTTTCTCTTGTGAAGTCACTTCGTACGCGACCAATGGCGGCCAACACTCGGCGGACACGGGTTACAGCCTGATTGGCCAAATCGGCGCGCAATTTCCGACTGCCTCCAACGACACCTACCATCCCGCGGGAGCCGGCCCATTTTCGTTCGACGTGCTCGCTAATGATTCGGAAGCGGGCGGCGCCGCCCTCACCATTTCGAAGGTGACGAATGGCATTTACGGCACCACCCAAATCGTCAACAACCAGATCGTTTACACGCCTGGTCCAAATTATTTTGGATACGACGCCTTCGCTTACACGGTTTCCGACAGCCAGAACAATACCGATCGGGCGACCGTGTTACTGAAGAATACCCGACCGGTTGCGGCAAACCAGACATTTCAAGTCACCGGCAATGGCCCGTTCACCTTGGATATCGTGTCGTTTGACAGCGATTACGACTTGGATTCCATCACCCTTACAAATGTCGCAAACGGTACCTCTGGCACGACTCAGATCGTGAATAACAAGGTCGTTTACACGCCGGGCTCAGGATTTTCCGGAACCGACTCGTTTAGTTATACCATATCGGATGGACACGGCGGATCCGACACGGGGACCATCAGTCTTTCCCGATCGTCAGGGTGGACGCAACCCCGCGCGGCCAACGCCACCTTTCACTTGCCCACGGCGGCGTCGCTGACGCTCGACGTCGTTTCGCTCGGCACCGTTGCCCACGGCGATTCATTAAGTATCGTGTCCACCGGCAGCGGTTCTCACGGCACGACAGCCGTCGTCAACAATCAGATCGTCTATACGCCGGATGGAACTTATCGCGGCAATGATTTCTTCAACTATTCTCTCTCCGACGGCCATGGTAACATCGCGTCCGGCAGCGTGACGCTGCAAAATTCGTTGCCCGTTGCGGGCGACATCACCGCGACCTACAATAGCGCTCCGATCGTCTTGAACGCTGTTGCTCGTTGCACTGACGCCGACCAGGACAGCTTGACTGTACATATTGTGACGAATCCGACCTACGGCACGGCAGCCACGGATGGCACAAATATCACTTACACCACCGCCAACTTGCCCGGTTTCGATCGATTCACCTACTCCGTGTCCGACGGCCATGGCGGCGTCGCCACGGCGAGTGTTACAATCCTCGACGCGCTTCCTTCGACCACGCCGGGGCTGACGGCGAATAAGTTGGGCCTGGGAAATATCGTTCCCGGTTCGGACAACGCATGGTTTTCGAGTTTCGGATTGCCCACGATCGACGCCTCCGGCAATGCCGCTTTTGTCGCGGAGACGCGCGAGGGAACGGCGAAAACTTCTGTTCTCTTCGCCAAAGGCGGTGTCCAATATTCCGCTGGCGATGCCGTATCCGCCCAGACTCCCGGGGCGCGGTTCAAATCGTTCAGCGATCCATCCATCGACTCGTCGGGGCACCTTGCCTTCCTCGCCACGCTGTCCGGTGTTCCGCAGTCTGGAAATCAGGCGCTTTTTGCGGAAGAAGCTGACGGCTTGCACTTGGTCGCTTCGACAGGGACGGCCGACTCTGGAACCATCCTGCCGCTGACGAGCATTGGCGCCTTCATTCAGACCGATTCGGCGGTCTTTTTCTCGGGCAAGAGCCGCCTCCAACAAGGTGCGCAAGCCATTTACGGCCGCTGGAACGGTGACGCCACCTCGACTCTACTCCTCTCCACGGGACAAACTCTCTTTGGCAACAAGGTGACGGCATTCACCCCGTTAACCCTCCCGGCCACCGCTTCGAGCCCAGGGCAAATTGCAGCGGGAGATGATCTTCTTCTCCAAGTCTCATTCAAGAACCACACTCAGGCTCTCGTGTTATTCAACAACGGCTCGCCGGCCAGCCTCGTAAAATCCGGGGACCCGGCGTCGGGGATCGTTGGCGGGGGCAGGTATCTGACCTTCGGAAAACCGGCGTTAAGTGCTGGTGGCGCATACGCTTTCCGGACAAAACTCGCCGGCCCCGGATTGAGTGCGGGAAATAACGTAGGCATCTTTTCCGGGAACGGACTTGGTCAGCCGGTGAAATTGTTGCAGACCTTCGATCCCGCGCCCGGGCTGCAGGGAGTTTATCTTGCCGACTTCAAAGATCCGGTGATCAATAGCGATGGCAGCGTGGCTGTCGTTGCGACGCTGCGCGGCGTTCACGTCACGGAAGCCAATCGTTCCGCCATTCTCTATATTCCGGCCGGCGGCGCGCCGACCATTGTCGCGCGAACGGGTGCGTCTCCAACCGGACTTCCAGTAGGTGCGCAATGGCAATCGTTCGTCTCGCTCGCTCTCCCCGACCAACTTGGACCGGTGTTCACGGCAAATCTAAAAGCAGGCCTCGGAGGAGTAACTCCCGCCAATGCCTTCGGAGCCTGGGCACTCGACGGCAACCAAGGTCTCGACCTCATCGCCTGGCAGGGCGGAACTTTGGCTGGCCAGCCCAATATCCGCTCACTCGATTTTCTGACTTGCGCCCCCAAATCTCCGGAACAACCGCGATCCTTCAACGCGCAGAAAACGCTGGTTTACCGCGCAATGCTGTCCGGCGGCATCCAACAGATCTTCACCATATCGGTTCCGTAAAGGGCGGTTGGTAGTTAGCATCGGCTCGGGCCACGAACTATAGCGGTTTAATAAATAGTGTCGCCTCATCGATCCATCCAGCCCGGCCGGGCTGACGGAAAGTAGCCGGGGGTAACACCCCCGGGTTTCTGAATAAGAAGGGCTGCACCCCGGCAGGGTGTGCCGGAACTGATGCAGCATGAATACACCCCCAACTACTAATCTGCACAGCCAAATTTCAACTCGCGCGACATCCGAAATGCTCCGGCACCCCTGCCGTGCTGTACTCGTAATACGGCCACAGTATTCCCGACACGTATTCCAACCGCCCGCGCAAGGGGCGTTCCTGCATCACATTTCCGGTTCACGACGTCGAGCCAGTTTTGGCCAGCGCCAAGCGCATCTCGATGCACGAGTCGCTTGACGTGTGTCTCACATCCAATTCAGCCGATACGGAAACGCGACTGAGGGCGATGTTATCCGGTGTAAGTTCGCTTTTTCGTCGATTGTAACTTAACCTGAAAACGGGGTTCACAGCTTGTGGTGCGAAAAAGGCAGCAACGTTCACGGCAGCTCCGACACCACGACTCCCTGCGTCTTGTCACTAAACGTTGCGAGCCAGACGATCTGCCCGTTCTCGTTGAAGCTTCGCGTCACTCCGATATTGCCAGGCGTTGCGGCGAGGACCTTGAAGCCTTTTACCATCTTATCATGCGCAGGGTTGCTATCCATCGGTACGGTAGTTACCCCGGTTCGTACGATTTGCATTAACCGGCCCGACGAGTTGATTGCCCAGAGTCCACTTGCCGTCGCTGCGGTGACACTGCCTTTTCCCGGGACGAGCTTCGCGGTGAAAATCGGACCGCGATTGGCGGCGATCCCCAGAGAGGGAAAGCTCTGCCATTGTGCACCCGCAGCCGATCCGGGCACGGTGACCGTGCTGGCACCGCCCTGTGCGAGCAATTGAACGCCCGCCGTTCCCGTAGTCGTTCCAGCAGGCAACCACCACAGCGTTGACGCGGCAGCGCCTTTCACGGTTTTTCCCACGATAGTCGCCGGAAATGCAACGCCGCCATCCGAAGCCAGCACGGGATCCCTGAGCACGGAGAAAGTGCCGCCAGTATTTCCCGCGGCACCGCCGATACGAGCCAGCGCATTGAAACCTCCTCCAGATACGGCAGCCCAGACACCACGCGCGGTCAGTGCAGTGACGGGAGGTGTACCACTTCCGACCGTGAGCGTAGCCAGGAAAGAGGCATCACCATTGTCCACACCCGCCGGGATTCCGTAACTCGCGAAGTTTCCACCCACACCGGATCCGCCCGTCGTGCCCGGTCCCATAGCTCCCGTCGTCCCGGTTTCAGAGACGATAGAAAGTCCGTCTGTCGCATTCCATCGGACCACCTCCTGCACTTTGTTGGAAAGGATGATCAACGCCTGGACACTTGGCCCGGCACTAGTCTCCGTTAACCAGCCACGCCCCTGGCCGGGTGATCCGTTGCCGGAGGTGAAACTTACCAGACTCTGAATGGTCAGATTGCCAAGCTTCTGCCCTTTGCGCAACGCAAGCACCGGTGCATTCGACCCACTCTTGATCCAGATTCCCGTATTAGTCGCCGCGGTGACCTTCGGGTTTCCCGTCCCTGGCGCCAGCGTGGCCAGGAACGCCACGTCATTGCCGCGCACGGCGATTTCCTTGAAGCTTGCGAACTTCGCCAGCGTGGAGCCGGTTCCCGGCGCCGCAGTGCCGCTTTGCGCGACGACTTGTAGTGAGGATTTGGAAGAGCCGGCCACGATCACGAATGACTCACCCTTTGGCGCGCCGGACAGCGTCGCCAGGAAAGCGGCTGATCCATCGCCAATCACCGGGTCCGAGAGTGTGACGTACTTCGCCGTGCTGCCGGGCGCTGTGCCACCGATGAAAGCGAGGAAATCATTCCCGAGAAAGATGCCTTTGCCTTTGCCTTTTAACTTACTCGCCCAGGAAGCAGTGTAGGCGACGAGCCCAGTGTCATCGATCGCCGGCAAGCCGAATGCGGCAAGCAGGGCATCGGACGGCGGGCCATTCGGATCACCCGTACCTGGAACCGCCGTGCCTTGCAGGGCAGTAAGTGAAGCGATCGCCCCATCCACAAGCGTGTAGGCGGCAGCCGCGACGGGCAAGTCGGTCGATGGTGTGGGTGTGATTCCGGCATAACTCGTCAGCGACAACACGAGTGAACCCGCGCCGCCTCCAGTTGTGGCGCTGATATGCCATGTCGTCCCTCCGTCCGAGGTCGTGGGTGTTCCCAATTGTGCGGAGCCTGATCCCGTGCCGGAGAGCGTGAAATTGCCCGCCGCCACGCCGGTAACTGGCGCCGAGAAAACGAGGGTCCAATGAACGGTAAGATCATTGGTGGTGATGGGATCCACCGGGTCAAGTGACGAGACCACGGGGATAATGACGTTGCTCAAGGAAAAGCTAACCGGGATTGCCAGCCCCGCGCCGGTGGTCGAAAGCGCTGCGGTGACCACATAAGAACCCACGATGTTATTCGAAATAAAGAACGGGGTTGTTGCTATTCCGGAGACATTGGTGATCGCGGAATTCACGCCCGCCGCGAAGTGGCCGCTTGCTCCGGAGGACGGAGAGGTAAACGCCAACGTCACATTGCTCACGGGATCTCCCGCCTGGTCTTCGATCTGGACAGTCAGAGGATTCGGAAATTGCGTATCGAGCGGCGCGTTTTGATTATTGCCGCTCACAATCGAGAGGACGAGGGGTTGAATCTCCACGGCGCCAATATCCGGCGCTGAGCCAATGGACCGTGTAAGTCCCCGGGCATCGAATGAAAGAACCGCCAGTGTGGCGGCGGCTCCAGCATCAATTGCCGGACTGCCCGTGACAGGCGCCATTGTCGGCACCGGGCCGCCATTGTTTTGCAAGGGACCGAGTTGTGGGTCCATCGAGATGGATCCTTGATCAATGAGTGCCGCCAACGGGCTCGTGCCTTTCGTCATCACGATATTGTCAGCGTTGATGAAGATGAAGGAGGTGCAATTGCCAAGCACGTCGATCCTGTCGGCAAAGAGGTCATTGCCGCCGGTCGAACCGGCAGTAATCGAGTCCTCCAACTGCACTTCAGCGCTTTCAGCGAGAGGGTTTCCGTTGAAAAGACGTGTGAATTGGCCGTAGGCGACATTGCAGATTGCGGCGCCATCGTGAGACGCCGTCGATGCTGTGCTTCCCGCTCCATTCGATCCGGCGGTGACCGTGTTTCCCACCAGTGTCGAGTAAATCACCTCCATGGGAGATGAGGCGAACGTTCCGTCCATATTGAAAATGGCTGCTCCCATCCCGGCACCACCTTGACCGGCCCCGGCGGCCGTGGTTCCGGCACCGCCATTTCCACCTGTGGCCGTATTTTGCGTAAATGTACAGTTTTGCACGCTGAGCGAAGAGCGGTGATTAAAAATGGCGCCCCCCATTCCAGCACCACCACCTCCTCCAGCGCCGGCAGTCAGATTCGATCCGCCTCCAGTGCCTCCGCCATAGCTGCTCACGCCGCCTTGCGATCCTCCTCCGCCAAAACCACCGGTCGCGGCAACAGCGGACGAACCACCGGCGCCACCACCAAATCCTCCCGCCCCACCTCCGCAACCTGCTCCACCCCCGCCACCTCCCGCTCCTGTACCCCCGCCTCCACCGCCTCCCAGCGCACCGTAGCCCGCTCCGCCACCACCTCCAACAGCGCCACCCCCACCACTATGGCCGGCGTTGATGACCGTCCGGCCATCGCCGCCATCGTTGAAACGGTTGAGATTGCCGCCCAGCAGATGTCCGCCATCCGAACCGAGCCCACCACCTGCAGTGCCAACTCCATCCGCGCCTGTGACATATCCGCCGCCGCCACCGCCACCGGTCACTGAAGCTGCGGCGCCGTTTCCGCCGACGGACGAGGCGCCGGCGACACCCTCCGTGCTACTGGCCGCGCCGCCACCACTTTCAGCGGTCGAAAGAAAGCCCCCGCCATTGCCACCTGCCCCAGTATTTACATCGGGCGCCGCACCGTTTGATCCCAAACCACCGCCACCGCCCCCACCAAGGCTGTTTGTCGTCACGCTACCACCCGCGCCATAGAGGCCGCCACCCCCGCCGTTTCCTCCCGACGCCGCACCGGCCACGGCATCCCCACCATTTCCTCCATGCGCCAGGTTTCCATCCAAAGTGCAGCCGAGCAAAATGACCATGCCGTGATTGAAAATGGCACCGCCCATTCCAGCTCCACCGCCACCTCCATTCGCGCCACCTCCACCGTTGCCACCCTGCGCAAGCCCGTTTCGCAGTTCGACACTGTTCAGCGTCAGACGCCCCAGGGCATTTCCGGCGAGCCCTTTGACATAGAAAAACCGGAAGGCTGGAGCAGCATTGTCGCGCACGAGCACCGCGCCGTTGCCATTGATTGTCAGGGTGCGATCCACGATTGGCAGCCCGTTCGCGCCGAACCAATAGTTATTGATCGCCGTCAGCGTATAAGTGCTTGGGGAAAGATTGATCGTCGAGACCTGGGAATTATTCATCGCGGCGATCAGGCCTGGCACATCGCCAGCCGCGACATTCACCGTCGTTCCATGCAGTGCACCTGCACCTGCAAAGAGAATCGCGAATACCTGCAGCGCTTTGAAAAAGGAGAGAAAGCGGAAGGAGGACATGGGAGTGGCAAGGTGGATGGCGATCTTCACTTGAAACATCTGATCGCGTGCTTCAGGTTATTTAAACAACGGCAACTGGCCCAAGCCGAGCAAAATCGGCAAAGGGGATTGAACCGCAAGCTATTCCGCTTCCAAACCCCGAGGTCCTACATATAACGTTCCCCGCTCTTCAATGCCGCCGGTGTGGTGCAAATTCATTCAGCCGCGCGAAGACGAAATCCTTCGAAAGCGCGAAGAGGAATTTATCTTCAAGCGCGTTTTCGAGGTTGCTGAAAAAGAAGCAGAAATTCGGATCGGCGAGTTCCTTCTGGCTCACGGTGAAGGTGCAGACCAGCGATTGGCCGTCATGCGCCAGCGGGAGCTTCCGGCCGGCATCGATGGAGCGGGCGCTTTTCGTTGATTTCAGGAGGCCGAGTTCGGCAAGCGGATGGGCATTGAACTTTGCCTGATTCTCCGTGATGACGACACGGAATTTGGCGCCTCCGTCCGGGAGCGGCTCGGAGGTGATTTTGAAAAATATGCCGCCCGCCTGGTTTTCCGTCGGAGTTATCGTGAAAAGTGCGTTGTGAGCAGGCGCGTTGGCAGCTAACAAACAGGAGAAGAGAGCGAGGAGAAGAACCTGACGAATCAATTTCATAGGGTCCGGAATTGCGTTGGGAATGTTATGAGAATTGGAAAACGTTTTATACTTAACCTGAAACGGGTTTAGCAGATCAACTCTCCCGCGGGCCTTTCTTCGGTTGAGCTATATGAGCTGAAGTCGATTTGGGAAGGCAGAGCACGCTCAATCCACTTTCCACGTGACCTGCAAATCCCAGGCGCGGTGGGCGGATTGCCATTCTTCATAGAAGCCCGCGTACTCTTTCGCGTTCCATTCGCCGGTCTTTGCCCGGAAATCGAATTTCAACTCCGAGTCCGATGACGGAGCCAGGCTCCACGAAGTGTAATGGGCGCCTCCGTGCGAGACCAGCCTACCAAAATCCGCGGCGTGAGGCAGCTTCAGGTCGACCACACTGGTCAGGTGAAACGGATAGCGGTACCGAAAAGGAGTCTGACGATTTTGCACAAACGCCATTTCCAGATACCCCTTTTCCAGCGCCGCCGGGATGGCCCCGAATGCTTTCCCGTCTTTCGTTTTGATCGCGTTTCGGACTTTGTAAGTAAAATCAAGGCTCGCGGGTTTGTTGACGTCCTCGAGGTTTTCAAACCGGAAATTGACCAACTCCACGTGGGATTCATCATTCAAGAGGGCTTGCGCGTGGCGCGTTTGTTCAGCCGGCGATTCATCCGAGAATTCATCGCGAATCTCCGCGGCATAATAACCGGAGAATGTCACGGTTTCCGTCACCTGCCAGTCGTTGCCGGAAGGAGTGAGAGTTCTGTGGCACTCCATTTCGGAACTATCATTCGGCGGTTCGGAAAAAGGCGGCAGCAACCGGGAATTCCCCGGTTCGAGAATAAAGGCATGGGACTCCCAAAGCTCTCGGGCGGGAAATTTCGCCAGGGCAAGTTCCTTATCCGTGGGATCGACCAGCCACGATTTACCTAGGGTCGGGACATGGAGCACCATGTGATCGAACTGATCGAGTGACGGGAGTTCCGGCTGGACTCGATAACTCGTCTGGACGAGCGCAAGGTGGCTTTCGACCTTCACGGCCCGCAGCAACTGATAAAGCAACAGCGCGTGATCTTTGCAGTCACCAAACTTATGTTCGAGGATGTCTTTCACGGAATTCGGCTGCCGGGCACGGACTCCGAATTCGATGCCCTGATATTCGATTTCTTTTTGCACCTCCCGGGCCAAAACCTCGATTTTTTCGCGGTCGGTTTTGAGTCCCTTGCAAAGATCCCGCGCCAGCTTTACGGCGCTTTCGTCCGGTTCCAGCCGGCTCGCGATTTGTGCCAGATACTCTTTGCCCAATTGAGCCCAGGTCGTGCTGCCGCCTCCCAGCCATAGCATCGGAGCACGCGTTTCCAGGCTGGTGTTCAGCGTTTCCATATCGTGACCGGGCTGATTCTTTGAAATCCAGCCAAGCACACCGTTTGCCTGCATCTTTTTAACCTCACCCGCGGCTCCCATCACCTCCTTCACCCGGGACACGTCGCCTTTGATGAAAATAGCATCGACGAGGCAAGGAAAGTGATAAGCAAAAAGATGGCGCGTAAATGGAAAGTCCGCCTCAGGGAAGCGATCTTCCATGGTGACTTCATAAGTCACCGTGCAGCCGCGTTTCACACCGGGAACGGGAACTTGCAGGACCTTATCCTCGCTCGCCAGCCGGGACTCGGCATCGCGCACAAACGCATCGTCCAAAGATCCCGTGGCAATCTTCTTCCCGCTCTCGTCCTCGACTTCCAGCTTGTTGACGAAGATGCGTTCATTCACCGGATCGAAGGGAAACTCGAGTGCGCTGAACGGCGCGACACCGGCTTGATTCAGCACGCGAACGCGGCGCCGCATCGTCCGGCGCAACGGCTTGCCCTTGGCAAATTCATAAGTGACCGAGCGCGATAGAAAGACCGCGGCGGCGCCGTCCTTCTCATAAGTGGCGAGCGCCGATCCTTTGACATCGAGATCCACGGCATCCGGCAGGCTGACCGGTGTCAGCGGCTCTTTGATGCCGGAGTTCTGCCCTTGCCCGAGCGCCCGGGAGGCGCGTTGGATGGCGGCTTCGAGATCGGGATCATCGGGGCTCGTGCGCGCGGCGGACTCGAATGTCGCCTTCGCTTCCCGATACCGGTGTTGCCCCATTTGACTCCAGCCAAGGAGTTGGAGAGCTCGGACATGCTCGGGCGTCTTGGCCAAAACCGTTTTCGCGATCTCTTCCGCCCGCTGGTAGTTGCCCGTGTCATTTAGGTTTTCTCCAAACTCGCACGCCACCTGTTCGTTTTCGGGATATTCCTTGGCCAGCTTCTCGTACAAGGCCGTGGCGCGTTCGTCATCTCCGCCGTTCGCGATGATCTCCGCCTGATAGCGCCGCGCATCGATCGTCGGGTGCTTTGCAATCCATACTTCCGCGGCCTTTTCGCCGAGGTCCTGCCGGTCCAATACATTCAACTGAGTGAGCCACGAGAGGAGCACGTCATCGTCGTTCAATCCTTCTCCCACCAATTCGCAGAACCGGGAATTTGCCGCATCCGGGTCGCCATTTTTGGCCATGAGCATCACGCGTTGCGTCTGCAGCTTGAGGGCCGTCGGGAAGCAGGGCAGTTCGGAATCGAGCACGGCCAATGCCTCCGTCACTTTTCCCGCTTTCTGCAGGGCCTCAGCGCAGTTGTGAAGAACGTGTTCGTCGTCCTTTGCCAACGTGTGCGCTTTCTGGAACCAGTGGGCGGCCGTCGCGTACTGCTTTCGGCTGTAATAGGATAACCCCACCTCATTGAGGGCGAGACCGAGCGCCTGATTCTCCTCCGCAGTGGGCGCCGGGATTTCGCCGGCGGCGGGCATGAGGATGATCTGATCCAATGATTTTTTGATCGGGCCCATATCATTGAGGCTGGTCCAGCCCGCCACCAGGCAGGCCTGCTTCTCTCCCCGGATGATGCGGATAATGTATCGGAACGGCTTTCCCTCCACTTCCCGCGAAGCGGTAAATTCCAGGCCGGCGCCCAGGGGAGTAGTGATGGGGGTCTTCGTGCTTCCTGGTCCAGGTGGATCGGCGAAGCCCATCGTCGAAAGCAATCCCCGGGCAACAGATTCCAAGTCGGGAGATTCTTCATCGAATCGCAGTGGCACCACCGTCATCGCGGAAAAGGGACGAGAGATGGAGAGCCGGCCAAGCGGAAGCTTGGCGACGATCGAATTCCACCCCTGGCCGGCGAGATGCGATTCAAAGCCCCACTCGGGCTTTTTCACGTCCACCAACCTTCCCGCCGCGGGCGCCATTTCTTTCCCGGGAACGAGGATGCGGAAATTCTCGGCGAATTTGCGGGCCTCGGTGGCGACGGTACTCTGCTCCTTGATTGCTCCCCACACCACGATGCGCCAGTAGGTTCCATTGTCGCCGACCAGCCAGTTTTCATACGCGAGGTCCAGACCGGCGGCTTCAGCCCGGCCCGAAGTGACGATCCGCCGGAACTTCAATGTGCCGATGGTTACATCCTGCTCTTCCTGGTGTTCGATTGCTACGGCGCTTTGGAGGATCCGCTTGACCGCTCCGGCAAATTCATCCATGCCGGATTCGGCGCCAACCTGTTCGGATACGAGCAGCATGTACATCTCCGGAAGTGAATGACGGTAGCCGAGCGCCGCGGTATCGATACCAAGGGTTTTCGGGTCGATCTTCCTCCATTGTTTGGGCGCTTCCACTGAGCAGTTGTACTGCGCCAGATCCTCACGTTTCGGTACTCCGGCGGAGAACGTGCCGCGCGTTTGCTGATAGAAGCCGATGCATACCCCGGCGATGGCCGCAAGGACCGACAGACTCGAGAGGACGATGGCCCAAATGGCCTGACTCTTTCCTTGCTTGAATTTGCTCCGATCATAAGTGACCAGCCCGATGATTCCGATCAGCAGGGCCGCCAGGTTGAGCAGAGCGAGAATCGGCCACCAGATCATCTGAATCGCCGGCATCCATCCAAACTGCTTGACCCCCATGTTGAACACGGCGGACCCGAACCATCCGATCAAAAAGAGGAGCAGGGCAACGAGGCACGGCGTGCTGGCCGTTTCTCTCCGCATGACGGCGATACATTTCAGGATGCCGAGGAACATCAGAAAAAGCAGGAGGCCGCTGCCGAGAAGGGTTCCTACAAAATACGGTAAATCCTCCTGGGGCGCCGCGGCGAGCACTGGCATGGCGAAAAACGGGGTGTTCACAGGCGTCCGACTGAACTCATATACCGGCAAACGCCAAGCGAAATCCACAAGGTCCTGTTGCCAGGAGGCTTTCGAGCTTGGGCTGCGCATTCGCCGCCGGGCGGTATGGCGAAGTGACGCCTGGTCCGGGTGGCTCGGAACTACCGGCAGCCGCAAGGGAGATGTTCTGCGATTCCTAGGTGTCTTCCGAGCAATGATAGCGAAGAAGTTTAAATCAAATCCCCCCGACAAATCCCCTAGTTACTCCGCAAGTAAGGGTTTCTATGTACGAAAGCGACTAGGCCGAATCCTTGCCTTAACATTTGCGAAATTGCCGGGCCCGATCCTCTATCTTCTTAACTTGAACTGTTTATCACCCGATCACCAAACCGCGATTTTATTACGCAACCAAACTTCTCCCATATCGATCTCCGCGTTTTGTTTAGATGCGATACGTATGGGAGTTTTCCGCAACTCATAAAACCGAATTGACAGAGCCGATAGGTGAGTCCCCTATCATGGCGTCAGATGAATGTGGGTCCACCATATCCGGGCGAGGAGTGGCGCCTCGAAGCGCTGCGGAAATATACTTTGCTCGATGCTTTGCCCGAAAAGGCCTTGGATGATCTCACGCGGCTTGCAGCGGCGATCTGTGGGGCACCCATGGCGGTCATCTCGTTGGTCGATGCCGACCGGCAGCAATTCATCTCGAGAGTCGGAGTTGCATTGGCGGAGACGCCTCGGGAGATATCCTTCTGTACCCATGCGCTGCATGTCCCCGAGTTACTGATCGTGCCGGATGCCGCCCAGGATGAGCGCTTCGCCAAAAGCCCCCTGGTGACCGGTGAAATGGGAGTTCGCTTTTACGCCGGAGCGCGCTTGCTGACTCCAGACGGGGCCCCTTTGGGCACCCTCTGTATCTTCGATCGCGTTCCCCGGGAACTGCAGCCGCACCAGCAAGAGGCACTAAAAATTCTAAGCCGCGAGGTGATGTCGCAACTGGAACTCCGGCGGCACGCCCTGGCCTTGGCGGCAAGTGAAGAGCGCCTGCGCATGGTCACAGAGAATGCGCGGGTCGGGCTTGTCATCGTCGACCGCGAACGGCGATACGTCTACGCGAACTCGACTTACGCCGAGATCCTCGGGATGCAGTCCGAGCCCATCGTGGGAAGACGGGTTCCCGACCTGTTGGGAAGCGTTTACGAAGAACAGATCCGTCCGCGCCTCGATCGCGCCTTTGCCGGCGAGCGGGTCGCTTATGAGCTCTGCCGGCAACGGGGTGACCGGGAGGTCTTTTATGCAGTCCGGTGTGAGCCGATGAGAGTGGACGGGGAGGTGCCGCAGGTCGTGGTGGTCATCACGGACCTGACCGAACGAAAGCAGGCGGAGGTGGTGTCGTTCCGGCTGGCGACGATCGTCGAATCGTCGGAAGACGCGATCATCGGCAAAGATCTCAATAGCATTATCACCAGTTGGAACAAAGGCGCGGAAAAGATCTTTGGTTATAGTGCTGAGGAGATGATCGGCACTTCCATCCTGCGATTGATTCCGGAAGGCCGGCGCCACGAAGAAGACGAGATCATCGGAACCATTCGCCGTGGCGACGTGGTCGAGCCTTTCGAAACGCTTCGGCGGACCAAGGAGGGAAAGCTGGTCACGGTCTCCGTCTCGGCTTCACCCGTCCGGGATTCCTCGGGCAAGATCATCGGTGTCTCCAAGGTGGCGCGAGACATGACGGAGCGAAAGCGAGGCGAAAGGACACGCCGCTTGAGCGAGGCACGCTACCGCACGCTTTTTGATTACGCGCCGGATGGCATCCTGATCGCTGATTCCACGAGCCGCTATCTCGATGCCAATCCGAATATGTGCCGGATGCTGGGCTATACTCGGGAGGAATTGATCGGCCTGCACGCGGCGGATATCGTGGCGGAAACAGAGGTATCGCATATCGGCCCCGCGCTGAAAGCTATCGAAAGCAAAGTCCCGTATGAGCGGGAGTGGCTGTTCCGGCGCAAAGACGGTTCGCAGTTCCAGGCAGAAGTGATGGCGACCTTGATGCCCGACGGAACGCTCCTGGCGATGGTGCGGGATATCACGGAACGAAGGCGTATCGAGGCACGCTTTCGCCGGCTGGTGGACTCCAATGCACAAGGTGTGATGTTCTGGAACGCGCAGGGAGAGATCACGGAAGCGAACGACGCTTTCCTGAAAATCGTCGGTTATACGCGCGAGGATTTTGCCGCGGGGCAGGTCACGCTCACCAGGTTGACCCCTCCCGGAGAGGAGAGCGCTCAATTTGAAGAAGTCGCCGCGACAGGGGTAAGCGCGCCCCATGAGGAACAGTACGTCCGCAAAGATGGCACACTGGTGCCGGTCCTCGTCGGCGCGGCGGCTTTTGAAGATGCTCCTCAAGAAGGGGTCTGCTTCGTTCTGGATCTTACTGAACGAAAAAAACTCGAGCAGCAGTTTCTCCGCGCCCAGCGGATGGAAAGCATCGGTACGCTGGCCGGCGGCATCGCCCACGATCTGAATAACATCCTCGGGCCGATCATGCTTTCGCTGAATCTGCTGGAGATGCATTTCCCGGACAAGGCGAGCCAGCATTTGCTCGCTATCGTTGGAGCGAGCGCCAAGCGCGGGGCCGACATGGTGAAGCAAGTCCTTTCCTTTGCCCGCGGGGTCGGCGGCGACCGGATGGAAGTGCAGGTCAGGCATGTCGTTCAGGATATCGAAAAGATCGTCTTCGAGACCTTTCCCAAGAATATCAAGGTGCAGACGGTTCTCCCGCGGGACTTATGGCTCATCTCCGGCGACCCGACACAACTTCACCAAGTCCTGCTGAACCTGTGCGTGAATGCGCGCGATGCGATGCCGGATGGCGGCTCCCTGACCATCTCGGCGCAGAACATGAAGATCGATGCCCACTATGCGGGGCTCAATCTCGAGGCCAAGCCGGGGCCTTACGTGGTGCTCCAGGTCGAAGATACCGGAACGGGGATGCCCCCGGAGATCCTGGAAAAGATCTTCGATCCCTTTTTCACCACCAAAGAAATCGGCAAGGGTACGGGACTCGGTCTCTCCACCTCGCTGGCCATTGTCAAAAGCCATGGCGGATTCATCCGCGCCTACAGCGAAGCCGGCCGCGGAACCCAATTTAAGATCTATCTCCCGGCGCTCACGGAACATTCCCGGGAAACGGCCGCCGCAGCCGCCGCGGAAATGCCGCGCGGCAATGGGGAGCTGGTGCTCGTGGTCGATGATGAAGCCTCGGTCCGCCACATCACCCAGCGGACACTCGAAGCCTTCGGATATCGCGTGCTGCTCGCCGCCGACGGAGCCGAGGCCCTGGCCGTCTATTCCCGTCATATCGGGGAAATCGCCGTTGTCCTGACAGACATGATGATGCCCGTACTCGACGGCGCGGCTATCATCCAGGTCCTGCTGAAGCTGAATCCGAAACTTCCGATCATTGCCGCCAGCGGATTGCCTTCCAATGATGCTCGGGCGACGAATCTCGGGGTCCGGCAATTTCTCTCCAAACCGTATACCGCGGACCATCTCTTAAAGGCACTGAAACAGGTGCTGAACGGAGCTTCGTAAAGGAATAACTCCGCACTGAGCAATGTCGTTGACAAGATACGGCATCTTCGCCGAGGCTGCTGACAGTGCGTTCTGGGGCGCCTCCTGTCCGCGGCAAGGGAGTTCACTCCCACCCATCCATTCCTGACAGTATTTTGTCATAGACCTCTTCCGGCCTGTGCTCAGCGGACTTCAGGTGAATAACGGAGGGAGTCCTCATGTATCGAAAGTTTACTGCCCAAAGCAGGTTTGAAAACCTGCGCAAAGAAGCAAAACACTGGCTGAAATCTCTACGCGCCGGCGATTCCGCAGCAAAGGAACGTCTGCGCCGCGCCTGGCCTGAAGCCCCTGCTCAACCAGGCCTTCGCGACATACAACACGCACTCGCCCGGGAATATGGCCTGGCAAGTTGGGCGATGCTCAAGGAGAAGCTGGAGGAAATGGCGTTTGCCCAGAAAAATCGCGAGGAACAGGTCGCGGAATTCCTGGAAGACGCATGTCTCCACTATGGCGTCCGTCCCGGCACCTCCACCTGGGATCAATCGTATTTCGATGAACCTTCCCGATGGGCGCACGCCGCACGCCTTCTCGCCAAATACCCCGAGATCGCCGAGCACAGCATTCATACGGCGGCAGTCAGCGGAAATCTTTCCGGAGTAAAACGGATCCTGTCGGAGCGCCCCGCGGCAGCGACTCAGAAAGGCGGCCCGATGGGATGGGAACCGCTGTTATATGTCTGTTACGGGCGGTTGGCCATTCCCGCGGTCAGGGAACACTCCGCCGCGATCGCCCGCCTGCTGCTGGACGCCGGCGCCAACGTAAAGGCTCCGATGTACGATGGGGCACACGACTTCTGGCCGCTGACCGGAGCGATTGGCGCCGGAGAGTTCTCCCAGCCGACTCATCCGCAAGCTGTCGAGCTCGCCGGCTTGCTCATCGAGCGTGGGGCTAATCCCTATGATCCGCAGACGCTGTATAACACCTCGCTCGAAGGCGATGATCTTTTCTGGCTAGACTTCCTTTACGAGCGTAGCGCCCGGCTTCAACAAACAGACCTGTGGACCGCTCCGGCTCCGCCTTCGACCTGGCCGGATGCCGGCATGCTGACTTATCTGCTCGGCAATGCAGTGACGCGCAACGCTATCACGCGCGCGAGATGGCAACTCGAACGCGGGGCGGATCCTTCCGGCCGGCATTTCTATACGAAACGCAAGCTGCATACGGAAGCAGTGCTGCTCGGGTTCACCGAAATGGCCAATCTGCTTTTGAGTTTTGGGGCAGTAGCCGAGCCGCTCAACGGCCATAACGCATTCCAGGTGGCTTGCTTGCGCCTGGATCGGGATGGAGCGGCAACCATGGCGCGCGAACACCCGGAATATCTTCTCAATGCCACGCCTCTGATCCAGGCAGCTGGCCGGGATCTGCTCGAGGTCGCCACACTACTGCTCGATCTCGGGATGTCGCCCGACGTAAGTGATCCCACTAACTTTCGGCCGCTGCACGCTGCAGCCAGCGGCGATGCCGTGCGCGTCGGCGCGCTGCTCATCGAGCGCGGGGCGGAGATCGATCCACGCGAGACACGTTTCAATGGCCCGCCTTTGGGCTGGGCACTTTATGGAAAGCAGCAGCGCATGATCGCCATGCTGGGCGCCCTGAGCCGAAGCACGCGTCAGCTCGTGCGCATGGGCAATCTCACGCGCCTTCGGGAGCTCTTCGCGTCCGACCCGGAGATGGCGAAAGAGATCACCGAGAGTGATTCCTTGTTTTTCTATCTGCCGGATAACGAAGATCTCGCCATCGAAATAGCCGAGCTCCTGCTCGCAAATGGAGCCGATCCCTCAATTAAGAACAAGGAGGGGCTGACTGCGATCGAGTACGCCGAAAAACAAGGGCTGACTTCAGTTGCAGATCTTCTCAGTTCGCACGCCCATAGTGGAAGCCGCGTCCCGCCGCTTGGAAACGATGGAGTGCAGCCTTGACTGGGATTCAGCGAAAGTGCGTCTGGCTCAAGACTCATTGAAAATTGGGAGTTTTGGCGCGGGTGTTGGGTGTTTTTCACGCGAAACAAAAGATCCGCGCCATTCCTGAATTCAATCCCTTCAAGCTGCGGGACGCCGCTTCCACTATGAGCTTCCGCGCCCTCGGGCTTTGAACTCAGTGGCCCACCAGACTGCCATCGTCCGCATCTGACATCCCGTGGCTAGCATTCGCCGGATTCCCCAGGTTATCCGTCGGGACCGATTGCTGGGTAAACGCCGTAAAATACGCGGCCCACGCGCCGTTCCCCAGATCGATCAGGACGGCGCCGTCCTGCCAGATGTCGTTATGATCGTTATGATCATCCTGGCCGTTATTCAGGAAGCTGCCACTGGAACCTTGATTCATGTGGATGTCATGAATGCCATCGCCGCCTTGGGTATAAGTACGCCCGAAGATATAGACGTCGAGTTGACTGTTGAGCGCATTGGTGAGGGCGCGCTTGAGAGTGGCCACCGGTTCGGGATGCTCGCTTCCATCCATCACATCGCTTTGCCGCCATGAACCCGTTCCGGCCAGCACGTCGCTGCGCAGAAAATCGAGCGCCGGAAGAGCGGTGGAACCCGTAAGATCGGAGAAACCGGGAGCCGCCGCGGATAACTGCGCGAGGATCGGATGATTGTAGTCGAAGACCAGTTTGTACTGCAGCAAGTCGTCCGCATCATTCGTTCCCACGTTCACCGCGCTGTCCCACGGTTGGCCAGCCACGTTGAGTGGCGCGTGGAGATGGTACTGGATTTCGCGTCTTTGCCGCTTCGATTGAAGCCTCGGAGCGGAGGTGATCTTGCATTTCACGAAGCCGTAAGTGTGTGCCATAAGACGTAGAATGGAGAGGGATTTCGAGTAAGTGAAGAGCCAGCCGGAGAACCTGGATGACTAATGAGAGAAAAGGAGCCGGTCTTTCTCCTCCTGCGTATCTTCCTTGTAGAAGCGGGTAAACCAGGCCGGCTCCCCGCTGATGGCCTCCGGCTTTTGCAGGGTGAGCGCCTTGAGTTTTTCACCGGCTGATTTTCCGGTGCTCTCCTGCATGCGGGACCGGAAATGGAGATGATCGAAAATACGGATGGCCTCGATAGCAAAAGCCGTCGCCACCTTCGAGTCTTCGATCATCACCAGATTATCTCCGTTCTTCTCTTCTCCACTGACGGAGAGATTCGAGGAACCGGTGAAGACTTTTGCCGTGGGTAGGTTAAAGTCCGTGACAACGAACTTGTTATGCTGATTGATTCCTGGCGCTGCTCTTTTGCCGTCCAGGGTGTCCGTGCTTTTCGCCATGCCGGACCATTCGCGGCTGAATGGCGGCGGAACGATCTTGGACAAGTACTCGAAATCGACGAGTCCAATGGAGCCATCCGGTTTCATCACATTCAAGCCGCCTTTGCGGTTCGAAATGCCGTAGCTGAAGACGTCCTTTTCCATGAGCCGATTAATCGCATCGAACGTTGGCCCGGACGTCATCTGATTGAGGAAGGCGATGGCGAAAAACACCGAAGAGGAAGCCTGATCGATCGCCGCCGCGACAGGGTTCAGCGAAAGGCCCGCGTCCGAGTGCGGCGAAAAGCAAAGGTGCACCGGAGGCTTCGATTGCACCGGCACGAGATTCCATTGCTTGAAAAGCGGGTCGTTTTTGAAGCCGCGCTCTGCCGCGAAGGCCAGGTCGAAGTAATCCGAGAAAAGCTGCGCGGCTGACGGTGCATAGAGCACCAGGGCATTGTTCGCCTGAATGTAAATGCCCCGGTAACTAAAGTTTGTGGAGCCGAAGAGGACCTTCTGCGGCTTTCCGTTCTTCTTCACGATCAGCACTTTGTTGTGCTGCAGCCCACTGAAGTGCATCCGCTTCACATTCTCCGCGCCGGCACTGTCCGCCAGCATCGCCGCAACCTGGGATTCAGGGCTGTCGTCCGGCTTATGTTCACCGGAATCGTCGATGATCGCGCGGAGCCGCGGCCCGAGCGTTTTGAGACGGCTCACAACGTCCGGTTCATTCACGTCGTAGCCGAAGAAATCGAGTGAAAGCGTCTTGTCTTTCACCACCTCGTCGAGGATTCCGAAAATCAGCTCATATGCCTCGAAGCCAAGCCATTCGTAGACGTCCCCAGGGACTTTTTTGAAGGTCAAGGGATCATCGCCTCCGCCGGGAATGATATTGGGATTGTTCTTATACCTTTCGGCGTAGGCTTGCGATGATGCGAAATTCCGGGTGAACCCGACATCGAGGAAGCCTTGGTAAATCACCGGCTCCAGCGCGATATCCAGAGTGACGGAAGTGCCGGCCTGGAGTGCACCGTCGCTCGGCATATGCATCTTGGTGACGCGATAGGTATATTTTCCACTTAGGGCGGCGGGCGGAAAGTGGACCCAGCGAAACTTTTGAAAGGGCGCCTCCGTGGAAGGAAAATTCTTAAAACCGTTAACCGCCTTATTGACTGGTTGATCGTAAGAAAAGTTCAGGCGATTATAGAGAGGCGCGAAGCCGCTCTTTCCGGGTTCAGTTACCTCGATGGCAAAACCAACGAAATCATCTTCGGGTTCGTCCACATCCATCCCGATCAATGCAGCACGCTCACCGCGCCACAATTTCACCGACAGTCCAGCCGACGATTTGCTATTCGCGAAGTCGCTCACAAATCAATTGCTAGATGGATGCTAGCTAGTGATGCAAGCGTAAACTTTTGGGTTTGCCCCAATGTGGCGGGCTCGTTGTCTTTTATGTAAGCAGTAAGTGGACCTCTATGACGCCAAACCTATTGTTTGTCGCCGGCCGTATATAAGTTCTGCAGATTTCGCCCTATCCGCGATACCCGGTGCCCGGGATTCTGCGGGCGAAATCGGAGCAAAGAAATGTTTCCTGTACCTGCCGTTCCTCCCGTCCGTGCACGGACCACAAAGTGCGCTTGTCGATAACCTTGAGGTATTCCTCCTTGATATTACGAAAGCACATCATGCCGCCAAATAGCCCATGCCCACATGGACTGTAATCCGAATACAGGCAATTGATACAGGCCTTGATATAGACCTCGGCGGGCAATTTTCGCTGGAGATCGAGGAGTTCATCTTCAAACCAGCCGCTCCTTCCGGCACTTTCGATTCGATGCTCCCCGTATTCGAGTACCAGATGGAGACCGATTTGGTGGGGTCGGCCTCTCGGCGTCAGCGCATGGTCACCAAGAACAAGCTTTATGGACAATTCGCCCGATACCTCCGACCCATGGTCCCAAATCGGGATGGGCATGCGGCATCCGATCGTGCACGCACAAAGCGAACCGTCATACAGGCGGAAGAGCTTGAGCTGTTCCTCCCCGGTTCCTGGGAGAGGCTCCAACGAGTCGAAGGCATTCCCGGCAAACTCAACCCCTCTGATTTGAATCGATAAAAGCGTCCCGTCATTGGCGATAGTCGTCTTTTCCGTGCCTTGGGTGTCCGAATAGTGGGCAGGATACTGGTTCATTGAGGTTTGTTTCTGGCAGGAGCGCGTATTTCCGCTTCGATTTTTGGGCGAAGCGAGAATTTCGGGAATTGTGCAATCGCCGCATCGAGGAGTTCAGCAGCTTTTTCAGCCTGACCGAGCCGGAAATGGGCCAGTGCCTCGAAATAAGCGGCAAGCTCCAGATCTGAAGGGGTGGTGCTTTTCTCCTGCACCGTTTTAATCAGACTGAGGCCCGTGTCAGTCTGGCCCCCAAGAATGAGGAGACCGCCTTTAGTGGCCTGCAGCGTAATCTGATCCGGCGCTTCCGCGATCGCCTGATCGATGTAGCTCAAAGCATCTCCCACCAGAGATGGCTTCCAGTGCCAAAGCGGGAGCGAGGCAATTGAATCCCATATGGCTAGCCGCTGTTTTGGATCGGTGGAAGCGTCGATAGCACGAGTTACATCTCGTTGCGCATCGTCATATCTGCCGCGCTCGAAAAACCACAACGCTAGATAGCATGAATGAGCAATACAATCCTGGTTCACCTCCTGATGCGTCATGCGCAGCGTTTCGAAGAGCGCCACGCCGTTTGACCAAAAGCCTCGAAATATCCATAGGCATTGGAAATAAAAGAGGAGGCGAAAAATATCGTGCAGGTTTCTTTGGATCTCGCCGGACGCGGCAAGCGAGGTGGCATACAGGAGCACAACTGCGATCATCGCGCTGGCCATTGGTCCCCCAAGGATAAACATCATCAGGCCAAACCGATACCGCTTCGGCGAAAGTGCATAGGCAATCGCATAACCCGACGAGAAACTTTTCCCGATCTGGAAGTGCACATCACCGATAGTGAAGAGGGTCTTCGTTTCGCCACGCCCCACGCAGAGAACGAGCGGCTTCCAACCCGCCAGACCAGCGCAAATCAGACGCCCCGCTTCGTATAGGACAATGTTTGAAAAATAGTAGACGAAGATCCCGACGACAAAACTGATCACCCCGAGTAAAACGAAGAGCATTGCTACCAGGTTTCGAAGGGGTTCGTTCGTGGAATGACGCAAAACGGCAATGAGAGCCGTGCCGAACATGGCAAGCCCAACCATCCCCAGCGTCCATCGTAGGATACGAACGTGTTGCATCGCGTTCATCGTTTTGCAGCGACGGCGTAAGCACCAGCCAAAAACCATCGGTCTTCGCAGTGGGGTTTCCCAGTGTGGTAGCGACTAATGCGCCGATCATTGAACGACTCGGAAAAATTTTCGTGTCCCATTGTCCAAAACGCCCGGGCTCGTTCGTTGAGACTATGACGGTGCAAATCAACCAACAGAACCAAATCCAATCATGAAAACCAAAATCACGACATTGTGCGCAACTCTGCTGCTCGCTGTTTCCGGCATCCTGAACGCCGGTGAACCGCCGAAAGCTGCGGCGAAAGGTTCGCCGGAATTTGAGCGTATGAAGACGCTCGTCGGCACGTGGCAGGGGAAAGTCGACATGGGCCAGGGCCCGGTCGATATGACAGTCGAATACCGCGTGCTCGCCGCCGGTAACGTCCTCGAGGAACGCGTCTTCCAGGGCACGCCGCATGAAATGGTCACGATGTACTACGACAAGGAGGGCAAGCTCGCCCTGACCCACTACTGCGTCCTGGGCAATCGGCCCGCCATGGCTCTGAAGACGGCGGAAGGGAATACACTCAAGTTTGACTTCGACGGCTCCTGCTGCGACGTGAATCCGACGAAGGAATCGCACATGCACGGGATGACGCTCCGTTTCGATGACGCGGATACGATCACGACGACCTGCAAAGCGATCATGGACGGCAAGGAAGTACCCGAACACGAGACGGTCCTGAAGCGCATTAAAAACGCCACAGCTTCAAGGAATTAAGGAGTGTGAAACACCGGTCCCGCTCGTCTTGGATCACGAAACGAGCGGGACCTGCGCACGCTGCCGATCCAGGAAAAGGAGTTCAAACGTTTGACGAGAGGAAGACACGAAATGAAAACCACACAAAATAGCGAAATCGGACCCTTGGAAATCGTCGAAGCAGAGGAATGGGAAAGGGCGCTCGGGCAGCTGCGCGAGAAGGAAAAAGCGGCGACGGCTACACTGGACGCCCTGGCCGCGGAACGCCGCCGGCTGCCGATGGTGAAGATCGACAAACCGTACCAATTCACCGGACCGAAGGGCAAAGCGAGCCTGCTCAACTTATTTGAGGGGCGAAAGCAACTCCTGCTCTATCACTTCATGTACGCTCCGGGAGTCAATGGCTGGCCGGAAGCTGGCTGCCCTGGCTGCTCGATGTTTGTGGATCAGATCAGCCATCTGGCCCATTTGCAGACGCGCGACACTTCGTTCTGTCTGGTATCGCTTGCGCCAATCGAGAATCTCGAAGGTTACAAAAAGCGCATGGGATGGACCGTTCCCTGGTTCTCCTCCGCAGGCTCCGATTTCAACAAGGACTTCGGCATCTCGACGCCCGAAGGCGAGATGCATGGACTTAGCGTCTTTCTCCGCGATGGCAGCGCGGTGTATCGCACTTACTTCACCCGGGAACGGGGCGTCGAGACGCTCGGGAGTATATGGACATTCCTCGATCTGACGCCACTGGGCCGGCAGGAAAAGGGAGAGGACTCGCCCGCCGGCCGGCCTCAGTCGGAACCCTTTGTGTGGTGGCGCCGGCACGACGAGTACGGCAGCGAAACGAAGGGCTGCTGCTCGTAAAGTCACGGTCGATGGTCGTGCCGCCGCGCGATCCGCGGCGGACATCGGCACTAATTAATTTTTGCCCGGCAAACCGCCAGATGCACGCCTGGTGCGAGGAATTCGGCAGAAGTATTAATTAATCATCTTTGCGAGCCTTCGCGGTCTTTGCGTTAAAATAAATCCGTCCCTTTCACGAGGACTCCGATTCAGCCGCGGCGTCGCCGCATTCCCCTTCTGGATCGACCAGGCAGACGGATTTTCGCTCTTCTTCCCGGTTTCGTAAGAGAATTGAGAGACGATTCTTTAGTAACGCCAAAGGGTCGTCCTGGAATACCTGAGTCGAGCAATTTCAGCGGTCTTGAGCCAGGGGAAACTATGAAACATTCGAATATTTAAGGGGGTTATGCCATGCATCCAGGAATCAGCCTTCAGGAATACCGCGAGCACTATCCATGTGCCGCCTCCATTCCCACACTTACTCAGATGCGCCTCGTCGGGCCACTGATGGCTCGGCTCCGAAAGGAAGCCGAACGAAAGGCGCGACGGGGCGCTTTCCGGCTTCAGCTTTTTGCCGCAGTCGTCTGGCCGTTTACCGCATTACGCCGGTCAGCTTCGGAGCGATGCCCGGAGCGCGCCGCGAAGCTCGAATTTCCGTAGGCCCAAGGGGAAAAGATGATCGAAGAAACCATGCTTTACACCGAATTACAGAGGGAGATGCGCGAAGCACTACGCACGCAACATCCTGAGTGGGTAAATCCCGACGGCAATTCACCGATTTGTGATTTATACGAGGCACGCTTTGCCGAGTTATTGCGACTTGCCGCCCCCGGAAAGCAGGGCGAAAACGGGGCTACATTTTATCCAATCGGCAGTTCTTTGGCCGATCTTGAACGATAAGGGGCGAACTCGACGGATGTTTAGGATCGGGGAAACCCCGACATAAATATCATCAAGAGAGCGGGATAGTACGTCTTCATCTCTCTCAACGGGAATAGGTTTGACTTAGTTTTCATGCACACCTAGTTCCGTTTGCGCATGACCTGCCACGGCACCGTCGGGGTCCATTCGAAGCTCGCTGGAAGACTTTGGCTTGCAGCGGCTTTGGCGCTGACGCTCCTGATTTGGCAGCAAGCCGTTGGCTGGCCGATCAAGCGGCATGTGCTCCTGAAAAATTCGGGACCCGCCGATGCGGATCTGCCGGGAGTTTCGATATATCGCTTTCGCGCGGAGAGGGACGGCGCGCCCTGGGTGAATGCTTTCATGCGCATCACAGAGCAGGGAACTTTGCTCTATCGTTGCACTTCTCTCGATCAGCTTCGGACTCTTACGGCGCCAGGCTTTTGCGTCCGTGGCAAAAAGGTCTATGTGCGGCCTTTCGCGGATGGGCAAAGCCTGACGGCTGAACTGCCTTGGGCGATGCCACCGAGTATCCTCTACCTGCTCATCACGGCCTTTGCCGGAGCAACCGCTTTTCTTTTCGCGCGCGGAAATGAGACCATAGTCGCGGCTGTATCCGCAGCGTGGCGGCCGCGGGACAAATTCGGGCAAGGCCTTTGGTTTGCCGGAGCGGTCGCAGTGATGATCCTGGCCGGAGCGGTCCTGTATCGCGCCCACATTCCCTCTTTTCCGATCATCGGCGAAGACACACCGGAGTACCTGAAACCGGCGTCCCGGCTTGCCTATGGCGGATCACTTTATGCCACGGCGGACCGGCCTTTCGGTTGCCCGCTTGCTTTCGGAACGGCGCTCACATTCCTGCACGACCTCAAGGCCATCATTATCCTTCAGGAATTTGCCACTCTATTTGCCGCTGGCTCACTCGGCGTCGTACTCTTCCTGGCTGGCCGCCGTCTCTTCAAAGAGCCCGCTTTGCAAATCCTGGCAGCGGCCCTTGGCCTGAGCGCACTCGCTGCCCTGGCTTTCAACGAAAACATCCTGGAACGGGAATGGGCGATTTTGCCGGAAGGCTGGGCCGCATTCTACCTGGGCGTCTCCGTGCTGCTCACCTACGCGATCAGTTCGGCAAAACTCGGCCGCTGGTGGTCGGTGGGATGTTATATCGCGCTTTGCGTCACGACGTGGATGCTGTGCCTGACAAAGCCAAACTGGGGTCTTGCAGTCGCACTCACGCCGCTGCCGCTTATTGTGCGCAGCGCGGCGCAAAGTGGCTCCTGGCGCAAGAGTCTCGGCTGGGGCCTCGCCGGGATCGGAATTTTCGCCATCGTCAGTGTTATGGCATTGGGCTGCCAGCTGTGGCTGACGCCGGTCGGCAGATCGGCGGGACTGGAGGTCCGATCAAAAGCGCTGCTCTGCTGGCACGCCCCCATGGTGCGCCGGGAGATCGAGCATCGCCTGCAGGCCGGCACGGATAGCGTGCACCAAGCCGCGCTACTCGACATCGAACGCGTCATCGACGAGGCCTTTGCACGCGCCAAAGAAATCGGCCCGGGCGCCTATGAGAAACTGGGGTACGATGCGGATTGGATCCTCTATGTGGGGCTGAAGAAAGCCGATGCCCTCGGCGCGTTGCAGAGGGACGATCGGATCGGCCTCTGCCGCGGCCTTTTCTTTTCCGCTCTCCGGAATGAGCCGACGACTTACCTCCGGAAGGTTGTCTCCCAGTTTTCCAGCTACTTCAGCCGGCCTTACGGGGCGTATACTAATTTCCAAACAGGCCCGGCCTTCATTCGGCGGGAAATGCTTCTCGATGCGCTGAAAAGGTCGGAGCAGTTTGTCACTCCCGCACCCGCCTGGCTGCCCGAAGAAATTCGCGCTCATCTCAGCGCATCTCTCGCATCTGCGCGTCCACAGTTGGAGGGTCAATGGCCCTCCGCCTTTCGCTATGGCTTCAGCCTCCGCATCTCGGTTCTTTTCGAATATCTTCGCCGCGCCTTTCTCCCGGCGCTAATCGTGCCGCTGATGCTTCTCGCGATGGCCGCCGCCATTCCGCGATGGCGGCAAGCGGTCGACTGGCGGCGATTGGCGCCTGTCTTATGTCTGGCCATCTGGACTCTCGGGGCGGCAAACCTGAGTGCTCTTACTTCATCAATCGCGCAGGCGCTGGAGATTCAGCGATATATCGATTTATATATGCCGCTGACGCTGCTTTCCGAACTTCTTTGGCCGATGCTCGGCATCGCACTGTTGATCGAGGGTGCGCGCGCTATCCGGTCGCGGTCGGTCTCCAAAAGCTCCGTGTGAATAGCAATTTGCAACCGCCGGGGGTTCGTGCAACCGTTCGCGCCCGAAATCGCCCCACCCAATGGTTTGTTGTCATCACCTCAAAGCAGTCCTTTTCACTATCGTTTTCGCATTCGGTTTGACCGGAGAAACGTTTGCGGATGAGGCTGTTTCATACCAAGGCAACACCGCGCATACGGGCAGCATGGAATCGACACCCATCACGCCTGATTTTGCGCCGGCGTGGACAGCCGATTTCGGCGGAGCAATCGAGTACCCCGTTGTTGCGGAAGGGCGGGTCTTCCTTTCGATCGGTGGCGCAGCGGCCAATTCCGATGCCTATGGCTCGCGTCTCTATGCACTGGATGTATCCACCGGAAATGTAATCTGGGGGCCCGTTGCCCTCGCCGGTGTTTATTATTCCAACTTTCTGGCTTACGACCAGGGACGCCTCTTCACGGTCAACTTTGATGGTTTGGTCAAGGCCATTGATCCCGCTACGGGAAGAATTCTCTGGAGCCGGAATACCGGGTACTTTTGCTCGCAACCCACGGCACGCAATGGTGTTGTCTATGTTTTCGGGAACCATGCCCTTTTTGCCATCAGCGAAGCGACGGGCGGAATTCTCTGGTCAAAAGGCGTTTCCGGGGATGGGTATGAAATCGCTCCGACTATTACTTCCGACGGCATCTATCTATCCAACGTAGATTTTGCCACAAAACTCTCCTTGGCCAACGGTTCGACGATCTGGGCTGACGATACGGCTGTCAGCGGTGGAGGTGCGGATACCGCGCCTGTCTATCAAGGCAGGGTATATACAGGCACATCATTTGGTTGCGCCATCGTCAGTGCGGCGAATGGAAGCGTCGTTGGCCAGATGCCGGACATTAGCGATCCGCCAGCTTTCGGCGGCAACCAGATGTTCCTGAATAACGCCGGCACGCTGGAATCACGTGATCTGCTGGCAAAGAGCGTTCATTGGAGTTTTGCTCCAGACAGCCAGAGCTATCTCGAAGCTCCGCTGTATGTGGGCGGCTACGTGATCGCAGCCGCGCCCAATGCCTTTCCTTCACTGGATTCCGGAACGGTATATGCGCTCGATGCTGCAACCGGTCAGTCAGTCTGGAGTGCTCCGTTGCCGGCCGGCTCGTATTTTGACTATGGTGGGACAGTCACGGGTCTAGCTGCTGCCGAAGGGCACTTGTTCGTTCCAAATGGCACCAAGCTTTCTGTTTTCACGTATCCCGTTGGCTCAACCGTGCCCGCGACCACTCTGTATACCAAAGACGGTACGGTGCCCGGAGCAGGCGGATCGAATGCAACCATTCCCGCGAATGCCGTTTGGACCGGGTTTGGACAGCCGGCGTTGAATGACAATGGCAAAGTTGCGTTGCTGGCCAATTGGAATGCGCAACCCGCGGGCGGAAGAGGGATTTTCGCCGACGATCATCTGGTCGCTGCCGAAGGAACTCTGACGGGATTGCCGGATGGATCCGTATTCAAAACCCTTACCGACCCGTTATTCGACAACCTCGGAGAAGTGGCTTTCCTCGCTACGCTCAAGGGGCCGTCCGTTCCCGCAACCAAGGCGCAATCGCTGTGGACCAATGCCTGGACCAGCTGGCCAGGTCTCGTTGCGCGAACGGGGATCGCCAGCGCGGATCCCGCAAGTCCTCTGGTTTTAGGAGCGCCGACCGGCGTCCCGGCCGGCGCCACGTTTAGCAAGATCGTATCTGTGGCTTTCGACGGTTCAATCGCGGGCGAGAGCACGGTTGCCTTTGTGGCCACGCTCAAGAGCGGCCCCGGTGGGGTGAACAGCCGTAACAACCAGGGATTATGGATGGCGGACTCGCAAGGATTGCACCTGAAGGTGCGCAAGGGCGATACCGTCACATTATCGGATGGCCCACATACCGTGAAAGCCATCGGGGCGCTCATGACGCACACCGGCTCCTCCGGCCAGGGCTATGGCGACGCGGGCGGGACCATTTCGGTCTTACTAAATCTCGAAAGCGGCCGACAAGTAATCGGGCAATACACAGGCGGTACGGGAGCCTTTACGCCAGTGGACTCAAATATCGGCACCAATCTGACCACGCTCGGTGTCCCCACGCAGTCGGGCACTGGTATCTCTGCGTTTGCCGCTTCCACTCTCACAGGGAGTACAAAGGGGACCGGCATTTTTGCGCAGACGTCGCCGGGTACCATGAGCGAGGTGGCCGCAAAAGGCACGGCCGTCACTAACATAGGCGCGCTGGCCACTTTCAAAGATCCGGTAATCAATGGCAGCGGAGACGTCGCCTTCTTTGCCACCATGACTGGAACCAAGGGACATACACTCGACAACCAGGGGCTTTTCCTCGTCCACTCGGGTAATCTCCAGCTTCTGGCGCAAAAGAATGCACAACCCGCCGGGTACGCTTCCGGCGCAAAATGGGGTTCATTTCTATCCATCGCTTTCCCGGAAAACGCCGCCGGCCCACTTTTCACCGCGAAAGTCACTCTGGCGGCGAACAGCGTGGCAAACTCGACAGCAGTGACTTCCACCAACCATATGGGATTGTGGTCGGCGGATGCCGCGGGAAACTTGACGCTTCTGTTGTCGACTGGACAATTTGCCCCCGGTGCGTTCTTCGGCAAGACAATCAGATCGTTCTCCGTTCTCCCAGCAGTCGCCGGTTCACCGGCCCAGACCCGCAGCTTCAATAGCAGCGGGAAGTTGGTTGTCTCCGTCATCTATAGCGACGGGAGCACTGAGATCATCGAATTGACGATTCCTTGAACGGAAGACCGGCGAATTTCCAACGATCTGGTCGATAAGCCTAAAGACGGATCGCCTTCCCTTACTTATTCCTCTAAAAGAGAAGCGGTCTTTAGAAATCCGCCATGAAAACTTCGTTCACTCTCTATCTTCTGCTCCTGATCACGGTCGCGCCTCTCTGCCACGCCGAACCGGATGCGCTAGCGGCAAGCGATCGAAAGGTACTGGAGGAAGAGGGCCGGTTCCGGGAAGTGCGAACGAAAAGCGGTCTCCCGAAAGCGATTCTCGATCTTTGCACGGATGGAGGCGGAGCCATGGCCGAGCCCGGCCAGCCATTCCAGGTCACGGACGTGGTAACTGACGCCACGTTGCCCGGCCGCCGTCTGAGCTGGGGCGCGATCAGCGGCGACTACTATGTGGTCCACTACGAGACCGGCGGAATCGCCCATGTCTATCGTTTCCTCGTGGCGACAATGCCTAAAGGAGCGGCACAACCGAAGGTGCTCTGGCGGGAAGCCGGAAATGTGAAGTGCGACGATTACAAAGCGTTCGTCGAAGCGCTTCGGAACCACAAGTTCGATAGCGGACGACGCTAAGCCTACCAAAGTGTCCCACCATAAGCGTAAAACGAGTCATAGACCGGATTTCGCTGGTCCCATTTGGTAATGTGCATTGTTTGACCGCCCTTTAGGGATATGCGGGTGAAGTAGAGTTTCTCGTGGTTGACATGCATGACCGTCGATATGCCATCGCTATCGACATCGTTATAAGAGGTGACCCACGGAACGGCGCCGTCGACATAGTATTCACCTGCGGGCACCCCGCGAATCACGAAATGACCCGTCGCGTCAGTCATTGCTGAGCGAAGATATTTGTCGATCCGAGGGTCGGCGGAACGCAGGTTCTCACCGTTCACGAACCTGCGCCGAATATTTTCCGTGGTATAGGCATTGACCGGTGCCAAAACGACGACCTGATGGTCGGCGTAGTAAGTCGTCCCGTCCTTCGTTATAACGTATGCTTGCCCAGTGACGGTGCTCGTCCCGTTTTTGAGCGCATGTGTGAAGTCGGCTTCATTGAAGGGTACGGTTCTCGATACGGCACACCCGGTGAGCATCCATCCCAACGCGAGAAGAGCGATTGAATAGTGGTGTCTTATCATCATGCAGCCTTTTGTTCGGGCGAATGAAATATTCCCGCTCCTTGACTGTTAGCCGCATTACGGGCGATTCGAAATTAGCCGTTGGACGTAGCAACGGACGCGGTTTCGGGCGGGCGCCTCCCCGAAAAAGGGGATAGCCGCGCGGCGATCGACCGTGTTTGGATTGCGCTGACTTTCGCCGTCATAAGGCCTCGAAATCCAACGCGGCACATGTTACTGCCGCAAACGATTTCGAGTGCATGAAACCAGAAGTTTTCCAAAGAAACGGCGGCGAGCCGTATTGCCCATTTGCCTATGCTCCCCACGCTAAAAACACTCCCCGCGCATTCGACTGGCCACTCGATGCGCCTGCTCAAACAACTCACCATCCTCTCCGTTGCCCTGGCCTGTGGATGGTTTGCCATCACAAAAGCAAACGCCGAAGGAACCTATTTCAAGACCGACTATCCAGCCGCTTCCTCGCCCGATGGACTGCAGACCCCGGTCACTTACACGCTCTGGATTCCCGAGAATGCCCCGAAGCTTCGCGGGGTGATCGTCCATCAGCACGGCGCCGGAACCACGGCTTCCATCGAAGGGTCGACCGCAGCTAACGATTTACACTGGCAGGCGCTCGCCAAAAAATGGGACTGCGCGCTGCTCGGGCCGAGTTATCACGTGCAGAACGAAAAGATCGATCTCTCGCCTGGCGGATCGGAACTGTGGTTCGATCCCCGCAAGGGTTCGGAAAAAACCTTCCTTCGCGCACTTCACGATTTGGGCGCACAGTCCGGGCATCCGGAACTGGAAACGGTCCCCTGGGCGCTTTGGGGACACTCGGGCGGCGGGATCTGGTCGGACGTCATGACCACACTCCACCCCGATCGAGTGATCGCGGTCTGGTTGCGGTCCGGCTCCGCCGCGATGTTCCGTTCCAAACCCGAGTTCCCTCAACCGGAAATCCCCTCCGCCGCCTATACGATTCCGACCATGTGTAATCCCGGTGCCAAGGAACTGGGGCCGCGGGTCGGCACCCTGGCCACGTTTCAGGAGTATCGGTTGAAAGGCGCACCCATCGGTTTCGCGCCCGATCCGCGAACTGGTCACGAATGCGGGGACAGCCGATATCTCGCCATTCCCTTCTTCGACGCCTGCCTGGCCATGCGCCTGCCGGAGAAAGGCGGCGATCAGACCTTGAAGCCGGTGGATATGAATCAGGCGTGGCTCGCTCCCTTGGAAGGGGTGGAGGCCAAGCCCGCCGGGGATTTCAAGGGCAACCCGAATGTCGCCGTCTGGCTGCCAAATGCCGCGGTCGCCAAAGCTTGGGTTGAGTATGTGAAAACCGGTGCGGTGAGTGATACGACGCCTCCTCCGGCACCCTTCCACGTGCATGCGGCGGCGAAGGGTGAACAAGGCACGGAAATCACCTGGGATGCCACGGCCGATTTTGAAAGCGGCATCAGTCAGTTCATCGTGCTTCGCGATGGGGAAGAACTGGCGAAGGTTCCCGAAAAGCCGGAAGGCAAGTTCGGACGGCCTCTGTTCCAGTCCATGACTTACCACGACACGCCGAGCCAGCCGTTGCCGCAGATGCGCTATGTCGACGTCAGCACCAAGCCCGGAGACAAACATACTTACTCAGTGGTGACAGTAAACAGCGTCGGATTGAAATCGGCGCCCGCCGGTGAGATGGCAAATCAAACAACCGATTCCGGCGCCACCTCCTATATTCCCTTTGAAGGCGAGAAGACTTCCTGGCACGATGGCTTCGATCGCTATGACTACGTCATGGACGAAGAGACGTTCCAGATTCAGCCCTTCAAACGGGATGAAGATGAACGTTACGGCGTGAAAGGACCTTCGAAAGGGCAGCGCCGCTGCATCGTCGTCGTGCCCAAACAACCAGCCCCGGGCAACCCGTGGTCGTGGCAGGGATGCTATTGGGATCATCAGCCACAGGCCGAGGTTGAGTTGCTCCATCGCGGCTTTCACATCGCGTTCATCACGCCGGATCCAGGTCCGCAATGGGATGCCTGGTATCGCTTTCTCACCGAGCAGCACGGCCTGTCGAAGAAACCTGCTTTCGTCGGGATGAGCCGGGGTGGTTACAATGAATACACCTGGGCTACGATGCATCCCCAACAGGTTTCGTGTATCTATGGCGACAACCCTGCCATCAGCCATGAGTCACTCATGCGGCTGGACGCCCTGGCAAAGGCGGATGTGCCGCTTTTGAGCGTCGTGGGGAGCATCGATCCACTGCAGGAAAGACACACGCTGGCCATCGAAGCCATCTACCAGCAGTTCGGCGGGCGTATGTCCGTCATGGTCAAGGAAGGCGCTGCCCATCATCCGCATAGCCTGCACGACGCAAAACCCATCGCGGATTTCATCGAGCAGAGCGTTCAGGAAAAGCGCCCGCCATTGCCGGATTTCGTCGGACCGAAATTCACGCACTCCTTTTACTATGGCAACCAAAGCGAATACCGGGATTTTCCCAGGGAGAGCAACTACCTCACCTGCCGTGGCCCGGCTTTTGGCGAATGTTATGACCGGTATGATTTCTCCATCCCAGGCGTGGAGAACACGACAGCCGTGATTGTTCCAAAAACCATTGCGCCCGGAAAGCCTTGGGTATTCCGGGACGATTTCGTACGCCGCGACGCGGCGGTGGATCTCGCGTTGCTTGCGAAAGGATTCCATATCGTGGTCGGACCGGTCCCATACAACGCGGATGGACCAAACCGCGCCCACTGGACCACGGTCTACAACCACTTAGTCGCGCACGGATTTTCGAATCGGCCCGTGCTGCAAGGCGATGGTGGAGCGGCGGGTGAGCTCTATGCCTGGGCGATTGAGAATCCGGACAAGGTATCGTGCATCTACGCGGAAAACCCCGTCTTCCGAAGCTCGACGTCCAAAGCCGTTCTCCTCGATAACCTTGCGCCGCTCGCCAAAGTGGGAGTCCCTCTCTTGCATCTCTGCGGCAGTGAGGATCCGTGGCTTCAGGACCATACGCGTGTCGCCGAACAGCGATATAAAGAGCTTGGCGGACAAATCACGGTCATCGTGAAAGATGGAGAGGGACATTATCCGCTGGACCCGAAGGACGTGAAACCGGTGATCGAGTTCATCGAGAAAGCGCATTGAGTTATCCGGTGGCTTTCCGATGACGGAGGCCGGTCCGATCGACTTCACAAAGCCAGATCGGCCTCGCCTCCTGTCACGGAACGCGTCCGGAGCAGAAGAGCATCATTTGCGGCAGGACCGTGTGGAGCTGCTCTCCGCATGTCGCGAATTCCTCCGCCATCTTTCGCTCGTTCTGAATCTGCCGGGCTGCTTCGTCTTGAGTCAGCCCGGCCGCTTCGAGCCGCGTGCGGGCTGCAGCGGCGACTTCCTCGGAGATCTCACCCAGCATTTCGCTGCGCACCGCCTCGAAGAGACGTTTTTGTTCCGGTGTGTCGAGCGGCGGAAGAACGCAACGCACACAGTCTGTCACTCGGGCCTGAATGGCTTCCAAGCCCAGTTGCTGAAAGAGAACGGGCAGCTTTACGCCGATGTCCGGATCTTTGCCGGTGGACGCCCGGTTCCGCTCAAATAACTTTTGCAGGACGCCAAGGTCCGCCAGTGGTGGTAACTCCGCGACATACAGAGACGCATTGACCGCGCTTCGATTTGTTTCGCAGCAGATCACCAGCCCACCCGGCTTGGTCACGCGTTTCATTTCACGCAAGACTTTCATCGGATGGCCAAGGTGCATCAAGAGCGCGTGGCAGATCGCCACGTCGAACGAGGCATCGGCGAACGAAGTCCGATGGGCATCCTCAAGGAAAAACTTCGTCTCGATGTTGCGGCATTGAACGGTCTGCCGCGCCTCTTCTAGCAATCGCCCTGCCACATCGACGCCGGTATAGTGACTTCCTGGAGAGAGGAAAGGGTCCAGCAGGCCAGCCAGGTAACCACGCCCACAGCCGAAATCAACGATGCGGCAGGGACCATCGATCCCCCATACGCGTTGAACAAGGAATTCGATGTAGTCGGGATTGTGATACTGGACGCGGCTGATATCCAGATACTGATTCTTTGCAGACCAGGAGTCGTTCATGTTTCGAAAGAGAGAACCTAACCCATGGCCATCAAGCTGCTCAAACCAGTTATATGAAATCCCCGGGCGCCCTTGTCTCCGTTCTTGTGCTCTCCGCTTTCTACCTGCCAGCCGCCGCGCCGGCCCTTGCGGAGGAGAAGACGCCGCAAAACGGATTTCACATCACGGAAAGCGAAGCGATGATCAGAGTCAGCGGCGAGGCTTTAGACTTTTCAGTACGAAAGACGGGCTACGTCAGCGGCGTGGCGGAAGGCAGCTTCGTTGACAAGAAGAGCGGTTTTCATGATCCGGGATATGGGCTCGATATCGTCGACTTTCTCCTGGAGCCGGGCAGCGATGAAAGTGACCGCGATCGTCTTCCGGAAGATTTGCGATACGATTTCGGCAACAACTTTCACGGCAAGCGCGCGAAACGGATCGTCGAGGGGCCGCAAATTTGCACGCATGCGAAGGCGCTCACACCCTCGATCGTGAATGGACCGGATTTTGTCGCGATCCGGCAAAGCTGGACTTACACCGAAGCAGCGCCCGGAATACATCCGGGTTCGACATGGGAGCAGACCTTGGTCTTTCCACGCGGCTGCCGCTATTTCATTGCCGCAGATAGGATGACGGTTGCCAATGACAGCCCGGCGTTAGCCTTTCGCATCGATCTTCCGGGCCATATCAGGCATCATGGCGGCGATACGTTCAGCGAAGTTTATCTCAGCTATTTCGGTCGGATACCGGCGCGCGAGTTTGCCACAGATTTCGCTCCGGATGAGAAGTTCAACTACCGACGCGACAGCGGACCTGTTCCGGAACGCATGATTCGCGCCTATCATCTTCGTGATCCGAAGACTGGCGCCAATGGCCCGTGGCTGGCCGGCCTGACACTGGACCCCGCGGCGGTCAGCGAAGCGTGGTGCCACGAGCGCGGCTATGTCTGCTTCATTGAGGAAATCGGCGAGCGGCCGATGAAGGCGGGCGACTCCTTCGGCGCCGCCTATATCATTGGTTACTTCGATTCGATCGACGAAATGAATGCGGTCTACGATCAGTACAAAGGCCACACAAGGCTTTCCGTGAGTCCCGAAAAATGGGAACTCACGGCCATGTCACATCGCTAAGATATCCGCTATCCGGCAAGCGCGTTCACGAGGTGCTTCATCTCGTCGTCGAGTTCGCTTTGATCGTACACGGTTTGTGCCACTTCGGAGCGGACCAATTCACGAAAACGATGGCGCAGCCGGTGGATGACGACCTTTAGCGCGCCTTCGCTGAAACCGAGGCTTACGGCTGCTTCGGATTGAGGAATGGGTGGCCCTGCGGGCGTCAGCCAGGGTTTGAGCGTCGCAAACTGCGCGGCATGGCCAGTAGCCTCGCACTCCTGCTGCAGCGCGGTCAGGGAGCGCTCGACCAAGGCGAGCGCCCATTCCCGGTCGAACACGGCATCCGGCGGAAACGCGGTTGCATCTGCAACCTCCACACCAGGCGACGTATCCGTGCCCTCGCCAATGGCCAGGTGCTCCACTTCACCGCCCCGCTTTTCCCGCGCGGCATCCCGACGGCGATTCGCGAGGAAATGTTTTACCGCGCCCAGTAGATAACTGCGGAACCGGCCGCGGCTCCGATTTACTTCAGTAAATGAGTCATCCGCCAGGACCTTCGCAAAGAACTCATGGGCGAGCTCTCTCGCCGCGTCTTCCGTACGCCCTTCACGGCGGAGGAAGGCGATGACCGGCGCATAGTAAGTCGAGCACAGATCACTCAGCGCCTGGTGTGCTTCGGGCGAAGCACCCCGCGCATTGCGAACCAGGGTCCAACGCGTGGTGACGAAATAGTCGGGACTCGGATGGGGGGATTTCGCAGTCATCTCTTCTCCTCATTGCGACAGTTCCGAAAGCGTCTGATCCCGTTTTGACATTTCGCCGATCCCGTTGGCCACATCCAGGGCCTCCTTGCGCAAGCCGCGCTTCGCCAGGATCAAAGCCACGGTGTGGCGGGCGTCGCTCGCCGTGGAGAAGCTGGAGATTCTTCCGAGCGCCTCCTGCGCCGTGCGCGCGTCGCCTTCGCTGGCGGCATTCTTCGCGAACGTGGCCAGGGTGGTATCGCGTGTTGGAAATGAGCTGATCTCAATCGCCAGGTTGAGAGCCTCTTTCCGCAGACCGCGCTGGCTGAGAAGCAGCGATGCGTCCCGAATGGCGGTATCACGCGTTGAGAAGCTGGAAATTTCGTTGATCGCGTTATTCGCGATGCCGGCCACACCCGCGGAAGCAGCGCTTTTTGCGACATTCGCCAGGGCCGCGTCTCGCGCTGAAATCAAGCTAATCGCCCGAGCCGATTCATAACGGGCGCTGAGTTCCTCCGTGCTCAGTGTTTGCACCATTTTATAGCGGACCTTCACGCTGCTCGGGTTATCCACGAAGCTGCTGACTTGCAGCAATCCCACGCGCCCCATGGGGGTTTTAAAGAGAACCGAAAACGGCGGATTGTCACGACTGGTGACCGCCGCATGGACGCCCGGTTCGTTGCTCCGGCCGGACATGGATTTGATGACGTCGGCCGCCGCCATTCTATCCCAGTTATCCATATCAGTCTCGGTTACAATCGTCCCTCCCATTGCGATGACAACCGTTTCGCCCTTGGCGCTATCGCGGCTGATGGAAATACCCGGTTGATTCAAAAGGAGCGGTATTCCGGAGGAAGCCTCCGGCTTCGGCTGAGGGACAATGACATTCCGATCGAGATCGAGCACCCCGTCGCTGACGCCATTGGTATCGAGCGGTACTGTTTGTTCATTTACCGGTCCAAAAACCGCATCGGTCGCGACACTCGCCGGCACGGAATCCACCGTCGGCGAAGACTCGTCGAGCGACGGCGGAACCATTCCCGGCATCGGCATGTAGAGGGACCCCGCACTTGCCGTAGGCATCGGGCGTGCCGAACCTCTCGTGAAATACAGCGAAACAAAGAGCACGGCGATCATCACGAAGCCACCGGCACAAACTAGGCACGTAATCAGCACAGTTTTCCCGATCGATTGTGAGGATGCCGGTCCGAACGCCTCGCGGACTTCGCGGTTCGAAAGAGCGATCAAAGCCCAGATCCCGAAAATCACTCCAAGAAGCATTCCGGGAGGGGTGAGGATAGCCAAAATGGCTGCCACCACGGCGAGCCCATAACTTCGGAGCTGACGCATCCGCCATCCACCCACAAAAGTAAGAATCGACGGGCCAAGAGTCAGGAGCAGGAGAACGGGGCCAATCGTCCCCCAAGTCGACAGCAATACCGGAGTCCGAGTGGTCGGAGGAGGAACCATTATGCCTGGACTCATGTACAAGAGTCCGCCCGACGAATGGTGTTTCCAGCCCACGGCGAATAGCATGACGAAGAGGCCCGCACAGAGAAGGAATATGTTGAGGGCCGAAATCCCCATTAACCCGAGCGCGGGAACAGCCACCAACTGACTTGCACGTCCGGCAACATCCACGGGATCTGAACCCGCCGCTGGCGACAGTGTCGATTCCCGGAAAGCGGCCTTCACCTCCGGACGAAAGAGAACGACCAGCCCCCAGATCCCCACCGCAAAATAGATGAGCAACCAGCCGGTGTCGTTCACCGATACGTGCGCCCCGCCTCGCGAGACTGGCATCGAAATCAAGGCACTGAGCACGAAAAGGATGCTACCCGCTACGCACATTCCATAACTACGAAGGCGCGACATCCGTAAACCGGCGATAAAAGTAAAGACGGACGCACCCACGCTGAGTAACAACACAAGCGCCAGCAGGATAACTCCCACCGCTCCCATGGCCACGGCATTGAATGGCACATGGAACATGGATGGACTCGGGAGAAACGGCAGGAGTCCACCCAAAATGAGTCCTCCGAATAACACGCCGAGTACCTTTCCGGTGAGGCTCAGCCCACTTAGAATCATCATGGCCACAGCCGGCGCCATAATGATTCCCGGCACATTCACGGAACCGGCGGCCGCGGGATTCGATGGCGGTAGTGTTTGACGTGGGGGCGCACCAACCCCACCCGGTGGAACGGCAACGCCAGGCGCCTGAGCGATCGTCTCCACCTGTGTCTTTACTTCCGAGGCACTATGCTGGCGCCGCTCACGCTCCTTCTGCAGGGCCTGTTGCACGATCGCGTCCACCCGCGGATCGGTGGCGCTGATCGCGGACGGCGGAACGAATTTTCCCGCAGGGAGCTCACCAGTGAGCAGCTCATAAAATACCACGCCGAGCGAATAGATATCCGCGCGGTGATCCACATCGCCGGGGGTCTCGCGCTGTTCCGGCGCCATATATTGCGGAGTACCAAGGGTCGCCCCTGCCTGGGTGAGAGCCGGCCCTTTTGCTCCTGCACCCGCGAGGGTGGCTTCGGTTTCCGCGGCGAGTTTGGCGATTCCGAAATCGGCGAGTTTCACGCGGCCCTTGGCATCGAGCAGGATATTCTCCGGCTTGATATCGCGATGCAGCACGCCTTCATCGTGCGCATACTGCAATGCCTCGCAGATTTTCGGCACGATCCCGAGCGCTTGCGACGGCGTAAACCGGCTTCCGAGCATGGCCTGGCGCAGGTTCACGCCATCGACATACTCCATGAGCAGATAGAAGAATTCGCCGGCCAGACCGTGATCGTAGACCGCGACGATGTTGGCGTGATTGAGCCGCCCCAGCAGCCGCGCCTCGCGTTCGAACCGGCTGGCAAATGCCGGATTGGCCGCGAGCGATTGCGGAAGCAGCTTCAGTGCGGCGAAGCGGTCCAGTTTCGGCTGGCGCACTTTGAAGACTGCACCCATGCCGCCGTGGCCGATAAGCTCAACTATTTCGAGCTGTGGAAAAGCCGCCGCCACCTGTTCCACCGTGGGCGGCGGAGAACTGGACGCGCTGGGTTCTGTGGGTTGCGCAGCGCCCGCCAGCAGGCAGCGTGGACAAAGGCCCTGAGCCGCCCCGGGTGTGAGCGGGGCGCCGCATTCTGGGCAGACGTTTTCGGGCATCGGTGTGTTCATACACCACCTTCCTGACCCGCCGCACGCACGGGGTTACAAAGAAAAATGCCGAATGTTCATGGGAAATGGAAGTGCAATCCGCTGAACCAGTTATGCAGATCGCCATCCAGCCGCCCCGTCCGCGGCCATATGCGGCTGCGTAGTTTCTTTAGCGGCCTTTCATCGCCGCGAAACCTCATACTGAAACGAACTATGAAAACTTTCCCCATCTTCATGGCCGCGGCACTGGCCATCAGCGCACAAGGCATTTACGCAGCCGATACCCGTGCTTCGATACGATCGGAGCAAGCTGCGGCAAGCAAAGACCCGGAAATAAAGAATAAGAACAAGGATTTCGGGAAGGCGAGCACGGCGACCTCACCTAGCGCGGCCAAGGAGCAAGGCGAAGCCGCGGCGGTCAGGACGAAGAAATCCAATGATGCGGATGAAACCAAAGCCGAGGACCGCGAGCTGGAGCGGGCAACCTCGCAGCGGCGGGTGAATATGGAGAGTCGCCGCTGAATCGGAGATGAGCAGGAGCAGAAGGTAAGCGATAGCGTCTTCTGCGAAGGCGCAAGATAGGCATCCGTTTTCGGGCTGAATATTCAACCCGGAAACGGATTTTTGTAGTAGGGAGTATTCGCGAGCGGCGCCACATGGAGTGCAGTGGCAAGAGAGCGACGGCGAGCGCGACACCGCTTTCGGATGGGGAACGTCCGCGAGCAAGTCACGGTGGGTTTCGTGCGAAGCTCGTTAGGAATTACGAGTTTGTTTTTGTCAAAAGAAGCCCCGCTTGAATCCGCTTTTCCGCCCACAGAACAATCCGAAAGCGGTGTCGCGCTCGCCGTCGCTCTCTTGCCACCGCACTCCATGTGGTCGCATCAAGATCGATTTTCGGAAGAGCAACCCAAAGCACGAACATCCTCCTCCGTATCGATATCCATCGCCCCACCGGGAAATGGTACGGCGATAACATCCGATAAGTTAGCTGTGATGATCGCCCGCGCCCCGCGATCTCCAGCAAGCTGCTCGATAGCATCGAAATATTTTCGATGAAAAAGCACTGGCGGTCCAAATATTCCGCAATACTCGGAAGCCGCAACTCCGCGCTCGGATCCGCGATGTGCCTCGACCAAGGAACGGATCACATCGCTGGTAACAAGCGGTTGATCACATAACCCAACGACTATGAATTCCAGTTCGGGATCGCGTTCGCGAAGCGCCCGCATTCCAAGCCGCAGCGAAGAACCCATTCCCTCGGTCCAGTTCTCGTTTCGTATGGGCACAACCCGCAAGCCCTCCAATTCCTTCTCACAAAGATCGGCATTCGCTCCCAAAACGACGGCGACCGGTGCCAATCGCACTTCCGTCAAAGTCCGCGCCGCTCTTCGCAGCAGGCTCTCGCCTTGATAAGACTCGAGCTGCTTGCTTCGCCCGAGTCGCGATGAACTCCCAACGGCAAGAAAAATGCCTCCTCCTCTCATGGCGTACCTGGCGGAGATGGAAATGACACGCCTAGGTCAATAACTTATCCGGTGTAATCGGCAAATCTCGAATACGCTTTCCCGTGGCGTGAAAGACGGCATTGGCCACCGCGGCAGCGGCGCCGGTAATGCCAATCTCCCCGATTCCCTTGGTCCCGAGCGGATTCGTATGTGGGTCCACTTCTTCCACGAGATGGGAATCAAAGTCCGGGACATCCGCATGTACGGGCACGTGGTAATCGGCCAGATCGTCGGTAATGATCCGGCCCCAGCGCTCGTCGATGCGCGTCTCCTCCATCAATGCCATGCCGATTCCCATGATGGCGCCACCCATGATCTGGCTGTGCGTGGTCTTGGCATTGAGCACTCGGCCACAGGCGTGTGCACAAGTCCAGCGGACGACTCGCACCGTGCCAAGATCCGGATCGACTCGCACCTCGCAGATATGCGCCCCAAACGCATGCATGGCGAACTTCTTCTTCTCGTCGCCCGGCTTGGCGTCCGCTGTCACTTCGAGTTTGTCGAGCCCGTTGCGGGAAAGGATATCGGCGAGCGTCTCTCCCTTGGTGGTGTCTCCCCGTAGTGACAATCGGCCGCCCAAAAACTCGATTTGGTCTTCATTTGCGTCTTTCAGCGGAGATCCACCTTGTGTCTTCGCAAGGGCTAGCAGCTTTGTCTTGGCGGCATCCACCGCCGCTTTTACGGCTGCCCCCACGCTATTCACACTCTGCGAACCGCCCGCGACCGGAGCTACGGGAAACTGTGTATCACCCAAATCGAATGCCACCTGCTGCGTTGGAATACCGAGTAACTCGGCGAGGACTTGCGCCATAACCGTGTAAGTACCTGTTCCGAGGTCGTGCGTCGCGCTTTGCGCAAGCACCCGTCCATCCGGGAAAAACGTCAGCTTCGCCGCGGCACCCGACCGATTGACTGGATAAGTAGATCCCGCCATCCCGAATCCTACCAGCAGACGCCCCTGCCGCATCGATCCCGGCTTCGGATTCCGCTTCGCCCAACCCGATTTTTCGATCGCTACCGTATAACATTCCTTGAGTGACTTGCTCGAGAAAGGAAGCCGGTCCAAGGGATCCACCTCGGCGTAGTTTTTCAGGCGGAGGGTAATGGGATCCATGTCCAACTCGTGCGCGAGTTCGTCCATGGCGCACTCCAGCGCAAACATGCCGGTCACCTCGCCGGGTGCGCGCATAAAAGTTGGGCGCACGATATTCAGGCGAATCACTTTTTGCGAGAGCAGGAGATTTTCGGCCTCATACATTGTGGCCGTCGGGCTGGTAAAAGGCTCGGCGTATGGATCCTTGATGGATTCCTGGGAAAAGCCGGAGTGAATGATCGAGACTAACTGGCCATCGCGATTCGCGCCCAGCGCCACACGCTGAATGGTGGGCGAACGATAACCGATTTCCGTGAACATCTCGTGGCGCTCGAGAGCCAGTTTCACCGGACGGCGCACTGCCTTGGCCGCCGCTACGGTGAGCGGCACATGCGGCCAGGCGAGACCCTTGCAGCCGAATGCGCCACCCACATACTTGCAAATCACCCGCACATTCGCCTCCGGAATCTCGAAGGCCTTCGCCAGCATTTTGCGGACACCCGTGACATTTTGCGTTGCATCATGGACCGTCAACTGGTCGCCATCCCACTCGGCAATGGTAGCGTGCGGTTCCATCGGATTGTGGGTTTCCCACGGCGTCGTGTAAGTGCGATCGAGCTGTATATCAGCGCTCGCGAAAGCGCTTTCCGCATCACCTCTTCTGCGTTCCGGAGGATTGTTCCGCACCTCTTTGGGCACCTCTGAGCGAGTGATCTCCTTCGGCAGGTAAACTGGCGGACGATCCGCTTGCGTCGCGCCCGGTTTCAATTCCTCATCCGGCGCCGGCACATTGTAAGTCACGCGAATCAGTGAAGCGCCGTATCTCGCGTGTTCCAGGCTGTCGGCCACCACCATGGCGATATATTGGCCGTTATAACGGACCTCAGTGGTGGAGAGCGGCCTGGTGCTCATGGCGGACGATCCACGCAGCTTCTCATCATCGGCAAAAGCGTCGGTGTCACGCCAGGGCAACGGCTGCAGATGAGAAAAGACACCCAGGACGCCCGGGGCTTTCTCCGCCGCAGTGACATCGAGATTCGTAATCGTCCCCCGGGCAATAGAGCTCCGGACCATCGCGGCATAGGCCACATCGCGAGCCGGAAACTCGGCCGCATATCGCGCTCCACCCGTGACTTTCAGGTGTCCGTCAGCGCGATCGATTGGTTTTCCGATGGCAGGAAGGGTAGTTTCAGCCATGTCGAGTTTGTTAGTTATGCGGACTCCGTCTTGCCGCTCGCCGCCACGGCCAGCGCACGGGCAATTGTCCTGTGAGCGAGTTCCACCTTGAATTGATTGTGCCGCAGCGGTGCCGCGTCTCTCAGCGCGATCCCAGCGGCCGCGGCGAATGCATCGTGCGTCGGAGAGGCGCCGGCCAGTGATTTCTCGGCTTCCGTACTACGCCAGGGCTTGTGAGCGACACCGCCCAGAGCAATGCGCGCCGAATGAATCTTTTCTCCTTCCAGATCCAGGGCCGCCGCCACAGAGATCAGTGCGAACGCGTACGAAGCACGGTCACGCACTTTGAGATAGTACGCGTTTTTTGCGAACCGCGACTCGGGCAGGTCCACCGCCGTGATTAATTCGCCGTGTTCCAGATTTGTATCACGCTCCGGCGTGGTGCCCGGCAGGCGATGAAATTCCGCAAAAGGTATGCTTCTCGCGCCTCGCGGACCTTCCACCTGAACGGTTGCGTCCAAGGCCGCCAGGGCGACGCACATATCGCTGGGATGCACCGCGACGCACTGCTCGCTCGCACCGAGAATTGCATGGATCCGATTAAACCCTTGCAGTGCACCGCAACCGCTCCCGGGCTGCCGTTTATTACAAGGCATCGCTGTATCGTAGAAATAGAAGCACCGGGTTCGCTGCAATAAGTTGCCGCCGACCGTCGCCATATTGCGAAGCTGCGGTGAAGCACCCGCGAGCAAGGCTTGCGAGAGCAGAGGATACCGTTCGCGAATCAGCGGATGATCCGCGACATCGCTATTGCGCGCGAGGGCTCCGACCCGCAGGCCGGCCCCTCGCGGCTCGATCTTTTCGAGCGGCAATCGATTGATATCAATGAGCGTTGCGGGTCCCTCGACGCCCTCCTTCATCAGATCGATCAAATTCGTACCTCCACCCAGATACATGGCATCCGCTTCCTTCGCCGCACTGCCGATCGCCTGGGAAGTATCTCCGGCGCGAATATAGTGAAACGGTTTCATGCGGTCAGCTTTTTGCCGTCACGGACTTCGCGAATCGCTTGCAGGATGCCCTGATACGCCCCGCAGCGGCAGATATTGCCGCTCATCATTTCTCGGATCCCGGCATCATCCGCGGGACAACCTTCTTTCAATAAGGCGACCGCCGACATGATCTGGCCGGGCGTGCAATAACCGCACTGAAATCCGTCGCACCGGAGAAACGCCGCCTGCATGGGATGAAGTTCGTTGCCCCGCGCCAATCCTTCGATCGTCGTGATCTCATCGCCGTCGTGCACGACGGCGAGTGAAAGGCAGGAGTTAATCCGCCGTCCGTTGGCCAGCACGGTGCAAGCGCCGCACTGTCCGTGATCGCAGCCCTTTTTCGAACCCGTCAGGCCGAGGCGTTCGCGGAGGGCGTCGAGCAGCGTCACGCGCGGATCGATCTTCAGGCGATGCTCCGCACCGTTCACTTTCAGCGTGACCTCAACAGAATCCGCGCCTTTTTCCTCTTCGGGCGGACGTGCACCCGCGCCTTTCTCCAGTTGGGCATAAGTCAGACGCGAGGCCACAGCGGCGCCCACGCCTGCGGCGGTGATCTGGCCGATGAAGGTCCGCCGGGTTGCCCCGCATTTCAGAAGTCGTTCATCGCGAGGCTCGGGAGAAGGAGATTCCATAATGGACAGCGTATTAACGACGCTCGAAGAATTTCGTGCCGCCGCGGGGAAATGCGCGTGAAAGGGGCTCCACGGGTTCCACCCGTCGCTCAGGTCAGGACATCCCTCGCATTTCATCAGGCACGCTACGCGCTGGAGGGATATTTGCGTATGCCGCGCACGACCCACATCTAAGTTCATCGCGGTTTGCGAATGTCCTACCTGTGAACGAACTCGCCCAACTCGTCTCGCTCGCTGGCCGCGCGGCCGAATCCGAACCGCTGGCGCTGGCCACCGTCGTTCACGTGCAAGGTTCGGCCTACCGGCGCCCGGGGGCACGGATGCTCGTCACTGGTTCGGGGCTTACCACGGGGATGATCAGCGGCGGCTGCCTGGAAGAGGATGTGCGGGAGCACGCTTTGCAAGTAATCGCCGCGGATACCCCGCGCCTCCTCACTTACGATTCCACTTCTCGCAAAGACCTCGTTTTCGGCATGGGGCAGGGGTGCAACGGCATCGTGCAAATCCTGGTCGAGCCCCTGTCCCGCGACCCGTCCGGGCTGCTCGCCTTCTTTCGAGCCTGCCTCAATGAGCGGATCGTCGGACGGATCGCCACCGTGTTTTCGGTCCAGAGAAACGGCAGCGGGTGTTCCATGGGAAATCGTCTGCTCCAATGGCCGGACGGACACCTGACCTCCGACCTTCCGCCCATGGCTCTCGCTGCCTTTGAGAGGGCGCTGCTGGATTTTCCGGATCGGCGCGCCACCATCCGCTCGGTGGATTTGGAAAACGGGACATCGGCGACTGCGCTATTCGAGTCCATCATTCCGCTTCCGCCGGTCGTCGTCATCGGCGGCGGCGAGGATACCACGCCACTGATCCGGCTGGCGAAGGAGCTCGGCCGCCACGTAACGGTGGTCGACACCCGTCCCGCCTATGCCCAGGCATCGCGTTTTCCGCAGGCCGATGCCGTTATCTGGGTACAGGAGAAAGCGCCCGGCTCGCTCTACGAGATGGAACTGGCCAGCGGAACGCAGGTCGTGATCAAAACGCACCACTTCGCGCGCGACAAGCGCTGGCTGCACTTCGCGCTACGCAAGGATCTTTCGTATGTCGGAATCCTTGGGCCGAGGTCTCGCACCGAGCGTTTGCTGAGGGAGTTGGCCGACGAAGGAATTCGATTCTCCGAAGAACAGCTCGCACACCTCCACAGTCCGGCGGGCCTGGACATCGGCGCTGAAACACCGGAGGAGATCGCCCTTTCCATCCTTTCGGAAATGCAGGCGTCATTAACCCAGCGAAGAGGCAGTTCACTCCGCGAGCGCCGCGGGCCAATTCACGATCCGGCGGATACTTCCGCCGTTTCTACCGCTATACCAGTCGCAATCGGCAAACTGGAAGGGGAGGCAGTCAATCCATCCTGAAAACTGGTGAGCGGCAGTTAGCACAGGCGGCGGCTTTTCCCGCGGGATCCGATTGCAACTATGAAATCCAGCCGCGAGGCAGATATGAGTGAAGTTTCCCATCAAGATGCAGATGATGTTCCGCGGCAAACCTTGCGCAACGAGGTCATCGGATGGCCCGGCATCCTGGTTGTCGCGGTAGCCGTGCTCTATGTTTCGATCTACCTCGCCACCCTCGATCCCGTGTCTTTTGCCAGCCCTTCGGCATTCTTCAGGACGGAACGCTATCGTCTCCCTCTTCTAAGTCTGCAGGATTGCGATAGCCCGACGGGCAAACTCTTCGCCCCTTTGCAATATATGGACGCGCATTGCATCCGTCCGAACTACTGGCACAGGGGCGCGGAATGGAAGCTATGGGACCAGATAGAATAGGTAACCTGTGAAGTGGCTGGGCGAGCAGACTCGAATAATTACTTCCAGAACTTCCACCACGGCTTTTTCGGCGCAGGGGTGAATGTGAGGCGCCTGCCTTTTGCGGATCCAATCTGCACTTCCTCAACCGATGGACGAAATACTTGTGATTCACCCAGTTTGGCTCCAAAGGTTTTCACGAACGTTTCAGGATCCTGCATCTTCTTCTCCACCTCTGTGGGATTCTCCACATAGCGATGATAGATCTTGGGCAAGAGCATCCGGAGGTCCTCCTCCGAGGCCCATCGAGGTCCGGCAGGCTCTTCTGGACGAACCAGAGTGTCATGGACTGGCGAAACACCCTCCCATTGCGGATTTTTGGCACGTAACGCGTTATCGGCGATGTAAGCAATGCCTTCACACCCGGCATCCGGTTCGGAGTCGATCAACGGGACAAGATCGTCCGGACGATCGAGTGCGATCTCGAACGCTTCCCTCCCACAAGAGATGATCCAGTTTCGCCAATCCATAAAACCGTCGTCGGAACACCAGCCCTGCGCCAAATGCGCCGCGCCCCACAGCGCATTGGTATAAAGGCGATAGTAGTGCTCCGTCCAAATCCGATCGAACGCGAGGATCTCGGCCTCGGATAATGCGGTCAGCCGCGCGAAGAGTTTCTGCTCATTCGCTGTCATGCTTTTGTCGTGGGAATCCTCCACGATTTCCCAGAATTGTTCCGTGGTCATGGCGCACTGAGATAATCCGCGAGCGACATCGGCGCGCAGGAAGCCGGATGAAATGTCGTGCAAAACACCCATTCGTGAACCTGCTGATCATCAATGATGATCCGAGGTTTCGGGAGGAAAGCGGCGAAACATTCCACGATACCGAGTTCCTCCGCCGTCTTCCGGCAGTAGTCCGCGCCACCAGCACTCCAGAGATAGAGTTCCGCGCCGCCCGCTTTCAGCCGTTTGACGTGTTCCACCATTTCGGCAATCGGGATTCTTGTGGTTCCTATGGTGCGAACCAAGGTGTCATCGACATCGACGTAGATAATCATAGCGGGGCTTTCGCCGGAGAATACCTTCGCCCTCGCTGAAATGAAGAGGAAGGTGCTCTTATGAGTTTTACAGGAGCCCCTTTCTTGCGAGCGATGACACAAATCCTCATCTGAAGCGCCTTTTTCGGCTGGAAATGCGGCGCGCGGCAGGTCCCACTGTCCGGTGCCATGACTCCCACAACTCCCGTCTCCCGGCCGTCCGATCGTTGGTCACTCGATTCGTTTTTCAGCGCGTTTGGCGCCGCGGACTATGGGCAGTTCAAGGATTCGCTGCGCGATGATCTCGCGGCATTTCTGGCCAGGCTCGATGGGGCGGAACATGTCGATGCGGCCAGTTTGGCTGCGTTTGAATCGCTGAGTGCTCGGCTGGGTCACATCTCGGCGTTTCTCGGCGCGCTTTCCGCCGACGATGCCAACAACGACGCGGTCAAGGCGGACGAGGCCTGGCTCGCGACGCTCCATGCGGAAATGACGAAGATCAGCGCGACGATCTCGACGATTCTCGCCGGGATCCCGGAAGCGAAGGCGGAGGCTTTGATTGGGGATTCGCAGCTCGAAGGCGCGACTTACGCCTATCGCCGGCTTCGCGAGCAAGGCCGTCATCTCATGCCGGCCGCGCAGGAGGCGTTGGCTGCGGACCTGAACGTGGACGGTCTGCATGCATGGGGACGGCTCTACGAAACGCTCACCGGCCGGTTGAGCTTTTCCATGACTTTCCCGGATGGCCACGTGGAGACTGTTCCAATGGCTCGCCGCCGGGCGCTGATGGCTGATCCTGAGCGGCGGATGCGGGAGGCCTCTTTCCGCGACGGCCAGATCCCTTGGGAAACACATGGCGACACTTTCGCCGCCGCCTTGAACGGAATCGCCGGCACCCGCTTGAATCTCTCGAAACGGCGTGGCTTGGATCATTTTCTCGATGAGCCACTCTTTGATAGCGCTCTGAGCCGGCAGACGCTGGAAGCGTTGATTCAAGCGATTCGTGACCACCTGGAACTTCCACGCCGGGCACTGCGCGCTTCGGCAAAGCTGCAGGGCGCGCCGCTGCATTATTTCGACCTCGAAGCGCCGCAGATTCCCGCGCCGTCGGATCTGAAAGTTTCGTGGCCGGATGCGTGTGCCATCGTTCACAAGGCTTTTCATGCGGCTTATCCCGCCCTGGGAGATTATTTCGACGAGATGCTCGAGAAGCGCTGGATCGAAGCGCAACCCCGCGCCGGCAAACGACCCGGCGCGTTCTGCACCGGCTCGCAAGTTAATCGTGAGCAGCGGGTGTACATGACCCATCACGAGACGATCCACGATGTGGTGACGCTGGCACATGAGGTAGGCCACGCGTGGCACTCGCATGTGCTCAAAGATCGGCGTCCTTTTGCCACCAATTATCCGATGACGCTGGCCGAGACGGCTTCGAACTTTGGCGAGATGATCCTACTCGACGGGCTGGAGCGCG
>Ga0105240_10000261_pt1 | contig 104567 bp, 95 predicted proteins | sample KBSC54metaG_FD_80426 | JGI IMG/M metagenome (GOLD analysis project Ga0105240, IMG submission 80426) | Corn rhizosphere microbial communities from Kellogg Biological Station, Michigan, USA - KBS C5-4 metaG | ecosystem: Host-associated > Plants > Roots > Rhizosphere > Soil | place: Michigan, USA...
CCCTCGCCTCCTGGCGTTTCACACACCGGGTTTCGGCTGCCCTCCCGCGACGTTGCCGGCCTAAGTGAACGGCATTGCCGCTAGCCGGCGCTGGCAGCCGCTGCACAACCTCGCGCTTTTCCTGGTGAACGGGACGCCCCGGCGGGGCAGTATGTCTCATGCACCCCAGGTTCGCTCCGGGTGGCCGGGCCGCCACCGCTCGCCTCTTTGTCTTCGTGTTCGCCGGAATGTTCGGCTGTTCATCCGGCTCCGGAGGGACCCCCGCGATGAGCGGGGGGGCGGTCGGTCAGTCGTCCGGCGGCAGGACCGGTAGCGGCGGGGTTTCGGCCAGCACGGGGGGCGCGACGGGCAGCGGCGGGGCATCGGCCAGCGGAGGGCGCACGGGGACAGGGGGAGCGACGAGCTCGGGCGGCGCCACGGGAAGCGGCGGTCGCTCCGGTTCCGGGGGCGCCGTGGCGACGGGCGGCGCGACCAGCTCTGGCGGCGGCACCGCCTCGGGCGGCGCGACCAGCGCGGGCGGCACCTCGGCGACCGGTGGCGCCGCCGCCGGCACCGGGGGGGCGGCGGGCGCGGCGGCCTCGGGCGGCGCGACCGGCAGCGGCGGGGCGTCCTGCACCCCCTCCTGCTCGGGCAAGACCTGCGGCAGCGACGGGTGCAACGGGACCTGCGGCGGCTGTCCGCCGACGCAGCTGTGCGGCTCGACCGGGACCTGCCAGGCGATGTCGGGCTCCGGCGTCGTGGTCGACGCGCACGCCCAGCTGACGCCCATCTCGCCCGACATCTACGGCGTCGCCTTCGCCAGCGACGCCGCCGACGATTCCTACAAGGTCGCCACGCTGGATCGCTGGGGCGGCGACGCCGAGGAGAGCTACAACTGGCAGAAGGACATGAACAACTCGGGCGGCGACTGGAACTGCGCCAACTACGCCGGCAGCGGCAACGGCAGCGACATGTTCGTCCAGTCGAACAAGCAGCGCGGGCTGAACAGCCTGATCACCATCCCGATCACCGGATGGCTGGCGAACGTGGCCACGTCATCGGACACCACGCACAGCGACGCCCTCGGTCAGCCGCTGAGCTTCTGCAACTATCCCCAGCTCTCCGACGGCAGCCTGCTCCCCTCCAGCATGTGTTGCAGCGCGATCGGCACGCAGGAGTCCGTGCTGATCGACAAGGGGTCGAGCGCGCTGGACACCAGCTTCATGGGCAACTGGGTCGCGCACTTCGTGTCGACGTTCGGGACGGCGGCCAGCGGCGGCGTGAAGTACTACCAGCTGGATAACGAGCCCGACAACTGGCAGGGGCTTCGCCAGGACATCTATCCGGCGTTCTACCCGCCCGGCACGAACTGCATGGACTACGCGGTGAAGATCGCCTCGGGCACCCAGGCGGGCGTGACGCCCAACGACGACCTGATGAACCGCTCGGTCGCCTACGCCTCCACCATCAAGAAGGCCGACCCGACCGCCACGGTGCTGTTCCTGTCGGTGATGAACCCCGACGACATGATCAACCTGATGCGCACCGAGTGCGGCGTGGGGACCTGGGGCACCTCGCAGACCGTGCCCTACTCGATCGACAAGTCCTACGCGATGGCGATGATGGCCAAGGGCAAGCAGTACGAGGACGCCAACCACCAGCGCATCTTCGACTGCCTGGACACCCACTATCCGGGCGCCGCGCAAGAGATGTGGACCAACACGTTCTCTCGCTTCCAGGGCTGGATCAACACGTCGTATCCCGGCACCGGCATCTGCGTCAGCGAGTACAACGTCGCCAACGACACCAGCGACGTGGCCGTCACCGCCAAGCAGGCCGACTACCTGGGCACGTTCGGCGTGATGGGCGTGCGGCTGGCGTCCTACTGGACCACGCTGGCGCCCAAGGACTCGAACCAGAAGAACGTCCACAGCTACGCGTACAACGCCTTCGCGATGTTCCGGAGCTACGACGGCGCGGGCGCCGCCTTCGGCAGCGTGTCGGTGGGGGCGGCCAGCTCGTACGCCGGCGTGCACGCCTACGCCGCCACGGACGCGGCGACCAACCCGACCAAGCTGTGGGTCATGATCGTGAACACCGGCACCGCCGCGCAGAGCGGCGTGACGGTCACCATCAACAACTTCACCGCCAGCGGCGCGGCGCAGGTGTATCAGTCCGTCGGCGGGGCGGCCCCGGCGGCGGCGGCCGCGGCGACGGTCAGCGGCGGAAAGATCTCCGGCCTGTCCGTTCCCGCGAACGCGGTCATGTTGATCGTCGCCTCGCGCTGAGGCGCCGGCCGCGTCGTCGCGCGCCGGTCACCCGCGCGCCGCCGTCAGCCGATCCCGATCAGGGTGCAGCGGTTCGCGGGCGCGATCCAGGAGAACACCTGCAGCCAGAGCTGGGGGATCTGCGGCTGGCTCGACCACTCGGAGTCGAACTCAATCCACTCGTCGCCCCACACGAACGCGCGGCCGGCCCCCATCTGGACCGCGTAGGCCACCGTGACCTGATTGCCGTTCGAGGGGATGAAGGCGATGGGCGTGCGCGTTCCGGCGCCGCCCAGATCGGCGACGGGGTAGCCGCCGGTGAACGTCACCGACGTGAGGCCGGTCGTGATCGGGTGAACGGCGAACATGGTCACCGGCCCCCAGATCCTGTCCCCGCTGTAGGCGACGCCGATCTGGGACAGCAGCGAGTTCGCGCGCCAGTCCTGGCTGGTGTCGTCGTGGTAGCCCGACATCGAGGCCACGCCGCCGCCCGCGGCCACCCAGGCGCCGAAGATGGCGGCCTCGTCGGCGGTGTAGTCGCGGGGCGGTAGATCCAGCACCACCACGTCGAAAGGCTGGAGCGCGTCCGCGGTCAGAGGGACGTCCGGCGTGGTCTGGATCCGCTGCACGGTCGTGCCGCGCGCCTCGAGCCAGGCCTGGAAGTTCGACGACGCGTTCGAGCCGGGGTTCCCCAGGATCCCGATGTTCAGCTGAGAACACATGGTGGGCGCAACGTCGGCGATGAACGTGCCCGCGTCAGCCATCACGATCGGGCCGACCGCGCCCCCCGTCCCGCCACCGGTGATCGGCGGGCCCACCATCGTCGAACCACCCGTGGCGGTGGGCTCGCTCGAGCCGCCGGAACCGCCAGGCCCGTTCGCCTTCACCGCCGCGCACCCGACCGCCGCGCCAGCGACGAAAAGCAGAAAACACCCTCGAAAAGAGGCCATGTCCGACTATGAGAGACCGCCGTCGTTCATGTCAAGGTCGGCGACGGTCCGTGCGGGATGGTTCACGTCCCGTCGGTGCGGTGCTGCAGTCGATGCCCGAAATCAGGGGACGATGATGCGGCCCGGGGCGGCGTTCGCGCCCGTCTGCGTGTGACAGCCGTTGCAGTCGCCTGAGGTCTGCGCCTCGGCCATGGCGCGCACGCCGCCGTTCATGTCCGTCACCTTCGCCGTGTAGGGCGTGGCGAGCGCGCCCTGGTACGAGAAGTTGCCCGACGTGCCCGGCGTCAGGGTGACGACCGCGCCGTCTGCCCCCGTGATCACGACGCGTACGCCCGCCGAGCCGCTGGCGCCGTAGCACTGATCCGGTTCGTGCACCGTCGGGTAGACCGTGCCGGCGACGGCGAACATGGGCGCCTCGCCCCCGCTCCTGGAGTGGCAGGAGATGCACGCGACGCCGGGCTGCATGTCCTTCGAGCCGTCGGTGCCGCCCGTCCAGGTCCTGTTGCTGGTGCAGGTGGGCGCGACCGGATCGGGCGCGCTGCCGCCCGCGCCGCCCGCGCCGCCACTGCCGCAGCTGCCCATGGGGTAGCCGGCGGCGATCCAGGCCTGCATCGCCGCGATCTCGGCGGGCGTCGCCGCGGTCGAACCGGCGGGCGGCATCGGCGACTGCGTGCTCTGCATGCGCGTCACCGCCAGCTGCGCGTTGGTCATCGTGGGCGCCGAGTGCGCGGACGCGGTCAGACCCTGGTACGTCACCAGCGACGGGAGCGTGGGCAGCGGGGTGGCGCCGTGGCACGTCGCGCACTTGCTCTCGACCAGCGCCGCCACGTCACAGGGCAAGCCGTCGGCGACGACGCCGCTCGTGCCGCCAGACCCCGCGGTGGTGCCGCCGCCTGTTCCTGCGCCGCCGCTGACACCGCCGCTGCTCGAGGTCGTGCCGCCCGTTCCCGAGCTCACCCGACCTCCGCCGGTCCCCGCAGGCGCCTCCCCGACTCCGGGCACCATCGGTCCTTCGCAACCCATCGCGAACGCGCACAGCAATGACGCACCGATAGCCATCTTCAGCATCCGAAGTCCTCCTACGCACGAGGGTCGCGCCGGCCGGGGGGAGGCAGCAGCGCCGCCATGTCTTCGAGTACCCCTTGCGGCGGGACAGCAGGCAACCGCATCGTCGTGTCAAGGCGTTGACGGTCGAAGCGCGCCCCGCGTCCACCCGGTCGCGCCCCTCGTTCCGAGACCGAGAGAAACGCGTCGCGCTGAATACAGAAACGCGTGCGAGAAAGTGCCAGGGGCCGAGCGACCGGAAGAATGGCGAGAAACGCGGCGCGGCCGCGCGGAGGAAAAGCCAAAAAAGTGGCGCGAGAAACGCCAAGAAACACCAAGAAAGATGACCGGCCGGCCTTGTTCGGCGTCGAGGAGGCGAGTACGGTTAGACCCTCATGGCGACGCCTGCCGTTGGCGAAGATATCGAGGCACTTTGCGGCAAATGCGGGGATGTTTGGCACGTCGTGATGGCCAAGATGGGCGAGCGCATCGCCAAGGTGGTCTGTAAGCGATGCGGCGGCCATCACCTGTACCGGACGTCCGAGGGCGCGCCGAACGTGAACGACAGCATCAGCCGGACCACGAAGGGCCGGGTCACGCGCTCCCGTACCCCCGAGACGCCGGCACCGGCCCCCGTGCCTGCCTTCGACCCCAGCAAGCCTCCGCGTCCCTACGCGCCGTCCGACGCGTACTCGACGGGAGACCGCGTCTCGCACCCGAAGTTCGGCGTCGGCGTGGTCACGGGGGCGCCGGGCCCTGGCAAGGTGGAGATCGCGTTCACCTCGGGACGGCGGGTGCTGGCCAGCGCGCGCGTCGCCTCGACGCTGGAGCGCCCGACCATGGCCGCGCACGTGCCCATCGGTGACCGACCTCCCGAAAAGCTCTGAGGCGCCTGCCGGTCCGGCGACGGCTCAGCAGCGTCCGCGCGGCCCCAGCGGGCTTCCGCGCGTGCGGCTGCGGAAGAACCTGGCCAAGTCGATCCACGCGGGTCACCCGTGGTTGTTCCGGGACGCGGTCGAGGTGGACCGCCCCCTGCCGGACGGCGCGATCGTGCTGATCGCGAACACCGACGGACGGGCGCTGGGACGCGGGTTCTGGTCGGCGACCACGCCCATCGCCGTGCGCATGTTGACGACGGCGGCGGCCGACGAGATACCGGCGCTGGTGCGGTCGCGCCTGGCCGAGGCGCTGGCGCGACGCCTGACGTTCCTCGACCGCGCGCGCACGAACGCCTTTCGCTGGGTGAACGGCGAGGCCGATCGACTGCCCGGGCTGCATCTGGATGTGTATGCGTCGGTCGCCAGCGTGCGCTTCGATGGTCCCGGCGCCCGGGCGTTCTATCTGCAGCCGGCGATCGATCTCCTGGGCGGCATCATGGCGGCGGGCGGCCCGCTGGCGCTGTCGGCGGTGGTCGAGCGACACCGGGGCGCGCGCGCGAGCGCCGGTACCGCGACCAAGGCAGACACACCATCGAAAGAGGCCGCGCCGTCGAACGCGCTGGTCCTGGCCGGCGCGCTTCCCGGCGACGAGGTGGAGGTGCTGGAGAACGGACTGCGCTTCGGCGTCGACGTGCTGCATGGCCAGAAGGGCGGGCTGTTCCTGGACCAGCGAGACAACCGCGCCCGCGTCGAGACGATGGCGGCAGGCCTGCGGGTCTTGAACCTGTTCGGCTACACGGGCGGCTTCTCGGTCTACGCCGCCCGCGGCGGCGCGCGCACCACCACCACGGTGGACGTCGCGGCCGGCGCCATCGCCGCCGCGGCCCGGAACTTCGCGCGCAACGGGTTCGCCGCGGACGGGCACGCCTGCATCACCGCCGACGTGTTCGCGTTCCTCCGGGACGCCGTCCAGCAGAAGCGGACCTGGGACCTCGTCATCTCCGATCCGCCCAGCTTCGCGCCCAGCCGGCGCGCCCTGCCCGCCGCCATCGCCGCCTACGAGCGGTTGCACGGCCTGTGCGCGCAGGTGGTGGCGCCGAACGGGCTCTTCTGCGCGGCCTCCTGCTCCAGCCACGTCGACGAGGCGGCGTTCCTCGGCTCGGTCACGGAGGGCGTCGCCCGCGCCGGACGCCGCTTCGTCCTGCGCCAGGTGCACGGCGCCGGCGCCGATCACCCCGTCGTGCCGTTCTTCCCGGAGGGCCGTTACCTGAAGTTTGCAATCGGCACGGTGACGTTGCGCGGTTGACGCGGCCCGGACGCGTTCGCTCGCTACCTTAGCGGGCGTGAGCTTCGGGGGACCGCGCTTCACGCTGTACAAGTGGATGACGGGGCTGGGCGCCGCGGCGGCGCAGTCGGCGGTGTACTTCGCGGTGGGCCATGCCCGGTTCGCCCGCTCGACGGAGCTGCTGCGGACACGCCTCGACGACGCCATCCCCTTCCTGCCTGCCACCGCCTGGCTGTACCTGCCGTTCTACGCCGCCATCTTCGCCATCGCGCTGGCCGCCTTCCAGAGCCGGGCCTACTTCAACCGGGCCCTGCTGGGCTTCGGCATCATCCTGATCGTCGGCCTGTTCTGCCACCGCTTCATCACGGCGGTCTACCCGCGGCCGATCCTGCACCCGCCCTATCCCGACGTCTCGTACGCCTTCATGGCGTGGGTGCAGCAGGTCGATCCGCCGGGGAACGTCTTCCCCTCGCTGCACGTGGCACACACCTCGGCGCTGGCGTTGATCCTCCACCGCGAGAACCGGCGCCTGGGCCGGGTGGTGATCGTCATGGCGGCGTTGCTGGCGCTGTCGACGCTGACCACGAAGCAGCACTTCGTGGCCGATGTCGTCTCGGGGCTGCTGCTGGCCGCCGGCACGCGCCTGCTGGTGCTTCGAGGCGTGGAGAGCGAAGCGCTCTCACAGCCGTCCGCCGGGCCCGCGCTGGAGCCGGCGTTCGACGCCATCTCCGATGCGATGCCGGCGCCCGCTAGCGACCTGGCGCTGGAGTAGCCGCGGCCGCGCGGCGCGCCGCCGCGCTGATGGGCGCGCGGGCGTCGACGCGCTCGAAGGACAGCTTGGCCTTCTTCAGCTCGGGCCCCACCACGTCGGCGCGGCCCACGATCACGATGGAGAGATCCTCGGGGTCCAGCCACTTCTTCGCCGCCGCGTCCGCCGCCGCGCGATCGACGGCGGCCAGGCGCAGCGCCAGCGTCCGCACGTAGTCGACACCCAGCCCGTGCAGATCCGCGCCCACCAGCGCGTGCGCCAGCCCGGCCGCGCTCTCCAGCGTGAAGGGCGTGCTGCCGGCGTAGTAGCCCTTGGCCTTGGCCAGCTCGTCCTCGGTCGGTCCCGACGCCTTCATCTTGCTCAGCTCGGCGGTGGCGACGGACAGCGCATCCCACGCGGTCTCGTTCCGGGTCGACGCCGACACCCGGAAGGCCCCCTGGTACAGCGACGCGCCGAAGGACGAGCCGATGCCGTAGGTCAGCCCCCGCTTCGAGCGGACCTCCTGCATCAGGCGCGACGAGAAGTCCGAACCGCCCAGCACGTAGTTCACCAGCGTCACCGCATACCAATCGGGATCGGCGTGGCGGATGCCGGCGTGGCCGAACATCAGCGTCGCCTGAGACAGCTCGGGCTTGTCGACCAGGATGACGCGCTTGCCGTGGACGGCGGGGATCTCGAACGCGGGCCGCTGGGGCACCGCCGCCGACGCCCAGCCTCCGAACGCCCGTTCGACCCGCGTCTTCATGACCGCGGGATCGATGTCCCCCGCGATGGCCAGGATGGCGTTGTTGGGACGATAGAAGGCCTTCCAGAACGCCAGCAGCTTGTCGCGGGTGATGGCGTTGACGTGCTCCGGCGTCAACACCCAGCCGTCGGGGTGCCCCTCGCCGAACAGCAGGTTGTCGAAGTGCTCGGCGGCCAGCAGGTGCGGATCGTCGGCGCGCTGGGCCAGCGAGGCCAGCATCTGATCGCGCACCTCGGCCATCTCTTTCTCGGGGAAGGTCGGCCGCAGCAGCACGTCTGCCAGCAGCGACAGGCAGGTGTCGGCGCGCGCCGCCAGCACCGAGCAGGTGACCAGCGTGCTCTCGCCGTCGGAGCCGGCCTCCAGGCTTCCCCCCGCGCTGTCGATGGTATCGGCGATCTGTTCGGCGGTCCGCTTGCCCGCGCCGTGGCGCAACATGCCCGCCGTGAAGTCGGCCACGCCCTGGGTGCGATCCTTCTGCTCGTCGTACGCCCCGGCCTTGATCGCCAGGGAGAAGCTGACGATCGGCAGGTCGCCGCGCGGCACCGCCACCGCGTCCAGGCCGTTGGGCAGCTTCCAGCGCGACACGCGCGGCAGCGGCAGCGCGGCCGGGACCGGGGGCGCCGGCGCGGTGATCAGATCCTTGCGATTCTTCCAGAACGTGAGATCGGGGCGCTGCGCCTCGACCACCACCTGCCTGGGCACGCCGGCGCCCGCCGCGCCCGTGGTCACCACCGCCGTGGCGGGCGGGGGCGGCTTCGGCGGCTCGTGGGCGCAGGTCGACCAGACGACGGCCAGCACGCACAGCCCGCAGGCCCAGAGCACCCCGCGGTTCATGGCGTGCCTCCCGGGGCGGGCGCCGCTGCGCCCGGCGGCGCGGCTTCCCCGACCGGCGCCGGCGTCGGGGCGGGCGCGCCCGCGTTCGGCGGCAACGGCTTCAGCGTCACGAACGTCAGGTTCGAATCCACCAGGTACTTCGCCGCCACGCGCTTCACGTCGGCCGCCGTGACCCTGTCGTAGCGCGCCGACGCGTCCAGGAAGCGGTGCCAGTCACCCTCGACCAGCTCGGACAGGCCCAGCTCCCGCGCCACGCCCTCGACCGACTCGAGGCCGAAGATGTAGCCGGCGGACAGCTGGTTCTTGGCCTTGGTCAGCTCGGCCGCCGTCACGGGCGTGGTTCGCACGCGCGCCACCTCGGCGAGCAACGTCTGCCGGATCTTCGCCTGATCGCGATCGGGCAGGTGCGCGGCGTACACCAGAAACAGCCCCGACTGCTCCATCACCTCGGCGAACCCGCCCGCCGCCACCGCCAGCTGGTCCCGGCGAACCAGGCGGCGGTGCATGCGCGAGGACTCGCCCGCCGACAGGATCATGGACAGCACCTGCAGCGCCGGGACGTCCGCGTCGCGCGCCGCCGGGATGTGATAGCCGCCGACCACCACCGGCAACGACACGTTCAGCGCCAGCGTCGCGTCGCGCTCGGCGGTCTGGGCCGGTTCCTGCGGATAGTCGCGCGGCGGCGCGGCGCCGCGCGCGATGCCGGCGAAGTACCGGTCGACCGACTGGCGCACGCTGGCCTCGTCCAGATCGCCCACCACGATCAACGTCGCGTTGTTGGGGCGATAGTAGAGGTCGTAGAACGCCTGACAGTCGGCGGGCGTCACCTTCTCCAGATCGGCGATCACGCCGGCCGCGGTCCACTGGTAGGGATGCTTCGTGTAGGCCAGGGCCCGGAAGCGTTCGACCGCCTGCCCGACGGGGTTGTTGTCGATGCGCAGCCGCTTCTCTTCCTCGACCACCTTGCGCTCGGAGTCGACCGTCTGGGGGAACAGGCGCAGGTTGCGCATCCGCTCCGCCTCCAGCTTGATGGCGAAGTCGACGTACGACGGCGGTACCGTCTGGTGGAAGGCGGTCACGTCCTCGGTGGTGAAGGCGTTCACCTGGCCGCCCACCTCCTTCAGCAGGCGGGCGTGCGCCTCGGGCGGCACGTGCTCGCTGCCCTTGAACATCAGGTGCTCGAACATGTGGGCCACGCCGCGATTGCCCACATGTTCGTCCTTGGAACCGACGTGGTAAAAAATCTGCACCGTCGCGACGGGCGCCTCGTGATTCGCCAGGAACAAGACCTTCAGTCCGTTGTCGAGCTGCCACGACTTCACGTCGAGGCGCGGCCCGGACAACGCTTGTCCCGCCCGGGGGCCGGGCGCAGCCGCGTTCGCCAGCGAAGGCGCGAGCAGCAGCGCCAGCGCCGCGGCCGCAGCGCGGGCCACCGTCGAGAGATGAGCTGCAGGGATGCCGGGGGATGACGAGCGCCGGGGAGACACGGAGGTGCCCGGCACTATGCCACACGGTGCCCCAGGCGTGACAACGGACGCGTCCATTCCGGTCGCCATTGACACGGATCACGCCAGCCAGACGATCAAGCAGCGGCCGCACTGGCGGCGTGCCCTGGTGTTGCTGTGGCTGGGGCAGATCATCTCGCACCTCGGTGATTCGCTGTACCTGGTCGGCATCGTATGGCTTGTCCTCGATCTGACGGGCTCGAAGTCGCTGACGGGGTGGCTGGTGGGCATGAACTTCGCGCCGGCGCTGGTGCTGGGGCTGTTCGCGGGCGCCATCGTCGATCGCCACGACCGCCGCCGCATGATGATCGGCGCCGACGCCATCCGCTTCCTGGCCGTGGGCGCCATCCCGGTGCTGGCGGCCACGCACCACCTGAACGCGCCCATCCTGGGCGTGCTGCTGGTGGCGCTGGCGACGGGCACGACGTTCTTCAACCCCGCCATCAAGGCGTTGATTCCCGAGATCACGCCGTCAGCCCAGCTGGCGACCGCGGTGGCGGTGTTCCAGCTGTCCGAGCAGCTGGCCTTCGTCGGGGGCCCCGTCCTCGGTCAGCCGGCCACCAAGCTGTTCGGCTTCGTGCACCTGTTCACGGTCGACGCGATGACGTTCCTGTTCTCGGCGCTGTGCCTGCTGGCGCTGCCGCGCCGTGGCCGGCGGCAGTCACACGCGGCCGCCACGCAGGTGCTGCCCCCGCTGACGGTACGTACGATCCTGTCCGAGACGGGGGTCGTGATCCGCGCGGTGCTGGCCTCGCCCATGCTGCGGCCGCTGTTTCTCCTCACGGCGCTCGACAACCTGTTCATCATGGGCCCCGGCTACATCGCCACGCCCGTGCTGGTGAAGGAGACGCTGCGCCTGGGCCCCGAGGGCTACATGAGCGCCATGACCTACTTCTTCGTGGGCCTGACCTGCGGCACGGCCGCCTCGTGGTTCGGGGCGCGCCGCATGTCGAAGGGCCGCCTGATCCTGCTGGGCATCGTCCTGGACGGGCTGACCTGCGTGCCGTTCTACTTCTGCCGCACTCTGCCCGAGATCAAGGCCGCCCTGTTCATCCACGCCTGCGTGATCCCGCTGATCATCATCCCGCGCACCGTGCTGATGCAGCAGGCGATGCCGGGCCGGCTGCACGGGCGCCTGTTCGCGTTGATCAACGTGACGGTGTTCGGCATGACCGGCATCTCGGCGGGGCTGTCGGGGCTGATGATCTCGCACATGTCGCCGGGGACGCTGTTCCTGGCCGTCGGGATCATCGGCACGCTGGTGGGCACGGCAGGCTTCCGTGTGACCTCGCTGCGAACGGCGCGGTAGGGGGACCCCGCCCTACGTCAGCGCGACGATCAGCAGCGGCCGCGACTCCGGGGCCAGCAGGCGATGGGCCAGCGCGCCCTCGCGCCCGAAGTGCTCGCCCGTCGGATCCAGCACCTCGGACGGCACGCCGATGACCTCGAGGCGATCGCCCACGGCCAGCGGCACGTGCGGCAGACCGCCCAGCCCCAGGCGCTCGCCCGCGCTGACGTCCGCCTGGACCACGCGCCCGTCGTCGGTGGTCAACTCGACCAGGTCGGGGGCCACGCGGCGCACGGTGCCACGCAGATCGGCAATCGCTCCCGAGCGCGCCGCCAGCCGGCGGGCCCGGCGCAGCACGACCCGCTCCAGCACACGCCGCCAGGCGCCGCGGTTCCAGGCGAACGCGGCCGCCACGGCCGTACCCAGCATCGCGACCCCGGTCACCTGGTCCAGCGCCCCGCGGCCAAACGCCACGGCCAGCCCCACCAGCAAGGTGCTGAGCCCCGGTGCCAGCAGCAGCACCAGGCGATACGGCACGCCCAGCCAGGCCAGCGCGCGCGACGAGCCCTGATCGGCCGGCGCCCGCGCGTACGAGACGGCCAGCGCGCCGAACGCCAGCAGCCCGCCGAGGAACAGCGCCAGGTGGGCGCTGCGCAGCGGCCAGCGCCCGGGGATCCCATCGAAGCGATAGGCGAAGTGGCCCCGGCGCTTCTCCAGCAGCGCGCCGGGCGAGACCGTGGCCGAGGGCGCCCCCTGGGCTTCCGCGGACAGCGGCAGCGCCGTGCGCCGGTGGGGGTCCGGCAGGATCGCCTCGGGCAGCTCACCCGCCGCGAGGAAAGCCTCGCGATCTCCCTCCAGCGGCAGGGCCACGTACAGATCGCTCAGATCGTCGATGTTCGCGAACCATCCCACGAAGCCCTGCACGTGACCGGGCGCGACCCGCAGGCCCAGGCGGGCCGCCCAGAACAGGGCCGGCCCCCCGATGGCCAGCAGCGAACAGTACAGAAGGAAGACACGAAGGCCGCCATACCGTCGCGGGGGCTGCATGTCGATCAAGGACACCACCGCGGCCGAAAGGTTCCCGGATGGTCCGCGCAAAAAGAAGGGCCAGGATCAACCGCGGCGCCGTTCCCCGCTCCCGGCGCTGCCGCGCCGACCTCTCCGCGTAGGGAGGTGACTGCCTTCTCTCACCCGAACGGTCGAGTGAAGTTCCCCTCTCCCGACGCTGCCGCGCCGACCTCTCCCCGCGTAGCGGGGTGACGTGACGACTGGCTCTCGCCCAGAACGATCGAGTGGCAGGATTCAGGTCGGCGCGGTCCAGTCGGTCACGGGCGGGCGCAGCAGCAGTTCGTGGGTCCAGGCCCGGCGGTCTTGCCGGTGCAAGTAGGCGCAGGCGCGCGCGATCTCGTCCTGCGGGATGGCGCGATCCTCGCCGTTCTTCGCAGTCCAGGCCTTCGATTTTTCGCTGGCGATGCCGCCGTCGATGGGCAGATAGGCGACGTGCACGCCCTGGCCGCGCCACTCGCGCGCCGCCACCTGCACCAGCGCACGCAGGCCGTGCTGGACCGCGCCCAGCGCCGCGAACCCGTCCTTCGTCCGCACCCCCGAGGAGGTCCCGATCTGCAGGAACGTCCCGTGGCCCTGGGCCAGCATCTTCGGCCCCACCGCCTTCAGCAGGTTCCAGGTCCCCTGCAGGTAGGCGCGGTAGCCGCGCTCCAGCTCCTCGTCGTCCAGCTCGATCAGCGGTTTGGCCCCGAACCGCCCGCCGCCCGTCTGGGCCGCGATGCACAGCTCGATGCGCTCCTGCCCGGCGACCAGCGCCGCCAGCGAAGCCCGATCGGTCAGGTCGCACACGACCGGCACGCCCTGCCCGCCGGCCGCGTCGACGTCCTTCGCCAGTCGCTCGACGTCCTCTCGCGTGCGGGACGCGCACACGACGCGCCACCCCTGCGCCGCGAAGTGCAGCGCGATCGCGCGCCCCAGCGAGCGCACCCCCAGCATCACCAGCGTCTCCATCGCCGGGTAGTCTATCCTCGCGCCCATGGGTGACGTCGTGGTTTCGCTACAGTCCGTTCAACCGCGCAAGCTGGCGGCGGTCCGGCGCCAGGTCTGGATGGGCGACGTCGGGGTCGCCTGGAAGCCCGCGCTGGACCAGGTCTGGGCGTTCCTGCGCCGCCATCCCGGCCTGCGCACCGACGGGCACAACGTGTTCCTGTACGAGCACATCGATCCGAAAGTCCCGATGACCGTCGACTTCGGCGTCGAGATCGCGCGTCCGTTCGAGGCGGAAGGGGAGATCATCGCGGTCGAGACGCCCGCCGGCGAGGCCGCGGTAGCGGTCCATGCCGGCAACTACGCCGGGATGCAGGCGACCCACCAGGCCATCCATCGCTGGTGTGCCGCCCACAGCCGCGCGCTGGCCGGCCGGTCGTGGGAAATCTACGGCGACTGGTCGAACGACCCGGCGAAGCTGGAGACGACGATCGCCTATCTGTTGAAGTAGCGGCTACTTCTTCGGACCGTCGCTGGGCTCGCCGCCCTCGCCCAGCAGCTCGGTCAGCTCGCGGCGCGCGGAGCCGTCGGCCAGCAGGCGCGCGGCGTCGACGTGATTGATCAGGAACGCCCGGTTGTCGAGCACGCCCAGGTTCTGCATCTCGAGGGCGCCCATGCGGTCCTCGGGCGAGAACAGGCTCTCCACCTTCTCCATCGACAGCTTGTGCGGGTCGTAGGCCATGTGCGGCGCCGACGTCGCGACGATCGTGTAGTCGTCGCCCCGCCGCAGCTCCAGCGTGACCTGCCCCGTGATCGACGGCGCGATCCAGCTGGCCAGCGCGTCCTTCAGCATCATCGCCTCGGGATCGAACCACTTCCCCTCGTACAGCAGGCGGCCCAGGCGCCGGCCCATCACCACGTACTGATCGGTGGCGTTCTCGTTGTGGATCGCCGACAGCAGGCGCTCGTACACGATGTGCAGCAGGGCCAGGCCGGGCGCCTCGTAGATGCCGCGGCTCTTGGCGTCGATGACGCGGTTCTCGATCTGGTCGCTCATCCCCAGGCCGTGGCGCCCGCCGATGGCGTTGCAGGTCTTGAACAGCTCGAACGCGGAGGCGAACCGCTTGCCGTTGACCGTCGTCGGATAGCCCTGCTCGAAGCCGACCGTCACCTCCTCGGCCTCGATGCGCACCTCGGGCTTCCAGAACGCCACGCCCATGATGGGGTTGACGATGCGGATGCCCTTGTCCAGGAACTCCAGGTCCTTCGCCTCGTGCGTGGCGCCCAGGCAGTTCGCGTCGGTGCTGTAGGCCTTCTCGACGCCCATCCGGTAGGGCAGCTTCTTGCCGTTCAGGTACTCGCTCATCTCCTTGCGGCCGCCGAACGCGTCGACGAACTTCTGATCCAGCCAGGGCTTGTAGATGGTCAGCGCCGGGTTGGTCAGGATGCCGTAGCGATAGAAGCGCTGGATGTCGTTGCCCTTGTGCGTGCTGCCGTCGCTGAAGATGTCGACGCCGTCCTCTTTCATGGCGCGCACGATGGCCGTGGTCGTCACGGCGCGGCCCAGCGGCGTGGTGTTGTAGTACTTGCGGCCGGCCACTCCCAGGTGGAAGGCGCCGCACTGGATGGCGATGAAACCCTCGCGCACCAGGGCGTCCTTGCAGTCGATCAGGCGGGCGCCCTTCGCGCCGTGCTGCAGGGCGACCGGCGGAATGTCGGACGGCGTCTCCTCGTCCGGCTGGGCCAGGTCGGCGGTATACGCGTAGACCTCGAGCCCGTTCTCGGCGAACCATGCCACGGCACAACGCGTGTCCAGCCCTCCCGAGAAGGCGATTCCGATCTTGGTCCCCTTGGGGGGCAGTGAACGATGTATGCGGCCCATGGCGGACACCCATACCACACGGCGCGGGGCCTCGATCGCAACGTCATCATGAAGTGACCGCGCCCGTGGGGACCGCGGAACCGCACGCCTTTTCCCCCCTCCGGCCGCCATCGTCGGCGACCTGGGCGGTTGCGAATCGCAGATTGTCCGAGGCAGGCCGCCGTGGGACACTGGACCCCGCTGCGCCGCCCTGCGCGCGAGCCACCGTCGGCGAACCGCCAGGGCAGGTAGCCGCTACTGCATTCGAGCCGGCTCCGTCTCCCCCTCCCCCTCCCGTCGCCGGCGCTCCCCCGACAACACCGATCCCCCGAGGTGCCCCGTGCGTGATGCGCGACGTCCGTGCCGTATATCGTGCCGTCCTCTGCCCCGACAGCTTCGCTTCCCTCGGCCCATGTTCTGTTTGGGCGCCGTCGTTCTCTCGCTGGCATGCGCACCTACCGAAACGACGGGCGCGGGCAGCGGCGGTCCGAGCAGCGGCGGCACGGTCGCCTCGTCCGGCGGAAAACCCGGTTCCGGCGGCTCGGCGGCGTCCGGAGGTACGACGGGTTCAGGGGGCAAGACCAGCTCGGGTGGCGTGAACGGCTCCGGCGGCACCGCCGCGGGCTCGGGGGGCGTGTCGGCGGAAAGCGGCGGCGCCGGCACGGCGGGAAGAGCCGGCACGGCCGGAAGAGCCGGCACGGCCGGAAGAGCCGGCTCGGGCGGCGCGGCGGGCCGCGCCGGCATGGGTGGCCTCACCGGAAGCGGCGGCGCTCATGGCGGCGGCACCGGCGCCGGCGGCTCCCCTTCGGGTGGCGCCGGCGGAACCGGCAGCGCGACCGGCCCGTGCGACCTCTACGCCGCGGGGAACACCCCCTGCGTGGCCGCGCACAGCACGGTGCGCGCGCTGTACGGGGCCTACGCGGGCAGCCTGTACCAGGTGAAGCGCGCGTCCGACAAGACGACGAAGGACATCGGCGCCCTGACCCCCGGCGGCTTCGCGAACGCGGCGGCGCAGGACACGTTCTGCGCGGGCACCACCTGCACGATCTCGATCATCTACGACCAGTCGCCGAAGGGGAACCACCTGACCAGCGCCCCTGGAGGCGGCCACGTGAAGACCCCCGACGCCGAGGCGAAGGCCGACGCCGAGAAGCTGACCGTCGGCGGCCACACCGTCTATGCGGTCTACATCCCCACCGGCGTAGGCTACCGGAACGACAAGACGTCGGGCGTGGCGACGGGCGATCAGCCCGAAGGCGCGTACATGGTCACCAGCGGCAAGCACTACAACGACGGCTGCTGCTTCGATTACGGCAATGCCGAGACGGACAACAACGACGACGGCGACGCCACGATGGAGGCGATCTACTTCGGAACGTGCACGGGCTGGGGCAAGGGCGCCGGCAGCGGCCCCTGGGTGATGGCCGACCTGGAGAACGGCCTGTTCGCGGGGCAGACCGCCGGCACGAACAGCAGCAACACGCCGCTGACCTCGACGTACGTGACGGCGATGGTGAAGGGCAAGATGGGCGGCTTCGCGCTGAAGGGGGGCGACGCCCAGACCGGGACGTTGAAGACGATGTACGAAGGGGCGCGCCCGACGGGCTACGACCCGATGAAGAAGCAGGGGGCGATCCTGCTGGGCATCGGCGGCGACAACAGCAACTCGGCCGTCGGCACCTTCTACGAGGGATGCGTGACCGCCGGGTACCCGTCGACGGCCACCGACGACGCCGTGCAGGCGAACATCGTCGCGGCCGGCTACGGTCGCTGACGAAGCGCGCGGTCTACTGGGCCAGCATCCGGGAGAACCCGCTGGCCACGCGGGCGAGCACCGCCTGCGTCCCGGCGCTGGCCCCGTCGCCGTGCGGCTCGACCGCGCAGGCGTGCAGGGTCTCGCCGGCGGCGGAGAACGTCGTGACCACCAGCGAGCGTCGCTGCCGCTCGTCCCTGTCCTCGCCGTGGTTCAGGGAGGCGGCGTGCGGACCGACCAGGATCGGCAGCTGCGCCGCCAGCTCGGCGTGCTCGCCCTGCCCGCCCGAGTGGGCGACGCAGAATCCCAGCTCGTCGGACACCACGATGGCCGACAGCCCCTGGGCCTCGCGGCAGGCGTCCAGCTGGAAGCGCAGGGCGTCCGCCAGACACGAGGCGCGACGGCTGCGACGCTCCGCCCCCGACGCCGACAGGTTCGCGGACAGGTCGTTCGGAACTCCCATGGAAGCCTCCTGGTTCGCCGGCGGGATGCCGGGCACAGAACCAATGTAGGAACATGTACGCAAGGAGGCAAGAAACTGCCTCGAACGGCGCCCGAACCGACGCGTCAGAACCGGACCGCGCAGGACAGTCCGGGCGCGGGCAGCGTCGGTGCGCAGGCCAGGCGCGCCTCCGTTCCCGCCGCCGGCTGCCCTGCCAGGGTCTGGCGGTGGGCCAGCACGAACAGCGCCGCCGACGTCCCTGCGAAGACGCCGGCGCCCACGTACCCGACGAGCGCCAGCGTGCGGGCCCGCTGCCAGGCGTCCCGGATGGCCCGGCAATCGTCCGAGATCTGCGAGGTCTGGCAATCAGGCGCGCGGTGGGCCGGATCCGCTGCCGTGGGCGCGGGCCCCGTGTGGTTGTTGAAGTCGTCGCTCCGGTGCGCGGCCGTCACCGTCTCGACGATGGCGAGGGCCACGCTCGCCGCCGCCAGTCCTCCCGCCGTCCAGGCCAGCGGTCTCAGCCACGGGGTCCGTTCGGATGCGCCGGCAGGCGACTGGACCGGGCCGGCTGGCGCTGCGATGCCCACGGGCGCGGCGACGGCCATGGGCGTCACCGCCCCGACGGGCGCCGCCGCGATGGCGGCCGGCGCAACGGATGGCGCGGCGGCGGACACGCCGGTGGCGACGGCCGGCTCCAGGGCAATGGACAGGCTTTCGCGAGTGCCGCCGCCGATGGTCACGGCGCGCGTGGCCGGCGCATACCCGCGCGCCTGGACCTGGATCTCGGCCGGGCCCCGATCCAGGCGCAGCGGCGCCGCCAGCGGCAGCGTCCCGGCGGGACGGCCGTTCACCAGCACCTGCGCGCCGTCGGGACTGCCGGCGATGGTCACCTCGCCGATGTTCTTGCGGGCGTTGGCGCGGGTCTGCTCCAGCGTGACCCGATTGCGCGCGATCCACGGGTGGTCTGGCACGGCCAGCGCCTCGCTCAACAGGCGCTCGGCGTCGACGCAGTAGCCGAGCGCCATCTTGACCAGGCCCAGCTGCGCCGCCGTCCGCGGATTCCGCGACAGGTGATACGCCCCCTCGAAGTAGGGCAGCGCGCGCGCGTCCTCGCCGCTGTGGCGTAGCTCGGTTCCCTGTCGAATCAACGCCTCGGCGTCATCGGCGGTGGTCTGGGCCCGCGCGGAGGGCGCGGTCATCAGCAGCGCCCCGGTGATCACCACGACCCGCGTGCTGACGGCGAGGGCGTGGCGATCCAGGCGAACGATCCATGAAGGTCTTCTCATGGGCACGACGCGTGGCTACCCGTGCAGATGCCGTTCGAACATCCGCCGGCACAGCAGACGTCACCGCAACAGCCGGTGCTGGTGCAGCCACAGTTCGTTTTCGGCGCCGGGAGGCCACAGCCCGGGTCGCAATTGAACCTTCCATCATTGCAAGCCGGCGCGTTGAAGTAGCAGCTGTTCGGCATGCAACACGCGCCGGTGCTCGCGTCGCAGACCGAGTTGATCGCGCACGCGCAGGTGCAGCCCGTGCCGGTGGCGTTGCAGTGGGGCGCGGCGCCGCTGCACGCGCTGGCGCAGCAGGTGCCGCCGGTCCCGCTCGCGTTCGCCACGCAGTGGCCGTGCAGGCATTGCGCGGACGAGCCCGGCGAACACGACGCGCCGTCGGGCTTCGCATCGGTACAGGTCCCGCCGTTGGTGGCGTGATCGCACCACCGGTTCGGGCCGCAGTCCGTGTCGCTGCCGCAGGGCCCGCAGGCGGTGTTGCTGGCGCAGTACGCGGTGCTGCAGGGCAAGGTGCCGCGCGCGCAGCTGCCGGCACCGTTGCAGGCGCCCACGGGCGTGACCATGGCCGCGGCGCAGCTGGCCGTCCCGCACGAGGTGCTGGAGGACGGGTACTGGCAGGTGTCGTTCGTGCCGTCGCAGCTGCCGGCGCAGGCGTCGTTGCCTCCGCAGCCCGCGCGCGCGCCGCGCGGCGCGCCGCGGATGTGCTGGCAGATCCCCGGCGAGCCGGTCTCGTTGCACGAGAAACACTGGCCCGTGCAGTCCGAGCTGCAACAGACGCCGTCGGCGCAGTGATTCGACGTGCACTCGGCGGCCTGGGTGCAGCCGCGCCCGTTGGGCTTCAGCGCCGTGCACGTGCCGCCGTCGCAGTACGGCCGGTTGCCCGCCATCACGCAGTCGGCGTCGCTCGCGCACGCGCCCAGGCAGTCCGTCCCCGCGCACCCCTGCGCGCACGACACGGTAGCCACGGCCCCGCAGGCGCCCATGCCGTCGCAGACGGCCGCGCGCGTCTTCACGCCCCCCGCGCAGCTCTGGGCGCGGCAGCTGGTGGACGCCGCCGGGTACGCGCACAGGGAGCGCAGGCCGCCGTCGCATGCGCCGCCGCAGATGCCCGCGCCGGCGCACGCCGCGCGCTTGCCATGCGGCTGCTGCGCTGACGGAACGGGGGTGCAGGTTCCCAGGTGCGCCTGATCGACGTCGCACGCTTCGCACTGGCCGGCGCAAGCGTCGTTGCAGCAGACATGATCGACGCAGTGGCCGCTGCCGCACTGGGCATCCTCGGTGCAAGACGCGCCGTTCGCCGGACCGGGCGCTCCGCTGACGCCCGAACCGCCGCCGGGCCCGCCCGCGCCTGGACGGCCGCCGGCACCGCCGGCGCCCCCGGCGCCGGCGGGGGCATCGCTCGCAGCGTCGGCGACGCCGCCGTCGGTCACGTCGCCCCCATCGATCGGCGAACCGCCGTTGCCCCCGGCGCCCGCGGCCACCGGCGAACCGCCGTAGCCTGCCGCACCGCCCGTGCCAGCCGCCGGCTGGCCGCCGTGGCCCGACTGTCCACCCGGCGGCTGGCCGCCGAGTCCCGAGGCGCCACCGAGCGTGCCGCCGGCCGTGCCCCCCGTGGGGCCCAGCTTGCTGCGCAAGTTGCCGCAGCCGGCGACACCCGCCGCCGCCACCATCAGGCAGCCGGCCGTCACGATCGCCAGGGCAACGCGCGTCGAATCGGTCATTGTCGCAAGGAGCGTCGAGGGGGAAGTGTCGAGCATGCGCGTCGAATCGCCCGCGCCGATGTTGCACGATCGGCGAGGCCTTCTCCGATGTCAAATACTCCGCCGCCTCGCCTCGCCGGGGATGACGACCCGGCTCACGACAGCGGCGGCGGGCTCCGCATGCCACGCCATCCCTCAGGAGAGAGTGCGCCCGACCTTCGCGTGGATCCGACTTCGTCCAGCGGTGAAGACCTGCCCAGGGCGCAACTCGGCCACCGGCGAACTGGCCAGCCAGCCTTGCAAGAATTCACCGTTCCCGCGGAATGACAGGCTAGAGTCCCGCCGCAAGCGCACCGGCGGAGCACGGAGACGCACATGCCAGGACGAATCGACAGCTTCACCATCGACAGCGAGACGCTGGCGGGCAACCCGCTGGGCGACCCGGCGCGCCGGACCGTGTCCGTCTGGTTGCCACCCTCCTACGACGACGTGCCGGCCCGCCGCTATCCCGTCGTGTACTGGCTGTCGGGCTTCGCCAGCACGGGCGGCGCCTTCTTCCAGGGGGGCCCCTGGTCGCCCCCGCTGGGCGAGCGCCTGGACCGGCTGATCGCCGCCGGACGCATGGGCGAGATCATCGTGGTAGCGCCGGACTGCTTCACTCGCTTCGGGGGCAGCCAGTACGTCGACTCGCCGGCGACGGGCCGCTACGAGACGCACCTGTCCAGCGAGCTGATCCCCGCCATCGACGCGCGCTATCGGACGCTCTGCGATCGCGACGGACGCGCCGTGGGCGGCAAGTCGTCGGGAGGCTTCGGCGCGCTGGTGCTGGGCATGCGCCACCCGGACCTGTTCAGCGCGGTGGCCAGCCACGCGGGCGACAGCTACTTCACGCTGTCGGTCACCCAGGACTTCGCGAAGACCTTCCGCACCCTGCGCCGGCACGGCGGCGTGGCCAGCTTCCTGCGCCACTTCGACGCCGCGCCCGTGAAGCGGTCGGATGACATGACCACCATCATGATGCTGGCGCTGGCGGCCGCCTACGCGCCCGACGCGGCAGCGCCGCTCGGCTTCGCCCTGCCGTTCGACGAGCAGACGGGCGAGCTGCGCCCCGACGTGTGGCGGCGCTTTCTCGCCTGGGATCCCGCCGAGATGATCGCGTCGCATGCGGACGCGCTCCGGCGCATGCGCCTGGTGTTCCTGGACGCGGGCGGGCGCGACGAGTGGGCGCTGGACATCGGCGCGCGCGTGATGGCGGCGCGCATGCGCGCGCTGGGCGTGGCCGTCGAGCACGAGGAGTTCGACGACGGGCACATGAACACCTCCTACCGCTACGAGGTGTCGCTGCCGAAGCTGGCGGCGGCGCTGGGCGCGCCGGGGCCGCGCGCGCCGTGACGCCGGGGGCGCAGCTGCGCGTCACCGTCGGCGCGCTCGACGACGAGGGCGCGGGCGTCGCCACGGCCCCCGGCGAGGGGGGCGTGGCCCTCGACCTGCGCATCGCCGGTGCCCTGCCGGGCGAGACCGTCACGGCGCGGATCGAGCACGTCTCGAACCATCGGCCGCTCGGCTGGGCGACGCTGCTGTCGATCGAGACGCCGGCGCCCACGCGTGTGACGCCCGCCTGCCTCGCGTACGGCCGCTGCGGCGGGTGCGTGCTGCAGCACTTCGACTATGCGGCGCAGGTGGCGTGGAAAGAGAAGACCCTGCGGGCCCTGGTCGCGGCGCAGCCGGCGCTGAGGGACGTCCCCGTGCGGCCCGCCGTCCCCTCACCGGCGCCGCTGGGGTACCGCAACAAATCGAAGCTGGTGCCCGCGCGCGACGCGCAGGGACGCCTGGTGCTGGGCGCCTACGCCCCGCGCACCCATCGGGTGGTCGACCTGGCCGGCTGCGCGATCGCACAGCCCCCTCTCGATGACGCGGCGGCCGCCCTGCGCGACGTCCTCGACGAACACGACGTCCTTCCTTACGACGAACATCGTCTGACCGGAACCCTGCGCTACGTCGTCCTGCGGGCCAGCGCCGACGGAGACGTGCTGGCCGTGCTGGTGACGGCGGGCGACGCCTTTCCCGATGGCGACGCGGTCGCCGCGGCGCTACAGGCGCGCCGGCCAGAGGTGCGCGGTGTCGTGAAGAACGTCAACGCCTCCCGCGGCAACGTGCTGTTCGGCCCCGGCGAGTCGACGCTGGCGGGTGCGCGCACGCTTGCGGATCGCATCGGTGACGTGCGGCTGTGCGTGTCGCCGCAGGCGTTCTTCCAGGCGAACCGCGCCGTGGCGGCGCGCGCGTACGCGGCCATCGCCGACGGGGTCGCGCCCCGCCCCGCCGACATCGTCGTCGACGCGTACGCGGGCATCGGCGGCATCGCGCTGGGCCTGGCGCCGCGCGTGACCCGGGTCGTCGGCATCGAGGAGCACCCGGCGGCGGTCGACGACGCCGCCCTGTCGGCCGCCTGGAACGGCGTCACCAACGCGACGTTCGTGGCGGGCGACGTCGCCGAACGCCTGGCCGCCGTGGGGCGCGCCGACATCGTGGTCTTGAATCCGCCCCGCAAGGGCTGCGCGCCGGCGGTGCTGGACCAGGCCGCCGCGCTGGGACCGCGCGCGCTCGCGTACCTCAGCTGCAACCCCGGAACGCTGCTGCGCGACCTGGCGCTGCTGCACCAGCGCGGCTACCGCGCGCGGCACATCACCCCGTTCGACATGCTGCCGCACACGCCCCATCTGGAGGCGCTGGCCATCCTCGATCGCGCGCCCGACGCGTCCTGACCCGATCCGGGCTGCCGTTAAACGTCGCCCGCGCCGCTGCCGCCCGCGTAGTGGCGTCGCGTCCACTCGGCCATCGCGATTCCCGCCGCCACGGTCACCGGGAACGAATGGTTGATGCCGTACATGGGAATGGCGATGACCTGGTCGGCCGCCGCGACGATCGCGGGCGGCACCCCCTCGGCCTCGCTGCCGAACACCATCACGCACTCCGCGGGAAGCGGGGCGCGCCACAGATCGGCGGTGGCCACCTCCTTCTCGAACACGGTCAGCTTCCAGCCCTCGCGGCGTGCCCGCTCGAGAAACGCTTCCTCGTCGGGCAGCTCGACGATGTTCTCGTAGCGCGACATGCCCATCGCAGCGCGCTCGTAGTACCGCTCGTTGCCGATCAGCAGGATCTCGCGCACCAGGAACGAGTGCGCCACGCGGATGATGGCGCCGATGTTGAACGGGTTGCGCGACCGCAAGAGGGCGATGCGCAGCGGCCGCCGGACGGCGTCCAGGCTGCGCCGGATCTCTTCCAGCGGCATGTCGAAAGCGGGGACCTTCATGGCCCCGCCTTCCATATCACCCGCGCCAGCGCCGCCGGGCCCGGCCTGCCCGCCGCGGCCCGTGGGGGGCTGGAACGCCCCTGACAGGGCCCCTTTCCCAGCAGACCGACCAGGGCGCCCAGCAGCGCGCCCGCCACCACCACGCCCAGAAACAACGGGGATCGGGTGACCGGCCGCGTCTGCCGCACCGCCGGCCGCAAGGCTTGCTGCGTCGCCAGGAAGGTGATCCGCGCCAGCATCTTCGGCGCGATCGCGTCGTCCGGGTGCGCCTGCCCCCGCGCGCGGTAGCGGGCGGCCGCCGCCGGCAAGGTGCTGGTCGCATAGGCGTGCTGCACGAACCGATCATGGCCCGCCTGCGCGTCCCAGACCTCTTCGACGGCGCGCCACAGGGCGGCCGCGGTCTCGTCCAGCTCGGCGGGGCCCGGCACGTCGCCCCTAGCGCACCGGCGGCGAAAGCGTCGCCGGTGGAGGCGGCACGTCGACGCCCGCCAGTGACTTGCGCATCGGCACCGGCATCACCAGCGCCACGAACACCACCACCATCAACCAGAACAGCGCGCGCCGGGTGGGCACCAGCGGCCGCGGTTCCACCAGCGGGTGATCGAAAGATCCGGCGCCCCGCTGCACCAGCTTCACCATGCCCCACCACAGCAGCCACGGCATCGCCCCCTCCATCGCGATGCCCAGGATGTCGTCCAGCGAGGCGCGCGCCGTCCCGTGCACCTCGTGCCGGACCACCACGACGATCCAGGCGAAGACCACCATCGCCACCAGCGGCAGCGCGCGATGCAGCCCCCGCGCGAAGCGGCTGTACCCGTTCCCGAAGTAGGCGGTCGCGATGTGCCCGCCGTCCAGCTGCCCGATGGGCAGCAGGTTGATCATGGTGATCAGCAGGCCCGTCCAGCCCGCGAACGCCGTGGGATGCAGCACCACGTCCTGGGTCGACGTCGGCAGCAGCGCCCCCTTCGACAGCCACTTCAGGCCCAGGTACAGCAGCGAGTTCCCTTCCTGCATTCCCCCGGGGTGCAGGGTCGCCACCGGCGACAGCGACAGGCCGTACAAGATGACGGGCACCGCCACCAGCAGGCCGGCCAGCGGACCCGCGGCGCCGATGTCGATCAGCTTGCGTCGATCGGCCGTCACCTGGCGCATGCCGATCACCGCGCCCATCGTCCCCAGCCCGAACAGCGGCGGCAACGGGATGAAGTGCGGCAGCGACGCCGAGACGCCGTGCGCCTTCGCGGCGAAGTAGTGCCCCAGCTCGTGACAGAGCAGGATCGCCATCAGCGGCACCGAGTACGACAGGCCGTCGGAGATGGGCCGGATGGCGTCGACAGGAAACAGCAGCTGCCAGAACGGGATGTCGACGCCCGGATGCTGGCGGATCGCCCCCGAGGCGGTGGTGGTCAGGAACGTCAGCAGGAACAGCGCGGCCGGAAGGATCCCGGTCGGGGACCGGCTGGACAGCGCCGCGGGCCGGGCCGCGTCGACCGGGCGCCGCTCGTTCGAGCGGAGCTCTCGCGGCAGGGTTCGGGGTCCCTTGGCGGGTTCCGGACCGCGATCTTCTGGAGGCGCAGGCATGGTCTATCCGCGCGACCCGCGCGCCGCGGAGGCGCGCGACGCCGCCTCGTCTGCGGCGTCACGAAGCTCGGCCGCCGCCAGCCGCGCCTCGACCAGCCCGCGCAGCGCGCGCCGGCGCGGCATCGCCGCCTCGTCCAGCGTCGCGGCCAGCCGGCCCAGCAGCTCGCGCGCCTCGGGGCCGACCGCCTCCGGTATCTCGATGATGGTGCGGACGTGGATGTCGCCGCGCCCGCCCGCCGGCCGGGGGATGCCCTTGCCGCGCAGCCGGAACACCGAGCCCGACTGCGTGCCGGGCGGCAGCTTCATGCGCACCGTGCCGTCCAGGACCGGCACGTCGATCTCGCCCCCCAGCGCGGCCTCGCTGACGGTCAGGGGCATCTCGATCGACAGCACGTCGCCCTCGCGCGTGAAGAACGGGTGCGCCTTGACCCGCACCACGACGTGCAGGTCGCCGGCCGGACCGCCGCGCCGGCCCGGCGAGCCCTCGCCCGCCAGCCGCTGCGTCGAGCCGGACGCCGTCCCGGGCGGGATCGCCACATCGAACTCGCGCCGCCGGTCGATCAGGCCCGCGCCCTCGCAGGTCTTGCAGCGCACGCGCGGCACCTCGCCGGTGCCGCCGCAGACCAGGCAATCCTTGCGGCCGCCCAGCAACCCCTTCTGCTTCAGCTTGCCCTCGCCGTGACAGTGGCCGCACGGCGCCAGGCCGGCGGCGCCTCCCTCGGCGCCGGTGCCGCGGCAGGCGCTGCAGTCCTCGGCGCGCTCGAAGGCGATGGTCTTCTTGGTGCCCAGCATCGCCTCCTCGAACTCGATCTCCAGCGTGTAGCGCAGGTCGCGCCCGGCCGCGCTGCGCTTGCGGCCCAGGCCCAGCAGGTCGCCGAACATGGCGTCGAAGAAGTCGGTGGCGCTGGCCACGTTGGCGCCCGAGAACGGGTTCGCGTCGCCCATGAAGCCGAAGCGGTCGAACTGGGCGCGCTTGTCGACGTCGGACAGCACCGCGTAAGCGGTCGAGACCTCCTTGAACCGCTCCTCGGCGACGCTGTCACCGGGGTTGCGATCGGGGTGGTACTGCAGGGCCAGCTTGCGGTACGCGATCTTGATCTCCGCGTCCGACGCGCCCCGGACGACCCCCAGCGTCTCGTAATAATCCCGCGCCAGGACTCAACCCCTTTGCAGGCCGCGCGGCGCGCCCGAACCGCGCCGCGGCGAATCGTGCCGTGAGTCAGGTGCTTCGATCTGCGGCGCGTCGCCCGTCAGCGACACCGCGTCCGTGGTGGCCGAATCGTCCAGCGCCACGGGAACCGCGCCGGCGCCTCCCGGGGCGGGCGCGCCGTCGACGGCGGGCGCGGCGACGGTGCCGCCCGCGTGCAACGCCGTCAGCGTCACGATCTCGGCCTCGGTCAGACCACCGCTCGGACGGACGCGCACCGGGATCGGCTCGTCGGTGGTCATGTCGCGGGCGGTGGCGCGCGGGATGCCGGCGCCGTCCGTGGTGATGACGATCTCGATCTGGGGCGTGCCGCGCGGCGCGGGCGCCAGCGGGCCCATCTGCAGGCGGGCGATGCTGTCGTTGTCGGCCGCCATCTCGCGATCGCCTTGCAACAGGTGGACGGTGACGTGCGCCTGATTGTCGGCGGACGTCGACAGCACCTGCGCCTGCGACGCCGGCAGCGGCGTCCCCTTCGGGATCAACCTGGTCACGACGCCCCCGGCGTTCTCCACGCCCAGGGACAGACAGGTCGTCTCGGTGATGGCGATCTGCCCCTTCTTTTGACCCTTGGCGCGCCGGCCTCCCCCCACCACGGCCACGCCCTGCCGGACCGCCCCCAGCGCAGTCAGCGCCTCGGGCGCGGCGACGTCCATGGGGGCCTTGCCCAGCCAGTCCGTGATGTGCGCGCGCACGCGGGGCATGCGCGTCTGGCCGCCCACCATCACCAGCACGTCGACGTCCTCCACGGACCACTTGGCGTGGTTCAGCACCGTCTCGCAGGGCCAGACGGTGCGGTCGACCAGATCCTGCGTCAGGCTCTCCAGCCGGCCCCGGTCCAGCTCCATCCCGTCGGGGAAGCGGCTGGCCAGCTCGGGCAGCTGGATGGACACGCGGTCGTGAAAGGACAGCTCGCGCTTGGCGCGCTCGGCGGCGTCACGCAGCCGGGGCATGACCAGCCGCTCGCGCCGCAGATCGACGCCGCCCGCCCGCATGAAGTCCTCGCACACCTCCGAGACGATGCGCTGATCGAAGTCCTCGCCGCCCAGGAAGGCGTCTCCCCCGCTGGCCAGCACCTCGACGCCGTCCTCGGTGACCACCAGGGCCGCGACGCTGAACGAACCGCCGCCCAGGTCGTAGACCAGCACCTTGCGGTCCTTCTTCTCATGCCCCCGCGGCAACGGAAAGATGCCGGCCGCCAGCGCCACCGCCGCCGGCTCGGTCATCACCGCCACCACGTTCAACCCCGCGATGCGGGCGGAGTCGACGATGGCCTGCCGCTGCAGATCGTTGAAGTCCGCCGGCACGGCCACCACGGCGTCGGACACCGGTTCGCGCGCCATCGCCTCGGCGGCGTCCTTCAGGGCGCCGAAGATGTAGGCCGCCACGTCGGGCGGCGCGTGATGGCGGCGTCCCACCCGGATGCGCGCGTCTCCGTTCTTCGCCATCACCAGCTCGTACGGGACCTCCTGGCGCTGGTGGCGCGCCTCGGGAGCCTCCAGCTTGCGACCGAGCAGCCGCTTCACGGACGTGATCACCCGCTCGGGGTGGCGGACGGCCAGCGCCTGCGCCTCCCGGCCCACCAGCGGCCGGCCGCCGGTGGCCACGGGTGGAAATGCCACCACCGCGGGCAGGGTCAACAACCCGTCCGCGTGCGGAACGACCTTCACGTCCTTGCCCGAGACCAGGGCGGCGGCGGCGTTCGTCGTCCCGAAGTCGATCCCCAGCAGGGGGTTCAAGCGCCGCCGCCCTCCGGGGTCTTTGTCGCCGGGGCGGACGCCACGCTGACCATCGCGGGACGCAGCAGGCGGTCGCCGATGCGGTATCCGCGCTGCAGCTCGACCGCGACCGCGCCCGGCGGCACGTCGGCCGTCTCGACGCGCGAGATGGCCTCGTGGATCTTGGGATCGAACGGCTCGCCGCGCGCGGCGATCGGCTTCACGTTGTAGCGCTCCAGCTTCGACTGGAACAGCCGCAGCACCAGGTTGACGCCTTTCAACACGGCGGCCCCGTCCGGCGCGGGCGCCGGCGCGCCCTTGCCCGACGCGGTGGTGTTGGCGTCGAACGCGCCCACCGCGCGCTCCAGGTTGTCGACGACGTCCAGCATGTCGCGCAGCACACCCTCGCGCGCCTTGGCCTCGGCGTCGTCCTGCTCCTTGCGCGCGCGGCGCTTCCAGTTCTCGAACTCCGCGGCGATGCGGAGCATGCGGTCCTTGATCTCGTCGCGCTCGGCGGCCAGCGCCTCGACGGAGTTCGGCGCCGCGGTTCCCTGGCCGGCGGCCGCGCCGCTGGCTCCATTCGAGGCCCCGGCGCCAGCCGCGCCGTCCTCTTGCTGCTCGTCAATCACGTGTGCTCTCCTCGTGGGTTTCCAGCTCAGCGTTTTTAGCTCAGCTCTTGCTCAGCGAAAGTGTGACCACCTCGGCCGTGAAATCCACCAGCGAGATGACGCGCGAATAGTTCATGCGGGACGGCCCGATGACCCCGATCGTCCCCAGCGGGCGGTCCTCGGCGCCGTAGGGCGCCGCCACGACGGACACGTCGGTCAGATCGGCCAGGTTGGCCTCGGACCCGATGAACACGCAGATGCCGGGCGCCGACAGCGTGCGGTCCAGCAGCCGCTCCAGCACGTCCTTCTCCTCCAGCGTGCGCAGCAGCGCGCGCGCCCGCTCGACGTCGATCTCGTTCGACAGCAGGTTCGACTGGCCGTTCACGAACACCTGCGGCTCGCCCTGCGGCACCGCCGCCGCCGCCAGCGTCAGCGCCCGCGCCACCAGCTGGTCGTGCTCGGTGCGGGTGCGGCCGATCTCCTCGGTCAGGCGCGCCTTCAGCGTCTCCAGCGTCAGGCCGCCCACCAGCTCGTTCAGATAATTGTTGATGCGATCCAGCTCGGACGGCGACAGCACGAAGTCGATCGCGACCAGCTTGTTCTCGATGTGGCCCGTGGTGGTGGACAGCACCGCCAGCAGCTGCCCCTCGCGCAGGCGCACGAACTCCATGTGCTCGATCACGTCCGAGGCGGGACGGGGCGTCTGCACCACGACGGCCAGATGGGACAGCTCGCGCAGCAGCTTGGTGGTCCGCTGCAGCAGCTCGGGCCGCTCCCCTGCGCCGCTCAACCGCTCGCGGATCTCGTCCTGTTCGCTGGAGGACAGGCTGCGGATGCGGAGCAGCGTGTCGACGTAATAGCGCAGGCCGCGGTCGGTGGGGATGCGCCCGGCGGACGTGTGGGTGTGCTTCAGCAGGCCCAGGTCCTCGAGATCGCCCATGACGTTGCGGACCGTAGCCGCCGAGACGTCAAGACCGTAACGTCTGGTGATCGTTTGCGATCCGACCGCATCGCCCGTCGCCAGGTACTCGGAGACGACAGCGTGCAGGATCTTCTTCGCGCGCGCGCCGATCTCGTTCACCACCAGGATTTAACCCAAAACCCGGGTCGCGGCCAGCTTGGCCCGGCGGCGGGAACCGGGCGGCCCCGCGCCCCGACACGGGTATGCTGGGGGCCGCCCTGCATGGAAAAGCCGTTCATTTATCTCGACAATGCCGCCTCGACCCGGCCGTCGCCCGACGTCGAGGCCGTGATGCTCGAGGTGGCGCGGGGTCGCTTCGGGAACCCCTCGTCCGCCCACGCCGAGGGGAGCGCCGCCGCCCGGATCCTGGAGGAGGCGCGGGGGGCCCTGCTGGCGGCCCTGGGGGAGCAAGGCCAGCTGGTGTTCACGAGCGGGGGAACCGAGGCGAACGCGCTGGGGGTTCTGGGGGCCGCGCGGCTGGCCCGGGGACGTCACCTGGTCGCCACGGCCCTCGAGCATCCGGCGGTCTCGCGGAACGTGGAGCTGGTCGCCGGCGAGCGGTCGGCCGAGGTGACGACGGTGGCGCCGGCGCCCGGGACGGGCGCGGTGACGGCGGAGGGCGTGCTGGCAGCCGTGCGGCGAGACACCGCCCTGGTCGCCGTGATGCTGGTCAACAACGAGCTGGGGACCGTGCAGCCCGTCGCCGAGATCGGGCGGGCCCTCGACGCCTTCGCCCGGCGCGAGGGCGTCCGCCGGCCCCACCTTCACGTCGACGCGGTGCAGGCGTTCGGCGTGCTGCGCCTCGCGTCGGTGATGCGCGTGGCCGACTCGGTCGCGCTGTCCGCCCACAAGCTGCACGGGCCGCGGGGCGCGGGCGCGCTGTGGCTGAGGCCGGGCGCGCGTGTCGCGCCGCTGTGGGACGGGGGCCGCCAGGAGCGCGGCCTGCGCTCGGGCACGGAGAACGTCCCCGCCATCGCCGGGTTCGGGACCGCGGCGGCGCTGGCCACGGCGGCGCTCAAGGCCGGCGCGGCCGAGGAAATGGCACGGCTGCGCGACGCCCTGGAGGCGGGCATCACCGCGCGGATCGCGGGAACCCGGCCGACGCTGTCTGCGGTCGGCCCCCGCGCACCCCACATCGCCTCACTGGCCTTCCCGGGCCTGCCCGCCGAGCCGCTGCTCCACGCGCTGGAGGCGCGCGGTGTCTACGTCTCGGCCGGCTCGGCCTGCGCCGCGAAGGACCGCCGCCCCAGCCACGTCCTGCAGGCCATCGGCGTCGACGACGAGACGGCCGTGCTGCGCTTCTCGCTGTCCCGCGAGACGACCGAACCGGACATCGCCGCCGCGATCACCGCCACCGCAGAAGCGGCCGTCGAGATCGGGACGGCGTACGCGCGCCGTGCGACCAGGCGGCATCAGGCCGGCGGCTGACCAGCCCCGCGTCCTCGCCGCTCAGCCAGGCGTCGAGAACCGGCGGCGCAGCTCGTCGAGTAGCGCTAGCCGGCGGTCGCCCGGCGGAACAATCTTCGCCAGCCACGCGGCCGCGTATTCGATGTCCAGCGCATCCCCCCGCACCGCGAACAGACGCTGCAGGTCGGCGACGTCCTTGGCGCGTCCGTAGATCAGCTTCGTCAACACGACGTCCTCTGCCGAGAGGAACCAGCGGAACGTGCCGTCCAGCGTCTTCAAGGCGACCCGGCGGCGTTCCATGTCGGCGTGCATGGGGTGGTGCGCGATGAAGACGTCAATCCGGACGCCCGCGAGAACCGCGAAGAACATCCCGATCCGGGCGACCGTTCGCGCCGCCTCGGCGCGGTCGACCATCGCGCCCGCCCTTTCGACCGAATCGAGCGCCCGAGGAAGGTCGCGCTCCGGAACGAACACCGACACGTCTACATCGGACGTCGTACGCGGCACACCCCACGCGCCCAGCGCCATCGCGCCGCCGAAGGCGTAGGCGAGCCCGTCCTCGTCGAAGCGATCCGCCATGTGGCCGGCGACGTCGACCGGCGTGGGCCTGTCGGGAAGCGTCACGCCGTGCGACCCGCGGCGACCATGCGCTCCAGCAACGCGACCGTGTCGGCCGGCAACGGTTCGGGGCGAGCGGCGCGCAGGCGCACTTCCTCGCTCCACAGGGCCTGGAACCACGGGACCATCGCGCACAGGCGCCAGGTCTCGGCCAGCCTCCCCTCGGGCGAGACGGCGCGCCAGCGAGCCGCCTCGGCGAGGAGCTGGTCATCGCCGGCGAACATCTCGGCCTGGGCGAGAAGACGCGCGTTCTCATCGGCGGCCATCGCCCGATTCTACCCTTCGGCCACCGGGAACATGCTAAGAAGCTGCCCCCCATGAGCCGGGTCATCCTTTGCCGATTCGGCGAGCTGTTCCTGAAGAGCGGCAACCGCCGGCGCTTCGAGGGCACCTTGCACCGGAACATGAGCACTGCGCTGGCCGGCCTGGCGGGCGCGCGCGTCGAGCCGGTTCACGGGCGCGTGCTGGTGCACCTGCCCGACGAGGAGACGGCCCGCGAGGCGGCGGCGCGCCTGCGGCGCGTGTTCGGCCTGGTCTCGGTCTCCGTCGCCACCGTGGTGCCCGCCGACCTGGAGGCGATGGCGCGCGCATCCGTCGAGGTGGCGACGCGCGAGCGGGATGAGGCCGGCGTGACCACGTTCAAGATCGAGGCGCGCCGCTCGGAGAAGCGCTTCCCGCTGACGTCCGTCGACCTGGCCCGCCAGCTGGGCGGTCGGGTGATCGAGGCGACCGGCCTGCGCGTGGACGTGCACAAGCCGCAGCTGTCGGTGGGCGTCGAGGTGCTGACGATGGACCGCGCCTTTGTCTACGGCAACGAGCTGGCCGCCCCCGGCGGCCTGCCCGTGGGCATCTCGGGGCGGGCGCTGCTGCTGCTGTCGGGGGGCATCGACTCGCCCGTGGCGGGCTGGCTGGCGGCGAAGCGCGGCCTGGCGCTGGAGGGCGTCTACTTCCATTCGCCGCCCTTCATCGGCGAGAAGAGCCGCGACAAGGTGATGTCGCTGGCCCGCATCCTGCGCAGCTGGCAGGTGCTGGACGCCGTGACCGTGGTGCCCTTCACCGAGATCCAGCAGCGCCTGCGCGACGTGGGGCCGGCCGAGCTGGCCGTCGTGCTGTACCGGCGCATGATGATGCGCATCGCCGACGCCCTGGCCGACCAGGGCCGCTTCGACGCGCTGGTCACGGGCGAGAACCTGGGCCAGGTAGCCAGCCAGACCATCCAGAACCTGACCGCCATCGAGGCGGCGGCCCGGCGCCTGGTGCTGCGCCCCCTGGCCACCTACGACAAGGTCGAGACGATGGCCCTGGCGCGCCACATCGGCACGTTCGAGACGTCGATCCTGCCGTTCGACGACTGCTGCTCGCTGTTCCTGCCCCGGCATCCGGCCACGGCGGCCCGCGCCAAGGACGCCGAGAGCGCCGAGGCCCGGCTGGACATCGACGCCGAGGTGGCGGCCGCCGTCAGCCGCGCCGAGCGAGTGCCGCTGACCTGACGGGCGTGACGCCCGTTGGATGCTAAGGTTCGCCCCGCCATGACCGTCGCTGCAGCCCCCAGCCTGGAGCCGGCGCTCGCCCGGAAGCACGAACGCCTGCGGGCGGTGCTGCGCGACTGCCAGTCGGCGCTGGTGTGCTTCTCGGGCGGGGTGGACTCGACCCTGCTGCTGCGCGTGGCCCACGACGTCCTGGGCCCGCGGGCCCGCGCGCTGACCACGGTGTCCGAGACCATGGCGCAAAGCGAGCGCGCCGAGGCGGTCGAGCTGGCCAGGTTCATCGGCGCGGCCCACGAGGTGGTCGAGTCGCACGAGCTGGCCCGCGCCGGGTTCGCCGAGAACCCCGTGAACCGCTGCTACCACTGCAAGGCCGAGCTGCTGGAGCTGGCCCTCCCGCGCGCGCAGGCGCTGGGGCTGGCCACGGTGCTGCTGGGGACGAACGTCGACGACCTGGGGGATCACCGCCCGGGGCTGGCGGCCGCGAACGAGCACGGCGCCCGGCACCCCCTGGTCGAGGCCGGGTTGAACAAGTCCGAGGTGCGGGCGCTGTCACGCGCGCTGGGGCTGCCCACCTGGGACAAGCCCCAGCTGGCCTGCCTGTCGTCGCGGTTTCCCTACGGGACCGAGATCACCCCGGCCCGGCTGCGGCAGGTGGACGGCTTCGAGGACGGGCTGCGCGCGCTGGGCTTCCGCCAGCTGCGCGTCCGCTTCCATGACACGATCGCCCGTCTGGAGTTGCCGGCCGAGAGCATGCCGCGCGCGCTGGAACCGGGCGTCCGGGAGGAGATCGTGACGCTGGGACGGCGCGCCGGCTTCACGTTCGTGGCGCTGGATCTGGCGGGCTTCGCGTCGGGATCGCTGAACCAGCTGGTCGGGTTGCGGCCCCGCGCTAAAGACCAGACCTGAGCACGGTCCGGTGGGGGCGGGTTTCCGGAGTGCCGTTTACCGCCTGAAAATCGTCGGTGACGGTCACGTCTCAATGCCCGCACTTACTTGACCGATAGCTATACTAGTCATGGTGATTGCGTTGCTGGCCGTCCTCGCTTCCATCGCGGGCCCCGTGGGGTCTTCGCCGGAGGCATCCGTTCCGCTGGATAGGGTCTTCGACCCGGTCGCGGCGCGCGGACTGCACGAGACGCCGGGCGAGCCGCGCGAGCTGTCGAAGCGCGAGGAGTGGTTCCGCGACAAGGAGATGCGGCCTGACCTGCACCTGTCGGACGCGGCGCTGGCCGAGGCCCAGCGCGAGTGCGCCGCGGCCGAGAAGAAGGCCGCCCTCGCGCGCCGGCGCGGCAACGCCGCCACCGCGGTGCTCGCCGTCGCCCCGCCCGACTATCCCGGCGTGCGCGTGCAGCCGGTCACCACGTTGTTCAACGTCTGGACGCACGAGGCGTTCCCCATCCTGCCCGGCGACCCGATGGAACCGCAGTTCCATGTGTTCTTGCGGGATCACTACACGAACCAGGCCACGCAGATGGACACGCGGCTGGTCGACGTGCTGGCGCGCGCCGCGCGGCGCTTCAACGCCGCCCGCATCGAGATCGTCTCGGGCTACCGCTCGCCGAAGTACAACCTGATGCTGCGGAAGAAGGGCCACGCCGTCGCGCGCATGAGCCAGCACGTCGAGGGGCACGCGGTCGACTTCCGCATCCGCGGCGTCCCCACGCAGACGCTGCAGACCTTCGTGAAGTCGCTGCGCATCGGCGGCGTCGGCTTCTATCCGCACTCCGAGTTCGTGCACAGCGACACCGGCCGCGTCCGCTACTGGAAAGGTAGCTGAGCGGGCCCGCCGCGGCGGCGGCGGGGTTTGCAACCGCGGCGGCATGGCGCCACGATCTGGCGACGATGCCCGCGCCCGAACCTGTCCGTCCGGAGGGAGTGCCCGCGGGGGCGGTCTGGAACGAGGACGAGCGCGTCTGGGAGGTGGTGAACCTCGAAGAGGGCCGCCGGCACGGCGAATCGCGCACGTACCGCGCGGACGGAACGCTGGCGCAGGTGCGGCGGTTCGCGCACGGAACGCTGGACGGCGCGTTCACCTCGTATCACGCGGGCGGCGACGTGTCCCGGCGGGGGACGTTCGCGAACGGACAGCTGGCGGGGTCGTTGATCGCGCTGGCGTCCGACGGGCGCATGGGTGAGCCGCTGCGCGTCTGCTGCGTCCCCGAGAACGCGTGGGAGCTGCGCGCGCAGTACCTGCGGGGGCGGCCGTTCTACGAGCGCTTCTTCGATCGCCAGGGACGGCCGTTGCTGGACAGCGGCGCCCCGAGACCGGCGACGCCCGCCGGCGTGCCCGAGGACGCCGACTTCGACGAGTTCTCGGGGCGCTGGATGGCGGGGCGCTTCGACGAGGTGGGTCACCCCCTGGGCACGTTCCGCTTCTGGTCGCGCGAGGGGGCGCTGGTCGAGGAGCGAGACTTCCGCGACGGGCTGGCCGTCGCCCAGCGGCACCACGCGCCCGACGGCACGCTGGTCGAGTCGTACGGCTGGCTGGACCGCGAGGGCCGGGGCGCGCGCCACGGCGTGTACCTGCGCTGCTTCGACGCCGCAGCGAACCCCTACGCGGACGCGCGCGTGCGCGAGGAGCGCGGCGCCTACGATCAGGGGCGGCCGTGCGGCCTTTGGACGCTGCACGACCAGCAGGGAACCCTGCTGCACGAGCGCGATCTCGGCCCCGTCGTCGATGCCGCCGGCCTGGCCCTGTCACCCGCGCTCGGGGAGGTGCCGGGTGAAGCGGACGCTGCCGCGGCGTGGGACGCCCGGGCGCGGGCCTTGCGCGACGAACACCGCGTGCGCGAGTCGCTGTGCGCGGCCGCGCGGGCCGCCGCCGCGCGAACAGACATCGGCGCGCTGCGGGACCTGCTGGAACGGTCGGCGCTGCCGCTGGGCCCCGCGGCGCGCGTCGAACGCGCGCAATCGCTGGCGGGCGCCGCGACCACGGCGGCGGACGCGCTGGATGCGCTGGTCGGCGGCGCCGACGCGGCGGCGGCCTTCCGGGCGCTGGCCGGGGTGATCGACCCGGGCACGCGCGCCGCCCTGGACTTCGCCGACGTGTCCTTGCTGCTGGAGCCAGGGAACCCGAAGGCGCACCTGACCCGCGCCTTCATCCGCATCGAGCACGGCGACGATCGCGGCGCGCGGGCCGACGCCGACGTGGTGGAAGCCGCTGACCCGGTCACCGCGCAGGCGCTGCGGGTCCAGCTGGCGCAGCGATTCCCCTTGTTCGACTTCTGGCCGGCGCGCGAGCCCCTGGTCGACGACCCGGAGGTGCCGGCGCAGCAGCCGGAGCAGTCGCTCGAGGGCATCCGCCACGTCGTTCAGGTGTACGCGACGCGGCTGCACCGCCGGCGCGCCGAGCTGCTGGCCCGCCTGGCGGCGGCGGGGCGCGCCGGGGAGCCGCCGGCCTGGCTGCCGCCCGAGCTGCGCACGACGCTGCTGCTGCGGGGACCGATCCCGTTGCGCCGCTTCGACGTGACCGTGCCGATGGAGTCGGACACGGGGGAGACCGAGATGATCGAGGTCCACGTGGACGAGGACCTACCGCCCGAGAAGCTGGCCGGCGCCACCGTCGCCGAGCTGCTGGAGCAGGCGCGGGGCGAGTGGGCGGCGCTGACGTGGCTGTGCTGGTCCTGCGGCCTGACGCGCGTCGAGCTACCGGACCGGGTCGTGCCGCCACCCTCCTTCACGGCGGCGGTCGCCCGGGCCGTCGGCCGCTGCTTCGCCGCGCACGACAAGGTGCTGACGGGCGGCGTGCGCGCCCGCATGCAGGGCATCCCCAGCTTCACCTGGGAAGGCATCGAGCTCGACCAGCTCCCCAATCACCTGGCCGCCGTGGCGGCGGCCGAGTACCTGGAGCTACGCTCGATGTTCCTGTGGCTGGCGCTCGACGACAGCGTGTCTCCCTTCCAATCCGACCTGCGCGAGGCGTGAAGGCGCAACGAGCGCCCGTTCGCCGACCGAGCGGCGACGGCCGATAGACCGATGGGCGAACCGCGTCCGCCGCGGAGGGGCCAGATGGCCGCCGAACCGTGTCCGCCCCGGCTGCCTCGTCGAATGGCTGCGCGCCCACCTGGCGCGCATGCAACAACGTCCGGCACGGCGCCGGCGGGACGCGCCTCGAGAGCGCCGGCGGCCTCCTCTGCCCTTATCGCGTTATCCGGCGTGACTCCCTGTATGTCCCTTGCGTGCGAGGTCGCAAGCCGGCGGTATCGCGAAAGTGGCGGACCATCATCCCGCCCGGATATAGGGTTATCCTCGCTGGATAATAGGAGTTAGCCGGACTGCAGGACTGCAGCCCGGAAAGCGATGCGCATCGGAGCGATTGTTGATAGGTTCTCACGAGCAACACCTAAATGCCTCAAATCGACGTCGACTTCATCAATCTCGCCGAGCGCGCTTCCCAGGGCAGCCACGTTCTGAGGTCCGAGTCGGACCGCGGATGTGCCCTGGTCGCGGCTTCGATGCTCGACTCGACACTTGCAAGCGTACTGAGGTGCTTCTTTATCGATGAAGATAAGGTTGTTGATGGTCTCTTAGATCAGGGGCGTCCACTCGCAACCTTTTCTTCCCGCGTCGACACGGCCCGTGCGATCGGCCTCATCAGCCACGACCTTTATGCTGACCTACACGTCGTTCGGCGCATCCGCAACGCTGCCGCTCATTTCGATGGGGACAGCCCATCGGGTCACGAGTTTCGTTTCCTGGAGCAATCAGTAACAGATCGGTGTCGGGCGCTCGCAAACTGTCCTCCAGAGATCCGCGATCGACTGCCGCCTCGACTGGCCTTCGAACTTTTCGTAGGTATGGTGAGCGCCGTCTTTGCGGAGTACGCGCGCAACGCTCGAATCCTGAATGATCACGGGATGCATTCGACAGGTCGCCGAATGCTTCTCGACCTCCTGCCTACCGTGGACTTTCGGGGGCACCTTCAGAAGGCGACGGATGCGTTGCAACGGGACAGTGACCAGCGGGATGCCGGCTAACTCGGCGTTGCAGCGGACGAACGCGTCGGTCGCTGCGCTCCCTCTCGCGTCGCCGTTGAACGCCAGTATAGTTATCCGGACGCAGGTCCGCCTTTTGAGGAGCTGCAGGCGATGAAGAGCATGCACCGCGGCCACTACCTCGACGCCCGAACCGGCAGCACCGAACACCCGAGTTTGGCGTCGGATCCGATCCCGGAGTTCATCTACAAGAAGATGGAGCGGCGATGGGCCATCACGTTCGCTCAGGGCTCGGTCAAGATCGGCAGCCTTTTCTACTATCGAACGCTCAGGGACGACTCCAGAACGATCGTTGATCCACACGAAGGTCTGGAAGAGGCTGAGGTCACGGAAAACTTGGTATCCGAGTCGCCGATGCTGGCAATGATTTCTCATGGGAAGCTGCCGGCAGTAGGCTCCCGGTTGCGCACCGAGGATAATCGGCGCCTGGTGTTTTGTGCTTCAGGCTCAAGGAACATTCCTCCAGAAGCATTGCCTTCCGAGTACGACACGTGGGTTCAGATCGAAGCGAGGCCGGCGATCGCGCTGATCCATGAAGCGCTGCTACAGCGCATCCCCGATGTAGACGGGCCCGTGTTCAAAAAGGTCGTGTATGACGCCACCATCGACGGTCCTGACCAGTCTCCGCCGGTGCGGCCGTTCTACAAACTCCTGGACCATGCCCTCGGACTACACGACAGATGGTTCACCAAGCGCACGAAGTTCCAGGCGCAGGGCGAAGTTAGAATTGGCTGGCTCGCGGATCCAACAATCGCCTCCCACCCGATTCCGCCTCTGGCAGTTGTAGGGTTGGAGAAGGTTGTGAAGGTCCTCGACTAGCGCGAGTGCGCCAGGACCTTAGCCGGACAGAGGAGAACGCTCTTGCTCCCCAATACAGCGAAGACGCAATCACTGGTTATCGATGCCTCTGTACTGATGGCGGCAGTGTCACCCAGCGAGATCCGCCATGCCGACGCAAAAGCGTTACTCGTCGCAGCACACGCCAAGAGCGTCGTGCTTCAGGAACCCGTCCAGTTCATGCTCGAGATTTGGGCGTCCTTTCGTCGACGGCCACGTGACCTTCAACAACTTGGGTTTATGACCCTGACGTCTCCGGTACATATGAACCTATGGCCGATGGCGGAGGCTGACGTCCAGGGCTTCATGACTTGGCTCTCCGCCAACTTCCCAGCGATAATACCGACACGAGGTGGAGATCTTGCTTACGTATGGACGGCATTGAAGTGCAACGTGCCGCTGGTCTCCTTGGACGTTGGGTTGCAGGGATATTCCGGATCGGATGTCACTGTCGCTGACCCGAAAGCCGCGCTTCAATTCCTTCCTTGACCGAATCGATGCCGGCTAACAAGGTGTTGCAGCGGCCGATCATCATTCCTCGCTTCGCTCGGGCGGATGCTCGCCGCTGAACACCAAGACGTTAGACAGACGGAAGATGAGCACGTCCGTGAACTTTGAAGAGTGGCCTCTGCACGATGCTGTCCTTCGGGAAGTCGTCGTGGACTGGAAGAACCAGTCGTGTCGCGTCCACGTCACCGCCTTTCTTGATCGGACAAAGGCGGCAGTGCCTTGCACCTTGACGTGGACATCTGTTCGAGAAGTTCGCATACCAATGCTTTCGCCGTGGGGGGCCTCGCTATTCATCAACAGCCAGAACAAGGAAGGAGCGAGTCGATTTCTCATCGAGGTACAATCCGGAGACGTGATCATGGTCGATGCAGACCGCGGGACCTTCGAACGTGACGAAGGCGGAGTTGTCTAACAACGCGTTGCAGGCGGACGAGCACCTCCCTCGCTACGCTCGGTCGCTTGCTCGCCGCTGAACGCGAGATCGTTAGCCAGACCATGTTCGCGTGGGTCCGAGGGAAGACGTTTGCACCGCTTGAAGCTCCCTTGCGGGACCACTGGGTGACGGTCAACGTCCGCCTCCACGCCGCGGTGCCGTTTGACGGGAAGAAGCCCGCTGTCGGCTACATCCGCATTCTCGGCTTACGCTGTACGCCGCTGAGGCTTCGTTCCTTCATCGAGGAGCTTATCTCCGATGGCACCGTCGTATGGCCAAAGACCGAGTGGCGCGAAGTCGATCCGAATCGGCTGGTGCGCCGCCTTCGCAGAGAGATAAGCGTTCGCGCCGACGAGTGCGCCTGGCACCTGAGCGGCTGCATCTTCTTCCCCGAAGACGCTTCTCCGGAGGCTGGCTAATATAGCCAGCCGTTGCAGCGGCCGAACGCCGCGCCCGTCCGCTCGCACGTGGGCTGATGTCTCGACGCCGCGGGCTGCGCCCGCGGCTCCTCGCGGCCGTGGTACGATCGCCCTTCCGTTTGGCGTTCACCGCTGAACGCCAGGTCGTTATGCGGATAGGACGGAGGACATGATCAAGGTCGCACTGCTCGCGTCGCTCGCACTGTTCTCTTTCACTGCACGCGCCAGGGCGGCGGACTTCTTCGTCGTCACCGACACGTTCAAGTCCCAGCGCGATGCCCAGGACCGCGCCGCCCTCGTTGGGGGCTGGGTGCTCGACACGGACGCCTATACGAGCTTCGCTTCGAATCTGTTCGCAGTCGTCCGCGGGCCATATTCGACACGACAGGTGGCAGATCAGCGGCTCAAGGAACTGAAGGCGATCAAGACGTACAAGGCGGCTTACGTGAAGGAGGGAGGAACCGTTCGGATCGCCCCCGCATTGGCCAACTCGGTATCCCCCAAGGTTCTGTCTGCCCTCCTGGGTGAGCTGTCAGTGGTCGTTACCGACCGGCCAGGCGCAACGAATCCGTGTGAACCGCAGGAGCCCTATCAGGAAGTCTCTCTGAGCGTCGTGACGCTGGACCGCACCGTCGACCCGAAGACCGATGCGGACGGATTCAAGCCCCGTCGGGTCAACCTGGACATCGGAGGCTTCCGCGTAATCAAGCGAACGGGAGAATTCGAGCGGATGAGGATCTGTGCAGAATGACGCCGCGGGTGGAACCGCATAATGCCAGGTCGTTAGGCAGCCAGATGGATGACCGCAACCTCCTCCAAGCCATCGAGAAGATGCGCGATGTCCTGCTGAGCGTCTCGACCGGCGGCGATCGGATTGAGGCGGTTAACTCGGTGTACAAGGCGTCGTACCAGTCGATCGACTATGAGTTGCGAACGCGCGGCATCGCGAACAACGTGCCCTTCTCTGACCTCTGGGACTGGCATGCGCGTTGGAGTAGCGGAGATCTTCCGAGTTACAGGTCGCGCCGGACTTTCGTGAGCGAGTTGCTCGATCCCATGCTACGCGCGATCCGTGATCGAATCGCCGGAGTGGCGTCCCCAGAAGTGGAACCAAGAGATTGGCCGAAGGTCGACCGAACCATGACCGAGGCTCGAGGACGACTCGCCGCGGCGCGCACCGAAGAACAGTTTCAGGCTGTCGGCCTACTCTGCCGCGAAGCACTGATCTCGCTGGCGCAGGCAGTGTACGTGCCCGAGCGGCACCCTTCGCTTGACGGCGTGGCGCCGAGCAGTACCGACGCCAAACGCATGCTCGAGAGCTACTGTGCGAAGGAGATGGAGGGAGCTGTGAATAAGGTCGCGCGTGCTCACGCTCGCGCGGCCGTCGAATTGGCTGTGGAGCTGCAGCACAAGCGAACCGCCGAGTTTCGTGCGGCCACCCTCTGCACAGAGGCCACCGCCTCGGTCATCAATGTGATCGCAATCGCCTCGGGTCGGCGCGATCCGGAGGCTGCCTAACGCCACGACGTTGGGCAGACGGGCGATTATGGTGAAGGACGATAGACTATTGGCCGCGCTGGCGAGTCTCCGGGGACGCTTCGGTGACGCGATCGAATTGGTCGACCACTGGGACGGAGATCTCCTGGCGATCGGAATCTCGCGCCGAGGTGAAGCGACACGGCTGGTGTATGTCAGCGTGCTGCCCGATCGGGAAGGTCGCTTCGATGTCGCCTTGGAGTTGCCGCCCAAGGAGGGATCTGACCTCCCATACGAGGACGGCGGCTGGCACCATGGTCTCGATCTATCGGAGGTATTCGATGTCGTTGCCTCGCATCTCCGAATGTCGTAGCACGTGGGCGCTGCCCAACCAGCCGTTGCAGCGGACTGGAGTGGAGCTCACCTAAGCGGCGTCCTGGTCGCATCGGTAGCGACGGGGCTGGTGCTCTCGGTCGTCCCGGACGAGGACATGGTGTTCGTGCGCCGCAGTTCGTGATGAGGTCTCGGCTACTGAACCATTCGACTCAGCACGCCTTCGTCTGTCACCCGCTCGACAGGCAGGCCGCCATGCGAGCGCCTGAACCTCGAGCGCGCCCGCGCTCAGTTGACGGGGCAAGGGGAGCGCGTCGGTGAGACGACGATGTCGTCGTACCAGATCTTTCGCTCCGGCCCGTGGAACTGCATGAAGCCGAACTTGAACTCCTTGAACGCGGCGGTGCCGGTCGGGTAGCTGGTCGCGTTGATCAGCTGCGTCCCCTCGACGAACAGCTGCTGCACCTTGCCCGTGCCGTCGTAGGAGATCTCGATGCAGTGCCAGGCGTTCTTGGGCAGCGAGTAGGGCATGGTGCCGCCGCTCATCGTGCGCCCGTAACCCGTGGGCCAGCGGACGTCGTCCTTGGTGTTGAAGGCGATGCCGACGTCCTCGGCGAACTCGCACGAGAGGCCGTCGTTCGGATCGTCGCTGCCGGACGCGGAGGCGAACGCATTGTGATCGACGCCGCCGATGTCCAGGTCGCTCTGCATGAAGAAGCGGGCCCAGAACGTGGTGGCGGCGGGCACCGCCAGCATCTTGTACGAGCTGCCGGACGTGCCGCTCTCGCTGGCGGCCTTCACGCGCAGCGACTGCTTGCCGCCGTGCTTCACGGTCGTGTCCAGCGCGAAGTCGCGCGACCAGTCGCCGGGCGCCGCGTTGACCTTGTAGACCAGCGCGCTGGGCAGGGTCGCGTCCTCGAAGCCGGAGCAGAAGAACGCGTCCGACGGACAGCCCGGCGAGCCGGTTCCGCTGCCGCCGCCGCCGGTGCTTCCCCCCGAGGCGCTGGCGCCCCCCGCGGCGCCGCCGCTGCCGGCAACTATCCCACCGGCACCACCGCTGGCGCTGCCGCCCGAGCCCGACCCGGTCTGTCCACCCGAGCTGCTGCCGCCCGAGCCCGAGCCGACCTGACCGCCGGAAGCCGAGCCCCCGGAACCGCTGCCACCCGAACCGAGGGTTCCGCCCGAGGCCGAACCTCCGGAGCCGACCTTGCCGCCCGAGCCCGAACCTCCGGAGCCGACCTGCCCGCCGGACGCCGAGCCGCCGGAGCCGTTGCTGCCGCCCGAGCCGGTCTTTCCCCCGCTGCCAGCGCCGCCGGACCCGCTGCCCTGCGAGCCGCCCGAGCCATTGCTGGACGAGCCGCCCGAACAGGCGCCGCCGAGCAGCAGCGCGGCCGCCAGCAGGGCGAAGGGGGTCGTCATCGAAGGGTGGGGACCAAGTTTACGGATCGATAGCGGCACGTTCATCTTCACCTCGGGGATGCCGGTCCCCCCGCCGCGCCGTCCGCCCCACCAGGACCGAAGGAAACAGGAGTCCTACCAGATCTGGAAACCCGGTGGATGCCTCCCAGGGTTACGTCCGGCCGGATGGATGTGGGAACCGCCGTGTCCCCACCGCTCGCGTCAATTGCACGACAGCTCGGGCGCGCCCGGGGCATGGCACTTCAGGCAGGCGCGCGCGTTGCGTGACGCCATCGCCCGGCAGGCGGCGGAAGATCCGAAGCCGGGCCAGTGTGGGTTCGCGCCCATCGAGCGCGCGGGATCGGCCGAGTGGCAGTTGAGGCAGCTCTCCTCGCGGTGACACGACACGCAGGCGCGGATGTTGCGGCGGGCCTGGAAGCTGTGGCTGGCGGGCGTGGGCGTCTGCAGCACCATCCCGGTCTCGTCGCGCACCCAGCCGGGCGGGTGGAAGCGCTTCACCGCGGTGCCGGTCCCGAACGGGTTGTTGGGCTGGCGGCCCAGCTGGCCGCCTTCGGGATCGGCGGCCACGCCCAGCCGCTGGTGACACCCCAGGCAGAACGTCTGGTTGCGGTGGCACGAGGCACAGTTGGGGTTGTTCCGCTTGGCATCGACCGCATGCAAGGTCGCGTAGTCGCCGGGATGGAAGTCCGCCGGCTTCACCACGCCCGCGCCGTGGCAGTCCATGCATTCGCTCTGCTTGTGACAGGTCGCGCAGTAGCGCTCGTCGCGGCCCGCGACCTTGTGCTCCGTGCGAAAGGCCGCGGTGTGCGCGTCGTTGCCGCGCAGCGAGCCGCTGGGGGCCAGCGCGCCGGTGGGAAAGGCCGTCCGCAGGCGCCCGTCGGGCAGCGTGACGTGGCAGGCGGCGCAGCGCGCGGTCGCCTGCTTGCCGTCGTGACAGCCCAGGCACAGCGCCATCTTCGGCATCTCGGCCGTCGTGGCCAGGCCGACGTTCTCCACGCCGGCATGGCAAAGGGCGCACGCCATCCCGCGCTCGGCGTGCAGCTTGTGGTTGAACTTGAGGGCTGCCGTCGGGATCACCACGCCCGGCGGCGCCGCGAACCGCCCGGCATCCCCCGGCGGGGGCATGAAACCGGGATGACAGGAATCGCAGCGCGCCGCCGGCTTGCCCGGCGCGACGACCTTCGCGGGCTGGGCGCGATCGATGTCGTGGCAAGGGCGGCAAGTGTCCTCGGTGGGCAGCAGGCTGTCCTTGGCGGACAGCGACTTGACGGCGGCGGCGTGGCAGCGCTGGCACGTGACGCCGCGCTGGGCGTGTCGCGCGTGATCGAAGGCCAGCGGCAACGTCGGCGGCGGGTAGACGACGGGCGACGGATCGCCCACCGCCACGGGCGTCGGTGCCTGTGAGGGCGACGCCGCCTGCACCCGCAGGCCCGGCGCCACGGCCAGCGCCAGCAACGCGGCCGCCCCGGCGAAGGCGAGCGAGCGCGCACCGCGATCGGTCACAGCGTCACGTCCATCTCCAGGATGGCGAGGCCCCGCACCTGGGCGCGGTAGTAGGTGCCCGAGTTGTCCTCGCCCAGGAAGTGCACGCGCATCTTGCGGCCCAGGTGATACACGCAACCCAGCCCGCCGCCGACCATGAAAGCGTCCTGGGGCTGGGGGACGTCGTCCGAGCGCCAGGCCGTCGCCGTCAGCCGGCCCTCGACGTCGAACAGGTTGGGCCGGATGTTCCAGTAGGCCGAGAGGTCGCCGCCCACCTTCCAGCCGCCCGCGCCGCCCTCGGCGTAACCGTCGGCGCGCGCCCGGCCGCGCACGGTGCGTAGCTCGACGCCCGCGTTGCCGCCGTAGGCGTCGTGCCCGCCCGGCATCGCGTCCGCCAGGGCCGCCGGCGTGCCCGGCGGATCGACGAACAGACGGTAGAAGCCGCGCACGTGCGCGCGCCACCGCGCCGTCAGCTCCACGTCGTAAGAAGCACGCAGGTCGCGGTAAGCCCCGGCCGCGAAGATGTTCCAGATCGAATCGCCGTCGAACGTGGGCGCCAGGTAGCTGTACTCGGCGGACAGCGCGTGGCGCGCGCCGATGCGCCAGCGCAACGACGCCTGCTGATCGTCCCACGCCGCCACCAGCAGGTTGTAGCGGGCGCCCGCCGACAGGAACAGGCGATCGCGGAAGCGCGCGTCCGCCGTCATCGACACGCTCTCGTGATTCACACCGGAGCCGGGATCGCCGGGCCGCGGATCGACGGTGTCGGAGAAGGCCTTCCGGTAGGCGACGCGCAGCTCGGCGGGCCACGACCGCAGCGTGTCCCCCAGGGCCAGCGCCGCCCCCACCATGGGCCGCCAGGCGCTGCTCTGCTCGGGGCGCGTGGCGGGATCGCGCGAGCCGCTGCTGGTGCCGTCCAGCTCGTAGATGGGCGCCGACAGCGGCATGTCGCCCCGCACCTCGGTGCCGGCGAACGCCTGCGCCGTCACGAAACGGCCGATGTGCGCCTGCGCGTCCACGCCGTCGAACGAATAGAAGTCGACCAGGTCATAGTGAAGCTGCCGGCCCAGCTGCACGTCCAGGTGTCCCCCCACGTCGCGCGCCAGCAGGTACGCGTAAAGGATGTCCACCTGGCTCTGCTGCAGCTCGCCGATCGCGTCGGGCGACGACGGCCGGCGCGTCAGGTAGGTGCCGAAGTCGCCGTCGAACCGCATCGCCACCTCGAACGAGATCAGGTTCCGATCGGCGTCTGGACCGTGCCAGTGGTCCGGCTCGATGCCGAACACCGACAGGTTCAGGTACTGGGTCAGCCGCCGGCGCGTCAGCAACTCGGAGCCGCCGCCGGCGCCGTAGCGCCGCTCGGCGTAGCCCTGGCCGATCGTGCGCGACGTCAGGACGAAGTCGTACGCGCGCGCGGCGCCGGGCCCCGCCGCCAGCGCCGCCCCCAGCAACAGCGCGCACGTCCAGCGGCGTGCACGCGCCGGCAGGCCCGCCCCCGCTCGGCTCGATCGCTGCCCGCTCGTCCCCGCGCCCGCGCTCCCCACGTGGGACCCGCGCTCACTCGGCTTCGATCTCGACGTCCAGCCGATCGGGAATGCCGTTCTTGGTCTTGCGCGGGCCCGGCAGCTCACCGGCGACGCCCAGGTGATCGCCGGGGACGCCGTTCGCGGCCAGGACCAGCATCACCCGGGCCGCGCGCAGCATCTCGAATTCGCCGACGTTCTTGAACTGGCCCAGCTCGCGCGGCGGCGGCGACGGGATCAGCCGCGCCTTCACGCGCGCGCGCCCGCCCACCTTCTTGACCGCCGCCACCACGACCCGCAACGCCGTCTCGCCCTGGGGCGAGATGGCGACCGACGTGGGCTGCTCGAACAGGTTGGCTGCGGCGAAGCTGACCGTCACGCGCGCGTCGTCGGCGGCGACGGCCGCCCCTGCCCCCGACAGCGCCGTCTTCAGCTCTGCCCCCAGCGCGGACAGCGTCTCGTGCCGCTTGGAGGCGCCGGCCGCCTTCTCTTGCTCGGCCGCCTGGCGCTGGGCCATCTCGGCCTTCAAGCGATCGCGCTCGGACGACAGGTCATCCGTGGAGCCGCGCACCTTGCTCAGCTCGGCGGTGCGGTCCTGCAGGGCCCTGGTGGCCTTCTGGTAGGGGCTCATATAGACGTAGCCGGCGAAGCCGACGCCCACCGCCGCCGCCATCAGGCCGGCGAGGCCCTTCCACCCTCCCACGCGCCGGATCTGGACCGAAGGAGGAGCCGCGGAGAACGGGTCGCTGAAACCGTACGACATGGCCCCGCCGAAAATAACCCAATTCCGGCGAACGCAGGATGTACAAAAATCTTGGACAACTTCCGGTGTCCGATCCGACGCGATTTCGTTACCAAAAATCCGCCATCAGGTTACGGCCGCGGTCATCACTCTTGACACCTGGGGCCGCGATTTCGTAGCGTGTGCCGTTCGCTGCGATCGGCAATGAAAATCTTCTGTAATATCGGCGAGTTCGTCGGTACCGGGGATACAGCGGAGGTGGCTCGTGCAAGCTGAGTTCGCCATTGGAGACAAGGCTGTCTATCCGTCGCAAGGCGTGGCCGAGGTGCTCGGCATCGAGCAGAAGGAAATCTTCGGCAATATCCAGCGCTTCTACGTCCTGCGCGTGCTGGAAAGCGAGAACCGGATCCTGGTGCCGATCGACAAGTCCGAGCAGGTCGGGCTGAGGCGCATCGCCGACAAGGACGAGATCGGCGAGGTCATGCAGATCCTCAAGGAGCGCGACGTCCACCTGGATCGTCAGACCTGGAACCGGCGTTACCGCGGCTTCATGGAGAAGATCCGGTCCGGCTCGCTGTTCGAGGTCGCCGAGGTGTTCCGGGACCTGTATCGCCTGAAGGTCATGAAGCCGCTGTCGTTCGGCGAGCGGCGCATGCTGGACACGGCCCGCGGCCTCATCGTCCAGGAGCTGTCGGTTGCCCAGGCCGAGGACGAGGCCCGCGTCGAGGAACAGCTCGACCGTTTGCTGGCGTAGCCCCGCAATCTGACCCTCGGGCAGGCTTGGAAATTTATTTCCGGGCGCAGTGGTGATAGAGTGGGACGGTCGGGTCCCCTCCTATGCAGGTCCATCTTGCCAAGACGGACATCACCACCATGCCGGTGGACGCCGTCGTCAATCCCGCGAATTCACTAGGAATCATGGGCGGTGGTGTGGCAGGGGCCCTGTCCCGCAAGGGCGGCCCGTCCATCCAGCGCGAGGCCATGTCGCTGGCGCCGATCGCCGTCGGCGCGGCGGTGGTCACGAACGCCGGTCAGCTGCCGTCGAAGCACGTGATTCACGCCCCGACCATGGAGGAGCCCGGCACCAAGGTGGCCGTCGAGAACGTCCGCCGGGCCACGCGAGCGGCGTTGCTGGCCGCCGCACACCACGGCTTCGACCTGGTGGCGATCCCCGGCATGGGCACGGGGCTGGGCGGTGTCGACCCGTCGGACGCCGCGCGCGCGATCGTCGACGAGCTGCGCGCTCACCGGCAGGCCAAGCCAGGGACCGTTTACCTGGTCGACCTGGATGACGAGATTCTGTTCTGCCTGGAAGAAGCGCTGAAAGTGGCCAGCGGCTAGGTTCGCCAGGGCGCTTTTCTGCTTCTTCCTTTCCTGTCCTGTTCCCTTCGTCAGACCATGGGAGACAACCCTTGAAGATCCTGGTCACGTGCAAGCGGGTTCCCAACCCCGAGCAGAAGCTGAAACTCGCCGGCGGCAAGATCGATCTCACCGGCGCCACCTGGCAGATCAACACCTTCGACGAGTACGCGGTCGAGACCGCGTTGCGCCTGACCGAGAAGGGCAAAGGCGGCGAGCGCTCCGGCGAGGTGGTCGCCGTCGCGATCGGCCCCAAGGACGTCTCGCAGCAGCTGCGCGGGGTGCTGGCCATGGGCGCGGACCGCGGCCTGCTGGTCGCCGGCGACGACGGGGCGCTGGACGCGGACGCGGTGGCCCGCATCCTGGCCAAGGTCGTCGAGCGGGAGAAGCCCGACCTGGTAATCCTGGGCAAGCAGACCGTCGACGGCGACTCGAACCAGGTCGGCCAGATCCTGGCGGGCCTGCTGGGCTGGCCGCAGGCGACGTTCCTGGCCACCATCCGCGTCGCCGCCGACGGCAAGAGCGCCACCACCACGCGCGAGGTGGACGCCGGCGTGGAGGAGAAGCGGGTGCGCCTGCCGGCGGTCGTCACCGTCGACCTGCGCATCATCGCCAAGAAGGCGGTGCGCAACGAGGCCCTGGCCGGCGCCGACGCCGAGTGGGAGGAGACCCAGCGGTACGCGTCGCTGAAGGGGATCATGGCCGCCAAGAAGAAGGAGATCAAAGAGCTGACCCCGGCCGAGCTGGGCGCCACGGTGAGCCCGCTGGTGCGCACGCTGTCGGTGGAGGCGCCGCCGGCCCGCAAGGCCGGCGCCCGCGTGGGCAGCGTCGAGGAGCTGGTGGCGAAACTGCACAACGAAGCGAAGGTGATCTGATGGGCGCCGTGCTGACGTTCTGCGAGATCTCGGGCAGCACCATCCGGACGGCGTCGCTGCACGCGCTGACCGCCGCGCGCGAGCTGGCCGGAAAGCACGGCGGCCCCGTGGTGGCGGTGGTGATCGGGCAAGGCGTGGGCGCCGCCGCCGGCGACGTGGCCCGGTACGCCGACCGCGTGCTGGCGTTCGACGATGCGCGGCTGGGCCCGGCGCTGGCCGAGACGTACGCCCCGCTGATCGCGGCGGCCGTCGGGACGGCGGGCGCCACCGCGGTGGTGGGGACCGCGACGTCGCTGGGCAAGGACGTGCTGCCGCGGGCGGCGGCCCTGCTGTCGGCAGGCATGGCGTCGGACGTGATTCGCGTCGACGGCACGAACAAGTTTCGCCGTCCCACCAACGCCGGCAACGCGCTGTCGGACGTCGAGATCGCGTCGCCCGTCGTCGTCATCAGCGTGCGCCAGACGGCGTTCGCGGCGGCGGCGCCGGCCGCGACGGCGGGCAAGGTCGAGGCGGGCGCGGTCGGTGCCGTGGACGCGCTGGGGGCCGACGTGCTGGGCGTCCACGCCACGCAGAGCGCGCGGCCCGATCTCGGCGAGGCGAAGATCGTCGTGTCGGGCGGCCGCGGCATGAAGGCCGGCGAGAACTTCAAGATCCTCGAGGAGCTGACGGACCTGCTGGGCGGCGCCCTGGGCGCCAGCCGCGCCGCCTGCGACGCGGGCATGGTGCCGAACGACCTGCAGGTCGGCCAGACCGGCAAGATCGTGGCGCCCCAGCTGTACGTCGCGGTCGCCATCTCGGGCGCCATCCAGCACCTGGCGGGCATGAAGGGCTCGAAGGTCATCGTCGCCATCAACAAGGACGGCGAGGCGCCCATCTTCCAGGTGGCGGACTACGGCCTGGTCGCGACGTGGGAATCGGCCATCCCGGCCCTGATCGCCGAGGTGAAGAAGCTGAAGGCGGCCGCCGGCTGACGGCGGATCGGTGAAGGGCGTGGCGGCGCCTCCTGCGAGCGACGCGCTGGGCGCCGAGCGACGCCTGCGTGACGAGGCGCTGGTCGCCTCCGCCAAGGCCGCCGCCTGGAGCGCCGGCGCGCCTGCGCCCGCTGGACTGGCGGCGTCGGAGCTGCTGGCGGAGGCGGCGCGCGCGCAGCACGCGCTGGCGATCGTGGGGCGCACGCTGCGCGAGCGGCCGGATTGCCCGGCCCCCCTGAGGGCCGAGCTGGAGCGCATCGATCGCGGCGCGTGGGCGACCCACATGGTGACGGCGGCGGCGCTGGGCCCTGTTCTGGCCGAAGCCGCCGCGGAGGACATGTGGGTGGTCGTCTACAAGGGCGCGGCCATCGCCGCCCGGCACTACGACCAGCCATGGACGCGCGCCATGACCGACGTCGACGTGCTGATCGCGCGGGCGGACGAGCCGCGCCTGTACGCGCTGCTGGCCCGCCACGGCTGGACGCCGCTGCCGACGCCGGCGGGACGAGCCTGGAGCGTGAAGGCCAGCCACGAGCGGACCTTCGCGCCGCCGCCGCAGCTGGAGGGGGCGCGGCTGGTGGACGTCCACACCGCGCCCGCCCAGCCGGCCCGCTACCGCTTCCCCGTCGAGGACATGCTCGGGCGCGCCGAGCCGGGCACGCTGTTCGAGGCGCCGGTCCACTTCCTGACCGCCGCCGACGAGCTGCTGGTGATGGCCGCGAACCAGGCCCACGACCACTACCGGTTCGGGTTGCTGCGCTACCTGGACGCCTGGCTGCTGATCGAGCGCGGCGCGGTCGACTGGAAGGCGCTGCTCGCGACGGCGCAGGCGGCCGGCGCGGCGTCGGCCGCCTGGCTGACGCTCACGAACGCACAGCGCATCGCCGGCGCGCCGGTGCCCGCGTCGGTGCTGGCCCGCCTGCGGCCGTCCCGGCATCGCCGGGCCTGGCTGCGCGGCGCCTTCGATCTGGGCGGCTGGGGCGAACCGCGCCGCAGGCTACCCCGCCGCTTGGAGCAATTTCTGGTGCTCTATCCGACCCTCGATCGTCCTTCGGACTTCCTGCGCTTCGTTGCCGTTCACGGCGGGCTGCGGGCCCTGGACACTGCGGCCGCCCTGCTCTCCCCGCCTCCTCGAGAAGCGGCAGCCACGACGCCGGCGGACGACGCGGGCGGGCCCGCATCGCGTGCAAAGGGGTACCCGAGGTGAATGGCCCGCGCCGAACGGAATCAGCCGCCGACGGCGTCCCGAAGGCGCAAGGCCGCGCGCGTGGCAATGTGCCGGGCCCAGTCGGTGGGCCGATCGGCGATCCAGGCCAGCCGGAGGAAGCGCTGCCAGGCGACCAGCTCACTGGTCCGCGACCACAGCGGACCCGCCAACGCCGGAACCACGTCGTCATCTACCGGAGACGGCAAGAAGGGCGCCAGCGCCGCGAGGCACTGTAGCCACATTCGAAAGGCTTTTCGCATGCGCCACCTGGTGGCCCGTTCCTGCAGCTGTTCCAGGTTCAGCTGGCTGCGCTGGAGCAGGACGATCCCGTCGAGGAACGAGCGCACGGGCAGCTCGAAAGTGTGCTTCGCGGCGTGCGCCGCCAGCGTCAGGAACAGATCCCCCTCGTCCAGCACCGAGACACCGCAGTCCCCGGGCAGTGCGCGTGCGAACAAACCATCGGCCCCTTCGTGGTCGATGGCGAACAGGGACGCCTCGCACACGAATCGATGCACCTCCAGCGTCACCCCCGACGGTAGGGCAAACGCGCGCACGTAATCGTGCGCGGTCGTGAACGCGCGACCCGCCGCCCCGAGCTGACGAGCGCCGGGCACGTCGGCTGCCACGCGACAGGCCTGGTGCCATCGCGAGGCCGGGACCAGCAGATCGACGTCGGCCATCGACCGCGCCCCCTGGTCAACATACCCCTGAATCATCGCCATCCCCTTCAGCCAGACCAGCGCGATCCCGGCGGCGTGGCACCGCGCTGCGAAGGCGCCGGCGGCGCGGGCTCGAATCAAGTTCGCCGCCAGGCACATCTGATGTTCCCGGACCAGTTGCCCCGCCCGGGCCGGCGGCGCGGTCACACGGGACTGCGCCACGCGCATGCCCAACCACGGCGCAAGCCCTTCCCTCAACGCCAACTCGACGATCGCCTCGTCCACGGCCGCTGGAGACGACGCCGTCAACGCCCGCACCAGCGCGCGCGCCCGATTAAGGACCTCCGGCGCTCGGTTCTCGGTGATCGCAATCGACGGCGCGTTCACGCTGGGTGCCGTCCGCTCTGCGCCAGCACGGCCGCCTCGCCTTCAACGGCCGACGTGGGCCTCGACCAGCCCTTCCTTGCGTAGCTCGGCCACCAGGACTTCGATGTCTCGCATCACCAAAGCCACGTCGACGCCGTATTGCCCGGCGACGTCGTTCGCGATGCTGCGGATGTCGCTGCCCCGCTCGATGCCGCGGCACACGGCGGATCCAACCCGGTTCAGCTTCCAGGTCTTACCGGTTTCCAGGTTGACCACGAGCGAGCCTCCGTCGATCTCGTTGACGACGACGTCGGGACACAGCTGCAGTCGATCGGCTGCCGATGTCGGTGCCATGGGCGAACGCGTACTATATCATCGGGCGCGAGCCGAGGACGGCCACCACTCGAGATGTATCAGCTTCAGCATTACCTGGAAATGATGACCGACCAGCACCGGATGGGCCCGCTCGAGGCTGCCATCCGGCGCGTCGTCAAGCTGGGCCATACCGTGGCCGATCTTGGCGCGGGCACGGGCGTGCTGACGTTCCTGGCGCTAAAGGCTGGGGCGGCGCACGTGTACGCCATCGAACGGTCACTGATGATCGAGGTCGCCCGGCGCATCGCCCGCGCGAACGGCGTCGACCACAGGATCACGTTCATCCACGCTGACGCGCGCACCGTCGACCTGCCCCACCGAGTGGACGGTTTGATCGGCGACGTCCGGGGCGTTCTGCCCCTGCTCGGTGACAACATCGACATGTTCGAGACCGTCCGGGAGCGCTGGTTGAAGCCAGGAGGCTACACCATCCCGCTGGCGGACCAGATCATTGTGGCGCCGGTCTCCGCGACAAAACCCCGCGCGTCGATCGACGGCTGGAGTCAACCGCGGCAGGAGGCTGACTACGGCGTGGCGGCGGAGATCGCCACGAACGGCTTCGTCCGGGTGACCTTGGATCCGGCGGACGTCCTCGCCGAGGGGCGCCCTCTGGGAGGCGTTCAGTACGATGGAATTACGCCGCGCAAGCTGGCGCTGAAGACGTCGTTCGTGATGTCCCGCCGGGGAACGCTGACCGGCCTGGGAATCTGGTTCCGGGGGACGCTGGCCCCGGAGATCTCCTTCGATACCTCGCCCGCCTCCCCTCCCACAGTGTACGGTCAGGCGTTCTTCCCGCTGTCGATCCCTCGGCCAGTCCGCGCCGGGGAAAAGATCGAGGTCGAGGTCACGGCACACCGCACGCCCACCACGCCCGTCTGGGGATGGAAGGTGTCGCCGGTGGGCGGACCGGCCTGGCACGAAAGCCACTCCACGCTGAAGAGCGTGGTCCTGACGGCGTCCTACCTCGAGTGGGTGACCGGAACGAGCTGCCCGACCCTGTCCCCGGAGGGCCGGATCGCCCACCACGTCTTGACGAGCGCCAACGGGGACATGACGGCCCGAGACCTCGCGATGGGACTGGCCAGCGCCTTTCCGGATCGCTTTCGCTCGGTGGACGACGCGCTCCCCGCGGTCATGAAGGTCCTGGAACGCTATGCCTCATCGTGACCAGCCGACTCGACGGAATGCTGACGTAGGTCGCTGAGTTCGGCTTCGCGAGGCGCGACGTTCCGCTAGGGCGCGGCCGCGACCGTCCCGACGGGGCCCAGCGCCCCAGGCTCGGTGTGCAGCACGTACGTGTCTACGACCGCGAGCAGCGCCTTCAGCGTCTCCAGGCGAATCTCGTAGTTCGTAGGTGTCTTGCGCTGGTCCGCCACGAATCCAACCGCGTCGATTCCAGCGGCGCGCGCCAGGAACAGGGTGCGGTCCATATACTGCGTCTGGCTGCACACGATCGCGCTGGTCACGCCGAACGTCCTCATCGCGCGCTGCATGGTGTCTAGCGTGCGCATCCCTAGCGGATCGGTGACGATGTGCTCGGGATTCACGCCGTGGGCCAGCAACCAGGCGCGGGCGGATGACACCTCGTCACCGCCGCCCGGACGTTGTCCCACACCGGACACCAGGATCGCCTTCACCTTGTGGGCTCGGTAAGCGGACAGCGCCGCCACGAGGCGGGCGCGAAGCCCCTCCCGGATCTCGCCGTCGCGATCTCCCGTCCCGGGTACGATGGCGATGTCCCGGGCGGGCAGGTCCGCCAGCGCGTCGTACTTCGTCCACGAATGCCCCGGGCGGTGGATCCACCAGTTCGAGAACAGCAGGCAGACGACGCCCAGCAACATCGCCGCGGCGCCGGCGAAGGCGACGCTGGACGCGATGCGGGCAAACCACGGACGCATGCACCACTTCTCTCGGGAGGAGCCTTCCTTGACTTGAGGAGGAGCCGCCGGGGCTCAGGCGGGGGGCGGCTTTGGAGCCGCCCCATGACCGTCGAGGGTCGAGACGACGAGATCGACTCCGCGAAATGCGCCGCGGGTCATCACATGGCGCATCCAAGCCAGTCGGCTGTCGGTCAACCACGCCAGCCGCAAGAATCGCTGCCAGGGAGAGTCATGCGACGTGTGGGCCCAGACCCATCTCCTCATCTCGTCCCAGGGAGAGGGGTGCCCAACGACGGGCATGGCGATGTCTGGTGCGAGTTCAGCGAGCGTCTGCAGCCACATCGAAAGGGCCGACGTCATTCGCCATGCGACCGCACGACCGAGGACGGCACCCCAGTCGAGCTGGCGTCGCCTCAGCAGAAAGATGCCGTCCACGAGCGACCGCAAAGGAAGGTCGAACGTGTGCTTCGCGGCATGGGCTGCGAGCGTGAGGAACAGGTCGCCTTCGTCGAGTGAGCCGACGGCGTCATTCTCGGAGCGGGCGCGCGAGAACAGGTCAGCGTGAGCTATGCGAAACAGAGAGCCGTCGCAAACATAACGATGCACCTCGATAGTCACACCGGCTCGGTCGGTGAAGGTACGGACGTAGTCGTGCGCCATCGTGAAACGACGCGCCTCGAGTCGAGGTTCCAAGAACCCCGCCTTCTCGGCCAGGTGACACGCCTCTGTCCACCGGCTGGCCGGGACCAGAAGGTCGACGTCGCCCATGGATCGCTCGGCCGGTTCGACGGCCGAGCGGACCAGGGCGAAGCCCTTCAAGGCAAGCAACAGGATGTTCGCCTCGCGACAACGGGAAGCGAAGCGCTGCACGGCCCTCTCTCGGACCACGTGCGAGGCAGCGCACATTTGGTGTTCCCACACCAAACGATCGCGGCGCCAGGCCGGCACACGCAGCCGGCCCGCGGCCAAGCCCGCCCCCAGCGCGGGACCGAGCTGTTGCGCAAGTGCCAGGTCGATTGTCGCATCGTTCAGGGTGATGGGCAGCAAAGCGCCCGGCGGGGGCGCAACGGAACGGACCAGCGTCGTCACGTTGGCCGCCCGCGACGTCTGCTGGACAGAGCCGGCCTGGCCGTCAGCCAACGCCGAACTGCTCGATGATGCCCTCGCGGCGAAGGCTTTCCACAAGGAGCTCGACATCGTTCCGCACCGACTCGACGGCGGCACCGTAGCGAACGGCAAGGTGGACGGCGATGTCGGCGACCGGGGTTCGCCGCTCGATCTCGCCGCCAACCTGATTCAGCTTCCACGTCTTGCCCGACTCGAGATCCACGACCAGCATCCCCCGATCGATCTCGCGCGTCACCACGTCGCTGCGAAGCCGCAGCGGCGGCGCGTCGTCGTGGTTCAACACCCGCGGTACTATATCATTCACACCTTGCACGAGCGCAGTGCCATGTATCAGCTCCGACACCACCTCGACATGAAGCGCGACGCCCATCGCATGGCTTCCCTCGAGAAGGCCATCCGGAACACCGTACCGCCAGGCGATATGGTGCTGGACCGGGGAGCGGCTGCGGGCACGCGGTCATTCATCGCCCTCGACGCAGGCGGGGCGCACGTGCACGCCATCGATCCTTCCGCCATAGTCGACCCGGCCCGCCGCCTCGGCTCGCCGGACGAGGCCATGGGGCCCGTCGTGAAGTTGCTGGGCAGGTATGGACTGCCGTGAGCGATACGTTCGAGGCGGCCCTGACACGCGTCCGCGAGATGTTCGCAGTGGTAGGTTTTTCTGACGGGGGGTTGCTCCTGCATCTCGGGTCAGGTGACTTCTTCGCATTGGACCCGGGTGGCGCCTCGCTGTGGCAGGCTGTGCTGGAGAGTGGCACCGCCGCCGAGGCGGTCAGCGCCGTCTCCCGCACCAAGAACCTGGCCGGGCAGGCCGCGCGAGTCGCGGTCGAGAGACTGGTGCGTCAGGGCTTGCAGCTGAATGCCGAGCCTCCAGCGAACATCCATCGATTCGAGGACGATGGCCGCTGTCTGTCGTTACTGCGCGCAGGCCAGGTCGTCCTGACCTTCGACAGGTCCCGACTGCTGTTAACCAGCGGTCCGGCCTTGTTGGAGCGGCTGGCCGACGACGGCGATATCGAGGATGCGCTGAGAATCGTCGTCCCCAAGATACTGGGAGCGTGGTTCCCCCTGGCACTCCATGCGTCTGCCGTCGAGCACAACGGCACGGCGTTCCTGTTCTCAGGGGATAGCGGCTCAGGCAAGACCACGACGGCGCGCCTCGTCGTGGAAGAGCTGACGGAAACGAGGTTGATGGCAGAGGACGTATCGCTGATCGCGACGGTCGCCGGGCAGGCCTACCTCGTCGAAGGGGCGGAGGGGGTGATACATGCGTGGATGGAGCAAACGGCTGCAACTCTTGCAAGGTGCACGGGAATGCCTGTGGACGCGGCATCTTTCCGCGCAGCCCTCGATGACTGCTCCGGGCGCCTCCCGGTTCACCGCATCACGTTCCTGGACCGTGCTCGAAGAAACGGCCTGACCTGGCGTCTCGTCTCCTTGACGCACGCGGCAGCTCTTCAGCGCCTGTTCCTCCACAACTTCCCTTGCTCCGCGGCGCCCGTCGTCCTCAGGCAGCAGTTGGCGTCGCTGCGGCAACTGGCTTCGACGCTGGACATCAAAGAGGCCGACGCGATCCCGGAGGGCCTGGCGAACCTGCGACGAGCGATACGGGCTCAGAGCGAGACGATCATGTCGTAGGGACAACCCTTGTCGTCCTGCTGAATCGCTGCCCCCACCCAGGCGTGCCCGGACCCAACTCCACCGGCGCCGCGGAGGCCGAGCTGAACCATCTCGGCGGCCGCCCCACCATCGAGAGCTACCTCGACCAGTGCCCGCCGGTAGCAATTCGGGCCGCTGGGCATCCATCGGTCGACCGCGGCGATGAACCGGCGCAAACGGCGGCGGTCGCTCGCTGACCTGACGCGGCATCGTGCGCCAGCCTTACGCGCGGTCTCGATGGCGGTACGGGGCCCTTTGCCGATTCGCAGGCGATCCATCGCCCGAACCTGCCGGATGATCTGAACGACTTCCAGGAACATACTCCACAAAATCCGCAGACTGGAGCGCCGTCCTGATCAGTTCCGCATGCCGATGTGATTGTTATCCAGCGTCGGCGTGATCCCGTGTCCCGCTAGAAGCACATGAACGTTCCCCAGCGGGACGAGCACCGGCGCTTCGTACGGAACAACCTCCGGCGTCTCGTCGCCCTTCTCGGGCAACTGTTCTTCCACCGGGGCCTTGGTGTCGCGCGTCATTCGATCCTCCGTCGGGCATTCTAGCCTCAAACTCTTCGAAGCCAAGCCTCGAGCGCAGCGATAGCGCGGACCAGCCGCCACTCGTTCCCCAGCGCGTGGGAGAATTCCTCGCCGGTCCGGGCCAGAAGGCGCGCCAACCGGGATTCGACGTCGCGTCGATCGACCATGGCCTCGCAGGCCCACGCCCCTTTGGCCAAAATCTGCTGGATCGCGGAAGCCGACCGTTCAGTGTTACGCATCACGGCCTCGCCAAAGTCGAGCCCCGTATCACGTGTCCTCACCCGCTCGGGCACGATTCCCCGCAGCGCCTCCCTCTGCAAACGGCGGTCCTGGCGACCTGGCTGGCGGAGCGACCAGGGGATGGACATCGCGATCTCCAGTAGTCCCCATGAGAGATACGGAAAGCGAAATTCGAGACCCTGTTCCGACGAGCGCGCGTCCTCATGCTCGAGCGCCCAGACGTTGGTGGGATCTTCGCACACTGCCTGCCAAATCTCGTCCGTCATCCAGCTGCCGGTCCGAGGTTCTCGGCGCCGAACAGGGCGCGTCTCTTCTCGTAACAGCGACCAAGCCGCCGCCATTTGGGGCGCCATCCAAGACGGCAGGTCGTCGGGCGGCGTTGCCGTTTCACGCCAGGCCCAGGGTGAGAGGGCTCCCTTCGCCACTCGCTTCGCCTCCACGATGGTCCGTAACCGGTGACGCGAATCCCAGCGCCACGGTCGAGCCTGGACGATGTCGAAAAGTGCGAGCAGGTATCCCGGAACGTGTCTGGCTCGCAAAGCGTCACGCAGAAATCCACTTTCCAGCGCGACCTGGTTACCACCCACCCCGGACAGCAGCACGGATGCGTCGGCAGCGAAAGCCGCCTCGAGGTCTCCCGGGTAAGACCCCGCCGACGACGAGCGCCCTAGCGGCCACGCGAGACGAGGAGCGTTCAGATCTGACATCTCGGGACGACTCGCATCCCAGCGGGCAACGGGATTGCCAATCGACCTCGCTACCTCCATCACGATGGGCCCTTCGTCGCTCGTCAGTCCGTCCAACCGCGCGTTGGCGAGGACCAGGTCCTGGCAACGGCCAGATCCTTCAAGCAGCGCGGCGGCAAGACGAGCAATCGAAGCGGAATCGAGTCCGCCGCTCAGGTGACAGACCACCGGACCGGAGCGGGGCAATCGGTCGTCCACCGCACGGGTCAGCGTCTGCCTGAACGCTTCTGCATACGTTGCCAGTGTAGGCAACTTCACGAGCAGGGACGGCGGATGCGCGTAGCGGGACTCACGCAGCATCCCCGGGGTGGCAACGATCGCGTGCCCCGGACGGACCCGCCTGACGTCCCGGAAGAACGTTCGCGTCGCCGTCGCATAGCTTCCAGACAGATGATCCAGGATGGTGACCTCATCCACCGTCCGCGCCACGCGGGGATGAGCTAAGACGCCCTCGACTTCGCTGGAGAACACGAGGGTCTTCCCCACCATCGCGTAATGAAGCCGGCGGACGCCCGCGGGATCTCGCACCAGGTAGGCCCGCATCTCGTTTTCGTCCCATAGGACAAAAGCGAAGTCCCCTCGGATGCGCGAAAAAGCGCCCTCCCCCCAGCGCATGTACGCACGCAAAACCCGCGCGGCGGCGGTGCCGGCCAGTTGTTCCGGACGATCCGGACCGAAATCGTCGTCCTGGCCGTCCAGCCTGATTGTGCCGGCGATGCCCACGCGATCTGCCGACTCGACAGCAAGACCATCCGCCCCCTCGGACGGCCCGCGGGAATCAACGGCTACCACGATCCGATCGCCGCGATACAACCGCCGCGTCCAGCGAGGGAGGGCGGAAAACGACGCCTCCCAGACCGCATGGGAAGCGTCGCCCGACCAGCGGGGTTGATCGAAGTTCAGAGAGCCGGCAAATCTCGCCGGCATCGTTCACCGGCCGCGTACGTAGACGTGGCGATCACCACAGGACCAAAACACGGCCCTGGAACGGAGTACCGAAGGACCCGTTGTCAGTCTCGCCGATGACGAAGTCACCGTATCCATCGCTGTTGATGTCCCTCACCGGGCCGCTGTAGGTGGTCGCGCGCTGCCAGTCTGCCGGCAACAGGTACTTGACCTGCGCGAGAGCGCTGACGTCGATTCCGGTCGTAGCCGCAGCCCCGTACACACCGTCCACGATGTAGATCGTCGGGCGATGCGACGCCTCTAGTGCCCCCGCCACGACGAGATCCGGATGGCTGTCGCCGATGAACGAGATCGAATCATTGGCGCCCGAGTAACCGCCCCCGAACGCCACCGTGCCGAACGTGTCCGAACCGGCGCTATCCTGGAAACGCGTGGGCATTCCCGCCAGCGGCATCGCGGCAGTGCCGCTGAAGAACGTCCAGACGAATCCCGCCATGACGTTGTAATTGTTTCCAGCAATCACACCCAGGCCACCACCAAGAACGTTCAGAAGCGGGCCTACCTGCTCGTTCGCCGCGCCCGTGACGGGAGTGCCCACGACAGAGAAGGCACTGCCACTCCACCTGTACGACGTCAGAGTCCCTCCATCGGCGGCCGTGGTGCCGGGCGCCCCCACCACCAGCGCGCCATTCTGGCTGCCCAGGGCGATCGCGCTGGTGCCGAACTGTCCTGCGCCCGAATTGGTCAGGGCGACGGCGCGATTGGTCGCCAGCAGAGTAGACGCCGTGCCAATGCCGAACGGCGAAGCCCCGAAGATCACCAGCAGCGCTCCAGCGCCGCCGTTGGCGACGGGAGCCCCCACGGCGAAATCGCCCACGCCATCACCGTTGATATCCCCCATTCTCATCGGCGCCGGGATGCCGAACCCCGAAGAAGAGTCGAACATCGCTACGTCGGCCGTCACCACGTAATCGGCAGCGGTCGACGCCAACGTCGCGGGCCAGGTCGCCCGCCCCTTGAAGATGTAGATCTTCGGAACGGTCTCGAACGGAGACGAGATGGCGATGTCCTCCAACTGGTCACCATCGACGTCGCCGATGTTGGCCAGGGTGAACCCGAATCCGAAGGTCCCGCCTCCGTCGAACGTAACGACAGGAGTCGTCGTGGTGAAGCCGCTCGCCGAACCGGCGAACAGGTAAGCGTGGGACCCTGATTCCTCTCCCACCAGCAAATCGGAGCTGCCATCTCCTACGAAATGGCCTGAACCATCAGAATCGTAGCCGAAGCCAGCGTAGTTGGCGGGCACCGACTGCGGCCCGGCGACGACAGTTGCCGTGAACGTCGCCCGGATTGGACAGGGAGGGGTCGTGCAAGATGAAGGAACAGGCGAAGGAGTGACCGTCGCCAGCGAGCTGACGTTCCCCGCTGCGTCCTTCGCCGCCACCGCGAAGTAGTAGTCGTTCTCGATGTAGAGCCCAGTAACATCACGGCTCTCGGTCATGCCCGCCGCCAACGGCGCGCCGGTGATCGGAACGGCAGTCGCCGCGGCAAACGTCGAAGCATTGATCGGCATCTGCGAGTACCGGAGATCGTAGCTGGCGGCGCCCGCGGGGGCGGTCCAGCTGACCGTGAACGACGTCTGTCTGCGGTCCTTGACGACCACCTGCGCCCCCGTCGGTGCCGGCTGCGTCGACGAAACGACGATCAGCATCCGGGTGGCGACACCCACACCATTCGTGCCTAGTGAGCTGGTCGTCGCGGTCAAGGTGACCGGGTTTCCGTCAGGAATCGTTGCGCTGGCCAGGGTGGCCACGCCGTTCACAATGTTAGCTGTACCCAGCGTCGTCGCAGCGGCCGACCCGACGGCCGCGGTGAAAGTCACCGTGCCGGTGGTGGCCGGCTGACCACCGACGGCCACGCCGACGGTCACCGCGCCTTGCCAGCCCGTCGTCATGGCGTCGCTATCAGCAATGCAGGTCGACGAAGTCGTACCGTTGGCGCACAGGCTCTTCCCGGCGGCGGGCGCCGTGAACGTGACGACCGGCGGGGTGCCGACCGTGACGGCGCACGGCTGGATCAGGCTGCCGGTGTTGCCGGCCTTGTCTGTCGCGACCGCCGTCAGGTCGGTCTCGCCCAGGCCAAAGCTGACGCCCGTGAACGTGACCGCGCCCGCGGCGAACGTCGGAGACGAGTACGTCGCCGCCGTGCCGGAGACCGGCGTCGCCGTCAGCACGACCGTGTCGATCGACGAATTGAAGGTGACGTCCTTCGTCACCGCCGTCGTGCTCTGCACGGTGGTGTTGCAGATGGGGGCGGTGGTCGACACCGTCACCGTCGGCGCGATCGAGGCCACCCACAGGTCCACTTCGGGGCTGGGACCGATGGCCAGGGTCACGGGATCCTGGACGTCGACCTCGAGGGCCGTCGCGGCCTTGAGGGTGCCGTCCGCGTTCAGCGCGCTGTCCGGCAGGGTGACCGAGGTGAACTTCGCCACCTGGGTGTGACCCGTCGGGCAGTTGTCACCGGCCGCGGCCGCGACCGTGGCGACCGCAGCGCCCAGTGGCGAGAGCGTGCCGCCCATGCCGCCGACCTTCAGCGTGGCCATGCCGGCGGTATCGCTGCAGGCGACCACCGTGAACTGCGCGCCCGCGGTGACCGCGTCCTGATCCTTGAGCGTGTTCGTCGAGTTGGCCGCCAGCAGGTGCTTGGTGGGATCCGAGAACGGCGCCGCGTCGCCCGTGGGCGCCGTGATGAGCACGCCCGGCAAGGTGGTCGCGCAGGAGATGCCCGTGATCGTCTTCACGGTGGCGTTTCCAGCCCCGTCCTTCAGGGTCACGGTCAGATCGACCGGCGAGTTGCTGGGGCAGGTGACGGAGACGCAGGCGTCGGTGGCGGCCGCCGTGACGGCCACGAAGCCGGTGTCAGGATCCGGGGACGACGTGCCAATGGCGACCGACAGGTTCTTCGCCGCGGCGCCCAGCGTGGCGGGCAGCGCGACCGCGTCGGTCGACGAGGTCTGCGCGCACACCTGGAACGCGCCATTCACCAGCTGCGAAGGCCCGATGAACGTGTTGTCCGCCGGCGAGGAGATGGTGAGCACCGGGGCGGTCGAGTCGACCTTGAACGCGGTGGCGGCCGAGTGGCCGACGGCGCCCGACTTGGCCGTACAGGTCGCGGTGATGGTGAAGTTGCCGTCCGGAACCAGCGGCACGCCCGCGAAGGTGGCCTTGCCGGTCATCGCGGTACCGTCGACCATCGTGCTGACGCCCGGCGAGGCGGTGTTGACGATCGTCAGTGAGACGGGCTGATTGTCCTCGACGGCCGTGGTGACCTCGAAGGCCACCTCGTAGACGCCGCCCGGCGAGCTGACGTTGTCACCGCCGTTGGCGACGGGTACGCCGTTCAACACCGGGTGCGTCGCGGTGATCACCGGCTTGGTGATGGTGCAGGCGGGCCCCACGGCACCACCACCTGCGCCCCCGGCTCCCCCGCCGGCTCCGCCGCCTCCCCCCATTGCGCCTGCCCCTCCCGAGCCGGGAAGCAGCGCGCTCGGCTTGTTGTCGCCGCAGCCTGCGAACAGGGCCACGGTCACGAGAGATACGTAAGTCACACCAACAGTAGCGAGCCTGCGCATATGACGCCTCCAGTAGGGTCTACGGACCACCTAAACGCACGACGGCGACGATGGTACCTGTTCCGGCCAAACGTTTCTAGTCTTCCGACGGACGGTTTTCCTGATCGGGGTCGCCTGCAGTCGTTCGATCGGGGTCGCCCGCAGTCGCTCGCGGGGCAGCGCGGGGGCCGCGCATCCAATCGTCAGGATGGCAGCGCCTGGTTTCGGCAGGTGCCGGTGCGCCCTCAAGCGCGAATCGAACGCGAAGCGCAACAAAATGAGCACTGCCCGGCAAGTCTGCGATCGAATCGGCGGCGTGAAAGTCCCCTGGCCCCCCCGCCACCGCGCCAGGCACGCGTCCGGGCCACGTATTCGCTGACGGCCGCGCCGGGCGTGCGCTATCCTCTACTGAATGACGACCGCTCTCCCGAGGGAGCGCGCGACGTCGTCCTTCGCGCAGCTGATCGCGGCGCTGGAGGCGAACGTCTCGCGGTTGATCCGGGGCAAGCCCGAGGCCATCCGCCACACCGTGATCGCCCTCATCGGCCGCGGTCATCTATTGATCGAGGATGTCCCCGGGGTCGGCAAGACGACGCTGGCCCGGGCGCTGGCCACCTCGATCGGCGGCACGTTTCATCGGATCCAGTTCACGAGCGATCTCCTCCCCTCCGACATCGTCGGCGTGTCGGTCCTGGACCAGGCCTCCGCCCAGTTCGCGTTTCACCCCGGCGCCATCTTCGCGAACCTGGTGCTGGCCGACGAGATCAACCGGACCACCCCCCGCACGCAGAGCGCGCTGCTCGAGGCGATGAGCGACGGCCAGGTGTCCGTCGACGGCCAGACGTACCCGCTGGATTCGCCGTTCATGGTGATCGCCACCCAGAACCCGGCCGAGCACTACGGCACGTATCCCCTCCCGAGTCGCAGATGGATCGCTTCCTGCTGCGCATCCGCATCGATTACCCGTCGGCCGAGGACGAGCGTCGCATCCTGATGGAGTCCCCGAGCCGCACCGGTGATGCGCTGGCCGAGCTGGAGCCGGTGCTGCGCATCTCCGACGTGCGCGCGCTGCAGGACGCCGCCGAGCGGGTGCACCTGGAGGCGGACCTGGCGGACTACATCGTGGCCGTGGCGCGCGAGACGCGCCGCTCGCCGCACCTGGCGCTGGGCGTATCGCCCCGCGGCCAGCTCGCCTGGCGCAACGCCGCGCGCGCCGTGGCGCTGGTCGACGGGCGTGACTACGTGCTGCCCGACGACCTGAAGGCGATCGCCGTTCCGTCGCTGGCCCACCGGGTGGTGGTGTCCGCGCAGGCCGACACGCAGGGCCGCTCCAGCCAGGACGCAGAGCGGATCCTGCTGGACATCCTGGATCGGGTCCCCGCGCCCGCCTGAGGAGAGGCGTGGGACGTTTCGCGAGCTCCGCCCGGCGGTGGATCTTCCCGCGCCGCCGCTTCCCGCCGACGCGGGAGGGCTGGTACTTCCTGATCGCGACGCTGCTGGTGGGCCTGGCCGCCATCAACGCCGGGCTGAACCTGCTGTTTCTGGTGTGGGGAATGATGCTGTTCCTCATCCTGGCCAGCGGCGTCCTCTCCGAGATCTGCCTGCGGCGCCTGCAGGTCCGGCGTTCGACGCCGCAGGCGATCTTCGCGGGCGCGCCTTACCTGATGGGGATCTCGCTGACGAACGGCAAGCGGCGCCTGCCCTCGTTCTCGGTCGAGGTCGAGGATCTGGTCGAAGGGCGGCCCATCGAGAAGCGCTGCTACTTCCTGAAGCTGCCCGCCGGGCGCACGCAAGAGACCGCCTATCGCCACGTCGCCGCGGAGCGCGGCCACCTGCGCCTGTCCGGTTTCCGCGTCTCCACGCGGTTCCCCTTCGGGCTGATCCACAAGTCGAAGGACGTCGCGGCGGCGAGTGATCTGCTGGTCTACCCCGCCATGACCGGCGTGCCCGACCACCTGCTGCGCGGCTTCGCCTCGCCACACGGGCGCGGCGCCCACAAGTGGCGCAGCCGGCGCGGCGAGTTCTTCGGGCTGCGCGAGTTCAGGCAGGGCGACGATCCGCGAGACATCCACTGGCGAACGTCGGCCCGCCGGGGCTCGCCCTTCGTGCGCGAGACCGAGGACGACGAAGGCCAGGAGGTGCGGCTGGTGTTCGACAACCGCTGGACGCCGCGCCCCGCGGTCGCCTCCGGCCAAGGCGGCGGCGCCGAGGCCGAGGCCCAGCCGGGGACCGCGCCGGCGGGCGGGCGCGATCCCGACTTCGAGGCTGCCGTCTCCCTGGCCGCGTCGGTCGCCTTCGAGCTGCTGCACAGGGGCTATCGGGTGGGGCTGGCCGTCGCCGGCGAGGAGATCACGCCCGAGGGCGGACCGGCGCAGTCGACGCGGATCCTGCGCTTCCTGGCGCTGCTGGACGCCGCCCGACCGGACGCGCCCGCGCCGCACGCCGGGCGCACCGGCGCCGTGATCCGCATCGTGCCGGGGAGGCAGGCCGAGGTGGGCGTCAGCGGCGACGCCTCGGCCCCGCGGAGGATCGCGTGAGGTTCCAGCTGACGCACAAGCTGACCACGTACCTGCTGGTGCTGGTGGCCGTCGCGACGCTGCAGGCGGCGAACCTGCTGTCCCCCATCGCCGCGGCGCTGGCGCTGGGGTTCGGCGCGCTGTCGTGGTTCAGCGATCCCACGACGCGCCTCTTCACCTGGTTATCGAACGCCACGCTGCTGCTGCGCCTGGCGGTGGCCGGCTTCTTCCTGCTGTCGGCCTACCAGGTCTGGTCGCACTTGCCCGAACCCGACCTGACCCCGGTCCTGAACCTGGTGCTGTTTCTGGCCGTGTACAAGCTGTTCCAGCGCGCGGCCAACCGCGACTACCTGCAGATCTACGTGCTGGCCTTCCTGATGGTCCTGGCCGGCGCCGCGTTCGCGCAGAGCGTGGCCTTCGCCCTGGTGTTCGCCGCGTACGTCGTGGTCACCACCTGGACGCTGATCCTGCTGCACCTGCGCCGCGAGATGGAAGAGAATTATCTGGTCAAGCACTCCGGCAATGCGCCCAGCCACAAGGTGGGGGTGGCGCGCATCCTGAACTCGCGCCGCGTGGTGGGGGCGCCTTTTCTCGCCATGACGGCGGTGGTGGCCGTGGTGATCTGCGCCGGTTCGGCGCTGACGTTCGCGCTGGTCCCGCGGGTGGGGACGGGCTTCGCCCTGGGCGGCGCGCGCGCCCGGAAGAACCTGATCGGCTTCGCGGACGAGGTGACGCTGGGGACGTCCGGCTTTCTGTCGGGGGAGGACGACACGGTGGCGCTGCGGGCGGTGCTGCCGCGCCTGTCGCGGCTCGACTCGGAGCGCGAGCGGGACGCCGAGATGGATCGCCTCTACTGGCGCGGCACCGTCTACGAGACGTACCAGAAGGGTCGCTGGCTGCGCGCCCATCACGAGGCCCTGCGCACCCAGCTGGAGGAGACCGACGGGCCCGTGTGGGTCGAGGAGCCGCACACGCGTGGCCGCGAGGAGGCCCCGCCCCGCCTGGCCCAGCTGGAGCGGCAGGAGATCGACATCGTCGGCGTCGCGGCGCCGGTGGCCTTCGCGCTCGACCAGCCGCTGGCCTTCGAGCTGCCCCCGCCCAAGCTGGGCGCCCTGGCCGAGGTGAAGCTGATCCCGCGCTGGTCGGGCGAGGTGGCCTTCCAGAACACGGGGCTGGACGGTCACGCGGGCGATCCGACGGCCGATCTGCGCGTCTTCTCGGGCGCGCACTACGTGGCCTACTCGCGCGACCCGTTCGCGGGCGGGACCGCCCACCGCGGGCGGCCGCTGGCCACGATACCGGCCCCGCTGATGGAGCCGTACCTCAGCGTCCCGCCGGCGCTGGAGCCGCGGCTCTCCGAGCTGGCGCGCCAGGTCACGGCCGGCAAGCCCACCGCCGCGGGCAAGGTGGTGGCGGTGATGGAGTGGCTCGACAAGACCCACGAGTACAGCACCGACCTCGGCCACCGTTCGGGGGCCGCCGATCCGATCGAGAACTTCCTGTTCGATCAGAAGATGGGCCACTGCGAGTACTTCGCGTCCGCGGCGGCGCTGATGCTGCGGGCGGTAGGCGTCCCCACGCGCTACGTGAACGGCTTCCTGGGCGGCGAATGGAACGCCGTCGGCCAGTACGTGACCGTGCGCCAGAACCGGGCGCACGCCTGGGTCGAGGCCTACCTGGGCGAGGCGGGCTGGATGCGCGTCGACGCCACGCCCCCCGTGCGCGCCGGCGGCCGGATGAATCGCTTGCGGCAGCTGCTCGACTCGGTCGAGTTCTTCTGGAGCCGCTGGGTGGTGGGCTACGATCTGGGACGGCAGCTCGACCTGGCGCGCAACCTCGAGCGCGGCGTGGGCGCGCGCGGGCATGCGGGCCCGCGTCCCGGCTTCGCGTTCAGGCGGCTGATCGTTCCGGCGGGCGTCGCGGTCGTCGTGGCGCTGGGCTGGTGGCTGTGGCGACGGCGACGTCCGGCGCAGGCGCAGGTGCCGGGCGGCTCGCCGTTCTTGCCACACGCGGTGGGCCGCCTTTATCGCAAGGCCCTCGAGAAGCTGGCGGAGCACGGTCTGGTGCGGCGCCCGACGGAGACGCCACGCGAGCTGGCCGCGCGCGTGCGGGCGGCGGGGGTCGAGGGCGCCGAACCCTTCGAGGAGCTCACCGAGCTGTATCTGCAGGTCCGCTTCGGCAAACGGGAGATCGACGAAGGCCGCCTGACCGAGCTGGCACGCCGCCTGAGCCGCCTGGGCGCCCCGCCCCCGGCGGAGACGACGCGGGCGGCGTGATCACCGGCGTTCCGGCCGCTGTTCGCTCTGCCAAATTGGCGCGGCTTCGCCGCCGATCTCGTCACGGGGGCACCAACGGTTCCTGGCGCCATGTCATTCAGCGGTGTTAGGAAAGGCATCCCGCTTGCACCCACACACGCGCGCGAACGGTGACCCCAGGATGAATCCAAGAGATTTCCAGCGAAGCCGCCGCCCCCTGATCCCGGGCGCGGCGGTCTTTCTACTCGGCATCGCGTTCACCCTTCTGGGCTGGACGAGCGTGTCTCACGCCCAGACGGGCGGTGTCTCGGGCACCATCGGAGGGGGGACGCTGGGAGACTCCGACTTCTTCATCGGCGTCCAGAAGGCCGAGGGCGTCAACCTCAGCGACGTCGACAAGGCGCGGTTCCTCAACCACGCCAGCTGCCAGTGCAAGCGCGACGTGTGGATCAAGGCGATCCTGGCGAACGCCACCGCCTCCGCCAAGGCCCAGGCCATCGCGGGCACCGACATCGTGACCATGATGATCGGGCAGGGCTGCGACAACGCGCTCTACTATCATGCGTGCCTCACGCTCGCGACGGCGCCGCTGTCGGAGTTTCGGCTGAATGGCATGGTGGTGCACACCACCGTCGACGTGCTGGCCGGCGCGTACGGCACGGGCACGACGATCCTCTCCGGCAGCGGCGGCGTCACGGGTACGACCGGCAGCGGCGGTGACTCGGGCAGCGGCGGCGCGACCGGCTCCAGCGCCGGCACGGACCCCTGCGCCGTGGGCGACGCCTACAGCCAACCCGTCTACATCTTCGTCGAATCGACGCCCACCCTCTACGACGCGGGCACGGCGCGGCTGAACGTGGTCATCGACGGAAACCCTCCGCCCGCTCCGCCCGGGGTGACGGTCATGGGCGCCAACGACGCGCTGATCGTCGATTGGACGTCCGTGAACTCGGACAACAGCGTGACTGACATTCAGGGCTATCAGATCTTCTGTTCGCGCGCGGACCAGTATCAGGTGTTCAAGGACGGGACCTTCTCGACGTCCGTGGACAGCTGCCCCGGCCAGGACGCGATCCTCACCACCAGCACCAGCGACGCCGGCACCGCCTCCGTTCCCACGTTTCCCACGGACACGGATCCCCTGGCGTTGATCAACGCCAACACGCACTACATCTGCTCGGATTTTCTCTCGACCAGCACGTCCTCGCACCGCGTGCAGATCCTGCAGAACGGCATACCGTATGGCATCGCGGTGGCGTCGGTCGACACCCACGGTAACGCGAACCTGGCGTTCCCGTCGCCGCTTTACACCAAGCCCTTCCCGACGCTGGACTTCTATCATCAGTACCGGAACGCCGATCCGCAGGGGCAGGCGACCGGCGGTTGTTCGGTCGCCGGCCAGCCTCTGGCGGCCCCCACGTTGTCGTCACTCGCCGCGGTCGTGATGGCGCTCGGCGCCCTCCGCAAGCGACGGCCAGGACGGCGCTCGTGAGGACGGCCAGGCTCGCCCTCCTGCTGGGGACGCTGGGCGCCAGCACGCTGCTCGCTTCGGCGCCAGCGCAGGCGCAGGTGATCGAGACGCAGGCGCAATACAAGCCCACCCCGCAGCACTTCGCGTTCGAGCTGAAGTTCGGGCCGTACCGGCCCGACATCGACTCCGAGTTCTCGCCGCAGTCGGGCCAGCACCCGTACCAGGACTTCTTCGGCTCGGGTCGAAAGCTGCTGACCACGATGGAGGTCGACTGGGAGATCATTCGTCACGTGGGGACCGTGGCCCTGGGGGTGGGGATGGGCTACTTCAAGGAGTCGTCGAACAACCTGTCGGCCGATGGCAAAGCCATGAAGACGGAGGACACGTCGTCGCTGCGACTGCTGCCCTTCTCGCTGTCGGCTATCTACCGCTTCGATCTGCCTTACGAGCGGCTGCGCATCCCGCTGGTGCCCTACGGCAAGCTCGGGTTCGACTACGTCTACTGGACGGTGACGAACGGCAACGGCGAGGTCCCCTCCGATCCCAGGGGTGGCCGCGGTGAGGGCGGGACGCTGGGGTGGCACGCCACGGTCGGCCTGTCGCTGGTCCTGGACATCTTCGATCAGGGCGCGGCCAACCAGTTCGATCAGGAGATGGGGGTCAACCACACCCACCTCTTCTTCGAGTACACCCACCTCGACGCCAGCGGGCTGGGCGCCTCCAACCGCCTCCACGTCGGTGACACGACGTGGAACGCGGGCATCATGTTCGAGTTCTAGAAGCCCGCGGGGGAACTACGCCGGGTGGATGACGTTCGGAAGCTGAAGCTCGTCGTCGAGTACGACGGCACCGATTTCTCGGGCTGGCAGCGGCAGGATGGGCAGCGCACGGTGCAAGGGACGCTGGAGGACACCGTGCACCAGCTGCTGGGCGAACGGGTGGAGGTTCGCGGCGCCGGGCGCACGGACGCCGGCGTGCACGCCGCCGGACAGGTGGCCAGCCTGTCGTTGCAATCCCGCATCCCGGCGACGGGCTTCCTGCGCGGGATGAACTCGCTGCTGCCCGTGGACGTGGCGATCGTCGACAGCGCCGACGCGCCCGCCACGTTCGACGCGCGGTTCTCGGCGCGCGGGAAGATCTACCGCTACCGCATCTGGAACCACTTCGTCCGCTCGCCGCTGCACGCCCGCACCAGCTGGCATTGCCGGCGGCCGCTGGATCTGGAGCGGATGCGCCAGGCGGCCGCCCTGCTGTGCGGCGAGCACGACTTCCGGGGCTTTCGCGCGTCCGATTGCGACCGCCGGAACACCGTGCGGGTGATCCGGCGCTTCGACCTGGCCAAGCGCGGCGCCCTGATCGAGATCGACGTCGAGGCGACCGCCTTCCTGAAGAACATGGTGCGGATCCTGGTCGGGACGCTGGCGGACGTGGGCCGCGGCAAGCGCGAGCTTCCCGACGTGCTGCGCGCGCTGGAGAAGGGGGATCGCGCCGCCGGAGGCGTGACCGCGCCGGCGGCGGGCCTGACCCTGGTCCACGTCATTTATTGACAGCGAGGGGGGGCGCGACCGGATCACGCCGCCCCGGGGCCCAGGATGTCCGTCCTGCGTCAGCCCGGGTGATCCACGGGACGTTCCAGCAGGCTCTCGTCGATCAATCCCTGCCCCGCAAGCGTCGCCAGGAATGCGGAGACGTCGGCCTGGGCGCGCGGTTCGTCGATTCCGAACGTGGCGGCCAGCGCGCGGGCGATCTGCGTCGGCGATTGCCCTCGAACGAGACCGCGCCAGATGAAGACCGCCGCGCCGTTCAGCGCAACAGAGGTACCGCGGCGCAGGTCGACGATGAAGGTGGCGCCTTCGACCTCCACGGTCACGGCGTGCAGCGCGGTGGCGAACAGCGGGCCCGGCATCAGTCCCCTCATCGTTCGAGGTGATGCGCCAGCCGTTCGACGAAGGCGCGGGTCGCGGCCTCGCTGGGCAGGGCGGTCGAAGGGGAACGCGAGAGCGCCGCCGCGATCTCGGCGACCGTCCGCTGGCCGTCGATCAGCGCCAGCGCCGCGGCAGCCGCCCGACCTTTCGGCCCGAGGCTGAGACGTCGCTCGTCGCCTTGCAGCTCCTCGCGTGCAGGCGACTGTCCGGCCAGCGTATCGAGATCAAAGGTGTGGGCGCCCAGCTGGCCTCGCCAGCGCCAGGTCTGACCGTCGCGGGTGCCGATCTCCACCCGAACCAGCTCCCCCGCCTGGACCTCGAGCGGCTGCTCCAGCGGCAGAAATCCCTGTGACCAGTGGAGAGCCGAGGGTGGCCGGTTCGACAGGCTGATACCGTCCCCCAGCACTGCATCGAACCCGATCGCGAATCCGGTGACCGGCCCCTCGCGCTCCAGCGAGAACTCGGCGCGTCCGGCGACGAACAGCTGGTCGGTCTCCGCAAGGTCGACCGTGATCAGGGGCCGCGGCGGTGCACACAGCTGCCCCGGCTGGAACGACGTCAAGTGAAGCTGGCGCGCCGCGATCGCGTGCATGGGCGAAACGTCGGCGCCACGCACCCGCTCGCGCCACGCTCCGACCAGGCGCTGGTGCAGGGCGACGTCACCGACGGGCGCCGCCCACAGCGCCACCCGCCGGGGGACGATCTGCCCGCCCGGCGCGAGGAAGCGCCTGCGCGCGTCGGCGACGAACCCCAGGATCCCCTCGTCGAAGGCGGCGCTGCCGATAGTCTCGCTGACGATGACATCGACCTTCTCGGGGAGCGCCAGCTCGGTGGAGGCGCCGCGCAGGACCTCGACGCGTCCGGCCAGCCCGTTCGCGGCGATGATCTGCTCCGTCCACCGGCCGATCGGCCCGACCTCGATCGCGTAGACGCGCCGGGCGCCCGCCCGGCAGCAGAGCAGCGAGAGGATGCCGGTGCCGCACCCGAGATCGGCCACGATGGCGCCGGGGCGCACCGTCGCCTCGATCGCCTGCTCGAACCGTTCGACCCGCTCCCGATCGCCGAGCATCCGGGCGTGGTAGTCGATGACGGTCCGGAGATCGGGCATGCCCACGACACTAACGCATCCCCGGATGCGCAAGGCGGCCCGGAAGGGGGGACTCAGGCCGCGCGAACGGGTTCGGGCGACGGGGGGCGCGACTTCTGGCCGGTCTTGCGCTCGATCTCGCTGCGCACCCGCTCGACCAGCGCGTTGCGGTCGGCCGTCTCTTTCAGGTCCTTCGTCTCGATGGGCGCGCCGACGGTGACCGTCACGGGCCCCGGACGGACCAGCACGCTGCCCGGCGGCATCACCTCGCCCGCGCCTTTGATGGCGATGGGCACGACCGGCACGCCCGCCTGCTGCGCCAGATGGAAGCCCCCCTTCTTGAAAGGTCCCAACAGGCCGTCGCGCGAGCGCGTCCCCTCCGGGAAGATCGCCACCGAGCTGCCGCCGCGGATGCGCGCGGCGGCGCGGTCGATGCTCTTGCGCGCGGCGATGGGGTTCTTGCGGTCGATGAAGATGAAGCGTCCCGCCGCCATGGCCCAGCCGAACAGCGGGATCTGGCCCAGCTGCTTCTTGGCGATGAAGCGGATGTTCACGGGCAAGGCCACGAACAGCGCGAAGATGTCCACCGTCGACAGGTGGTTGGCCGCGAACACGTAGGGGCGCCGCGGGTCCAGCTGGGTCTCCATGTTCACGATCACCTTCACGCCCGCGGACCACAGCAGCACCCGGGCCCAGCGGCGCGCCAGCCACAGCACCGGGTCACCGGAGCGGCTGAAGGGGCCGCACAGCAACGCCAGCACGGCGCCGATGATGGTCGCGACGACCAGCGTCAAGACGTAGAGCACCGAACGGAACGGGGAAAAGCGCGCGCCGCTCACGACTGGGGGCATGATTGGGGGGCCTCCTTGCTAGAGAGGCCGGGTTGGGGTGCTATCATCCGCGGACCGCCGTGGACTTCCGGAAGACCTACTACATTCTTCCGAATCTGTTCACCCTGTCGAACGCTTTTTCGGGGTTCGTGTCGATCTCGCTGTCGTCGTCGGGGGAAGGGGGCACGAACCTGTACCTGGCCGCCCTGGCCATCTGCTTCGGCTTCTTCTTCGACACGTTCGACGGCCGGGTGGCGCGGCTGACCAAGACCCAGACCGATCTGGGCCGCGATCTGGATTCGCTGTCGGACCTGATCACCTTCGGGGCCGCCCCCTCGCTGCTGGTCTACAAGTGGGGCCTCTCCAGCTTCGGGCGTCTGGGCATCTTCATCGCCGGGCTGTTCCTGTGCGCGGGCGCCATGCGCCTGGCGCGGTTCAACGTACTGTCGCGCCGCGAGGAGGCGCAGGGCCACAAGAACCCCGGCAAGTACACGCTGGGCCTCACCATCCCGGCGGCCGCCAGCGTGGTCGTGTTGCTGGTCCTGGTCAGCCACGGCGTGGGGATGTACCAGACCGCCAGCCAGGCGCTGGTCGCGATGGTGGTGCTGGCGCTGTCGTACCTGATGGTCTCGCGCATCCGCTTCCGGTCCTTCAAGGACATCCGTCCCACGAAGAAGACGTTCGGCGTGGTCCTGCTGGTGGGGGCGGTCTGGGCGGTGATGCGGATGAACCGCGTGCACGACGGCCTGATCTTCCTGACGTTGATCGCGGCCTACATCGCCCTGGGGGTCGCGGAGGAGATCATCTTCTTCCGCCGCCGGCTGGCCGAGCGGCGGGCCGAGCGGGCGGGCGCGGCCGCCCCCCCGCCGGAGGAGGAGCCCCGCGACGAGGAGGTGCTGGCCGAGCTGGGCGCCTTCGACAGCCAGGACGACGCGGACGAGTCGGGCGCGCCCGGTGAGGGCGAGCCGGTGCAGCCTGGTCGAGGCGCGCCCAAGCGCGCCTGATCGGGTCAGCGCCGGGGCTTGGCGGGCTTCTTCGGGCTGTCGCCGCCTCCCGCGTCGTCGAGCTCGACGAACGCGCCATAGAGGACGCCGATGCCGGCCGCCATGAGCGCCGGCACCTGCGGGAACGCGTGGTCGGCCGCATCGGGGATGGCGGCGATGGGCACGTGCACGCCGGACAGGAACTTGCGGGCCAGGAAGCTGAGCCCGATGCCCACCCCGAAGCCGAAGATCGCCTTCAACAGCGGCGTCCACAGGGTGTCTTGCCGCCACACCGGCTTGCCGCAGACCAGGCCCACGGCGGCGCCCACGACGCCGTAGATCAACATCGCGAGCAGACCGGCGTGGATGCCTGCGCGGCTGGCGAGGTATCCGATCGCGGCGCCGACCACGCCGCCCTTCAGCAACCCGAGAAGAATTCGGCCCATCGCCGGGCCAGTATAGCAGGCCGTTCCGGGCGGGCCCGCCGCCGCTCAGTTGCGCGCGAGCGGGGAGGCGTCCAGCGCGCGCAGCGAGGCGATGCGCGGGCGGATGGCGGCCTGATACGCGGCCGGCTCGGAGACCGGGGCGTCCCGGTTCACCTGCACCTTGCTGGGGTCCACGAAGGCGCCGTTCTTCGTCACGCTGAAGTGCAGGTGCGGTCCCGTCGACAGCCCCGTCGTCCCCACGAAACCGATCACGTCCTTCTGCTTGATCAGCTTGCCCACCTTCATGCCGCGCGCGAAGCGCGACAGGTGGTAGTAGCGCGTCGTCAACCCGTTTGGGTGCGAGAGCACGACGGTGTTCCCCGACCCTCGCTTCATCTCGCACTCCACCACCTTGCCCGTCGCCGAGGCCCACACCGGGGTGCCCACGGGCGCCGCGTAGTCGATGCCCAGGTGGGCCTTCTCCACGTGCAAGATGGGATGGAAGCGGTGGCGATCGAACTTCGAGCTGATGCGCACGAAGCGCAGCGGCGTCTTCAGCAGGCTCTTGCTGACGGCCTGTCCCTGGGCGTCGAAGTAATGTCCCTCGGCCCCGGGCCGGTTCGACTTCCAGTAGAACGCGCGCACGGTGCCGACCTTGCCGCCGTACTCCGCCGCCAGCAGGTGCCCGTAACGATAGAACTGGCCTCCCAGATACTGCTTCTCGACGATCACCTTCCAGTGATCGCCGGGGTGCGTATCGGTGTAGAAGTTCACGTCCCAGGCCAGCACCTCGACCAGCAGGCCGGCCAGCGCGCTGCCCTCCTGGGCCTTCTGCACGGACTCGTACAGCGATGAATCGACCGTGCCGGCGATGGTGACCACCTTGGTCTCCACGGGCTGATCGACGCGCGTCGCGACCCAGGCGCCCGAAGCGCCGCGCGAGACCACGTAGCGGGTGACGGCGTTCGGTCGGTACTCGAAGGACTCGGGCTCTCCCGACTCGTCCTCGCGAACGACGTAGGTCTGTCCGCCGCGGATCAGCTTGGCATCGAACAGCTTGGACAGCGCCGCGACGATCTTGGGCGACTCGCCCTCGAACCCCTCACGGACGAGAATCTGCCCGAGCGTCTCGGCGTCGCTGATCTTCTTTTCCGGGTTGAGCGACCCCTCGTCGTCCAGCCCCGGGCTCCCCCCGGGTATTTCTTTTGGGGGACTGCCCGCCACCGTGCTTCCTTTGCCACTGGCCCCTGGGCCGGCGGCCGGCGCCAGGACCTGCGGCGCCCGGGCCTTCTTCTTGACATTGCCATTGGCCGCACCCGCGCTGGCGCCATCGGGCGTCGCCGGGACCGTCATCGTTCCGGCATTGGCGGCGGGCGACAGCTCCCCCGCCGCCTGTCGGACGGCGTCCTTCAGGGTCGCGGCCTTCCCATCGGCCGCCTTCATCATCGACGACGGCTTCAGGACCTCCCGGGGCGCGGTCCCCCGGTTGAAGAAGAACACGTAGACGTTCACGCCCGCCAGCACCGCCAGGAGGCCGAAAAGGCGCAAGGAGTTCCGAACCTCGGCCGACCTTCTCTTGCGTCTGGGTGACAAGTCTTGAACCTGGGGAGCGGCTTCCGTCCGACCGTCGGGTTGCCCCGCAAAGTCCTGGCAAGTCAGCGAAACCGCGCCCCTTTCCGTACCATGAGGCGACGCCGCGGTCAACGGCGGAGGCGCGTCCCCCTGTTGCTGGTCGTCGTCGTGGCCGCTGTCCGCGGGGGCCCGGGCGGGGGTGGCTTTCATGCGCTCGCTTTCACTCTTTCATGCGCTCTCATGCGCGAGGTTGGCAGGCGCGGGAAATTCAGGCGCGGGCGCGGCGCAGCATCTCGTCCGCGTGGGCGGTGGCCTGCTTCGACGCCGCCCCCGACAGCATGCGGGAGATCTCGGCCACGCGCTGCTTCTCGGTCAGACGGTCGATCGACACGACGGTGCGATCGCCTTCGACGGTCTTCGTGACCCGCCAGTGGGCCTCGGCGAACACCGCTATCTGCGGCAGGTGCGTGATGACCAGCACCTGCCGGTCGGCCGCCAGCGCCTTCAGCTTGCGGCCGATGGCCTCGGCCGTGGCGCCCCCCACGCCCGCGTCGACCTCGTCGAAGACGTACGTCAGCACGTGGTCCGACTTCGCCAGCGCCTGCTTCATCGCCAGCATCACCCGGGACAGCTCGCCGCCCGAGGCGATCTTCGCCAGCGGCCGCGGCGGCTCGCCGGGGTTGGGCGCGAACAGGAAGCGCACGCGCTCCGCGCCCGACGCCGACAGCTCCTCGCGCGGCTCCAGCGAAATCGGCAGCTTCGCCGTGCCGAGCGCCAGCTCGCCCAGCACCGCGTTCACGCGCTTCTCGAGGCCGCCGGCGGCGCGCCCGCGCGAGGCCGACAGCGCCGCGCCGGCCGCCTGCGCGCGCGCCTCGGCGGCCGCCACCGCCTCGCGCCGCGCCGTCAGGCCGTCCTCGAACGAGCCGATCTCGGCGAGGTCGCGGCGCATGGCCGCGCCCCGGGCGATCACGTCGGCCAGGGTCCCGCCATGCTTGCGGGCGAGGCGGCTCATCAGGAACAGCCGCTCCTCCACCTCGGCCAGCCGCCCGGGATCGGAGCGGATCGAGTCGCCGTAGCGAGAGAGATCGCGCGCCACGTCCTCGACCTGCGCCACCGCCTCGCGCAGCCGCTCGACGAAGGGCACCAGCGTGGGGTCGAGCGCCGACAGCGGCGTCAGCTCGCGCACCACGCCGGCGATGCGGCCCCCGACCGCATCCTCGCCGGCGTACAGCACCTCCTCGCCGCGGGCCACCGCCGTCTGAAACTTCTCCGCGCCGCGCAGCCGTTCGCGCTCGGCCTTCAGCCGCTCGTCCTCGTTCGGCTCGGACAGGTTCGCCGACTCGATCTCGGCCAGCTGGTAGCGCAGCAGATCCTCGCGCTCGGCGCGCGTGCGCGCGTCGGCGTCGAAGCGCTCCAGCTCGGCGCGGGCCTGCTGCAGGGCCGCGAAGGCGGCCGCCATCTCGTCGCGCTCGGCGCGGTTCGACGCGAACTCGTCCAGGATGGCCAGCTGCTGCTCGGGATCGGTCAACGTCTGCTGGTCGTGCTGCGAGGCGATGTCCACCAGACGGCCCACCGTGCTGGCCAGATCCCCGACCGTCGCCAGCGCGCCGCCGACGTGCACGCGGCCGCGGCCCGATCGTCCGATGGCCCGCCGGACCACCAGCTCGTCCTCGACGTCGCGCCCATCGTCCACCAGGCGGGCGCGCACCGGCGAGGCGGCGGGCAGCTCGATGACGGCCTCGACCCGCGCCTCGTCCCGGCCGGTGCGGATGGCGTCGACGCTGGCCCGCCCCCCGCGCAGCAGCGCCAGCGCGTCGACGACGATGCTCTTGCCGGCCCCCGTCTCGCCGGTGAGGACGGTCAGCCCGGGGCCGAGCGGCAGCTCCCCCTCGTCGATCAACGCGAAGCCGGATATGCGAAGCAGGGTGAGCACGAGGGGGGATCCTTTTTAAGCCCGTCATCGGCGATCCGCAAAGTCCGTTGCGCGTTCTCGACGCCGACCTGGAATCGAAAGCGCGCCGGCCGGATCCCGCCGCGAGGTTTTCACGTGCCTCGGCGGACATAGGGCGGTATGCAGGGACGCGTGAAAGCCGTCGCCGTGTTCCCCGAGCAGAAGGCGGTTCGCGTGGTGACCGATCACCCCGAGCCGAAGCTGGAGCGCGACACGGAGGTCCACCTGAAGATGCTGGACATCGGCGTCTGCGGGACCGATCGCGAGATCGCGCACTTCGACTACGGCGCGCCGCCGGCCGGAGACCGCTACCTGGTGATCGGTCACGAGTCGCTGGGCCAGGTGACCGCCGTCGGCGCCGCCGTGACGCACATCAAACCCGGCGATCTGGTGGTCACCATGGTGCGCCGGCCCTGCGGTCATCCCGAGTGCCCCGCCTGCGCCATGAACCGTCCCGACTTCTGCATCACCGGCGACTTCACCGAGCGGGGCATCTCGCGCCGTCACGGCTTCATGACCGAGCAAGTGGTCGACGACCAAAGCTACATGATCGTGCTGGCCCCCGAGCTGCGCGCGGTGGGCGTGCTGCTGGAACCGCTGACCATCGCCGAGAAGGCCTTGATCGAGGTGGGCGACATCGAGGACCGCTTGCCGTGGCTGCAGCCGGGCGCCCGCCAGGCCGCCGGCGACGTCACCAAGCGCGCGGTGGTGCTGGGCGCTGGCCCGGTGGGGCTGCTGGGCGCGATGGCGCTGCTGGTCCGGGGCTACCAGACCTGGGTCTACTCCCTGGAGCCCGCCGACAGTCCGAAGGCGAAATGGGTCGCCTCGGTGGGTGGCCAGTACCTTTGCGCGAAGGACGCGCCCATCCCCGCGCTACCTGACACCGTGGGGAACATCGATCTGATCTACGAGGCCACCGGAAACGCCACCATCGCGTTCCAGGCGATCCAGAGCCTGGGCGTGAACGGCACGTTCATCTTCACCGGCGTGCCGGGCAAGAAGGGTCCCATCCAGCTGGACGCCGAGCTGATCATGCGCAACCTGGTGCTGAAGAATCAGCTGGTCTACGGCACGGTGAACGCCGGGCGTGACGCCTTCGAGAAGGCGGCCGCCGACCTGCACGAGTTCAACCGGCGCTGGCCGGCGGCGCTGGCGGCGCTGATCACCGGCCGCCACGCCCCCGAGGACATCGAGTCGCTGCTGCTGGGACCGTCAGAGGGGATCAAGCGCGTGATCAGCTTCGACGGCGCGCCCGCGCCGCGGCGCTGACCGACGGCCGCCGCGACCGATGAGCGACCGCCTCGCGCACGCCGACGATCCCGAGCGCCAGCGGCTCGACGACGATCACGCCCGGCGCGCCAACTGGACGCGCTGGGGCCCGTACCTGGCCGAGCGCCAGTGGGCCACCGTTCGCGAGGATTACTCGTCCGACGGCAACCCGTGGACGTACATGCCGCACGATCACGCCCGCAGCCGCGCCTATCGCTGGGGCGAGGACGGTCTGCTGGGGCTGACGGACCGCGAGTGCCGGCTGTGCTTCGCCCCCGCGCTGTGGAACGGCCAGGATCCGATCTTGAAAGAGCGGATGTTCGGGCTGACCGGGCCGCAGGGCAACCACGGCGAGGACGTGAAGGAGCTGTACTACTACCTCGACGCGACGCCGACGTACTCGTACGCCAGGGCGCTGTACAAGTACCCGCAGGCCGCCTTTCCCTACCAGCGCCTCATCGACGAGAACGCGCGCCGGGGGCGCCAGGACCGGGAGTTCGAGCTGGAGGACACGGGGGTGTTCGAGGGCGGACGCTACTTCGACGTGTTCGTCGAGTACGCGAAGGCCGCCCCCGACGACGTGCTGATCCGCATCACCTGCGTGAACCGCGGGCCCCAGGCGGCGCCGCTGCACGTGCTGCCCACGCTGTGGCAGCGCAACACCTGGGGCTGGGGACGTGACGGCGAGGGCTACTGGCCCGCCGGCCGCATCGAGCGACGAGAAGGCGGCCTGCAGGTGACGCATCCTTCGCTCGGCCGCTATCGGTTCGCCTGTGACGCGCCCGGCGCCCAGGCGCCCCGCTGGCTGTTCACCGAGAACGAGACGAACGCCGAGCGGCTGTACGGGGCCCCCAACCGGGGGCGTTACGTGAAGGACGCCTTTCACCGGCTGGTCGTGACCAGCGAGGCCGGCGCCGTCAACCCCGACGGGTTCGGCACCAAGGCCGCGGCCTGGCTGACGTTCACGCTGGGGCCCGGGCAGCAGCAGATCGTGCGGGCACGGTTTCAGGCGGGCGAAGGTCCCGACGGCGCCCTGGGCGACGACTTCGAGCGCGTGTTCCAGCAGCGGCGCGCCGAGGCCGATCGCTTCCACGGCGACCATCGCGAGTCCGCGCTGACGCCGGCGGAGCGACAGGTGGCGCGGCAGTCCGACGCCAGCCTGCTTTGGTCGCGCCAGTACTACGGCTACGTCGTCGAGCAGTGGCTGGACGGTGATCCGGCGGGACCGCGCCCGCCGCTGCCGCGGGCCGGCGGCCGGAACGAGGGCTGGAAGCACCTGTACGCCCGCGACGTCATCGCCATGCCCGACAAGTGGGAGTACCCCTGGTTCGCGGCCTGGGACCTGGCCTTTCACTGCGTGGCCACCGCGCGTATCGATCCCGAGTTCGCCAAGCAGCAGCTGATCCTGATGGGCCGCGAGTGGTACATGCACCCGAACGGGCAGCTGCCGGCGTACGAGTTCGCGTTCGATGACGTGAACCCGCCCGTCCACGCGTGGGCTGCCTGGCGCGTGTATCAGCTGGCCGCGCAGAGCAAGGTGGCCGGCGGCAAGGACCTGCCCTTTCTGGAGGCGGCGTTCCAGAAGGGCCTGGTGAACTTCACCTGGTGGGTGAACCGGCAGGACGCCGACGGCGACAACCTGTTCTCGGGCGGCTTCCTGGGCCTGGACAACGTCGGCGTCTTCGATCGTTCGAAGCCCATCCCGGGCGGCGGGCGGCTGGAACAGGCCGACGCGACGGCCTGGATGGCGTTCTTCTGCACCACCATGCTGGCCATGGCGCTGGAGCTGGCGAAGGGCGATCCGGCGTACGCCGACCTGGCCTCGAAGTTCTTCGATCACTTCCTGGCCATCGTGCAGGCGACCAATCACCTGGGCGGCGACGGCCTGTGGGACGAGCAGGACGGCTTCTATTACGACCACGCGCTGATCGACGGGCGGGGCGTGGTCCCGCTGCGCGTCCGCTCGGCGGTGGGGCTGATTCCGCTGCTGGCGGCCGAGTCGATCGACGAGAGCAGCCTGCACTGCATCCCCTACTTCGAGAAGCGGCTGCACTGGTTCCTGACGAACAAGCCCGAGCTGGCCAAGAGCATCGGCGTCACCCGCCAGAACGGGCAGACGCGGCGCCTGCTGTCCATCCCCTCGCGCGAGCGCCTGCAGCGCGTCCTGCGTTACGTCTTCGACGAGAACGAGTTCCTGTCACCGTTCGGCATCCGCTCGCTGTCGAAGGTGCACGCCGCGCACCCCTTCTCCATCGACCTGGGTGGCGAGCGGCGCGAGGTCCACTACGCGCCCGGCGAATCGGACACCGATCTGTTCGGCGGGAACTCGAACTGGCGCGGCCCCGTCTGGTTCCCGCTCAACTACCTGGTCGCCGAGGCCCTGAAGCGGCACCATCACTTCTACGGCGAGACCGTGACCATCGAATGCCCCGTCGGCAGCGGGCGCAAGATGAACCTGCTGCAGGCGGCCGAGGAGATCGAGCGGCGGCTGGCGCGGCTGTTCCTGCCCGACGCGAACGGGCGGCGGCCCTGTCACGGCGACAGCGGCCTGTACCAGCAGGATCCGAACTTCCGGGACCTGGCGCTCTTCTACGAGCACTTTCACGGCGAGACGGGACGGGGGCTGGGCGCCAGCCACCAGACTGGCTGGACCGCGCTGGCCGCGAACGTCCTGGAACGCGTCGCCGCTAGCCGGGCCGCCGCGCGGAAGGCCGAGCCCCCTCGCTGACCGGCCGTCAGGCCCGGCGTTCTCCCCAGGACAGCTTCTCGCGCAGGATCGAGAAGAACGAGCCCGTCCCGCGGTAGAGGCGAAGGGGGACGGCCTCCTTCCGCACCTCGACCGATTCGCCGGGGGCGACGGCGCAGCCCCACTGGCCATCGACGGTCAGCTGGGCGGCGTTGTTCGAGACGTTACGCACCACCAGCCGGCGATCCGCGCGCACCACCAGGGGCCGGTTGGTCAGCGTATGCGGGCAGATGGGCGTCAGCACGATGGCCTCCAGGTCGGGCGTCAGGATGGGCCCGGCGGCGGCCAGGTTGTACGCGGTCGACCCGGTGGGCGTAGCCAGGATCAACCCGTCGGCCTTGTAGGTGGTGATGATCTCGTTCTCCAGGCGGGCCTCGAGGTCCAGCAACCGGGCCATGGCTGGCTGGCTGATGACGGCGTCGTTCAGGGCGCTCCGGCGCTCGAGGACACGCTTCCCTTCGGCGGCGGTGACCGTCACGGCCAGCCGCATCCGCTCGTCGATGGGGACCTGCCCGTCGCACACCGCCTGCAGCGCCGCCAGCGCCTCGGCCCGCTGAAAGTGCGTGATGAACCCCAGGCTTCCCAGGTTGACGCCGAACAGGGGGATGGCGCGATCGGCGACCAGACCGGCGCCGTACAGAAAAGTGCCATCACCGCCCAGCACCACCAGCGCGTCGACCGACGCGCCCAGCACGGCCTCGGGGACCATCTCGGCGCCGGGGATGCCGCGCGCCTCGGCGTCGCAGACCAGGGCCGCGTTTCCGCGCGCCACCAGCGACTGGATCAGCTCGGCCGCCAGGTCGCGGGCCTCCGGCTTGCCGCGCTTGATCAGGAACCCGAATCGCATCGCCGCATTATACCTGCGCGAGCGGCCTCTCCCCTCGGCGGCTCCCCCTCGCGTCTAACAGCTCGGGCGACGCCCCCGGCCCGGCGCTGCCGGGCGGGATGGGGCCGCCCCGCGCAGCCGGGTGATTGCCGGCCAGCCCGGCCCAGCCGGGCGGACGGCTCAGGCGGACGCCATGTCGTAAAAGATCGTGATCGACAGGCAGTGGAATTCGTTGTCCGAGCTCTGGGTGACGATCTTGTCAATCACGCGCAATTTCGGGTTGTCCCGCAGCCACCGCGTCAAGACGTCCCCCAGCTCTTCCCGATCCTTGGCCTTGGTGGCCGTGAAAACCTTCGCACCCGTGAACGTCATCGTTGACTCCTTTACCGTTTCCGTCCCTGTCGGTCCCCCTCACCATTGAAGAGGGATTTAAACGTTTCGCGACGTGTCGCCGTCGGCGCATCCCGTCGTCAAAATTTTCGGCCCCGTGGGGGCGCATACTCATATGAAATGTGAGCGACTGACAAGAGGTAAACTATGTGATTTTCTGAGTTTTGTGCCACCAGATGTCTTGCGAATTACAGCCAGGACCCTATGGCGTTTGCCGTTTTTTATCGGATTTCCTAATAATTTTTAGCACGTCGGTCGTCAAAACCCGAGGAGTATTCGGCCGATTTCGACCATATTGTGCGACACCGCGTGTGCCGACGCACGTGAAGGTGCGCGGCAGGCGTGCGGAGCCCATCCCAGATCAGGCTGGCGCCGCTTTCAAAGTCGTTTACAAACTGTGAACGGCGGCCTTGACGGCGCCAAACCCGTCGGCTTTAATGCCGGCCCTTTCACTTTTCCCGACCCCGGAGGACGATTTCTTGGAGACACTGCTTGGCCGACCGCTCGAGGTGGAGGTTCGCGACTCGATCGAGAAGGCGATGAAGATCCTGAAGCAGAAGATGTCGAAGGAAGGCATCCTTCAAGAGATCAAGCGTCGCCGCTACTACGAGAAGCCCTCGGTGAAGAAGAAAAGGAAGATGCGCGAGGCCCGCAAGCGCCGCCGCCGCGAGCAGAAGCGCCGCGTGGTTCGCTAGCGCTCCGCGCCCTGGTGGTGCGCGATGCCTGATACGTCAGACGGGAATCCGCACGAGATTCCCGAAGCCCCCCGTGACGACTCCGCTCGACCTGGCGGAGCTTCGTCCGCGCGGCCGACCGCCTGGATCGAGATAGCGGTAGATCTCCCCGCCGAGCTGGCCGACCTGATGGCCACGGTGCTGCAGGACCTGGCGGACGGCGGCATCGAGCTGCGCGACGCGGGTACCCTGCTGAAGGCCGCGCCGGGCCGCAGCGTCGTGGTGGCGCACGTCGTCCCCGAGCTGCGCGCCCAGGCGCTGGACACCATCGCAGAGACGACGGCGCGCGCGCGTGACGCTGGCCTGGCCACCGACGATGTGGCCGTCAGCGAGCGCGCCAGCCACGAAGACGAGTGGCGCGACGTCTGGAAGCAGTTCTTTCGCGCCACCCGTGTGGGCCGCTCGTTCATCGTGCGGCCCAGCTGGGATCCCGGGGCCATCACCACCGACGATCGGGTGATCGATCTCGATCCGGGGCGCGCCTTCGGCACCGGGGGGCACGCCACCACGCGCCTGGTGATCCGGCTGGCCGAGGAGCTGGAGCGAGAGCACCCGTCGGGCCAGGCGGGGGCGCCGGTACGACGCTTCCTCGATCTCGGATGCGGCTCGGGGATCCTGTCGATCGCGGCGGCGCTGCTGTGGCCGGGGGCGAAGGGGCTGGCGGTCGACGTCGACCCCGAGGCGACCGCGTGCACGCAAGAGAACCTGGACCGCAACCACGTCACCACCGTCGCCGTCGCGACCGGTGACCTGTCCGTCGCGGGCGAGACGACGTTCCAGGTGGTGCTGGCGAACATCCAGGCCGACGTGCTGCTGCCGCTTGCCCCCGCCCTGCACGCGCGCGTGGCGCCGGGCGGTCACGCCATCCTGTCGGGCCTGCTGTCGCGGGACGTGCCCGCCATCGTCGACGCCTACACCGCCGCCGGGTTCGCCCTGCGCCAGCGCGAGGACGACGACGAGTGGTCCGGGTTGACGTTGCGCCGCGCCTGAGAGCGACCCATGCCGCGCATCTGGGTGTCATCGACCGAGCTAGACGGCCCGTCGGTCACCCTGGCAGGCGAGGCGCACCGGTACCTGGCGCGCGTGCTGCGCCTGCAGAGCGGTGACACCGTCGATCTGTTCGACGGGCGCGGGCTGGAGGTCGGCGCCACCGTCACGGCCGTGGGCCCGCGGGAGATGACGCTGGCGCTGGGGGAGCGGCGGCACATGCAGATCCCCGACGCGCCGCCGGTGACGTTGTTGCAAGGTCTGCCGCGCGCCGAGCGGATGGACCTGATCGTGCAGAAGGCGACCGAGCTGGGCGCCGCGCGCGTGGTCCCGGTGCGCACCACGCGCAGCGCGGCCGGCCAGCAAGCGCGCCTCGAGCGCTGGGAGCGCATCGCCCGGGAGGCGGCCCGCCAGTGCGGCCGGGCCGAGCTGCTGGCCGTCGCGCCGCTGCTGTCGCTGAAGGAAGCGATCGCGGGCCTCGACGCCGGCGGCACCCGCGTCGTGCCGTGGGAGGAGGCGCCCGGTGCGCCCCCGCTGCAGGCGCTGGTCCCGGCGCGCCCGAGCGCCGTGGCGGTGCTGATTGGCCCCGAAGGGGGACTGACCCGCGAAGAGGTGGGGCTGGCGACGGGCGCGGGCTTCGAGATCGCGACGCTGGGCCCGCGGATCCTGCGCACCGAGACGGCAGCCATCGCCGCGCTGGCCGCCATTCAAAGCCGAGTGGGCGGACTCGGTTGAGCAAATTGGCTGACAAATTCTTGCCCTGGTTGGGGGCGCTTCGCAGAATGGTTCGCGTGAGCCTGGCCGCCGCCATGCCGTCGCCCGCGCGCGCCCCGACCCCGGCGCCCGCCCGCCTGCCCGCCGATCGGGTGATGCGCGTGCGGGTCAGCGGATTTCCGCGCCGGCTGGTCGCGGCGATCCTCGACGGCGCGCTGCTGTTCGCGCTGTGCGTGGTGGTCACGACCATCACGGCGCTGATCCTGGGGGCGCCCATTCCGCATGCCAAGGAGATCGGCCCCGACCTGCTGGTGGCCGGCATCCTCGACCGAAACCCCATGGCGGTGGGGGCCATCGGCCTGTTCGTGGGCCTGACCGTCCTCTATCAGCTCTACTTCGCCAGCATGACCGGCCAGACGTTCGGGATGCGCATCTGCGGCATCCGCCTGATCTCGTCGCGCGGGCGGGCGCCGGGGCCGGTGCGCGGCCTCATCCGCGTGCTGGCGCTGACGATCAGCGTGTTGCCGGGCGGCCTGGGCTGGCTGTGGGCGATCTTCGACCGCGAGCACCGCGCTCTGCACGATCACCTGGTTGGCACCTACGTCATCCTGGATCGATGACCGCGGAGCCGGCGGTTAGCGGGGGCGACTCAGCCGCCGCCGTAGCAGGGCATCGCCTGGCTGCACGACTGCGTGAATCCGCCGTCGGTCAGGTCGCCCGAGCCAGCCGCGGCGCAGGTGAACCGCTGCACGACGACGCCCGCGTCGTAGTGGCACGCCTGGGGGATCGTGCCGAACTGGTTCGATGACTTGCCGTTGCTGCACGGCAACGTCGCCTGCCAGTCGATCCCCGCCAGCAATCCGCTGGACATGTCGTAGTAGCAGACGCCGACCAGCGTGCCGTCGCTCGAGGACAGGCTCCAGCGGTACATCCCGTCGCACGTCTCCGTCGACAGCGTCGCGCCCGCCTGGGGGCAGCTGCCCGCCGAGTTGGCCTGCATCCACGACGGCGGACAGGCGTTCAGCTGATCGCAGCTGACGCTGGTCAGGGCGCACCCGGCCTGGGAAGACGCCGGCCACTGGCAGCCCCCCTGTCCGGTGGGGGGCCCCGCATCATGGGGCGCCGGCGCCGCGCCGTCCTGAACCGTCGGGAGATCGACGATGCTCCGGTCGAGCCAGCAGCCGCCCGCGGTCGCCGCGCCGGCCAGCGCCACGGCCAGGCCCAGCCGTTCCAGATGCCAGCCGCGGAAACGCGAGCGAGCCCCCGCTGACCCCGAAGACCCGGAAGACCTTGATGCCCCGCCGTGGATTTCTCTCATGTGTACCTCCCGACGCAGAGTGCGCCAGGAGCAGAGTGCGCCAGGAAAGGATGAATCAGGTCACTTTTCCGGGCCACCACCGATGGCCCGCCGTCCGGGGCGGCCCCGGATGCGAAAGTGCGGTCCCGTGCATTCGCCGCGAGCCATACAGCCCCGGCGAGGCACCTGAGGAGAGGATGCGCCACCATGCAACGACCGGATGACCAATCTGATAGGCGAAGCTGTTCGCCGGTCACATACCCTCCAGCTGCCCCGAGGTCGCCCTGCCCTGACGGCCGCCCCGACCGCGGCGGGTGTACCATGACCCCATGTCGGCGCGGTTGGCGGCGTTGCTGCGCGGGGAGAACGTCCTCCCCCGGGCGACAATCGAGGCGGCGGCCGCCCGACAGTGTGTCTATGGCGGGGGGCTGGACACGGCGCTGCAGGAGCTGGGCGCGCTGACCGAGGCCCAGGTGTGGGCGCGCCTGGCGACAGTCACCGGCCTGCCCGTGCCGGCGCCGCACCTGGCCGACGGCAGCAGCGTCACCGGTGCGCCGCTGCTGCCCGCCGAGGCCACCGGCAAGCTGCACTTCGTCCCGGTCGGCGCGCGCGAGCAGCGGCTGAACCTGCTGTGCGCCGAGCCGGTGGAGGCCGAACAGATCAGGAACCTGGCCGCGGACCACGGCTTCGACGCGAAGCTGTACGTCGTGCCCGAGCTGCGCCTGATGGCGTTGCGCCAGCGCGTGTACGGCGAGCCGCTGCCCCAGCGATTCGCGCCGCTGCTGGCGCGGGCGGTGGGGACAGAGCGGGCCCGAAAAGACTTCGTGGCGCCGCGCCGGAAGAAGACGGCGGGGCTGTCGCCCCTGGCCTCGGCCCTGCCGACCGTCCCCATGGCGGACAGCGGCCCGCACGCGTCGCCCGCCGAGGGCGCGCCGGAGCCGGCCACGCCGCTCGGGCAGGTCATCGATCAGTCGGCGCCGCTGCTCGACGAATCGACGCTGGAGACGGAGATGGAGGTGGGGGATCCCGACGACCTGACGGGCGCGCGGTCGGTCCGCATCGCCACCCAGGTCGAGATCGTGGCGTCGTATCCGGCCGAGTCGTCCGACGGCGTCCCGCAGGTGGAGCCACCGGACATGGCGCCCGCCGAGCTGATCGCATACTCGGCGGCGGTGGCGCTGTGCCGGCGCGCCCGCGACCCCGCCGACAAGGGCCGGCCGCTGGCGCTGCGGGTGCTGCGGCAGCGCATGGGCCACCCCGTGGCGCAGGCCTTCGTGGCCGAGCTGCGCGCGGCCGCCAAGCTGCCCGACAGCGCGCGCGCCGCCGAGGCGATCGACAGCCTGGCCGAGATGCGGGACGAGGTGTCGGTGCCGGCCTTCATCGACCGGCTGACCGGGGACGCCGTGACGGCGCGGGCCGCCCGCCGGGCGCTGCTGAAGCTGACGGCGCAGGACTTCGAGTACGACGACCAGTGGGCCGCCTGGTGGAAGGCGAACGCGGGCCGCCCGCGGTCCGCCTGGCTGCTGGAGGCCCTGGGCGGCAAGGACCTGGCCACCCGGGTGGTCGCCTTCGAGGAGCTGCGCATGCTGTCCGAGGGGACGTTCGGCTACGCCCCCGAGCTGCCCAAACGCAAACGCGAGGCGGCCCGGCGGCGATGGGCCGCCTGGTGGCAGGGCAAGGCCCCGCCGGCGGCGTTGGCGACGGAAGCACAGACAAGCTAGATTCCGACCCGCTCATGTTCGAGACACTCACCAAAGGGTTCCGCTCCGCAAAACAACGCTTCCAGGGCCTGGCCGAGCTGGACGAAGCGACCGTCAACGACGCCCTGAAGGACGTCCGCGATTCGCTGCTGGAAGCCGACGTCGGCTACGACGTGGTGCAGGACTTCTGCAACCGGGTGAAGGAGAAGGCCGTCGGCGTCATCGTGAAGGTGAAGGCGTCGACCAAGGAGAAGGTCCGCCGGGTCAGCCCCGAGGACCACTTCGTCAAGATCTGCCACGACGAGCTGGTCGATCTGATGGGCCCCGTCGACACCAGCCTGAAGTTCGCCAAGAAGGGCGCCACCGGCATCATGCTGGTCGGCCTGCAGGGCAGCGGCAAGACGACCACCGTCGGCAAGCTGGCCCGCTTCCTGGAGAAGCAGCACAAGCGGCCGCTGCTGGTGGCCGCCGACGTGTACCGCCCCGCCGCCGTCGAGCAGCTGAAGATCATCGGCCAGAAGCTGAACATCCCCGTCTACTCCGAGGAGGGCGGCTCCCCGCCCGCCATCTGCGAGAAGGCGGTGCGCGTGGCCGCCGAATCGGGCCGCGACGTGATCATCTTCGACACCGCCGGTCGCCTCGCCATCGACGAGGTGCTGATGCAGGAGCTGACCGACATCGACAAGCGGGTGCACCCCGCGAACATCCTGCTGGTCATCGACGCGATGATCGGCCAGGACGCCGTCGGCACCGCGAAGGCCTTCAACGATCGCCTGAACCTGGACGGCGTCATCCTGACCAAGCTGGACGGCGACGCCCGCGGCGGCGCCGCGCTGTCGGTCAAGGCCATCACCGGCAAGCCCATCAAGTTCGTCGGCATGGGCGAGGCGTCGGACCGCCTGGAGGAGTTCCGTCCGGACAGCATGGCCAGCCGGATCCTGGGCCGCGGCGACGTGGTGGGCCTGGTCCAGCAGTTCGAGGAGGTCGTCGACGAGGAGAAGGCGGAGCAGGACGCCGTCCGCATGCTGAAGGGGAAGTTCGACATGAACGACTTCCTCGAGCAGATCGGCGTCCTGCAGAAGATGGGGTCGCTGTCGGACATGGTCGACAAGATCCCCGGCATGGCGGACGCCATGCCCGAGGGCGCGAAGGTCGACGACCGCGAGCTCGATCGCATCAAGGCCATCATCTCGTCGATGACGGACGACGAGCGCCGGCACCCCGAGCGCTTCGTCATCACCAGCTGGGAAGAGGTCCTGGACGGCGGCAAGCGCAAGAAGAAGCGCAGCGCCTTCTACGACCAGGGGCGCCTGCGTCGCGTGGCCAGGGGCTCCGGCCGCAAGGAGGCCGAGGTCGCGGACATCCTGAACCGCTTCGCGACCATGCGGCAGATGATGATGCAGATCGGGATGTCGACCGGCCTGCTGGGGAAGATCCCCGGGTTCAAGCAGCTGGCGCAGCTGAAGAAGCTGGGCAACCTGGACGTGAACCAGCTCGCCTCGATGATGAACACCCCCACGGCCGAGCGCGGCCACTTTCAGGCCCCGCGCCGCAACGTCGATCGGGTGAAGGAAAAGCAGAAGCGGAAAGACGCCCGCAAGGCCCGCAAGGCCGGCCGCAAGCGTCGCTGAGCGGTCGCGCCACCCGCAGGCGCACCGCCGGCGGCGCGCGTGACCGTCATTCGAGGATGGGCGCGCCGTTCGGCGTGGGCCGCGCGGGCGGGGGCGTGGTGGCCACGAAGTGGGTGGCGGCGCCCGGGGAGGCGGGGCCGGCACCGACGGCGAGTGTCCAGCCGCTGTTGCCCGCATCGGCGGGTCGGAATCGCTCGGTGAAGACCCAGACGCCGCCGGGTGTCTCGCGCACGAGCGTGCAGGCGAGATCTCGATCGCGATGGCACCGCGGCTCTGGCTCGGCCGGTGCGGCGGCCGGGGCCGCAGCCGGGGCGGCGGCGGGGCCAGCAGCGGGGAATGACGGGTCCGCGCCCGCCACTCGCGTGACCGACGTCGCCGCGACCAGGGCCACCAGCGCGACACAGCTCGCGGCCCGACGCCGAGTACGCCTGCTCTCGTCCTTCATGCCGCCCCCTGGCGCCGGTTCATGTCGCGGTATCGGCCCCGCGCCGCGCGGGTTGCCGGAATAATCTTGGAAAACTGAGCTCAGCCGACCAGGAGCGCGATCAGGCCCGCCACCGCGACGACCAGCACCGCCGCCGCGATCGCCATGGCCAGCTTTCGTCGCGCCGACAAGGTCGGTCGCGCCCGCGCTGCCGCCCGTCGCGCGCCGGTCGGGTCGGAAGAACGTTCGAAAGAAGGTTCGGAAGACCGTTGCGACGGTGGTTCTCCTCGCCCCGAATCCCCCGTCGTTCGGCCCGCCGGTCGCGCGTTCCCCGCCGCCACCGCGGCAGGCTCGAGCGCCGGGGTCGCCTTCGCGGCGTCCTCGTGGGCGCCGCCCTCGACCGATTCCAGGCGGCGCAGGTAACGGTCCTCGGGATCGGTCAACCGGAACGTCGCGCCCCCCAGCTGAACGCTGTCGCCGTCCCTCAACCGTCGCGGGCCGGTCACGGGGGCGCCGTTGACCAGCACGCCGTTGCGCGAGCCCAGATCAGCCAGGAACACCCCGTCCCAGCGTCGCTCGAAGACGGCGTGCTCGCGCGACGCCTGCTCGCCGCCCAGCACGATGTCGCTGGTCTCGGCGCGCCCGGCCAGGTAACGCCGCTCCCGCTCGGCCAACGACAGGCGCGCGGGCTCGGCCCGCCCCGACTCGAGCGCCAGCGCGGGCGCGTCGTTTCCCGGAGCGCTGAACAGATCGCTGATCAGCCGGCGCGCGATCGTGGCGGTGCTCTCGTCGCCCTTCACGGTGGGGGCCCACCCCTCGAACACGATGTCGACGGAGCCGATGCGCATCCGCTGGCCGGCCCGGATCAGCGCCGGTCGCCGCGGCGCCAGGCGCTGGCCTTCCAGCCAGGTCCCGTTCGTGCTGCCCTGATCCTCCAACCACCACTCGTGCGCCGATTCCCCCCGGAACAGCCGCGCGTGAAACACCGACACGGCAGGAAAAGGCAGCTCGATCTCGAAGGTGGGCTGCCGGCCCAGACGCACCTCGGCGGTGTCCTCGGTCAGCTCGAAGGTCCTTTCTGCGAGCGTCCCGTCTGCAGGCAGGATGCGGAAGCGCAGGGGCATGCCGGTGGCAGTTTAAGGCCAAGGCCGTCGAGTGGAAGCAGGAGGGGGCATCAGGGTTCCGGCGCGGCGCCGCTGATCGCTCGCTCGGCGCGCGCCTTCTCGGCGGCCATCTCGGGCGGCGCTTCGTCGACGAACCGCTGCAGGGTGGCGCGGCCGGCGGCGGCGTCTCCCGCCCGATATTGCGCCTCGGCCAGCAGCAGGCGCGCTTGCGGATAGGGCAGGCGCAGCTCCAGCGCGTGGCGCGCCGCCGTCACGGCGGCCGCGGGCCGTTCGCGGCCCAGCTCGACGAACGCCTGCGCGAACGCCACCTCGGCCAGGCCGGGCCCCAGCAACGCCGCCCGGTCGAGGACGACGCCGGCATCGGCCCAGCGCCGCTGCTGCGCCAGCACGACGCCCAGGGCCAGCCAGTCCTCCGCCGAGGTGGGCCGCGCCTGCACCACGCGCCGCATCTCCGACTCGGCGCCCAGCAGATCGCCCCGCCGCCGCGCGATCTCGCCGCGCGCGCGATGGGCCGCGGGAAGCGCTGGATCCAGCGCCAGGGCCCGGCGGGCCTCGGTCTCCGCGAGGGCGATCCGCTCCAGATGGGCCAGCACCAGGGCGTGGGCGGCATGGGCGGGCGCGCTCCCCGGCTCGGCCGCGCACAGCTTCGCCAGCTCCCACCGCGCGTCCTCCAAGCGCCCCAGCCGCAGCAGCGTCTCGCCCACCGCCAGGCGTGCTGCCCCATAGCCGGGATCGATCGCCAGGGCCGCGCGAAAACATTCCAGCGCGTCCTCGAACTCGTGGCGCGCGAGGCGCAGGCCACCCAGGTTCAGGTGAGCCTCGGCCAGATCCTCGTCCATCGACAGCGCCGCGCGAAAATGGTGCTCGGCCAGCGCGGGATCGCCGTAGGCGAGCGCCACCAGCCCCAGGCCGTTCTCCGCCTCGGCCAGCCGCGGTTCGTATTCCAGGGCCAGCGCGAACTGGCCCGCCGCCCGATCCAGCTCGCCGCGCGCCAGTGACGCCGCGCCAGCCGCCTGCAGCGCCGCCGCCTTCGGTTGCCGCGCGGACGAATGCGCGCAGTCGGCCAGGAACACGGCGGCGATCCCGCCGACGGTCATGGTCACTCTCGTACCCAGCCGCTTCAAGGCGCCTTGCCGTGCCAGGGAGGTCGCATGCCCAGTCATCGGCATCCGCGCGCGCAGGTTGTCGTCAAGCTGCCGGAGGGCGAGGCGCGCACCGTCACGGCCCCCGCCAGGTCGGTGCGCAGCAGCGCCGTTCCCCGCGCCAGGTAGCGCGCCACCACCTGCGCGCTGGGAAAGTGAAAGCGGTTCTTCCAGCCCAGCGACATCACCGCCAGCCGCGGCTGAACGGCGGAAAGCAGCTCGTCGCTGGAAGACGTCCGGCTGCCGTGGTGCGGGACCTTCAGCACGTCGGACGCGGTCGTCTGTCCCGCGCCGCGCCGGCCGGCCACCTCGCCCTCCCCGTCCGCTTCGATGTCGCCGGCGAACAGGAACGATCGCGCGCCGAAGACCAGGCGGATCACCAGCGAGGCGTCGTTGACGGACGTCCCCTCGGGCGGCCCGACGGTCTCGACGCCGTTCGCGGCCACGAACGGCCCCAGTGGCTCGACCCGCAGCGGGCCGAAATCAGCGGCCGATGGCACCGGCAAGCGGACTCCGCGGGCGCGCGCCTCGTCGAGCAGGCGGCCGTACTCGGGGTTGTGGCCGTCGTCGCCGCTGGTCCACAGGGCCGCCACCGGGAACCTGGCCACCACGCGATGCAGGCCGTTCAGGTGGTCGGGATGGGGATGGGACAGCACCACGGCGTCGAGGCGCGTGATCCCGCGGGCGCGCAAGAAGGGCTCGACGACGCGCGCGCCGGGATCGAATCCCCCGTCGTACGTGCCGCCGCCGTCGATCAACAGCGTGCGCCCGCCCGGTGCCTGGACGACGGCGGCGTCGCCCTGCCCCACGTCCAGGAAGGTGACGATCACGTCCGGGTCGAGCCGCCGCGCCAGCTCGCGCGCCGCCAGGCTGCCCACACCGACCCCCAGCGCCAGCGCCGCGCCCACGGCCTTGCCACGACGCCGCGCCACCCCGCGCCCCACCGCCGCCAGCAGAAGCCCCACGCCCAGGACCAGGCAGGTGGTCTCCAGCGCGTTCGGCGCGCGGGTCGTCCAGACGGGCGCCAGCGCGCGAAACCTGTCCGCGATGGCCAGGGCCAGCGCCGCCGCCACGCGCGCCACGAACAGAAACGGACGGCCCCATCCGTCGCCGAGCGCCGCCGCCAGCGTCGCGCCGCCCAGCCCGAAGGGGACGACCGCCATCTCGACCAGCGGCACCAGCAACAGGTTGCCGAGCGGGGCGGCCGGCGTGACCTCTCCGAAGTGGTGCGCGCATAGCGGCGCCGTCGTCGCGCCGGCCGCCACCGTGGCGGCGCCCAGCCGGCCCACGACGTCCAGCACGCGTCCCCCCAGCGCGCGAAGGCGCGTCCGGCCCGGCGCCGGAAGACGCGCACGCCGCGGCGCCAGCGGCCCCGCGAACAACCCCAGCGCCAGCACCGACACCACCGAGAGCTGAAACGACACGTCGAACAGCGCCAGCGGCGACCAGGCGAGCAGCACGAACACCGCCACCCCCACCGCCACCAGCGACGTCACCCGCCGCCGCAACACGACCGCCAGCAGGCCCATGGTCATCATGATCGCGGACCGCACGGTGGCGATCGCGTCACCCGACAGCAGCGTGTAGAACGCGACCGCCGGCAGCGCCAGCGCCGCCGCCACCCGCCGGGGATCGAGCCACAGCGGCAAGACGGGCACCAACGTCAGCAGGCGGCGCAGCCCCACGAAGAACACGAAGGCCACCGCCGCCAGATGCAAGCCCGAGACGGACAGGACGTGCGTCGCCCCGGCCGCGCGGAAGCCGTCCTCGACGCGCGCGTCACTGCTCTGCCGCTCGCCCAGCACGGCCGTGTGAAGCAGGGCGGCCGCGGCCCGCTCTCGCCCCGTCACGGCGGCGTCCGCAGGACCGGCGCACGGCGCGCCCGAGCAAGCGGCCCTGTCGATGGCCCGCCCCAGCGCCCGGCGCGCGAGGGCGGCCAGACGAAACGGCACCAGCCAGCCGCGCGCCGGCCGCGGCGCGCGCACGATGTCATCCGCGTGTCCGACGCCCAGGAAGCAGTCGATCCCGCTGCCTCGCGCTTGCAAGGACGAGTCGGGCACGCCGGGGTTGGCCAGGCCCCGCACGGAACGGACCCGCGCGACGAAGCGGACCGAATCGCCGGGCAGCGCTGCCGGAACTCCGCTGGCTACCGACAGGGCGCCGTTCGCAGCGACGACATCGCCGCCGACACGTTCGATGGCGATGCGCAGTCGGGCGCCCGCGCCCACCGCCTCGGGCGCCGCCGTCACCACGCCTTCGATCGGGATGGCGCGCTCCTCGTCGGCGACTGCCGCCAGCGCGGGCGGCAAGATCAGCGGCGCGACGGCCCGGGCGCCGACGTATGCGCCGCATCCGCACGCGACCAGCGCGGCCGCCGCGCGAACGTGACCGCGTCGCCCGCATACCGCCGCGATGGCCGCCAGCGCCACGCCGGCGGCCGCGATCGCGCGCGGCGAAGCCTCGACGCTGGCGGAGACAGCGGCCGCCACGACGAAGATGCTCAGCCACCCGACGAAGAACACGGCCGTCCCTATCGACGGTCAGCGGCGCGCCGTTGCGCGCGCCGCGACATCAGCAGCGGCCGACGGGGCGAACGAGCCGCGACGATGACCGCGATTCCCGGCGAGATCGCACGATCCGAGCAGCCGGCGACCGCGTCAGGTTCGTGGCGCGCATGCCGCAAAGATTCGAGATTTCCGCTGTTTTCTCGAGGGAGACAGCACGCCAGCGCCGCCTCGTTGTTACCAAAGATTCTCGGAGACGAAAGGACGCCGAAACATCGACGGCGCTATAAGAAAATCATCGAAAGCGGCGCAGGGGACAGACGGGGGAGCAGGACGCCGAGACGGGAAGCAGACACGCACGAGAGAATGGACGGGTGAAGGCGGAGGCGGCGGGAGGAGAGCCGGCGGGAGGACAGTCGGGAAAGGGTTCGGGGACAAGGGGAACAAGAGGGGAAGGCGGTGACCCACGGAACACACTGAAAGAAAAATTGAATAGGGGAAGTCCTTCATCACGTAGTCGTTTGAAGTCCGAAAAACTGAATAGGGTCGTTGTTTCTGGGGATGGGGTTTTCAGGGAAGGGGACGCTGCGGTGTGAGAAACTCGGTCCGGGGGGGCCGGCATCCGAGTTTCTCGCACCGCTTTTTTTGCCCGGGATCAGGGCACGGCTTCGGCCAGCAGCGCCAGGCCGAATGAAGCGCGGTCGCGGGCCGCGCGCAGGTCGAACTGCCCGGTGCGCATGGCCGCGTAGCAATCGCCCAGCGAGGGCGCGTCGGCGCGCGACGGTGACGGGCGGACGGTCAGGTCGTCCACCAACCGCAGGAAGGTGAGACCACACAGCGCCGCCGCCAACTGGCGCAGCACCTTGAACCTGGCGCGCGCCGGCTCGTCGAACGGCGCGCCGTCCAGGCGCGCCGCCAGGCCGAAGGCGCTGTCGTCGTCGAGACGAAGGAACATCGCGAACACCGCCAGGTCGTAGTGGGGGTGATTGAGGCCGGCGACCTCCCAGTCGACCAGCCAGGCGCGCGCGCCGTCCCACAGGATGTTGCCCGGGTTGGCGTCGTTGTGGCTGACCACGCGGCGCGGATCGCGCGCCAGCGCCGCGGCGGCCGCCTGCAGGATCGGTTCGAGCGCCGCCGCCCAGCTCGGGAAGCCCGGTCGCGGGCGCGCGGCGTCCCAGGCGACGCGCGCGTACTCGACCGGATCGCTCGGGCCGACGTCCGCCGGAGCGAGCGCGTGCAGCGCGCGCAGTCCGTCGATCACCGAGGCGAGCGCGCGTGGCCGCTCCACCGGATCGCCGAGCGCCGCGCCCAGCGGGCGCCCCGGGACGCGCACCGACAGGACGGCGCGTGCGCCCTCGTCGACGTGAACGACAGGCGGCGCGATGCCGGCCTCGGCCACGCGCCGGAGCAGCCGCACCTGCCGCGCGAAGTCCGCCCCGTCGCCCGCTTGCAGGCGCAGCACGAAGGCGCCGCGCGCGGCGGTCACCGCGTAGACGCCCGCGCCCGAGAGCCCCACCGTCAGTGGCTCGATGCGCTCGACGGCGCCCACGCGCTCGACGGGCAGGTAAGCAAGCAGAGGGGTCAGCTCGGTGGGCAGCGCGGCCATGGGTGCCTATCTAGCAGAGACGCGAGACCGGCCGCGCGCACGTCTCGACGGGACCGGCCCCCGCGGAGGTGCCGGCGTGGCGGAGGCGGCACGACCGTTGGTATCGTCGTCCCCCAGGGACGCCTTGCCAGACCAACGATTCCATTTCTCCTCGCTCTGGGACGAGCGGCTGGTGGCCGTGGCCGCCGTGAACGCGACGGCCGCCGAGCGTGCCGCCGCCCTGCCCGCCAACCGCGCGGCCTGGATCGCCGGAGAGCTGAGCGACGGCGAGCGGCGCGACCTGCATCGGCTGGCCCTCGGCGACGGCGGCTACTCCGCCGCCGACATCGACCCGCGCACCCTGGCCGACGAGGTGACGGCGGCGCTGGCCAATGGCCGCGTGTTGCTGATCGGGGAAGGTCGGCAAGCGGCCCGCACCGACGCAGCGGCCGTCCCGGGCCTGCGCGAGACGCCCGAAGACAGGCTGGCCCGTCAGGCCATGGCGGGCCGGGGCGCCATCCCCTTCGAGAACAGGCGCTATCGCGTGGTGCCCTTCGCGCGCTTCCGGTCGGCCGGTCTATCCGACTTCCGGGTCGTCCCGCCCGACGAGGCCAGGGGCGTCATCCAGCGGCTGGCGGAGCGGAGCGCGCGCACGGCGCAGGAACGCGCTTCGTGGGCGGAGATCGCCGACAACCTGTCGTCCACCAGCCGGCCCGGCGGCCTGGTCCTCATGTACGAGCGTCAGGGGGGCGGGCGGGAGCTGGAGCGCCCCGACGCGCCGGCCGAGACGCCGTCGCAGGTGCTGCAGCAGATCGCGCCGACCGACTGGATCGAGGTCAAGGTCCTTTACGACGACGGGACTCCCTACGACGGGACCTGCTCGATCGTGCTGCCGGACGGCCGGAAGATCGACGGGACGCCCGACGCGGACGGCACGCTGCGGTTCGACGGGATCGATCCGGGAAGCTGCCAGGTCTCGTTCCCCGACCTCGACGGGTCAGCCGTCGCCGCGGCCTGAGAGCGCGCCGTCAACCCTGGTGCTTGAAGCGCTTGCCGCCTGGGCCGTAGTCGGCCGTGATCTGACCGTGACCGTGTAGCAGCCAGCGGTAGGTCAGCAGGCCGTCGACGCCCACCGGACCGCGCGCGTGCAGCTTGTCGGTGCTGATGCCGACCTCGGCGCCCAGGCCGTAGCGATAGCCGTCGGCGAAGCGCGTGCTGGCGTTGTGGTACACGCCGGCCGAGTCGACGGAGGCGAGAAAACGCGCCGCCGCCACCGCGTCGTCGGTCACGATGGAGTCCGTGTGGCGCGAGCCGTGGCGCTCGATGTGGGCCAGCGCCTCGTCGATGTTCGCCACCTGTCGCACCGACAGGATGGGCGCGCCGTACTCGGTGTCCCACGCGTCGTCGGGCGCCGGCTTCACCTGCGGGTGCCGGGCACAGGTGGCCGCGTCCCCGCGCAGCTCGACCCCGGCGGCCAGCAGCGCCGCCACGGTGGCATCCAGCGCCGCCTCCGCCCCGCGATCCCACAGCAACGTCTCCAGGGCGTTGCAGGCCGCCGGATAGGTCATCTTCGAATCGACGGTCAACTTCGCGGCCATGGTCGGGCTGGCGGCCCGGTGCAGGTACAGGTGACAGATGCCGGCCGCGTGCGCCGTCACGGGGATGCGGGTCGACGCGCGGACGTGGCGCACGAACTCGGACGAGCCGCGCGCCACGATGAGATCGACAGTGCCCTCCAGCCCCAGCACGGCGCCGACGTCGGCGCGATCCTCCAGCAGCACGGCGGCGCGGGGATCCAGGCCGTGCGCGCGCAGCACGTCGTGCACCACCGCCGCCAGCGCGCGGTTGCTCTCCTGCGCCTCGCGACCGCCCTTCAGCAGCACGGCGTTGCCGCTGCGGATGGCCAGACCCGCGATCTGCACCAGCGCGTCCGGGCGCGCCTCGAACACGACGCCGATCAGGCCCAGCGGACAGGTCACGCGTTCCAGCACCAGACCGTCGTCCAGCTCGCGGCGGAGGGTCGTTCGCCCCACCAGATCCTCCATGGCGGCCAGCTGCGACAGGCCGTCGATCACGGCGGACAGCTTCTTCGCGTCGAGCGCCAGCCGCTTCACCAGCTCTGGCGCCAGCGCGCCGGCGGCGACGTCCGCCTTCGAACGCTCCATGTCGCGCGCGTTCGCGGCGAACAGCTGGGCGCGCACCTCGTCGCGGCCCAGCGCCGCCGCCAGCTCGCGCAGCAGCGCCGAGCGCGTCTCGGCCGGCGCCTCGCGCAGGGCCGCCCCGGCCGCCTTCGCCGCCAGCGCCGCCTCGTGAGTGAACTTCGAAGAAGAAGAAGCGACCTCGGTCATGGGGCGCGATGATACCTCACATGCGCCTACCCGGCCGGCGCGGGAGAGAGCACCGCCGGCGGAAAATCGCGGTCCACGGCGACGGATTTGACGGGACGCGCCTTGAATTGAACGGCTCCTTCGGCTGTGATGGAACGGATGTCGAGGCGTTCCCCCGCGCCCCCGTGGTCGTCGCGTGCGCGCGTGCTGTCCACGGCCGCCTCGCTCGTGTTCGCCTGCTGGATGGGCTGCGACCTGGATCGCTCCGGCCTGTCGTCGGGCATCGCGGCCAGCGGCGGACAGACCCCGAACCCCGCCGGCACCGGCGGCACCTTCGGCGGAACCGGCGGCTCGACCGTTCACTTCGGCACCGGCGGGGCCGGCACGGGCGAGCACCCCGGCGGCGCCGGCAGCGGGGGACAGGCCGTGACGGCCAGCGGCGGCGCCGCCGGTGGTTCAGCCGGTCGGGGGGCGGGCGGCCGGATGCCCAGCGCGGGTGGTGGGACCGCGGGTCAACCCCACATGGGGGGCGCCGGACGGCCGGGAGCCAGCGGCGGCGGAAACGGCCGGGCGGGCGGACGGGACGGCTCGGCCCCTGGAGCAGGCGGCCGGGGAAGCGGCGGCGACAGCTCGGGAGGCGGCGGATGGACGTGGGGAACAGGAGGCGCCGGCGGACCGATGTCCATGCCGGTCTGTGATCCCGCGCTCCGCGACAGGGATCCGTGCGCCGCGGGCGCGGTCGATTGCCGCAAGACGTGCGGCGTCTCCGAGCTGGGGGCGAAGCCGTGCACCTGCGCCGATCGGCAGTGGAGCTGCGGCGACTGCGTCTACCCGTCAGGTGACTACAGCTGCTACGAGCTCCCCGCCTCGGGCCCCGTGCCCGCCTGCCCCCCGAACACCGTGAACGGGATGACCAGCTGCTTCGGCGACTGCACCCTGTGCGCGAACTACCTGGATACGACCGGGACGCCCAAGATCGGGTACTGCGCCTGCAACAGGTCGCCCGGCGACGGCCAGCGCCTCTATCACTGCGCCAGCTCGGCCGAGTGGCCGCCGCAGTAGAGGATCCTCCCGCTCACGACATCGGCGGCGGTGTGACCGGCACGCCGTCACCCGCCGGACGCGCCCCCAGCAGGCCACGCAGCTCCTCGCGATCGATGATCTCGCGCTCCAGCAGCTTGCCGCACAGACGATCGAGGTCGGCTCGCCGCTGCTGCAGCAGCGTCGTCGCGGCGTCCAGCGCGCCCCCCAGGATCTGCCGCGCCTCCTGCTCGATGGTCGCGATGGTGGCGGGGCTGGTCGCGCTCTCCAGCGCCACCCGCTGGCCCAGGAACGGATGCTCGGCCTCGTGGTCGTAGTACACGGGCCCGAGGCGCTCGCTCATCCCGAAGTGCGCCACCATGCGCGAGGCCAGCCGGGTCGCCTCGCGCAGATCGTTCTCGGCGCCGGTCGAGATGCTGCCCAGCACCAGCCGTTCGGCGGCGTAGCCGCCCATCAACACGCGCAGGCGCGCCAGCAGCTCGGACTGCGCCATGATGTGGCGATCGCCGCCCGGGCTCTGCTGCGTGACCCCCAGCGCCATGCCGCGGGGGATGATGCTGATCCGGTGCGGCGGCTCGACCTCGGGCGAGAAGTGCGCCACCACGGCGTGCCCCGACTCGTGAATGGCGACCCGGCGCCGCTCCTTCGCGTCCAGCTTGGTCTCGCGCGGATCGCCCAGCACGACCTTGTCCAGCGCGCCCGCCGCGTCCTCGGCGGTGATGCTGTCCCGGCCGGCGCGGGTGGCCGCCAGCGCCGCCTCGTTCATGACGTTCGCCAGATCCGCGCCCGAGAAGCCGGGCGTGTTCTCGGCCAGCGCGTGCAGGTCGACGTCGGCGGCCAGCGGCTTGCCCTTGGCGTGCACCTTCAGGATCGCCTCGCGCGCCTCCAGCTCGGGGCGATCGACGACCACCCGCCGATCGAAGCGGCCCGGGCGCAGCAGCGCGGGATCCAGCACGTCGGGCCGGTTCGTCGCGGCGATGACCACCACCAGGTCCGTGCGATCGAAGCCGTCCATCTCGGACAGCAGCTGGTTCAGCGTCTGCTCGCGCTCGTCGTTGCCGCCGCCCATCCCCGCGCCGCGCGAGCGCCCCACGGCGTCGATCTCGTCGATGAAGATGATGGCCGGCGCTCCTGCCTTCGCCTCCTTGAACAGATCGCGTACGCGCGTGGCGCCCAGCCCCACGAACATCTCGATGAACTCCGAGGCGCTGATCGAATAGAAGGGCACGCCCGATTCGCCGGCGACGGCCCGCGCCAGCAGCGTCTTGCCGGTGCCCGGCGGGCCGACCAGCAGGACGCCGCGGGGCACCTTGCCCCCCAGGCGGCGGAAGCGCTCCGGCTCCTTCAAGAACTGCACGATCTCGCGCAGGTCGTCCTTGGGCGCCTTCAGGCCGGCGATGTCGTCGAACGTGACGTTCACCGACGTGGTCTTGTCGAACTTGCGGCCGGGACGACCCATGAAGCTGCCCAGCGGCCCACCGGCGCGCAGCATCCCCTGCGTGCGGCGGGACATCCAGACCCAGGCGCCGATGATCAGCACCCAGGGCAACAGTGTCATCACCACCTCGACGGCGAACGGTTGCTGCCGGCTCTTCACGGTGATCGAGACGCCCTTGTCCCGCAGCAACGGCAGCAGCGCCGGATCGTTCTGGGGCAGATCCGTGTGGAACGTCTTCACGGTGCGGCCGTCCAGCGTCTCCGGGCTCTTCAGCGTGGCGTCGACCGCCTCGCCGGCGATGACGACGGACGACACCTTCGCGTCCTTGATCCACTGGTACAGCTGCGAGTAGGCGACCGGCGGCTGGGCCTTGCCCTCCATCTGCGTCTTCCAGAACCACATCGCGGCCAGCATCAGCGCCAGCACCAGCCACATGCGGCGCGAGGCGCCCGGCGCGGAGCCGGACGCGGGCGAAGGAGGAGGCGCTGACGAGTTGGCCATCCTCCCCGTCTAGCGCGATCTGGCCGCGTTGGCCCTAGCGGAAGTGGATCTGTCGCATCTTGCCCAGCGCGCTAATGATGTCCAGGTGCACGTCGAAGACGGGCTGGTTGGCCTGGATACGCGTCAGCATCGTGCCGGGGTAGGCGCTGGTGCAGGACTCGGTCTCGCGCCGGTAGACCTCCAGGCGGTGCTGGATGACCTCGTCGGACGCGTCGTCGGGGCGATTCTGGGCGGCGGCGCGGCGCCGCAGCCGATCGATCACGATCTTCTCGTCGTAGACCGACAGCTTGAAGATCTTGATCACCTCGACCACGCGGTTCAGCAGCTCGACCTGGTTCCGGTTGCGGGGCAGCCCGTCGACGATCACGAAGTCGCTCTCCGGGACGTTCAGGGACTTCACGTGGCTGGCGAACAGCTCGAGGACCAGCTCGTCCGGGACCAGGTTCCCCTTGCTGATGCGCTCGTGAATCGCCGCGTGCAAAGGATGGGCGGGCGTGAGGCGGCGCAAGATGTCGCCCATGGCCACATGATGAAAGCCGGGCAGCGCCGCCAGGATCTGCCCCTGCGTGCCCTTGCCGCACCCCGGATACCCGAACAGAAGAATCGCGCGATTCATGGCCCCTCGCCTACCTTGGACAGGGGCCCGCGTCGAGCCCCTTGTTGATTATCGATGAAAACCGCCGCGCGGAGCGGCGGTGGCCCGGTCACAGGCCGTCCGCGCCGCCGTCCGCGCCGCGGCCGGGGAAACACGAGGCCGGGTCGAAGGCGGCGCACCGGCCCGCGTTCGCGGACGAACATTGCAGGCCCGCGCCGCGCAACATCGACAGGGCGGCCATCCGGCGAACCCGCGCCCCCACCATCGGGAAGCGGTATCACGACGACCGCCTAGCCGCAATGCCGTTCATTAGGCCGGCAACGTCGCGGGAGGGCAGCCGAAACCCGGTGTGTGAAACGCCAGGAGGCGAGGGACGCCAAGACGCTGGAGGAGCCGGCCAAGGAGCTCGATGAG
>Ga0105240_10000262_pt1 | contig 104268 bp, 80 predicted proteins | sample KBSC54metaG_FD_80426 | JGI IMG/M metagenome (GOLD analysis project Ga0105240, IMG submission 80426) | Corn rhizosphere microbial communities from Kellogg Biological Station, Michigan, USA - KBS C5-4 metaG | ecosystem: Host-associated > Plants > Roots > Rhizosphere > Soil | place: Michigan, USA...
CCAGCGTGTTGCCCTGGAAGAACGTGCCGTGCGTGGTGTCCTGGGCAAACCCCGACGTCAGCAGCAGGCAGTTGGGGTCGGGCGTCACGTCGCCGCAGCTGATGGGCGTGCCGGCCATCGCGGCGGTGACGTTGACCACGTACAAGGCCTGGGCCCCGGCGTTGAACCGCGATGGCCCGGTGAACCCGCACCACGCGTCGGCGGTCGACCCCGCCTCGTTCGTGCAGGGCGGTCCGTTCCGCAACAGCTCGACCGTGCCGGCGACGACCCGGAAGGCGCCCGGCCCGGTCATGGGGGGTGGCAGCGTCCCGTCCGACGCGCCCGCGTCGCTGGGCGGCGAGACCTCGGGAAGGGCGTCGAAGATGTCCCGAGGCTGGTACTCGCCCCCGTCCGGGGATGCCTTCGACGAACCGCAGCCCCCCGCCCCCGTCGCGGCGCAAAGACCGGCGACGCTGATCACGAAGAGGGGGCTGGCGACGCGCCAGCCGGCGCAGGAGGAACGACTCATTCGGGTCTCCATGAAATTGAAAACGGACCCAGCGACGACGGCCAGAACGGCAAAGCCGAAAGCCGAACCAGATCACCACCGAACCAGGAGCAGAACCGGCCACGTTACACGAAAACCACCTACTGTGTCCGCCCCCCCCGTCCCGGGCGAAGCGAGCGGGCGGCCATTTGTGGCCACGGCCCGCCCGCAGGCTGCCGTGATAACGTGACACGGTGACAAGTGTCGACTGGCGGTCGCGGCCCGGTATGCGACGGTGGCTCGGGATGGGGGCGGTCGTCGCGGCGGCTGGCCTGCTGGCCGCAACGGCCCGGGCCCAGCAGTCGGCTCCCAGCCAGGACAGGCCCAACCTGGAAAAGCCCAACCAGGACAAGAAGGCCCAGGCGCGCGCGAAGCTGGTCGAGGGCGATCGGCTGTTGAAGCTGGGCGAATTCCAGCAAGCCCTGACGGTGTTCCGGGAAGCCTACGACCTGTATCCCAGCCCGAAGATTCGCTACAACTTCGGCCTGGCCTACGAGGGCATGGGCCGGAACGCCGACGCCCTGGAGGCGTTCGACGCCTTCCTGGTCGAGGCGACCGACGCATCGCCCGAGACGCGCGACCGCGCCGTGGCCGCCCGAAACACGCTGCTAGGCCGGGTGGGGACGTTGCGCGTGGTGGCCGACGTCGAGGGCGCCGCGATCGTCATCGACGGACGTGACATGGGCAAGACCGCCCCGGCGCGAGAGCTGCGGCTCGATCCGGGCCCGCACCTGCTGCTGGTCGACCGCGGCGGGGGCACGGCGCCGTTCACGCAGCGGCTGGACGTGGCCGCCGGAGCGGCCGTGACCGTGGTGGTGCGTCTGGCCGCATCACCAGCCGCGACCAGCGCAACCGCGGTCGCGGCGGCTACACCACCGGAAGCGACGGCCATCGCCCGCCCCTCGCCGTCGGTTGGCGAGGGGACCGCGCCTGACCGCGGGCGGTCGTGGCGCACGGCCGGTATCGCCACGGCGGCGGCCGGGGCCGGCTTTCTGGGCGGCGGCCTGCTGTTCGGGCTGTCGGCCCGCTCGGCCTCGGCGGACGTCTCGCATCAGTACGACGCCAGCCAGGACAGCGCCGGGCGGCGCGACGAGACGTTGCAGTGGATCGGGTACGGCGTCGGCGCCGCGGCCATCGCCACCGGCGCCTGGCTGTACTTCCATGGCAAGACGCTCGACGCGTCCGAAGGGCACGCGCTGCATGCCGGCGTGCTTCCGGGCCGCCTCTTCGTCGAGGGACGATTCTGATGAAGCGCGCATCGCCGACGGTGATGACGGCGGCCGGGGCGCTGGGGCTGGTCTGCCTGCTGGCGCTCGCCTGCCGCTACAACCCCAGCTTCTCGAACACCCTGTGCGGCACCAGCGAACCGCGATGCCCGTCGGGGTACGTCTGTGACGACGGAGCCGCGCCTCCCGTCTGTGTCAGCCTGAGCGGCGGCGCGACCGGGGGGCACGGCGGCGCGGCGGCGGCCGGCGGTGGTGGGGGCGCAGGAACCGGCGGTATTCCCGCGGGCAGCGGCGGCGCCGGCGCCACAGGGGGGCGGGCGAGCGGCGGCGCGGGCGTGGCCGGCGCCGGCGGGACGAACGCGGGGGCCGCGGGACAAGGTGGCGGTGCGGCCTCGGGCGGCGCCGCCGGCACGATCGGCTCGGATGGCGCCGCGATCGGCGGCGCGGGGGGCGCCGGCGGAAAGGTCGCCAGCGGTGGCGCGCCCGGCTCGGGCGGCGGGCCGGGAAGCGGCGGCATGCCGGCCACGATGGGTTCCGGCGGCGCCGGCGGCGCCTCGGGGGCATCGGGCGCAGGTGGCATCGGGTCCGGCGGCGCCGGAACCGGCGGCGTGACGGTACCCGCCTGCGGCGCGACCGAAACGCGCTGCGCGAGCACGACGGAGGTGCAGGCGTGCAACGCCGGTCAGTGGGGAACCATCTCGACCTGCCCCAACGCGTGCGTCGGCACCGCCTGCGGCGGCGAGTGCAAGCCGGACGCGAAGCGGTGCTCGACCGACACACCGCAGACTTGCGACCAGACAGGCACCTGGCGCGACGTCTCGACGGGGGCGTGCCCGGTCGGGCTGTGCTCGGCGGGCGCCTGCTTGACCACGATGGACTACGGCTACACCACCGGTAGCGCTGAAAGCTCGGCGCCCGCGAACGATCTGGTCGCCGTGCAGGTGCAGCTGCCCGCCGGGGTGCTGGTCGGCCTGGGATTCATCACCACGCAGACCACCGGCCAGCATCTGATCCTCGGCCTTTACACCGACGTCTCCGGCCATGCCGGCAAGCTGCTGCAGTCGTCGGGGCAGCTGACCGTCGCGTCCGGAACGAACGAGGTGGCGGTGACCCACACCACGCTGACCGCAGGCGCTTACTGGCTGGTCGAGGTGTCCGACGGCACGACCCACTTCGCGAGCACCGGCCAGTCGATCGCCGTCGGCGTCACCGGTTACACCTTTGGCCCGCTGCCCATGAACATCGCCAGCCCGCTGCCGACTTCGATGGGAAACGCGCCCGACGTCTACGCGCGCGTCGCGAACTGATCCGCACACCAACGGAAGGACATTCCATGTGCACGAACACCTCGGCTCCCGATTACTTCTTCGACACGCCAGGAAAGCCCTACGCCTCGCTGGACATCGACCCGGGCACCACGGGGCCCCTCCACATGGGGACGCTGTACAACAGCAAGGTCACCGTTCACAACTCGGGGATGCAGGCCGCGCCCGCCACGGTGAAGCTGTGGGTCTGTCCGCCGGGCACGAACGTGATCGCCGGGACGGCTTTCTTGCTGGGCGAGGCGAACACCTCCAGCGACGTCCCGGCCTGCACCGGGACGAACGACGGCACCACGTCGGGCGCGCAGTCGCTGGCGAACGCGTGGAGCGCCCTGTGGGACCCCATCTCGATTCCCAACCTGACCGCGTCCCCGGGAAACACGGTCCACATGTGCCTGTTCGCGCAGGTCCGCTACGACGGAAGCCTGCTGGGAACCTCGCCGACGGCCTATCCCACGAACTCGGATCCCAACACACCGCAGAACGCGCAGCACAACATCGACGTCATCGACGCCGTCTACCCGTTCAAGCGGCGCTTAGGCGGCGAACGGTTCTTCGGCTTCGGGATCGTGAACGCGACGGAACGCGAGCTGCTGGGCCAGATCGCGTCCTACCCCGTCACGCTGGAGGACGAGAAGAGCTACCCCTGGCTGTTCCGTAACCCGCGCTTCGCGAAGCTGCTGCAGGGGGCAAGGCTGCGCGCGCCGACCAGCGCGGGCCTGGTCCTGGGCAAGGAGCGCATCATCGTCCCTCGCAAGTTCGAGGACGAGCCGCCGCCGAAGCGGGACCCGCGCGACGGGGACCACGACAAGCGACACGATCACAGGCACCACCGGCGGTGCCACACGCTCGGCAACACCGGCGTCATCGACCGCGAGACGTTCCTGGCGCTGGCCGAAGGCAAGGAGAACAAGAAGCGCTCGGTCGCGTTGATCCCCGGCGAGGTCCGCCAGGGCATGATCCACCTGGTCCCGCCGCCCAACGCCAAGCCGGGAGACGTCTTCGTGGTCGACATTCGCCACGAGGTGGCCGCGGCGTCCCGGACCGGCAAGGCGAAGGCCGGCAAGGCGAAGACCGCCGCCGCGAAGTCCCCGAAGACGATCGGAGGCCTGGTGGTGATCGTACGCGTGACCGACGGTCAGAGACCGGACGACAAGGATTAGACGAAAGGCCTGCGCAAACGACGTAGGCCCTCTCGTTCATCATGGCGGCCGCCTCCGGCTATCCGGAGGACCGGTGGCTAGAACGGGATGTCGTCGTCGGACAGCGGCGGACCGCTCTGATCCACGTCGTCGGACGGACCCTCACCGCGGCCCCCGCCCCCACCACTGCTGCCAGGGCCGGCTCCGCCGCCACGGCGGAAGCCTCCGCCGCCGCCTTCGCCGCCTCCCCCACCGCCGCCGCCACCGCCGCTGCCCAGGAAGACCACCTTGTCCGCGACGACGTCGGTCGCGTAGTGCTTCTGGCCGTCCTTGTCGTAGCTCCGCGTCTGCAGCCGGCCCTCGATGTACACCGAGCGCCCCTTGGCCAGGTACTTGTTGCAGTTCTCGGCGGTCTCGCCCCACACCGTGACCCGGTGCCACTCCGTCTTTTCCTGCCGCTGCCCGCCCTTGTCCTTGAAGACCTCGGTGGTGGCGATGCGCAGGTTGCACAGCGGCCGCTGCGATGGCGTGTACTTCAACTCCGGATCGGCGCCCAGATTTCCGACCAGGATCACCTTGTTGACGCTTCCCATGTCGCGCTCCTTTTACCACGGCTGCGCCCACCCATTGTCAGGCGCCTGGCTCCGTCAGAAAACATCGACCGCCCGCGCGATCGGTTTCCTCGAATCTGGGTTTCGCCGGGTTCTGGCCGGGCCGGTCTGGTATGAAGGGGCGCGATGTCCCCCCGGCTCCGGTTGACCCTGACCGCCAGCCTCGGTGTGGCGCTGCTGGCCGGCACGGTGGCCCAGGCGCGGCCGAGCGACACCGCCACCAGCTTCGCCGAAGGCGTGCGCGCGTTCCGCGACGGTGATTACGCGCAGGCGCAGACGCTGCTGGGCCGCGTGCTGGCCCGCCCGCGGCCCAAGCCGGCCGCCGGCGGCGCCGCCGCGCAGACCGACGACTGGGTGCTGTACCTGCACGGCGAGACCACCTTCTATGCGGGGGCGTACGGCAAGGCGCGCGACGACTTCGAGCGCCTGGCCAAGATGAAATCCAGCCGCTTCGCGCTGGTGGCGGCGTTCCGCGCCGCCGACTGCGCCTGGACGAACGGCGCGCACGCCGAGGCAGCGGCCACCTACCGCAAGCTGCTGGCCTACCTGCCCAAGGGCGCACCAGGCAACCTGATCGATCCCGGCGCAGCACGCTATCGGGTGGCCCTGGACGCCGAGGAACGGCATCGCCCCGAGGCGGGCGCCCTGTTCCTGTCGCTGTTCCGGGACCTGCCCGCCCACCCGCTGGCCGCGGAGGCGCGCCGCCACTTGCCCGAGTCCGCGCGTGGCGCGGGGGCCCCCGCCGAGCTGGCGACGGCCGGCGCCAGCGGCGGCAGCGGCGGCGGTGTGGTCGCGCCCGAGGATCGCCTGCGTCGCGCCGAGACGCTGACCCGCGACAAGCACTGGGACCTGGCGCTGGACGAGCTGGCCAAGCTGCCCGCGGACCTGCCCCACCCCCTGGCCGTCGAGCGCGACTACCAGATCGGCATGACGAAGTTCAACATGCGGCGCGATTACCCGAAGGCGGCCTCCCTGCTGCTGGCGGTCGCGCCCGAGCTGACCGGCGACAAGGCCGCCTCGGCGCTGTTCCACGGCACGCGGGCGCTGTCGCGCGCCGATCGCGACGACGAGGCCATCGCCGGCTACAAGCAGGTGGTGGCGCGCTACCCGCGCTCTCGCTACGCGGCCGAGGCGCAGTTCCTGTCGGGCTGGCTGGACTACAACCGCGGCAAGTTCCGCGAGAGCCTGCCCGCGCTGCAGCTGACCCTGGAGCGGTACGGACAGAGCGGGTTCGCCGACGACGCCGCGTGGTGCGTGGCCTTCGCGCACTTCCTGCTGGGCGAGCTGCCCGAGGCGAGCGCGGCGCTGACCGCCTACGCGCGGCTGCCCGCCACGGGCATGACGCCGGAGGAACGCTCGTCGCGCGTCGCCTACTGGCGCGCCCGCATCGAGGCGAAGGCCGGCCACGCGGACGCGGCCAAGGCCGGTTACCGCGACGTCAATCGTCGCTGGCCGTTCACGTTCTATGGCGTGGCCGCGCGGGCCCGGCTGGCCGAGGCGGGGGAGCACATCACCGTCGAGCTGCCACGCGCCGCCGCGCCCCTGCCCGATGTCAGCCGGCGCGCCGCGGCCGATCCGACGCTGGCGCGCGCGGAGGAGCTGGCGGCGGCGGGCCTGGACGTCGAGGCCGGCTGGGAGCTACAACGTGACGAGAAGGGCGTGCTGCACCGCCTGGGCGAGGCCAGCGGGACGCGCGTGCTGCTGGAGCGCTACGCGCGCTGGAAGGCGTTCCACCGCGCCTACGAGCTGGCCGAGAGCCAGCACGGCGGCGCGCTCGCCACCACGCCGGAGGGCGCGGCCCGTCCCTGGTGGGAGGCGGCGTATCCGCGCGCCTACCGCGAGCTGGTCGAGAAGTACGGGCCGCCCGCCGGCAATCCGGAGCTGTTCCTGTACACCATCATGCGCAAGGAGTCCGGCTTCTCGCCGTGGGACGTCAGCTACGCGGACGCGCGCGGGCTGTTGCAGATGATCCCGCCCACCAGCGCCAAGGTGGCCGAGAGCGCCGGCATCGACTTCGCGCCCGACGAGCTGTACGAGCCCGAGATGAACGTGCGCCTGGGCGCCAGCTACATCGGGGGCCTGGCCAAGAAGTTCGGCGGCCAGATCCCGCTGGTGGCCGGCGCGTACAACGCCGGCCCGAAGGCGATGGCGAAGTGGTGCGACCAGCACGGGCGCTTCCCCATGGACGAGTTCGTAGAGCTGATCGCGTTCACGCAGACCCGCGAGTACGCCAAGCGGGTCGTCGGCATCTATGCACGCTACCGTTATCTGTACGGCCCCAAGCCGTACGCCCTGACCCTGTCGGTCGACCCGAAGTACGGTTCGAGCGGCCCGGACTACTGACGCGGGTCACCGACGATCGATGGGGACCGCCTTTCGAGAGGGTGCGGTCACCGAACGTGCGCCATTTCCCGGGGCCGTGCACTAGACTGAACGCATGGCTAAATTTCGCGGCAAGATTCGGCGAAACGATCTCGAGGGGGGCCACTGGCAGCTGGTGGCCGAGAACGGCAGCGAGTACGTGCTGGACGTGGAGACCGGCGACGCCGGCCTGGTCGACGGCGCGCAGGTCGAGGTCGAGGGCACCATCGAGAAGAACGATCTCTCGTTCGCGATGACGGGGCCGACGCTGCGGGTGAAGTCGATCAAGCGCAGCTAGCGCAAAAGAAACAACCGCCCCTGTCACCGGCTGCTCTCGCCGGGACCCACCCTCACCACTCGTAGCTCTTGCCGTTGATGCGGTACTTCAGCTTGTAGTGCGCCGAGAAGACGGGCGTGTGCTCGTCTTGCTCGTCCTTGTACCGCTCGTAGCTCTCCGGGTTCATCCACTTGTTCAGCCAGTAGGTCGTCTCGGGACCGGCCTTTAAGAACGTCCGGTCGTTCTTGGGGTTGACCAGCTCGAAGTCGATGCGCGTGTTCAGCTCGGGGAACGGCCACCAGAAGTGCTCGCCGCCCAGCTTGGCCAGCCCGTTCAGGAAGAACTCGGCCGCCCGCTGGGGCAAGAAGCCCAGGTCGGCAGGGGGCACCTTGCCGGGCACGCGGTGGTAGATGCCCACCTCGGCGCCGATGCCGCCGGGGAAGTCGTCGTCGCCCAGGAACTTCTGGCACCACCCTTTCCACAGCTGGATGACGACGGGTTTGCCATCGATGGTGTCCTCGACGACCTTCGTGGCGTAGTCGGGCCACCACACGGCCGAGAAGCAGGGCAGCGGCAAGCACGCCTTCTTCCAGTCCTCCGAGGTCTCGACGTACTCGTATCCGTTGTCGTCGACGAACTTGTTGATGGCTTTCACGGCAACCTTCCTCCTGTCCTGTTTTTTGCGAACATTCACCCCAGACGTCAGCGTGCGGCGTTCAGATCAGACGCGGCCCCCGGGCCAGCAGGCGCGCGCGCAACGCGCGCAGGCGCTCCTGCAGCTGATCGACGCCCAGCTGCGCGCCTGTCGTGGCCTTGGCGCCGGCGCCGCCCGCGGCGGTCTTCGCCTGGGCGGCGGCGCTTTGCAGCTTCTGCTCCAGCGCCCGGACGTCGCCCACCAGCGCCACGGCGACGGGCGTCCGGGTCGCTGCCGTGGGCGTCCGCTGGTACAGGCCCAGGGTGGCTGCCGCGCTGGCGGCCGCCAGCTTTCGCGCCTCCTCGCCGGCGGGCGCGGACGCACCGTCCCCGTCAGCGTGCTGACCCGCCTGATCTCTTGCCTCTCGCCGCGCCCCTCGCTTCGCCTTCTTGTCGGTCGCCAGGTCCGCGAGCGGCGACGGCGCGCCGCCCAGCGCCGCCATCGACGCCTCGAAGGCCAGCGTGTCCGTCTCCATCGCCTCGAACCGATCGGCCTCCTGCATCTCGACCAGCTCCCGCGCCGGCCCCTGCAACAGGGCGGCGTAGCGCCGCGCCCAGACGGCGCGCGCGGGCGCCAGCGCCAGCTTCTTCGCCTTGTCGCCTTTGCCGTTCAGGGTCGCCAGCTTCCGCGGCCACGTCGTCGTCTCGGGATCGGTCGTGAACCACAGCGCGTGCGTCAGCATGACGTCGTTCAGCCGGAACACCGACAGCACCAGCGCGCTGTCGGCCAGGACCGGGGACGCCCGCAGCCCGTCGTCGAACTGCTTCCACGCCGCCACCACCCGTTCGGCCGCCCGGTTGCGCTCCCCCCTCGCGGTGTCCCGCTTCGCCCCGTCCGTCGCCCCGCCGACCTTCACCTGCGCCTGCACCATCTCCAGAAAGGCCTGCGACGAATCGTCGTCCAGACGCTGCATCAGCTGGAACAGCGCCGTCGTGCCCTCGAACGGCGAGCCGGCGGCAATCGCCACCGGAACCTTCAGCGCGGCCTCGAGCCCCCCCGGCGAATCCAGCGTCGGATCGTCGTCGGCAGCGGCGACCGGGGCGTGGTGGTACGCCTCGACCAGCAGCCGCGCCATGGGCGCCAGCGTGAACCCGCGCGGCGTCGCCCACAGCGCGCGCGCCGCCAGCGTGGCCGCCTGATGCTCCTCGGCCCGGCTGTCGCCCCCCTGCCACAGGATCATGGCCCGCACCGTCTGCGCGTCGGGATCGGGGCGGCCGCTCTGCAGCCGTTCCAGCGCCCGCACGTCGTCCAGGATGGTCTTCACCCCGGCCGGGGTGGCCAGCGCCGTGGGCCGCGACAGCACGTCGCGCAGCAGGTCGGCCTTCGCCGCCAGCGCCTGGTAGTGGGCCGCGTTGTCGGGCTCCAGGAACTCCAGCTGCGAGGCGTGAAAACGGGCGCGCGTCCAGTCGAGCTTCTGTACCGCCAGCTCGAGGTCCGCGTAGTGCCGATCGGTCAGCGCCTGCTGATCCTGCGCCGCGGCCATCGGCAGGCGGCTGGGCAGGATGGCGAGCAACGCCGCCACCGCGGCGCCCACCAGCGCGTGGCGAAGCAACGGCTTGCCCAGCACCGTCACGTAGCGCCACGCGCGCGCGGTCCCGGGCGCGGCCCCGGCGATGGTCGCCTCGCGCTTCAGATATTCGTTCCACAGCGCGCGGATCAGCACGACCAGGAAGACGATCAGGGCGATCAGCCAGGCCAGGCGGGTGATCGTTCGTTCCAGCCCCAGGCGTTGCTTGGTCGCGATCACGTCGACGTTCCCCAGCCGGCGCCCCGCCACCTCGTCCAGTTGCTGGATGCGCGCGTCCAGCGCCTGATCGGCGCGGTCCACGGCCGAGTTGGCCGCCTGGCCCAGATCGGCGATGCGCGCCTTCAGGATGCCGTCCGCCTCCTTCAACGTGCGCGAGGCCGCGGCGTCCACTTGCTTGATGCGCGCCTCCAGCGTGTCGCCGATCTGGGCGATGCGCTTGCGGGCCACGCCGTCGATCTTGTCCAGGCCGTTGTCCAGGACCTGATCGACGCCCAGCTGGACCTGCAGGATGCGCTTCTCCAGGATGCCGTCGACCTGGCCCAGGCGCGCGCCCAGCTCGCTGGAGGTCTGACCGATCAGGCCGCCCACGATGTTGCCGACGTGCGTCTCCTGCGTCGTCAGGCGACTGTCGACGTCGGCGATGGTCCGCGCCAGCGCCGGCTCCAGCTTCTCGACCGCGCCGGCCGTCGCGCCGCTGGCCAGGTCGTGGCCGACGTTGAAGGTGAACCCGGCGGACGCGTCCGACGCCCCCAGCAGCGCGACCGCGGCGAACGCCAGCCCGGCGCGCCCCTTCAGCGACACGACTGCTCCTCGGCGGTCGCGACCGTGACCCGCGCCGGGGCCAGCGTGGGATCATCGAACGCGCAACGCAGGGCATCCGCCATCGTCATGCCCGTCGCCTTGTGCTCTTGCAGGCTGGACGCGGCCCACGACAGGCAGGCCAGCTCGTCACGCCGCGCGGGATCCTCCGCCAGGGCCTTGATGATGGGGAAGTAGTGCTCGCCCGCCAGCGGCTCCTCCAGCTGGGCGCACTGGGCCGGAAGCTTGCCTCCCGGCACGTCACGGCACACACAGCGCAGCAGCGCGCGCGCCCGCTTGTTGTCGATCGCCCACAGCTCGTCCGGATCGACCGGCCCCCCGTGCGCCACGATGCCGGAGATCTGCGCCGCGATGGAGAGCGGCCGCTCCAGCGTGTCGCAGCTGTCGCCCGAGATGCCCTCGGCGTCGGCGCCCCGCACCAGGTCCTGGCAGGCCGGGCTCGCCGCCAGATCGCCCATCACGCGGCGGCAGGCGCCCGCGTCCAGCGCGTAGCTCTTCGCCGGGCAAACGAACCCCGGCCGCGCCACCGCCGGCAGCGTCGACAGGCGCAGCGCGCCCCGCCCGTGGGCGTCCAGGCCGATCTCGATCAGCGCGCCTTGCTGGGGCGGATCGATGACCGAGCCGACGACGATCTCGCGCATCACGCGCTTGCCGATGCAGTGCCGGTGCGACAGCGCGTGATGGGTGTGCGCCGTCACCAGTCCCAGCACGCGGGGCTCCGCGCAGTCCTTCTTCGCGTCATCCCGCGCGGAGGTGCCGGGACAGTCCAGCTCGGCGATCAGCGCGTCCAGTCTCTTCCTGCTCCACCGGGTCAGCTCGCCGTAGGGGTGATGGCCCAGCAGGACGAACCACGGATCGAAGTACGCGTCGCCGGCGTGCTGGCTGTCCTTCAAGGCCCGCACCGCCGCCAGGATCTCCTTCGTCTGGTGGCGCGAGATGGTGCCGAACGCCCCGGCGATGCCGAAGTCGCGCGCCAGCCGATCGGACGTGTCGTAGAAGATCGCCACCACGCCGCGCGTCGCCGGCCCCGCGCCCTGGGGCGACGGGAGCTCCCCCAGCCGCGTGACGGTGAAGCGAGAGGTGGGCGTGCTGCCGAAGAAGCGCGAGGGCGCCCACCCCGTCTGCGTCTTGGTGGCCGCCTGCTCGATCAGACGCTCGTCGTACAGGTCGGCCAGGGCGGCGTCATTGCCGATCTTGTCGAGGCGCAGCGAGCCCGCCACGCCGGCGTGCTGGTACCGGGCAGGCATCCCTGACTTGTCGTCCGGTCTGCCGCAGGCCTCGTCCCAGTAGGGGCTCCAGCCGAAGTTGCCCTGGAAGCTCATGTCGTGATTGCCTGGCGCCACGCCCGCCAGCTGCTTCGCTTTGGCGCCGGTGCATCGCTGCTGGCGGCCGCCCGCATCCGGTGCACAGCCGTAGTCGCCCAGCAGCTCGAGCATTCGATCGATCTCGCCCTGGCACGACAGATCCGCGAAGTCGCCCAGATGTGTCCACAGCGGCGGCGAGAGGTTCGCCGCCTCCCGATCCGCCGCCCACTGCATGTAGACGCTCTGCATCTGCAGCACGGTCGCCGCCGACAGCATGTCCAGCTCGACGGGCCGGCGCGCCACCGGCACGAACGTGTCGGCGACCTCCATCTGCCCGGGGAATCGCTTGTGACCCAGCTCGTGAAGCTGCGTGTCGGCCACGACGAACAGGCCCAGCGTCGGTTTGACGGGACCGCCCGGCTCGACCACGCAGGCATCGGCTGGCGGGGGTGGCCCGTCCAGATCCGTGCGGTTGTGCGCCTCCATGCGGTGGCGCTGCCACACCGAGACGATCGCGATCAGCGCGAACAGGCCTCCCACGCAGACGCCGGCGACCCACAGGTCACCCTTCAGCGCGGCGTGGCGCTGCAGCTCGGCGCGCTGCAGCCGGCTGTCGCGCACTTCTGCCGGTGTGCTGCCGCCCCCCGTTCGCTCGAGGAACTTCCGCCGGCGAAAGCGCAGGTAGCGCAGGCTCAAGCCGGGCACGACCGTCAACAGCAGCGGTACCATCCCCCGCAGCTGATAGGGCGCCTGCAGCGCCAGGATCAGCAGGCCCAGCAGGCTGGACAGGTAGATCGTCGAGCGCCGCTCCATCATCAAGGCGGCGCGGCTCTCGCGCGCCCGCGCCCCGCCGAAGAACCGGCTGGAGGCGACGCCGTTGATGATCGGCCCACCCAGCAGGCCCACCGCGGCCAGCATCGCCACCTGTTCGGTCAGGCAGTGGGACAGCACGAACGCCACCGCGATCCACGCCGCCAGCGACTCGATGTGGCCGACCTGCCGGTTCACCCAGGTGACCACGTCCAGGAAGCCCCAGCGGGGCCCGGCACCCGATGGGGGCGGCGGCGAGGGGGGCCACCACGACAGCACCACCCACAGCAGCGCCGTGGCGACGTTCAACAGCAGGATCCAGAACCAGAACGACGTCACGACCGACACGGCGGTCAGCAACGAGTACTGCAGCGCCCAGCCCAGCTGGACGCCCGCCGGCGTGCCCGACCAGATCCAGGCCACCAGCGTCGCCCCGGCGACCGCCAGCAGCCGGATGGGCCACGCCAGCAATGTCTGCCCGACCGACGAGCTCTCGTGCGCGGCCGGCCGAACGGGATCCGGACCGTCGACGACGATCGCCCGCAGCCACCCCCGCAACCGTGCGAACAACGACGGCGTGTTCACAGCGTTCCGACGATACCCAATTGTCACAACGGCCGGAAGGAACTTCGCGGCGCCCGAAATCGGCCGCCGCGGAACGCGGCGCGGCCCCGGCTATTTGGGCAAGCAGGTGTTCAGCAAATTGGCGAGGCGGGCGCCCGCCAGGCTGATTTGTTGACGCCCCAGCGCCAGCGCCGCCTTCTGGTAAGCGGCGTCGAGAGTGAAGGGACCGTCGCCCGCCCCCACGGGCGCGACGTACACGGCGGTCTGCGCCAGCCGAACGCCCTCGGAGATCCAGACCGCTTCGTCGGTGATCGCTGCCCTGGTCGCGTTCGGCTTGGGCAGCGCGTCCGCCGCCGCCTGCACCTCGTCGGCGCAGTAGCCCGAGCCGGTGACGTCGTCGTAGAACGCGTGCAGATCGGTCGGCGGGCCGAACGGGCAGTAGCGCGGATCGTCACACACGGGTGGTTGCTCGTTGCCGGTGATCTTCACCAGATTGCCGCCCCGATCACCGAGGGGATCGGCCTTGTCGAAGCGCGACACCGTGTGCAGCGGCTGGTGCACGTCGCCCACCAGGTGCAGCAGCCACACCAGGTCGTACCCCTTCAGGTCGTCGCTCGCCGTCGCCGAGCACAGCGCCTGCTTGAACAGCGTGATCTGGGTCAGCGCGTTCGGTGCCGGCGCGTCGACCAGCGCCGTCCCGTCCGGCGAGAACGGACTGTCCACGAAGTGCCAGTACTTGTGGCGCAGCAGATCCGCGTAGCCGAGGTTCTGTCCCGCGGTGCCAGCCGACTGATCGTCGTCCTTGTAAGACCGATCGCTCTTGATGGCGTCGGCCCAGGTCGCGGCCCGCAGGAAGGCCACGCGCGCCTGGTCGCGCTTCTTGGCGCCCACGATCCAGTCGCCGTAGTGCGGGTTCAGCCTGAGCAGCGCGTCCACCCGCGTCTTCGTCTTCGCGCCCAGCTTCTTGTATGCGGCGGCCGCGACCTCCATGTGACCGAAGTCGTCCCAGGCCCGCGCCGGGCCGGCCACCGCCACCGTCATCACCACAACCAGACCCAACCGTCGCAGCATGGTCGTCAGGTTCGGGCGAGCGCCGGCGGGTGTCAAACGACAACTTGCACGCCGGCGCGCGCGGACGGCGTCGCCGTCGTGCCGATCGGCGCTATGTTCCACGGCGCCCATGGAAGACGAACGCCGCCCAATCCCGCCCCCTTTGGCAGCTGTGGCAGCGCCGACCGTGGTCGACTTCCGCCTGGCCCTGTTCACGCAAACGCCCCGCGTCTGGGTGACGCCGCTGTTGCTGGGCCTGAACGTCGCGGTCTTCGTGGTGATGGTGGTCTCCGGCGTCAGCCTGATGAACCCGACCTCCGACAGCCTGCTGCGCTGGGGCGCCGACTTCGGTCCGTACGTCAGCCGTGGCGAGAGCTGGCGCCTGTTCACGAACACGTTCGTGCACGTCGGCGCCGTCCACCTGCTGATGAACATGATCGGGCTATGGCAAATCGGTCAGCTGGTCGAGCGGTTGCTCGGCAACGCCGGCTATCTGGTCACGTATCTGCTGGCGGGGCTGGCCGGCTCGCTGACGTCGATGGCCGTGCACCCGTTCACCGTGTCGGCCGGCGCCTCGGGCGCCATCTTCGGCATCTACGGCGCGCTGGTGGCGTACCTGCTGCGGCACCGCGGCTCGGTGCCGCGCCAGGCGCTGTCCGCGTTGCAGAGCACGGCCATCACCTTCGTGGGATTCAACGTCTTCTTCGGCCTGCGCGTGAAGGGCATCGACATGGCGGCGCACAGCGGCGGCTTCGTGGGGGGTGCCCTGGCCGGCCTGGCGGTGGCGTCGCCGCTCGGCCAGCGGGCCGCCCACGCCGGCCGCAAGGCCCTGCTGACGGCCGCCATCGGGCTGGCGCTGGTCGTCGCGGCGGCCCGCTTGCTTCCCCGGACGGCGGATCTGGGCACCGAGCTGGCTGCCTTCACGCCGATCGAACGCCAGACGGTGCAGCTCTACGACGACGCGCTGGCGCGGTTGACCGAGCGGAAGATCGACGACGCCGAGATGGCGCGCATCATCAACCAGCAGGTGCTGCCCCCGTGGCACGCGTTCCGCGTCCGCTTCGCTACCCACAGGCGCGTCATGCCGCAGCAGCAGCACTTCGTGGACGAGCTGACCCGCTACCTGCAACTGCGCGAGGAGGCCTGGACGGCCACCGCCGACGCGTTCGCCCGCCACGATCACGCCGCCGTGAACCAGATCGGCCGCCAGCTGGCGCAGCAGCTGAACGCGATGGACATACTGAAAGCCGAGAAGGAACCGGAATCCGGCTCCTCCCCGGCTCAGGCGCCCGGCGACCAGACCGGCGTCACTTCACCTTGACTTCGATCTTGCGCGGCTTCGCCTCGGCCCGCTTCGGCAAGGTCACCGTCAGCACGCCGCGATCATAGGCCGCCTCGATGTGCTCGGAATCGACGGGGACGTTGACCGTGAAGGCGCGCCGGAACTTTCCGATGCCGCGCTCCGAGAGCAGATAGGTCTCGCCCTTCTCGTCGCGCGTCTTGCGCTCGGCCTCGATCGACAGCAGGTCGTTCTCGAACTCGATGCGCAGCGACTCGGCGTCGAAGCCGGGCAGGTCCAGCAGCACCTTCAGTGCGTCGGCCGTCTCGATGACGTCGGACGCGGGCGCCGCGACCGTCTGCCAGCCGGCGAACGGGCGTACGAAATCGCGCGCCAGCGATTCGCGGGTGCGCGGGGCAAAAACTTCCTGACCGTTGGAAATAGTCCTCAGCAGCTCGAACATTTTCGTGTCACCTCCGTGCCCCCCATCGGAATCACGAGCCCGCCGCCGTCAAGCGCGGCCATCAGCAGTTGCCCCCGGCCCGGCGCGGCGGCGTCCCCTTCCCGCGCGCCCCGGGGTCGTGTAAGACGCAGCCGGCAATGCGCGCACGGCTGGGACGGATCGCCGCGTGGGTCGTCACGGCGGCCGCGCTGGGCTGGCTCTTCTGGAAGACGCCGATCGGCGAGGTCGTCGCCGCGCTGAAGCAGGCCGCGCCGTGGACCATCCCCGCCGTGCTGGCCACGGTGGTGCTCATCTACCTCGCCGACTCGTTCGCGATGTGGAAGACGTTCGGCTGGTTCCTGGCCAAGCTGCCCTTCCGCGACGTCCTGATCGTCCGCGGCGCGACCTACCTGCTGGCGGCCATCAACTACAGCGTCGGTCAGGGCGCCATCGTCTATTTCGTGCACCGGGCGCGCGCCGTCCCCGTCATGCGGGGCGTCGCCACCGTGCTGCTGATCATGGGGACCAACCTGATCGTGCTGTTGACGTTCGTCACCGCCGGCCTGCTGGTGGGGGGCACCCAGGTGAAGGCGCTGATCCCGGTGGTGACCGCCGCCTGGGTGGGCCTGGGCGCCTACGCCGTCGTGGTGCTGTTGCGCCCGCGCTTCCTGGTCTCCCGCCCGCTGTTCGACGTCCTGCTGTCGGCCGGGTTGACGGGCTACCTGAAGGCGATGGTGGTGCGGGTTCCCCACATCGCGGCGCTGATGGCGTTCCAGCTGGTGGCCCTGCGCAGCCTGGGGGTGGTGCTGCCTCTCGGGGTGGCGCTGGCGGCGCTGCCGGTGGTCATGTTCATCGCCGTCCTCCCCATCTCCGTCCAGGGACTGGGGACCACGCAGGCCGCCATGGTCCTGTTCTTCTCGCCCTATGTCCCGGCCGGGGCGCTCGACCCGCGGGCCGTCGTGCTGGGCGCCAGCCTGGGGGCGCAGGCCATCGCCCTGGTTTTCCAGGTGATTCTGGGCTTCGCCTGCCTGCGCACCCGGACCGCCCGCGGACTCGGCGACGCCGGGAAGCAGGCCGGCGAAGCGTCGGCGTAGGCCAGCGGCGCTTCAGGCGGCCCGGCGGCGACCGTTCGTCCCGTCGCCGTACCTCAGGTTACACTTCCGCGGTCGTGATTGAGCCGCAGCGCGCCAGAACGAGACGACCGGCCCCGCGAAGGTCGATCTCCCTCTCCCCCGTCTTCGCGTTCGTGGTGGCGGTCGCCCTCACGATCCTGCCGGCCGTCGCCCACGCGAAGGCCAAGAAGCACCACCGGGGCGAGCACGCGGGAAGCGACGGCCGGCCCAAGCGCGTCGCCATCACCTCCAGCGAAGGCGGGGGTCCACCGGAGGCGCCCGTGCGGGCCCAGCTGACGAAAGCCTTGAAGAAAGCCAAGATCAAGGTCGTCCCGCACAAGAAGGGTGAAGCGCCCTCGGACGATCAGCAGTGGGTGGCGCTGGGCCAGAAGCTGAAGGTCGACGGGTTCATTCACCTCAGCTTCGAGGCCGGCCACGGAAAGCGCAGCGTCGAGATCACGGTGCGGACCGGCGCCGACGGCAGCGCGCTGGGCAGCGAGACGTTCACCGCCAAGGGGCCGCCGGGCAAGCTGGGCGCCGCGGTGGGCAAGGGTTTCTGGAAAAAGCTGGGCGCGAAGGTGAAGCAGACCGCCGCCGCCAAGGCCAGCGAGACCATCGGCATGCCCGCGCGCGACCTGGCGCGAGAGGAAGCTGCCCCTCCCGGCGAGAAGGCCGCACCGCCGGCGGAGCCCGAGATCCCGGCCCAGCCCACGCCGTCGCCCGTCGCCGACAAGCCGGACAGCGAGGCCCCGACCGAAGCGAAGCCGGCAGAACCGCTCGCCTCGAGTACGGACGAGGCGGCGAAGCAAAAGTCGGCGGCGGCCCCGGCCGCGTCGGGCGAAGGAGAGCTGGGGCCCCGCGAGCCGACGCTGACCGCCGTCATCCAGGCCCGCTACCTCTACCGGTCCTTCGCCTATACGCCCTCGAACGCGGCGCCGGGCGCCAGCGTGGCCACCCCCACCTTCGGCGCCGAGGTGGCCTGGTTTCCGCTGGCCAACTTCGGTGTGGCGGTCGGCGGGGAAGCCGAGAACTGGATCAAGGAGCTCGGGCAGTACCCGACCCTGTCGTCCGACCTGCACGGCTCGCTGGTGTTCCGCATGGCGCTGTCGTTCGGAGAGCTGTATCTGCGGGCGGGCGCGTTCCGGCACTTCTTCGCCATCGCCGACGACAGCAATCACACGCGGCTGAACTTCAGCACCCCGGACGTGGTGTACACCGGTGCCCGCGGCGGTGGCGCGCTGGCGGTGCCTCTCACGCCGGCGCTGTCGCTGACCGTGTCGGCCGACTATCGCCTGGTCACCAGCCTGGCCGGTGGCGGGTATCCGCTGACGTCGCAGTCCTACTTCCCGCGCGCCGCGGCGGGGCCCGCCTTCGATGGCGCGGTGACGCTCGCGTTCCGCATCACCCCCCTGCTGGAGATCCAGGCGGGCGGCGACGTCCGGCGCTACGTGATGGCCCTGGGGGGGCGGCAGGGCGACCGCATCAACGCCAGCGGCGCCACCGACCTTTACCTGTCGGGCTGGGTGGGGCTGGGCGGCGTCTACGGCGGACGCTGATTTCCGCAAAAGTTACGGTCTCGCCGCGCTGAGATATAATCATCGCGGTGGTGATCAAGCGAGGTCGAGGAGGAGGGGTACGGCGGCTGCAGCGGCTCCCGGCGTCTCGCCGGGTGGCGTTCATGCTTCCGGTGGTCATGGTCGTGATGGCGCTGCTGGCCCTGTCGCCGGCCGCTGCGCTGGCGAAGGGCCGCCGGCCTGCCCGACCCGCCGCCGGCGGCCACGTCGCGCAGAAGAGGCTGGCGATCACGTCCGCCGAGGGCGGAGGCGCCGCCGAGGGTCCCGTGCGCGCGCAGATCGCGCGCATCCTGGCCAAGGCCAAGATCAAGAGCCTGCCCCAGAAGAAAGGGGCGGCCCCGTCGGAGGACCAGCAGTGGGTGGCGCTGGGCCAGAAGCTGAAGGTCGACGGGTTCGTGCAGCTCAGCTTCACCAGCGAGCGCGGCAAGCAGAGTGTGGAGATCAGCGTGCGCACCGCCTCGGACGGCGCCTCGCTGGGCACCGAGACGTTCAGCGCGCACGGCTCGCCGGGGCGGCTGGCGGCGGTGGTCGCGAAGGGCTTCTGGAAGAAGCTGGGGGGCGCGGTCAAGCTGACGGCGCCGGCCGCGTCGGGCGACACGACGGGCATGCCGCCGCGCGACCTGGCCCACGAGGAGGGCGCCAAGCCCGAGACGCCCGCCGAGCCCGAGACGCCGCCCGAGACGGCGGCGCCCGAGCCTACGCCGACGCCCGAGCCGGAGCCCGAGGCGACCGAGCGCCCCGAGAAGAAGGTGGTGCGCCCGCCGGTACGCCGCCGCCCCCCCGCCGAGGAATCGCCCACCGAGCAAGCGAAGGAACAGCGCCTGCCGCGGTTCATCGCGGCGGCGCAGCTGCGTTATCTCCACCGTTCGTTCGCGTACGTGGCGCCGATGGCGGTGGCGGGCGCGTCGGTGAACAGCCCCACGGTGGGCCTGGAGGTGGCGTGGTTCCCCATCACCAACTTCGGCATCAGCGCGGGCGGCGACTTCGAGAAGTGGTTCAAGCTGGTGAAGCGATTCCCCACCACGATGCTGGACGTGCACGGCTCGCTGGTCTTCCGGTTGCCGCTGTCCTTCGGAGATCTGCGCGTCCAGGCGGGCGTGTTCCGCCACTCGTTCTCGCTGACCGACGACGGCTCGGGCGATCGCGCGAACGTCAGCCTGCCCGACACGGCCTACTTCGGGATCCGGGGCGGCGCCGGCCTGGACGTCCACCTGGGCGAGGCGCTGTCATTGATGGTCGACGCGAACTACCGCCTGGTCACCAGCCTGGGTGCCGGCAACTACGGCGTGAAGTCGGCGCTGTATTTCCCGAGCGCCAAGGCCGGGGTCGCGTTCGACGCCGGCCTGGCGCTGGCCTATCACCTCAATCGCATGTTCGCGGTGGCGCTGGGCGGCGACGTCCGGCGCTACGCGATCACGACGAACGCCGCCGCGGACGGCCGCATCTACGCCACCAGCGCGGCGGACACCTACCTGGCCGGGTGGGTTGGCGTGGCCGGCACCTTCAATTGACGGGCTCGGCCCCCGCGCTCAGCTGACCTGCGTTCGTAGCATCACGTACTCGTCGCCCAGCACGAATGACACGACCTCGACCAGCTCGGGCGTGGTGCGCGCGACGTCGACCAGATCGTTGGGGCTCGAGGCAACGGCCGCCAGCCGGCGGTCCGAGCGGATGATGTGCTCCAGGCAGCCCAGCACGTCGCCGGTGGCGACCAGCGACGCGCGGTGGGCGGTGTGGATCATGGCCTGGCGCCAGCGGCTGACGTCGAGCGGTCCCGCCTCGGCCACCCCCACCACGGCGCGATCGAAGGCGCGGCGATGGCGGCGCGGCAGCCAGCGCGCCACCTTCTGCTCCGTCTCCGCCAGCGCGTCCTCGCTGCCCAGGCCCCGACCGTAGTCGGGGTAGCGCGAGCGCAGCGAGCCCGCGAGCACGATGCCCAGCTCGCGCGCCGAAAGCCGCGTGGCCAGGTAGCTGCCGGCGCGCAACCGCGCCAGCGCCCGCGACAGCTGCAGCACGGATTCGCGGCGGGGCACCGAGCCCAGCAGCGACGCCGGCACCAGCAGGGACGCCGGGAAGGTGGCCTCGACCTCGACCTGGTTGACCCCCGCGCGGGGCAGGAACACCTCGAACGCGTCCTCGATCCCGAACAGCGTCGACAGCCTCTGCACGATGGCCCGCACCGGATCGTCGGCGCGGGGGGCCAGGCGATCGGCGCGCGTCACGCCCCACTCTTCCAGGCTCAGCGGGTGAATGCGCGGGATGACCTCGGTCAGGGTCGCCAGCAACGCCGTGGCCGGGTGGCGCTCGGCGGGATGGCGCACGATCTCCTCGAAGTCCGAGGGCCCCAGCGAGCCCCGCGGCTCTTCCGACCAGCGCAGGCGGGCGTCCCGCGCCGCGCGCTGATCCTCGGGATCTCCCAGCCCCAGCGCCGCCAGGATGGCGATCACCACCTCGAGCCGCGCGCGATCGCCGCCCCGCGCGAACAGCCGCCGCAGGGCACGCAGCGACTCCACGCGCAGGGGCTCGCCGCGCAACAGCACCAGGTGCTCGGCGATCGAGTCGGGCGCGTGGTCCGCCTCTTCGAGGACCGCGGCCAGCTCGGCGCGCGTCGCCGCGTCCGCGGGCGACCGCTCGACCACCAGGCGAAACTCCTGCGCGGCGCGGTCGGCCGAGGCCAGCGGGCCGCGCAGCAGGCGGGCCAGGCGCAGGCGGCGGCCCAGGTTGTCGGGTGCCGCCTCCAGATTGCGCGAGAGAGCGCGCGCCAGCCGCCGCGGATCGTCGAGGTCGGTCAGCACCGCCTCGAGGCGGTCGATGGTGACGGCGCGGGCGGGCTCCAGCTCCAGCGCCTTCTCCCAGGCCTCGGCGGCTCCCTCTGGATCGCGCACCGGGCCCGCCAGGATCTCGCCCAGCGAGATGAGGTGGCCCACCTTCGCCGCCGGGTCGGGGTCGATGGCGGCCAGGTGCTGCAGCGCCTCGGCCGCACCCTGATAGTTGCGCTGCCGTAACAGCCCCTGGGTCATCCCCGACAGCGCCGCCACATCGTCCGGAACGGCCGCCAGGGCGCTGCGATACGCGGCCACCGCCAGCTGCGGATCGCCCAGCGCCCCCGCCGCGATCTGCCCGACGCGAAGCCAGGCCGCCGCCACGCCGCGCGCATCGGGCGCCACCGCCACCACCCGCCGGAACGTCGTCACGGCCTCCGCCGTCCGGCCCAGCTCGGCGAACAGCTCGGCCAGCGCCACCAGCGCCGGGACGTGGTGCGGATCCAGCGTGACGGCCGCCTGCAACGGCTCGACCGCGTCGGCGGGACGTCGCTCGCGCAGCAGCTCGGCCAGGTGCAACAGGCGATCGCGCCGCGCCCCCGTGGCGCCCCGCGCCGCGCGATTGCGCGCCACCTCGACCAGACGGTCCAGCTCACCGCGCTGCTTGAGGATCACCTCCAGCACCTGGAAGTCGACGTCGGCCTCGGGATCCAGCGCCAGCAGGGCCTCCAGCGCGCGCGCCGCGGACTCGTCGTCGCGCAGCGACTCGGCGTACAGGCGCGCGGCGTTTCGCAGCGCCACGCTCGCCCGCTCGCGCACGCGCGTCGCCTGCGCGAACGCCACGAAGGCTTCGGCGGCGGGCCGGGCCGCCCCGTCGGCCTCCAGCAGCTGCGCCAGCATCCAGCCCACCACGGTCAGATCGGGCGCCAGGTCGCGCACCCTCTCCAGCACCTCGATGGCGCGGCCGCGATCGCCCAGCTCCAGCTCGGCCGCCGCCAGCTCCCACAGGCGCACCGCGCGCGCGCGATCGTCGGGCGCCGCGTCGACCAGGGCCTGGCGGGCGGGGCGGGCGCGCGTCCAGTCGCCGCGCCGGGTGGCCAGGCGCTCGTAGGTGGCGACCGCGTCGCTGGCCGGATCGGCCTCCGCCGTGCGCTGGTACAGCGTGAAGCAGGCCGCCGGATCGGCGCCCATGCGGGCGCGCGCGCCGATGGCGGCGCGCCAGGACGCCACGCGCACGGCCGTGTCGTCGTGCAGCTCGCCGATGCGCTCGGAGGCCTGCGCCACCACCGCGTCGTCGCCCACCCGGTGCCCCAGCCAGACCTGCAGCTCCAGCGCGAACAGATCCGCCGGCGCCGCTTCGACCAGCTGGTTCACCATGCGCAGGCCTTCTTCCTGATCGGCCAGCCGCACCGCCAGATCCAGGCGCCGCCCACCGGACGCGGTATGTCCGCCCGCGCCGGGTGAGGCGACCTGCCAGGCCGCCGTGTTCAGGTGGTCGCGCTGCAGGGCCGTGGCGTCACCGTGCCGGCCCAGGCGATCGAACAGGCGCTCCTGCGCCAGCTCGGCCACCGCCATGCCGGGATAGCGGGCGACGCCCAGGGCCCGCTCGATCGCGACCAGCGCCTCGCGCGGGCGGCGCAGCTTCCACTCCAGGATCTCCGCCTGGCGGCGCAACATCGCCGCGCGGGCCGACGGATCGCCCAGGCGATCGGCCAGCGTGCCCAGGGCGTCCGCCGCCTCCTCGAACCGTCCCAGCCGATGCAGCAAGCGCCAGCGGAAGTCCAGCGCCGACAGGTTCCCCGGCTCGAAGGCCAGCGCGCGCTCCAGCGCCGCGAGCGCCGCGTCGGGGGCCAGCAGGCGCTCGGCATGAATCAGGGACGCCTCGACCTCCAGCGTGGCGGCGCGGGACATGCTCGCCTCGCACGAGGCGCGCCGCTGCAGCACGTCCGCCAGCGCGGCCCAGTTCCGCATGCGCCGGTGCGCCCGCGCCAGGCCCGCGAAGGCCGGTCGAAAGCGGGGCGCCAGCTCCAGCACCGCCTCGAACGCCCCGATGGCCTCGGCGTCGGCGGCGGCTCGCTCCTCGTACAGGGTGGCGGCGCGATAGCGCCAGGCGATCCGCTGCGCGTCGGACATCTCGGGGATGTCCATGCCGATCTTCAAGGCCGCCTCCCCCGCCACCAGCGAGTCGCCCGCCTTCTCGGCCGCGCGCAGCAGCGCCATCAGCGCCGCCGGCCGCCGCACGCCCAGCTCGACCCACTGCCGATAGATCTCCAGCGCCCGGCCCGGATCACCCAGGCCCGACTCGGTGACGGCGCCGATGCGCTCCAGGCGCCGGGCGGTCGCTTCGTCGGCCCGCGCGGCGCCGGCGCTCTCCATGGCCGCCTCGTTCGCGGACGACGTCTCGATCACGCGCAGCATGTCGTTCCAGCGGCCCAGACGCGCGTACAGGCCGTCCAGTGTGTGCAGCGCCGGCCCGTAGCCAGGGATGGCGTCCAGGGCGCGACGGGCGAACGCGGCGGCCGTGTCGAGATCGGTCAACCCCAGCTCGTTCAGCTCCGCGGCGCGCACCGCCAGCGCGGCGCGCTCGCCGGGATCCTCGGCGCGCCCCACCGACGCCGACTGCAGCTCGATCTGCAGGGCCACGTCGCCGCTGCGGGACGCGATCCGCTCCATCGCCGACAGCGCGACCGGGTCGGACGGGCGCACCGCCAGCACCCGCCGCAGCCGGCGGGCGGCGCCCTCGTCGTCGTTCAGCTGCGACTCGGCGACGTGCGCCGCGTGCGCCTGCAGCACCGCCGCGTAGTCGGGGTCGACCACCAGGTCCGCCTGACGATCCAGCAGCTCGATGCCGCGCCGCCAGCGGCCCGCCACCAGGTGATCCTCCGCGGTGGCCGCCAGCAAGGCCAGATCCGACGGCTCGTCCAGCAGCCCCAGCTCGATCGTGGTGGTGGCGCGCTCGATCGCGCCCAGGCGATAGCGGTTGACCGAGGCGGCCGTGGCCAGGAAGGCCGCGCGGATCGGTCCCACCGCCTGGGCTTCGGCCTCCGCGATCAGGCCGCGCAGCAGCTCGACGTCGTGATCCAGCCGCGCCGCCAGACGGATCAGCGCGGCGCGGGCGACCGGCGCGGCGTCACCGCCCGCGTCCTCGTCCAGCGCGCGTCCGAGAAAAGCGATGGCCCCGCCGCCGGGCTGCCCCGCCGCCGAATCGGCCTCGGCCACCATGGCCAGCCGCACCAGCGCGCGGGCGCGATCCGACGGCTTCAGCGCCGCCGCCAGCCGCTGCTCCAGCAGCCCGCGCAACCAGGCCGCGTCCTGCGCCCGCTCGGCCAGTCCCTGCCCGACGCCCAGCGCGCCCCGATGCCCCGCCGCCAGGCGCAGCGCGTCCTCGACGGCGGCGCGCGCCGGCGCCGGCACCAGCAGGTGATCGGCGTACAGCGACGCCTTCTCGACCAGCAGATCCGCACGGCGCGCCGTCGCCCCCGAGGCCGCCGCTTCCAGCTCGAGCGCGTCGATGGCGGCCAGGATGCTGCCCGCCTCGAGCGCCAGATCGCGCAGCGCGCGCAGCGCCGGCGTCAGCGGCGCCCCCGCCCCGCGCGCCACCGCCTCGTCCAGGTACTCGACGGCCGCGAACGGGTCTCCCAGCCGCTCTTCACTGATGCGGGCCGCCAGGTACAGCAGGGCCTGCGCGGTCCCGGACTCGCGCCCCTCCGCGTCCGCCGCCGCGATGGCGGCCATGGCGGCCCAGTCGATGCCCCGGGCCGCCCCCACGGCGCCGGCGCTCGGGTAGATCTCGACCGTACGCGACGGGCGCGGCTGAGAGACTGTGCCCTCTTCACGACGGGCCGCAGTCGGGCGCGGAATCGGAGTCAGCACGGTTTCCCCGAGAGGTCTGCGGATACTACCCCAACTGCCCGAACTCCCCTACCGCCGCCGCGACGCGCGCCGGGCGAGGCCGCCGGTCCTTTGCACGGTGCCCCACCTGCCATAGAATCGTAGGCCTTTCGGCGTATCCGCCCATGGCGCGAATCATCGTCTCGGGAAACGACCAGCAGCGCGAGCACGAGCTACGCGCGATCAACACCATCGGTCGCCACCCTGACAACACCCTGCAGATCCTCGACCGGATCGTCTCGAAGGAGCACGCGCAGATCATCCGCCAGCCCGACGGTCGCTTCCTGTTTCGCGATCTGGGCAGCCTGAACGGCTCGTTCTTCCGCGGCGAGCGCCTGACCGATCGGGTGCTGGAGGAGGGCGACGAGATCGTGCTCGGCTCGACCACGCTGAAGTACGTCGAGCGCACCGCCACCGATTCGCTGCTGGAGAAGGTCACCATCTCGCCCACGGTGACCGAGACGATGATCCGCCAGCGGCTGAAGCCGCCCCCCTCGTCGCGCGAGTTCCTGCCCGAGAAGGAGATCCTGGACGTCGAGGTGCTGCGCCAGGACTACGAGAAGCTGCGTCTGGGCCACGAGCTGGGGCGCTCCATCGGCCTCGAGGTGAACCTGGACGTCCTGCTGGAGAAGATCATCATGAAGGCGTTCGACCTGATCCCGGCGGATCGGGGCGTCATCCTGCTGATGGAGAACGGCGTGCCCGAGCCGCGCATCGCCAAGTCGCGCGAGGGGAAGAACGAGCGGATCGTGCTGTCGAAGTCGATCCTGAACGAGGTGGTGCAGAACAAGGCGGCCGTGCTGTCGTCGGACGCCACCATGGACAGCCGCTTCTCCAGCGCCCAGTCGGTCATCATGCAGGGCATCCGGTCGACCATGACGGTGCCGCTGATCCACCACGACGAGCTGCTGGGCATCATGCACCTGGACTCGATGATCGCCACCAACGCCTTCGTCGAGAAGGACCTGCAGATCTTCGCCAGCATCGCCAGCCAGGCCGCCGTGGCCATCCACAACTCGAACCTGGCCCGCACCATCGAGCACGAGGCGAAGACGCGCGCGCAGTTCCAGAGATTGCTGTCGCCGAACCTGGTCGACCAGGTGGTGACCGGGAAGCTGCAGCTCGAGAAGGGGGGCGCGCTGTCCGAGGTGACCATGCTGTTCTCGGACATCCGCGGCTTCACCTCGATGAGCGAGTCGCGCGCGCCGCAGGAGATCGTCCGCCTGCTGAACGAGTACTTCGAGCTGATGGTCGACGTGCTGTTCAAGTACGAGGGCACGCTGGACAAGTTCGTGGGCGACGAGATCGTGGCCCTGTTCGGGGCGCCGGTGCCCATGCCCAAGGCCGAGTTGAAGGCGGTGGAGTGCGCGCTGGACATGATGAAGGCGTTGAAGGAGTTCAATCGCATGCGCGTCGACGAGGGGCAGCCCGAGATCCACGTCGGCATCGGCATCAACACCGGCCAGGTCGTCACGGGCGCCATCGGCAGCTCGCGCGCGCTGCAGTACACCGCCATCGGCGACGCCGTGAACGTGGCCTCGCGCCTGTGCAGCGTGGCCAAGCCGGGCGAGGTGATCCTGTCCGAGGCCACCTACCTGAAGCTGAAGCACGAGGTCGCCGCCGTGCCCCTGCCGCCCGTGCGCCTGAAGGGCAAGAGCGACGAGCTACGCATCTACAACGCCGTCGCCCTGCGCAACTCGGACTGGAAGGGCGAGGCGACGCGTCCCGGGTAGCGCCGGCGCGCTACATCTGCTCGGGGGCGGTGATGCCCAGCAGGTCCAGGCCCAGCGCCAGCGTGCGCGCGGCGGCGTCGCACAGGGCCAGGCGCGAGGCGCGCGTGGCGCCGTCGGACTTCAGCACGGGGCAGTGCTCGTAGAACGCGGTGAAGGCGGTCGCCACGTCGTAGAGAAAGGCGCACAGCCGGTGCGGCTGCAGCGTCTCGGCCGCCCGATCGAGGATGCCGGGCAGCTGCACCAGGGCCAGCGCCAGCCCCCGCTCCGCCGGCGCCTCGATGACGATGGCGCCCGGCGCGGCGCCCAGGTCGGCGGCCTTGCGCAGGATAGACCGGATGCGCGCGTGCGCGTACATCAGATAGGGCGCCGTGTTCCCCTCGAAGGCGAGCATGCGCTTCCAGTCGAACACGTAGTCCTTGATGCGGTCGTTGGCCAGGTCGGCGTACTTGATGGCGCCCATGCCCACCGCGTGCGCGATGCGCGCCTGCTCGGCGGCCGGCAGCTCGGGGGACTTCTCGGCGACCGCCGCCCCCGCGCGCGCGTCGGCCTCGGACAGCAGCTCGGCCAGGCTGACGGAGTCGCCGGCGCGCGTCTTCAGCATCTTCTTGTCGGGGCCCAGCACCGAGCCGAACGCCACGTGCTCGAGGCGGACCCCCTCGCCCGCCCAGCCCGCCAGCCGCGCCACCGCGAACACCATGGCCAGGTGCTGCGTCTGCGGCGAGCCGACCACGTAGATGATCCGGGTGGCGCCCAGCTCGGCCACCCGCTGCCGCAGCGCCGCCAGATCGGTCGTCGCGTAGCCGTAGCCGCCCTCTTGCTTGCGAATGATGAGGGGCGTGGGCTCTCCGTCGCGGCCCGAGAAGCCGGGCGGGAAGACGCACATGGCCCCCTCGCTCTCGCGCGCCAGGCCCTTCTGCGCCAGCTCGTCGACCACCCCGGGCAGAAGCGCGTTGTAGGCGCTTTCACCGACCACGTCGGCGGCGGTCAGCGTCACCCCCAGCGCCGTGTACAGCTGCGTGAAGTGCTCGACGGAGATGTCGATCAGGCGCCGCCACAGCGCCAGCGTCTCGGCGTCGCCCGACTGCAGCAGCACCACGCGCTGGCGCGCCCGATCGGCGAACGCCGGATCGCCGTCGAACTTCACGCGGGCCGCGCGGTAGAAAGCGCCCAGCTCGCGCACGCCCGCCTCGGCGCCGGCGGCGCGCACGTCCAGCAGGTGCTCGATCAGCATGCCGAACGGCGTACCCCAGTCGCCGACGTGGTTGCGGCGAATGACCCGGTGCCCCTGCCAGCCCAGCAAGCGCGCCAGCGAGTCGCCGATGATGGTGCTGCGCAGATGGCCGACGTGCATCTCCTTGGCGACGTTGGGTCCGGAGTAGTCGATGACCACGGTCTCGACGGGCACGGTGGCGGGCACGGCCAGGCGCCCCGTCGCATCGGCCCGCATGCGCTCGACCCGCGCCGCCAGATCGGCGGCGCCCAGCGTGATGTTCAGGAAGCCCGGCCCCGACACGTCCACCGCGGCGATGACGTCGTCGGCCGGCAGCTTGGCCGCGATGGCGGTCGCCACCTCGCGCGGGTTCTTCTTCAGCTTGCGCGCCAGCGCCAGGGCCAGGTCGGCCTGGTAGTCCGCGTGCTGCGAGCGATGCAGGGCCGCGTCGACGTCGACGGCGTCATCGCCGAAGGCGGCACGCGTGGCGGCGAGGATGCGGTCGCGGAGGGTGTTGAAGGGATCGGGCGTGGGCAAGGCGGTCGGGGCAGACATGAAGATGCCGGAGATTACGACACCCGGCCCCGCCCGTCTCGACGGGATAGCCCCGACCCGTCTCCGCCGGACGAGCGATCAGTTCGTGAACGTGACGGTGCCGACGGCGGCGCCCGTGGTGGCCTGGAAGTCCATCAGCCAGTCGCCGACGGTCTTGGTCGCCGACGTGGTGACGCTGGCCGTGAAGCCGGCCATCGCCCCGAATCCACTCATCAGGCTGGCGGGGATCGTCACCGTGCCGGCCGACGCCGCCACCGAACAGGCGATCGCGGCGTTGGGGGCGGTGCCCATGTTGGACAGGCCGATGACCACCTGACCCTGGACACCGCCGGTCCAGGTCACGACCAGGTCGCTCGACCTGGAGAAGCCGTAGGTCGCGCCGGTGGTGGCGGAGCCCGTGGGCGCCGGCGCCGTGATCGTGATGGGGTTCGGCGTGTCGAGGTTCATGGTGTAGGCCGGCACGCTGGCCGAGCCGCTGACGGTCACCGTCGCCGGGACGGAGGTCGTCCACAGATAGGACGTGTACGAGGCGCTGATGTAGCCGTTGCTGGTGGCGCTGATCGGATTCAGCGCGACGGGTGACGTCGCCAGACCGGTGATGGTCACGGTGCCGGCGCTCACCTGCGTCGCCCCGGTCGACGTCGACGAGCAGCCCGGAAACAGCTGGCAAGCTCCCACCGTCGTAGGCGCCGGACAGTTGGCGGCGGTGCCGGGGAGCGTGTACGAGGCAACGGCCCCCGCCCCCACGATCGTCTGCTGGCCAAGAGGAGCCGGCAGCGTGTACGTCATCGTTGTCTCGCTGAGCCCAACGACGCCGACCTTGCCCGGACCACCCGAGCCGCTGCCGCCGGCGCCGCCCGCCGCGGTGGCGCCACCCGCACCGCCCGTCGCGGCCGCGCCACCCGCACCGCCCGTCGCGGCCGCGCCACCCGCACCGCCCGTCGCAGTCGCTCCGGCCGCGCCCCCCGCGGGGGACGAGCCGCCCGCACCACCCGGGCCGGCCGCGCCACCACCCACCCCACCGGTGGAGACGCCGCCACCCGCCGCTCCGCCCGCGCTGGCCGTTTGCCCGGCGCCGCCACCCAGACCGGATGCCCCGCCACCACCCACGAGCGTCCCGCCAGCGCCGCCGGCGCTGCCCGTGCGTCCGCCCGCCGACCCGCCAGCTCCCACGGTCGCGCCGCCGTGACCACCGCCGGCGCTCTGCCCACCGGAGCCGCCGGTGCCGGAGCCACTCGAGCTGCTACCGCATCCGGGAGCCGCGAGGCCGAGAACGGCGAGCGTTCCAACGAACGTCGCAAACGTGGAGACCACAAAGATAGGCGAGCGGGCGCGGTTCATTTTCATGGCTAGGTTTCCGTCCTGATTCTTTCGTTGTGAGGGCGAAAGTCGAACGGGCAGAACGTTGCCACGAACATTGGCGCGCTGGCAAACGGCAGACGCGACCCCGCACGGCAATACAGCAGCGCAACGGAAGTCCGGCCGGGAAGCCGGACAATCCGTTGCGCCCTTCGGTGCGCTCCGTCAGATGCTGACGTTGCAGAACTGCTGGTAGTCGATCAGCTCGATCGACTCGGGCTTCACGCCCTCGCCGCAGGTGGGGCAGGTCGGATCGCGACGCAGCTTCATCTCGCGGAACTTCGTGCCCAGCGCGTCGTAGATCAGCAGGCGGCCGGCCAGGGACTTGCCGATGCCCACGATGTACTTGATGGCCTCGGTGGCTTGCAGCACGCCGACCACGCCCGGCAGCACGCCCAGCACGCCCGCCTCCTGGCACGACGGCGCCATGTCGGGCGGCGGCGGCGACGGATACAGGCACCGGTAGCAGGGTCCCTGGTTGGGAATGAACGCCGTCACCTGCCCCTCGAAGCGGTAGATGCTGGCGTGAATGACGGGCTTTCCCAGCTTCAACGCGGCGTCGTTCAACAGATAGCGCGACGGGAAGTTGTCGGCGCCGTCGACGATGACGTCGTAGTCCTTCAGGATGTCCAGCACGTTCTCCGACGACAGCCGCGTCTGGTGCGCGACCACCTTCACGTCGGGGTTAAGGCCGTTGATGGCCTTGCGCGCCGACTCGACCTTGGGCGTGCCGATGCGATCGGTGGCGTGCAGGATCTGCCGCTGCAGGTTCGACGCGTCGACGACGTCGTCATCGATGAACCCCAGCGTGCCCACCCCCGCCGCGCCCAGGTAGATGCCCGCCGACGACCCCAGCGCGCCGGCTCCCAGGCACAGCACGCGCGACTTCAGCAGCTTCACCTGACCGGCCTCGCCGATCTCGGGCAGCATGGTGTGGCGTGCGTACCGCAGGTTCTGCTCCGGCGTCATGATGAACGGCTTGTCGTACGGATAGGTGGCGCGCTTCCAGGCCGTGAACCCGCCCGCCATCGACTTCACGTTCGTGTAGCCCAGCTCCTCCAGGGACCGGGCCGCCAGCGCCGAGCGCGTCCCGCCGGCACAGTAAAGGATGATCTCGGACGAACGCTCGGGGACCTGGTCCTCGATGCGCAGCTCCAGGAAGCCCCGCGGGATCCAGCGCGAGCCGGGGATGAACCCCTCGGTCCACTCGTCCTTCTCGCGCACGTCGATCACGATCGGGCCGGCGCCGTTGCCGTCGCCCGACTTGCCGCCGCGGGCCGCCACCTGCTGGCGCACCGACTCGACGTCCACTTCGCGGATCTTCGTCTTCACGTCCTTCAAGAAATTTCCAAAACTCATGGGCTCGTCTCCTACCGTGAACACCTTCGATGATCAAACTAGACAAACGTCGCGCACAACCTTCTTTCATCGGCTAAGGTTCGCGGGCTCATGCGGTCCGCAACACCTCCGGCAGCACCCTCGGCAGCCCCCTCGGAAGGCACCGCTCAGAATAGCGGGTTTCTGGTCACCCGGGTCGAGGACGTCCTCAACTGGGCCCGGAAAAACTCGGCCTGGTACCTGCTGTTCGGCACGGCCTGCTGCGCCATCGAGCTGATGCAGACCGGCGGGCCCCGGACCGACCTGGAGCGCTTCGGCATGGCCCCCCGGGCCTCCCCCCGGCAGGCGGACCTGATCATCGTGGCCGGGACGGTGACCTACAAGATGGCCACCCGCATCAAGATGCTGTACGACCAGATGCCGGACCCCAAGTACGTGATTTCCATGGGCAGTTGCTCGAACTGCGGGGGGCTGTTCCAGCTGGCGTACAGCGTGCTGAAGGGCATCGATCAGGTCATTCCGGTCGACGTCTACGTGCCGGGCTGCCCCCCCCGCCCCGAGGCCCTGCTGGAGGGGATCCTGACCGTCCAGAAGCGGATGCAGCAGGAGCACGGCTGGCTAAGAAAGCTATGGAACCGCAAAGGATCGGCCAGCATCAAACGGCGCGATTCCGTCGGATGACCCTTCTCGAACCATCGCGTGGGCTGCCGGGCCGTGCGCCGGCCCTCACTGGCACCATCCCACATCGGCCTCTATACTCACGACCCAAGGAGATTCCATGTCAGTAGCAGCGACCGAAGACCTGTCCAAGTCCGCCGTTCCCGCCGGCGAGCCCGCCGCGGAAGCGGAGCCCGCGCTGGTGTTGCTGTCCGACAAGGCGGCCGAGAAGATCACCGAGATTCGCGGCGAGGAGAACATCGAGGACACGTACGCGCTGCGCCTGAAGGTCCAGGGCGGGGGCTGCTCCGGCTTCTCGTACGACCTGTACTTCGACCAGCCGCAGGAGATGGATCGCAGCTTCGACGTCAAGGGCGTGAAGCTGATCTGTGATCAGATGAGCCTGATGTACCTGGTCGGCACCGAGGTCGACTACGTCGAGGGTCTGCACGGCGCCGGCTTCAAGTTCATCAATCCGAACGTGAAGTCGACCTGCGGCTGCGGCAGCTCGTTCTCGGTCTGATCCGGAACGAGCTCGCCCGTCCCACTCCCCGCTCGACCGTTTCCGTGGCGAACGGCTGCCGCGCAGCGCGCACGACGTGCGCGGCCGTACCGCGGGTGCCTCGACCCGATCCGCCGGCGCGGCGTCTCCGTCGGGCGGGATAGATCGGAAATCGGTTTCTCGAAAACCCGGGGCTGAGGGTGATAGCGGCATGTCGTCTCGCTCCATGCCCCGCGTAGCCCTGCGTTCGCTGTCGGCCGTTTGCCTGCTCGCCCTCGCGGCGTGCGGCTCCGGCGGCGCCAGCGGTGGCGGGTCGGGCGGTGCCGCCAGCGGCGGTTCCGGAACCTCGACGGGCGGCTCCGCGGCCACCGGGGGAACCACGGGAAGCGGCGGCAAGACGGGCAGCGGCGGCGCGACCTCTTCGGGGGGCGCCACCGCAACCGGGGGGAGCAAAGGGAGCGGCGGCGCCAGCGCGTCCGGCGGCGCGACCGCCACGGGCGGCTCCAGCGCTTCCGGCGGCGCGACGGCCACCGGCGGCTCCAGCGCTTCGGGCGGCGCGACGGCCAGCGGCGGCGCGACCGCGACGGGCGGCCAGTCGGCGACCGGCGGTTCCACCTCGGCAGGTGGTCACGCCGCCAGCGGCGGCGCCTCGGGGGGCGGGTCCACCGGGTCCGGGGGCGCGGCCTCGGGCGGCGGCTCCTCCGGCGGCGGAGCCTGCATCATCTGCGACGACTTCGAGAGCTCGACCAGCGGCCTGGACGCCGCGAAGTGGGTCATCGACACCAGCGCGGGCGCCGCGGCCGGCAAGGCCGAGATCGTCAGCGGGGGCGCGCACGGGTCGGGCAAGGCCGTGAAGGTCAGCGGCGGCTACATCAAGGTGGCCGCCGCCGCGGGGACGTTCTCCAGCGTGCCGCTGCACTTCTTCATCCGTCTGAACATGAAGTTCGACATGGCGCAGCCGTCGGGCCACGTCACGTACCTGATGCTGGACGACAAGACGAAGATGGGCCAGCTGCGCATCGGCGCGCAGAACGGCGGCATGATCTGGAACTACGACACCACCGACAGCATCCTGCCCGACTACAACGCCGCCGCCATGAGCCTGAGTCCCCCCGCCAACACATGGCACTGCTTCGAGTTCGAGATCGACGGCAACGCGCCCGCGCTGCACGCCTGGATGGACGGTACCGAGTCGATGCAGATGCTGCTCGACGGCACGGCCACCACCGGCATCGACGACCGCTGGATGCGAGACATGCCCGGCTGGAAGCCGAACATCACGAACTTCTCGTTCGGCGAGGGCTACCCCACGGGCAGCCTCACCACCTGGTTCGACGACATCGCCATCTCCGCCTCGCGCGTCGGCTGCCAGTTCTAGGCCCGTCTCCCGCCGTCAGATTCGCCTCCGGCCTCGAACGGGCCGCGCGAGCGGTCGCGGAAAAACCGCGCCCGGCCGCCGACTTGACAGCACGTCCAGGGGATGCGCTACAAGTGGCGCCACGAATCGTGCCGGCGACGTGACAATTAGTTCGGCCTCATAACAAACCCCGTTCGCGGTTCCATCTTCGGCCGGCAGCCGAAGCGGTGGTATCCGCGCCGAAGTTTCACGCCAGAGACACAGGAGAGCCAGCCCATGGGCACGCTACAGACGTTGGATTGGATCGCTATCGGCGCGTACTTCGCCATCCTCATGGGCGTCGTGGCCTGGGTGGTCAGGTCGGGGAAGGCCGAGGCTGAGGACTACTTCCTGGCCGGCCGCAACCTCAGCTGGTGGGTCATCGGGGCGTCGATCTTCGCCTCCAACATCGGCTCCGAGCACATCGTCGGCCTGGCCGGCTCGGGCGCGCGCGACGGCGTGGCCCTGGCCCACTACGAGTTTCACGCCTGGTGCTTGCTGGTCCTGGCCTGGGTGTTCGTTCCGTTCTACGCGCGCTCGCTGGTGTTCACGATGCCCGAGTTCCTGGAGAAGCGGTTCTCGGAGCACTCGCGCTACGTCCTCTCCATCGTCTCGCTGATCACCTTCGTGCTCTCCAAGATCGCCGTCGGCATCTTCGCGGGCGGGGTGGTGTTCGCGGCGCTGATGCCCGAGGTGCAGATCCACCTGGGCAGCCACGTCATCGACAGCTTCTGGATCGGCTCGGTGCTGGTCATCGCGCTGACCGGCCTTTACACGGCGCTGGGCGGCATGCGCGCCGTCGCCTACAACGACTCGATCCAGGTCATCATCCTGATCGGCGGATCGGCCCTGCTGACCATCTACGGCCTCTCCAAGCTGGGTGGCTGGCACGAGCTGAAGGCGCTGTGCGGCTCGGAGATGTTCAACCTGTGGAAGCCGCTGACGCCGGCAGGGGTGGAGAGCACCTGGGCGCCCGTGATGGAGCGGAACGCCGGCGGCCAGCTGATCAAGCAAGCCTGGTACTTCAACGGGGCGTTCCCCTGGCTGGGCATGGCCATCTGCGCGCCCGTCATCGGCCTGTGGTACTGGTGCACGGACCAGTACATCGTGCAGCGCGCGCTGGGCGCCCCCAACGAGAAGGAAGCCCGCCGCGGCAGCATCTTCGCCGGCGTGCTGAAGATCTTCCCGGTCTACCTGTTCATCATCCCCGGCCTCATCTGCTTCGCGCTGGCCAAGAGCGGCAAGGTCCCCGGCCTGGCGTCGGTCTACGATCCGGCGACCGGCAAGGCGACGGCCCACGCGCAGGCGGCCTTCCCCCTGCTGGTTCGCCACCTGCTTCCGGTCGGTCTGCGCGGCATCGTCGTCGCCGGCCTGCTGTCGGCGTTGATGGGCTCGCTGGCCGGCGTGTTCAACGCCTGCTCGACGCTGTTCACGGTCGACCTGTACCAGAAGCTGCGCCCCAAGGCGCCGCAGGCCGAGCTGGTGCGCATGGGGCGCATCGCCACCGTCGTGCTGGTGGTCATCGCCATGGCCTGGATCCCCGTGGTCAAGGGCGCGTCGGGCCTGTACGACTACCTGCAGACGGTGCAGGGCTACCTGGCGCCGCCGATCGCCGTGGTGTTCTTCTTCGGCGTGTTCTGGAAGCGGCTGAACGCCAAGGGCTGCCTGTGGGCGATGATCGTCGGCTTCGCGGTCGGCTTGTTCCGCATGATGGTCGATACGCCCGTCACCATGGGCCTGAAGCCGCACGGCTACGAGCCGGGCACGTTCTTCTGGGTGATCAACAACATCAACTTCCAGTACTTCAGCATCCTGATCACGCTCATCTCGGCGGTGACCATGGTGGTGGTCAGCTACGCCACGCCCGAGCCCGACTACGCCACGCTGAAGGACCTGACGTTCGCGACCCGCGCCCGGCACCTGTCCACCGACGCGAAGTCGGGATGGGACTGGCGCGAGGTGACCGCCAGCGCCGTGGTGCTGGCCGCCGTCGTGTTCGGCTACCTGTACTTCACCGGCTAATCGCCGGCTGGGGCGGCGGGCGTCTTCAGGCCGGGTCGGCGGCCGTTCGTTCGCGCCCGTACAGCATCCAGGCCGCGGCGCGCTCGGCGACCGCGGCGATGGTCAACGACGGGTTCACCGACAGCGCCGAGGGGATCGAGGCGCCGTCGGTCACGTACAGGCCAGGGTAGTTCCAGACCTGGCCGGCGTGATCGACCACGCCCTGGCTGTCGTCGGCGCCCATCACGGCGCCGCCCAGCGGGTGCGCCGTCAGCAGCTTCCGCGACGGCCAGCGCCACAGGAAGCTGGTCACGTACGCGCCGCCTGTCTGGGCGGCGATGCGGCGCATGGCGTCCTCCATCTGACGGAACATGCGCCGGCTCCGCCGGTGGCTCCACACGACGTCCAGCGCGCCGTCGCGCAGGCGCAGCTGACCGTCGCCGGCGTCCGTCCCCATGCCCAGAAACGGCAGGAAGTGGTTCGCCCGGCCCCCCGCGAGAAAAGCCCCCAGCTGCTCGGTCACCCGGCTGTTCGCGCGCCCCACGCCCAGCGAGCGCGCCAGGTAGCGACCGGCCAGCGCCAGCGCGCGCCGCACCCCGCCCCGCCCGGGCGGGAGCAATCCCTCCAGCATCCAGAACATCGGATCGGGGAAGCCCAGATCCTCGACGTGGATCGCGTGCTCGTCGGTCGAGCAGTCGACGACCGCGGTGATGCTGGGGCCCTGCGCGGGATCGATGGCCTCGCGGGTGCTCCAGGCGCCCGCGAACAGCATGTCTCCGTTGCCCGAGAAGCGCGTGCCCAGCGTGGGGCTCAACCGGGGCAGCGTGCGCAGCTGATCGCGACAGCGCAGCAGCAGCTCCGTCGAGCCGAGCGCTCCGGCGGCGACGATGACCTTCCGCGCGTGGACGGTGCCCTGCCCCGCGGTGGACCGCCGGTCTGCCTCCAGCACCCGGAAATCGACGTGGTAGCCGCCGTCCTGATCGGTCGCGGGCCGGATCGCCTCCACCTGGTGCAGCGCGTGGACCTCGGTACCGTACCGGCGCTCCGCCGCGGCGATGTAGGTGATGTCCAGCGAGTTCTTGGCGTGGACGTGACAGCCCAGCATGCAGTTGCCGCAGTAGACACACGCCGACTGGGCGACGCCGCCCCGGTTCGTCCGATCGGGCCCGGTATAGACGGCGATGGGCGTCAGCTGGGGCTTCCCGCCACTGGCCTGCGCCGCCGACAGGAACGCCGCCGTCCGGGGCGGCAGCACGCGCAGCGCCGGCGGCGACAGGGCGCGTGACTCGAGGTTGTCCTCCGCGAGCGCGTAGTACGGGTCCAGCTGGGCCCGGGTCAGGGGCGCGGGCCAGCGATCGAGCACCCGCGCCGGCGCGCGCAGGTTGACGTTGAAGTAGTGCAGCGAACCGCCGCCCACGCCCACGCCCTGGATGACGTCGATGTTCTTGAAGGCCCGGTACTCGAGGAATCCGTTCGTGCGGTCCTGCCAGAACGCCGCCTGGCTGGTCTGCCCGACGGTGCGGGGATACTCCTCCTTCTGCCAGCGCCGCCCCTGTTCCAGGATGGCCACGCTGCGCCCCGCCTGGGCCAGGCGGAACGCCGTGATGGCGCCGCCGAACCCCGAGCCGATGACCACCGCGTCGTAGCTGGCCTTCATGACGCCCGCGAGGCGGTCTCCGGCGTCCCCGCTCGCGCTGACGCCAGCACCCGGTCCCTCATCGCGCCACGATCTCGCTGTGGTGGATCCCCAGGTGATAGCCGCGCCAGCCCAGCGAATAGAACGGGCTGCGGCTGAAGTCGTCGTGCCGGAACGGCAGCACGTGCCCGTAGACCCTCCGCATCGTCGACCGCTCGTAGACCGCGATGTAGTTGTAGCCGCGGTGACCGACCATCACGTACTTCCCGTCGGGCGAGACGCGCGTCGCGTACACGCCGTCGGCCAGCCGCCAGTCGGTGACCTGCGCGGTCTGCAGCATGTAGTGCAGCGAGGTGGTGGGCGACTTGCGGCTGAGCGCCCCCAGCAGGTTGCGGCGCCGCTTCGGCAGCTGCATGAACCGGCTCCACGCCGAGGGAACGGCCAGGGTCACCCGGCTGCCGGCGAAGTCGTCCAGCGGGATGTCGACCACCGAGTGGCCGCCGCCGCTGGCCACGTACAGGTGATCGTCGGCGGTCGCCTCGACGTCGGAGTTCAGGTGGATGGGAAACTCGGACCCGCAGCTCCAGTTGCGGACGATCGTCGCGGTGGGCAGATCGATCTCGTAGATGTACTCGCGCACGTAGGCGGGCGACCAGTTGATGTAGTCCTCGCTGTCGGTGATGAATGAATAGGTGAAGGCGTAGCCCAGCGGCTTGGTGGGGTGGACGCAGTTGTGCCAGACGTTGTTCTGCACCCGGATGATGCGCGAGCGCTTCTCGGGATCGGGCTCCTGCAGATCGAACACGCACACCTGGCGCACGTCGTAGCGCTCGGGCCCGAGATCGCCGATCAGGATGTAGCGGTGGCCGGCGTCCCAGCGCAGCTCGTGCGCGTTCTCCAGGCGGTGCGGGCCCAGGCAGACGGGGCCCTTCAGATCGTCGACGTCGAAGCGATACAGCGAGTCGCCGATGGCCCCGATGAAGTGCTTGCCGTCGGATTCCCACAGGTGATGGGTGTTCGAGCGCAGGCGATACGCGCTCTGCTGGAAGTACATCGTCGATTGCCGCCGCACCATGCGGATGTCGTTCGGATCGTCGATGTCCAGCACCACGATCTGCTGGCTGAAGTTCCCCAGCAACGCCAGGTGCCCGCCCGGGCCGATCGAGACGTTGTGGGCCGCGCTGATCCCCTGGAAGTGATTGATGTAGAACTTCTTCTCGGGCCAGTCGAAGCGCAGCACGCCGGCGCTGCCGATCAGGCCGTCGAGGTGCGGGCCGTCGAGGGCCATGTAGGCGCTCCAGGGCGCGTCCCCGTTCATGGGCGCGTCCCCGGTACGGCGGCCGGCCGCGTTCCCGGCGGCCGGGGCCGCTTCAGGATGTAGGCCCCCTCCCCTGGATAGGCGCGTTCACCCGCCGGCTGAAAGACGATCAGCTCCCACCCCCCTGCCCCCAGCTCGTTCAGCACGTCCTCCGCGCGCGGCGCGGTGGACGGCCCCACCTTGATCATCTTGTACTCCCAGCCGGCGACGAGCGCCGACCCGGTCTGCTTCTCCATACCCCCTCCGTGGCTGTTCGCGACTGGGTGCCGCGCCGGCGAAACCTGCGGCCCATCGAAAGCGACAACGCGCGAAGAGCGCCGTTCTTCCCCGGCCGCGAACGTCCACCCTCCGTCGAACGGTCCCGCGCGGAATGATCTCACGCGCCGGTCGTTGTACGCACCAGGAGACCAACAAATGAACTACGAGATCCTGGGTCGGGTGGTCGAGGCGCAGTCGGGCAAAGGTGTTCCAGGGGTGGTCGTGGCCGCGTACGACAAGGACCTGGTGTTCGACGACTTCCTGGGCGAGGTCCTGTCGACGGTCACCGGCGACTTTCGCATCGTTTACGACCAGTCGCGCTTCAGCGGCCCCTTCGACCGCAAGCCCGATCTGTACCTGCGCGTGAAGACGCTGGCCGGCCAGGAGCTGGTGAACACGAAGGCCGCCACGCGCCAGAACGCGTCGCCCCGGGAGGAGATGCAGGTGGCCTTGCCGGCCGAGGTCATCGCCAAGGCCGGGCTGGCCACCGTGGAGGGGGATCCGCTGAAGCCCCTGTCGCGCGAGGCCCTGACCACGCTGACCTGTCTTCCCGCGACGCTGGACGACGATCTGGCGAAGCAGATCCGCGACGATCTGGCGGGGAAGGCCTCGGTGCTGGAGATGTTCCGGGACTGGGCGAGCCAGCTGCGCGACGACGTCGACAACGACGCGCTGCCGTTTCGCAAGATGGCGCGCCTGTTCGAGCTGGGGGCGACCCCCGACCGGATGCCCGGACACCACTACGGCGTCGCGCCCGGCCTGCGCACGGGCGACCTGAAGGGCGTGGCCGCCGACATCGGCAACTTCATGGGCTACGTCTGGGGCACGATCATCGGTGATGCTACGCCGTGGGTCGGCAAGTCGATGACGCCCATGACCGAGGCGGATCGCCGCGGCATCGTCGGTGACTCGGTGGCGGCGGGCGTGCCCGTATTCCGTGGCATCAACCACTTCAGCGTCGTCGAGAAGCGACTGCTGAACGTGGGCCTGACCGGCGTGCTGACGTTCCTGTGGGGCCTGAAGCAGGCCAGCGAGGCCGAGCGGCTGCACTTCGGCTACGACCGCAACGGCGGGCACTTCGCGGGGCACCGGGCCCGATCGGTGTACGCCGGCACGCCGCGCGAGGTGTTCCGCCTGAACTACCGCTACGCCGGCTTCCGCAACCAGTGGCCGCTGCACTACCTGATCGACGAGCTGGTGCAGATCGCGGATGGCCTGTTCCTGGGCCAGGTGCTGTTCGCCACGGACAACCTGGGCGAGACCTACGATCCGGCGGCGCCCGACGCCCGTTACCGGTATCAGCACTTCGGCTACTTCCTGCTGCTGCGCCCGCAATGGGACGGGGAGGCGCAGCGGCTGTTCCCGCAGCTGAAGGTGCCCGACGCCGACATCGACACCCGCACCGTGGGCGCGCCCCCCGGCCCCGATCCCAGGCTGACGGCGAAGCTGACCACGCTGACGCTGGCGGCGCCGGGCGACGGAAACGTGGACGCCGCGCAGCTGGCCTCCGTCAAGCAGGACCTGACCCGCCACGAGACGATCCTGGATCTGATGAAGGCGTACTCCGATACCGCGCGGCACGACCTCGACTCCGATTCGCCGGTATACGAGAAGTTGCGGGCGCTGTTCAACGCGGGCATCGGCCCTTCGCGCGTGCAGGGCTTCTACCGGGGCGCCCTGATCTCGTGGCGGGTGGGCGGGCCGCTGGAGGCGCTGCGCCTGAACGGGCTGGACCTGGCCTGGGAGGCGTCGCGCCGCTTCTCACCCTGGACAGGCAAGTTCTTCGAGCCCATCACCCGGGAGAAGCTGGTCCAGGTGACGGAGGGCCACGAGACGGAGCCCGGGGACGTCTGCTGGAGCGGCAACACCGTCGTGTGGCGGACCGCGCGCGAGCGCTTCATCCGCAGCCTGGCGCGCGCATTCGGCGCACCGATGGAGGACGCCACGCCGGACGAGAAGCGACGCTACGGCTTCGACGCGAAGACGTTCTTCTTCCTGAGCAAGCGCGCCCCCAGCATCCAGGCCGACAACGGCGGCAAGCAGGTGTTCCAGTTCAACTACCGCTGGAAGGCGCTGAAGAACCCCATTCCGGACCGCTATTGCATCGACGAGATCGTGCAGATCGCCGACGGCCTGTACCTGGGCCAGCTGTCTTACGCGACCGACTGGGCGGAGCCCTGGAACCCCGCCACGCCCGTCGCCAAGTATGAGTACGGCCTGTTCGCGTACTTCATGTTGATGGACGAGGACTGGCACGCGCGACGCCTTCGCATCGGCTGGGATCTGGACAACACCTGAGCGGCGCCTCGCCCCTACCCGGCCGGCGTCACTTGCCGTCACACACGACGCCGGTCGACGTGCAGAACATTCCGTACCGGTTCCCCGACGACCCGTACTGGCAGTAAGGCAGCGTCGAATCGTGGCAGGCGCTGCTGTCGGCGCACATGGTCGTGCAGGCGGCGAAGGTCGTGTTGTGCGTCATGCAACTGAAGCAGGTCGTGCCCGTCGGGCAGGGCCCCGCACAGTCGGGGACGAACGTCGTGCAGACACCCTGCACGCACGCCACCCCGGGCGTCTGGTCGAACCTCACCACCGAGCCGTCGTCGGTGGTGGGTTGCGTCTCGGCGCATCCGCAGGCCGGATACGTCTGGTCGCACTGGGGCTCGAGCCCCGTGTAGATCGCTTTTACGGACGTGTTCAGGCCAAGAAAAGCCCGCTGCCCGCAGCAGTTCGTCTGGTGCTGGGCCGCGAAGCAATCCGCGGCGGTCTGGCACGAACGGTCCAGCACCGTGACGGCCTGGCAGGCGGACGTGCCGCCCGCGCCGCCGTGCCCGGGGCTGCCCCCCATCGCGCCCGCGCCGCCGCCGCCCATCTGTCCCGCCGCGCCGCCGCTCCCCATGACACCGCCCGTCGCCGTCGTGCCGCCCACCGCGCCTGTGCCCGCCCCGCCCTTGCCCGCGCCGCCGTGGCCGCTCACCCCTCCGCCGCCCCGCCCGCCGCCGCCCGTACCGGTCCCGCCGCTCCCCTTCTCGCCCCCGGTGCCGGAGGCCCCCGCGGTGCCGTGACCGCCGCCACCCCCCGTCCCCGTGGCTCCGCCGGTGCCGCTGATGCCCGGTGAGCCGGACGAACCGCACGCCGTCAGCCACGCGAGGAGAGAGAGCGCCAGCACCCTGAGTGCGGTCCTGTTCATGGGGGCCGGGTCAAGCATGTAGCGTGCCTCCCGTGCACCGCGGTCGGGTGCGCCCCCCGCCGCATCTGGCCCGCCTTTCCCCGAGTTTCCGCGACCGACCTCAGGAAACTGAGAGCGACCGGGTCCGGCCGTGCGGCGTGCGCTAGTCTTCGCCCGTGGACGTCTACGAGCTGATGGCGCGCGAGCTGGGCGCCGGGCGCGTGCTTCGCGACGAGGCGGCGCTGGAGGTCTACGGGACCGACGAGTCGCGGCTAGGGCGATTCCCCCCCGACGCGGCGGTGCTGGTCCGGTCGCGGGAGGAGATCGAGGTGGTGCTGCGGCTGGCCGCGGAGCATCGCATCCCGGTCACGCCCCGCGGCGCGGGCAGCGGCATGACGGGCGGCGCGCTGCCGGTGCGTGGCGGGCTGGTGCTGTCGACGGAGGCGATGCGCACCATCAAGCACATCGATCCCGACGACCGCATCGCCATCGTCGAGCCTGGCGTCATCAACGGCGACCTGCAGACCGCCGTCGAGGCGCAGGGGCTGTTCTACCCGCCCGACCCGGCCAGCCTGGCGTTCTGTTCGCTGGGCGGCAACGTGGCCGAGAACGCCGGCGGACCGCGCGCCTTCAAGTACGGCGTGACGCGCGACTGGACGCTGGGCATGACGGTCACGCTGATGGGCGGCGAGACGCTGAAGCTGGGGCGCAAGACGCCGAAGGGCGTGACCGGCTACGACCTGACGGCGCTGTTCGTGGGCAGCGAGGGGACGTTCGGCGTCACCAGCGAGCTGACCCTGCGCCTGGTGGGCAAGCCGGAGGCCGCCGCGGCGCTGATCGCGGTGATGCCCGACGCGGTCTCCGCCGGGCGCGCCGTCAGCAACATCATTCGCCGGGGGTTCCGCCCGCGGGCGCTCGAGCTGATGGACAGGTCGTCGCTGGACCATGTCCGCCCGAAGGCGCCGTTCACCTTCCCGGCCAACGCCGGCGCCATCGTCCTGCTGGAGCTGGACGGCGAGGCGGACACCCTCGAGCCGGCCATCCTGCGCTGCGGGAGCCTGTGCGAGGAGGTCGGCGCGCAGGAGGTGATCGTGGCCCGCGACGAGGCGGACCGAGAGCGCCTCTGGCAGACGCGCCGGCTCTGCTCGTCGTCGCTGCGCGAGGCCCACCGCTTCAAGCAGTCGGAGGACGTGGTGGTGCCCACCGGCTCGATCGCCGAGCTGCTCCGGCGCATCGACGCGATCTCGGGCCGCTACCGCCTGCCCACCGCCACGTTCGGCCACGCCGGCGACGGCAACCTGCACGTCAACGTCCTGTCCGACGAGGATCCGGCCCTGCCGGACGTGGCCCGACGCATCGACGACGCGCTGGGCGACCTGTTCCGCGCCACGCTGGATCTGGGCGGCACGCTGTCGGGCGAGCACGGCATCGGCATCGCCAAGGCCAAATACATGGCCTGGGAGCAGTCGGCCGAGGTGATCGACTGGCAGAAGCGCCTGAAGCGGCTGTGGGACCCGGCCGGGCTGTTGAATCCCGGCAAGATCTTCCAGGACTGACCGTCAGCGGACGACGACGCCGTCCTCTTCCTTCATCCGGTCGATCTTCGTCACGCACTGGGCACGGATGCTCTGCCGCATCTGCGGATTGTCGTCCTCGACGGACTCCTTCTGGATGTCCTGGTACATGCGGCAGTTCACGCCGGCGGCGCCCTCCTGCTTGCAGAAGTGATCGCGGACGCGCTCGCACGGGTTGCGGCGGCTGTCGAGCATGATCATGACCAGCCAGACCAGCCCCGCGGCCGCGGCGCCCAGCCCGATCGCCTTCATCGCCCGGAACCGCTTCTGGTACTGGTGCACGTCGATGGCCGCGGCGTCGGCGCGAATCTGCTCCAGCTCTTCGGGGGTCTCGTCCATGCGTTCGGCCGGCCGGGGCCGCCTCCCGATGACTTATAACGCCGGTGGGCCGGGCGAGCACGGCGGCCGGCGGCTCAAGCCGGCGTCGCGCCTTCGCGGGGAAGCAGCTCGTACGCGGTGCGCAGGATCTCCTCCGGCCGGGCCGGTTTGCGCAGCAACGCATCGATGTCGGCAGGCCCCGAGGGCGCGTGTCCGGTGAACAGCACGACGGGCGCCCGTGTGCGGGCACGCAGCGACGGCAGCGCCGCCAGCCCCGACTCGGCGGGCATCGAGTGGTCGAGGAACACCAGATCGACGGGCTGGCGCTCCAGCACGGATCGCGCCGCCTCGGCGCTGGCGGCCTCGTAGACCTCGAGGCCCGCGGTCTCGAACACCCGTCGCAACATGCCGCGCACCATGTCCTCATCGTCGACGACCAGGACGCGCCCCGACATGCGCGCCGGCAAGGGCACCCCTTCGGGCGCGGGGAAGATCCCCGAGATCGGTCGCAGGGGCAGCTCGACGGTGAAGGTCGTGCCGCGCCCCCGCTGGCTCTCGCACGCCACGTTGCCGCCGGCGCTGCGCACGCGCGCCGCGACCGTGGCCAGCCCCAGCCCGGTGCCACGGTCGCGCGCCTTGGTGGTGAAGAACGGCTCGAAGATCCGGCGGCGCGTCTCCTCCGTCATCCCGGCGCCCGTGTCGGAGACGCTGATGCGCGCGACGTCCTGCGTTCCCCCGCTGGCCTTGTGATGCCCGACGGTCACGCGGATCTCGGCGGGGCCGCCCGGCTGCTCCTGGATGGCGTCGCGCGCGTTGGTCAGCAGGTTCAGCACCACCTGCTCCAGGTTGCTGGCCGGCATGCTGACGGGCGCGGGCTTGGGATCGACGCTGCAGGCGAGCGCGATCTCGCGCGGGAAGGCGGCGCGCGCCATGGCCACCGTCCGCTTCACGACCTCGCCCGCGTCCGAGCTGCCGCGCGCGCGGGGATCGGGCGCCGCGGTCAGCGCGAACATGCTCTTCACCAGATCGCGCGCCTGCAGCGCCGCGGTGAGGCCCATTTTCAGCGCGGTGCTGTCGTCGGGGGTCGGGCGATCGATCGCCATCGAAAGCGTGGGGATGATGACCGCCAGCAGGTTGTTGAAGTTGTGGGCGATGCCGGCCGCCAGCTGGCCCACCGCCTGCACGCGCTCGGCCAGCTCCATCTGACGGACCAGCTGCTTGCGATCGGTGATGTCCAGTCCGCCGCCCAGCAACATGATCGGCTTGTCAGCGTCGTCGCGCTTGACGGTGGCGACCGCCAGGATCCACCGCTCCGCGCCGTCGTTGCCGCGCAGGATGCGATGTTCGATGGTGGGGTAGTGGCCCTGCTCCAGCGCCTGGCGCACGGCGCCTTCGACCGCCGGCAGGTCGTCGGGGTGAATCAGCTTCCGGTAGTCCACGTAGTCGACCGGCGTCCGCTCGACGCCGAAGATCTCGCGCAGGCGCTGATCCCACTCCAGTCGATCGTGAAGAATGTCCCAGCGCCAGAAGCCCATGCCCGTGGCGGACATGGCCATGCGCAAGGTCTCGTTGCTCTCGCGCAGCGAGCGCTCCAGGCGCACGCGATCGGTGATGTCGGTCGGAACGACCACGATCGCCTGCATCACGCCGTCGGTGATCACCGGCACCGCGCGCACGTGGTACACGTGGTCGGGCTCGCCGTTCTCGCCGAACCCGCCCGCCTCGTAGGTGACGGGCTGCCCCGTCTCGCGCAGCTTGGCCAGCGCCTGCCGGAGGACCTCGTGCGAGCCCGGGGGCGTGAACTCGAAGACGCTACGGCCGACCACCGAGCCGAACGCCTCGGACTCCCGGCCGGTGGCCATGATCCGCCCATCCGGCGTGATGACGCTGAGAAACGACGTCGTGTTCTGCAGCAACGACACCAACACGGGATCGGCGCGCCCGGACATCGCGCTCTCGAGCTGCGCCACGCGCTCCCGCAGCACCCTCACCTCCGACTCCGGGTCGCGGTTCGACTCCACGACGAGAAATCTCCCAGGCCTCGTCCCCGCTGTCCACGCGTCGGCGCTCTTTCCGACGAAGGTGCGACGACGCGTCCGGTCGGCCGGGTTTGCGGCCGTCGTCATCGGCGGGCCGAGCCCGGATGCTATAAAGCGCCGCCATGGCGGGCCTGACCACGAAGAAGAAGGTGAAATCACCGCGGCTACTGAAGAAGCCGGCCGTGATCACCAAGGCGACGCGCCGTCCGGCCAAGGGCAAGTGGCCGCCGCAGCCCGAGCGCGTGCGCTCGATCCTCGACGGACTGGAGGACCTGTACCCCGACGTCGATTGCGAGCTGGACCGCGACACGCCCTTCCAGCTGCTGTGCGCGACGATCCTGTCCGCGCAGTGCACCGACGAACGGGTCAACAAGGTCACGCCGGCGCTGTTTCGCCGCTTCCCCGACGCGCGCGCCATGGCGCAGGCCCAGCTACCCGAACTGGAGGAGCTGATCCGGACCACCGGCTTCTTCCGCCAGAAGGCGAAGAACCTGAAGGCGACCGCGCAGGCGCTGCTGGATGATCACGGCGGCGAGATCCCGCGGACGCTGGCGCACCTGATCAAGTTTCCGGGCGTGGCGCGCAAGACGGCCAGCGTCGTGCTGGGGACCGCCTTCGGGCTGGCCGAGGGCATCGTGGTCGACACGCACGTGCAACGGCTGGCGATGCGCCTGGGGCTGACCCGCTCGGTGGACGTGAAGGACATCGAGAAGGACCTGATGAAGGCGATCCCGCACGAGCGCTGGATCCGCTTCTCGCACCAGCTGATCTGGCACGGCCGGCGCGTCTGCTTCGCGCGCAAGCCCGACTGCGGTCACTGCACGCTGGCGCCGTTCTGCCCCAGCGCCGGCCTGGAAGCGTAGCCAGGCCCCTGGCCTCGAGACCTGATGGCGCTACCCCGTCTGCCCAGTCCGACCGCGACGGAGACGCGAACCTTCGTGGAACATCATCGCGCGATATTCGCAGGGTCCGGAATCGGCTGGGCCGACTCCCAGATCGTCCTGACCGCGAGCAAGGCAGGAGCGCGTCTTCACACCTCCGACCGGGCCGTTCGCAAGGTCTGCCGCGCTCTGAGGCTGCCACTGTCCTGAGCCGCCGGCGGGGCCGGCGCGCTCCGTCAGGCTCCGCCAGCGGTCTGTGGCTCGCGGAAGTACACCTCGTCGTAGGTGCAGGTGGCGTCGGTGTCCCTCGGCTGCGGGTAGTCGACCAGGCGGCCCTCGTAGTTGCGCAGCGTCCACTTGTCCGCGCCGCGCGCCACGACGTAGTCGGGGCCGATGCTGACCTTGCCCATGCCGCCGGGCGTGTCGATCACCAGGTGCGGGATGGCCAATCCCGAGATCCACCCCCGCAGGTTCTGCATGATCTCGATGCCCGTCTCGACCGACGTGCGCAGGTGCGACGTGCCGGCGGCGACGTCGCCCTGGAACAGGTAGTAGGGCCGCACGCGCACCTTCAGCAGCTCGGTGAACAGCCTGCGCATCACGCGCGTCGACGAGTTCACCCCCCGCAGCAGCACCGTCTGATTGCCCAGCGGGATGCCGGCGTCGGCCAGCCGCTCGCAGCCCGTGCGGGCCAGGGGCGTCAGCTCCTTGGGGTGGTTGAAGTGGGTGTTGATGTACAGGGGATGGTATCGGCGCAGCATCGCGCACAGCTCGTCGTCGATGCGCATGGGCAGCACGACCGGAACCCGCGTGCCGATGCGGATGATCTCGACGTGCGGGATGGCGCGCACGCGCGCCACGATGTCCTCCAGACGGTCCGTCGACAGCGTCAGCGGGTCGCCTCCCGAGATCAGCACGTCGCGGATGGCCGGCGTGCGGGCGATGTACGCGATCGCCTGGTCCAGATCCTGACGCGAGATGGGCGACTCCTCTTGCCCGACCAGACGCCGCCGGTTGCAGTGGCGGCAGTAGATCGCGCAGCGGTCCACCGCCAGCAGCAGGCAGCGGTCGGGATAGCGATGGAAGATGCCGGTGGCGGGAGAGTGCGCGTCCTCGCCCAGCGGATCGACGAGGTCGCCCTCCTCGACCGTCAGCTCGCGGGCGCGCGGGATCACCTGCATGCGCACCGGGCAGTCGGGGCGCGCCCGGTCGATCAGCGAGAAGTAGTACGGCGTGATGCCCACCCGGAACAGCCCGGGCGCGGCGTCCATGGCCGCGTCCTCGTCCGCCGTCAGCGGCAACAGGGCGGCCAGCTCGTCCTTCGTCGACAGGCGATTGCGAAGCTGCCAGCGCCAGTCCGCGAAGTCGGCCGCCGGCGCGCGCACTGGATCGGGGATCCGTTCCGCTGCGACGCGGGGTGGGTTGGACAGCACGGGCAGGGCGATGGTCATGGGGCGCAAGAATGACCCAGGAACGCCCCCGGGCAAACGGCTATCGCGTCGCGATCGTCGGCGCGGGGTGGTGCGACCCCTTCGGGCAGACTGGGCTCGCGGACCGTCGCTAACTGCCTGCCGCGCCGCCCATGTCGCCGCTGGTGCCGGCGGCGCCGCCGCCGCCCGCGTTCGAGCCGCCCGTGGCTGCGCCGCCGCTGCCGGGCACGCCACCGCTGGCGGTGACGCCGCCGCTGCCCATCACGCCGCCGCTCGCCACGCCGCCGCTTCCTACCGTGCCGCCGGTCGCGGGCCGCCCGCCGCTCCCCGGCGCGCCGGCGTGGCCGCCGGTGCCCACGGTCCCCGCGTGGCCACCACCGCCCCCGCGGGCCCCGCTGCCGGCGCTGCCGCCCGCCGCGCCGCCCGTCGCCGTGGCGCCACCGGTCGCGCCGGAGGTGCCCGCGGTCGCGCCGCCGGTTCCCGCCGCCACGCCACCGCTGCCGACCGCGCCACCGCTGCCGGTCGCGCCGCCCGTCCCCATGACGCCGCCGGTGCCCGTCGTGTCCGGGAGGCCATCCATGCCGGCGTCGGGCGCCGCACCGGGCGCCAGATCGATCGTGATCTCGTTCTGCTGGCCGACTTGCAGCGGCGACACCGTCTGGGTGCCGCTGGCGATGATGGTGCTGGCCGCGTCGCGGGCGTCCACGTGGACGCTCAGGTCGCCGCTGAAGGAACGCGCCAGCTGGACCGTGAAGCTGGTGGGCAGCGCGATCGCGGCCGGTGCGTCGGGAACGTCGATGACGCGCGTCTGGCCCCCCACCCTGATCGTGGTGTGCAGCTGCTGGATCCCATCCACGGGCGCTGCCGACGCGGTCACGTGAACCAGCAGCACCGTGTCCGACTGCGAGCAGTTGGCGGCCAGCGCGCCGGCCCCCAGCAGCAGCAGCGCCGCGCGGAGGGACAGTAACCGCTGCCGGGCTGCCTTGGGCTTACCGAGGTTCGTCAAAACTTGTAGTTCCCGAGCGCCGTCGAGGGGATGTTCGTGCTGTCGCGGCTGAGGATGACGAACGTACCCACGCCGGCCGCCACGGCGACGGCGGCGATGGTGATCCAGAACCAGGGCCGCGTGGTGATGCCGCCCTCCGCAGTCGCCGGCGAGGCTGGCGCCGTCGCCGGCTCGGTCAGAGCGAGCGCGGGGTTCGGTGGCGCTTCGGCGGTGGCGGCGGGGACTGGCGAGGGCGGCGGAGCTTCCGGCGCCGCGGCGGGCGCGGGAACCGGGCGCGGCGGGGCGGCAACGGGCGGCGGCGGCGCGGCGGCCACCACGGGCGGCGGCGGAGGAGGCGCGGCCTCGATCGCCTTGACCTTGTCCTTCTCTTTGTCCTTGTTCTTCTCGGCGGACAGCTCGGCGATGCGCCGCTCGACCTCGCCGCGGTTGGGCGCCTTCGGCAGGTCGCTCAGGAACTGCCGGTAGTCCTCCAGCGCCGCGTCCGGGTCCCCCAGCTTGCGATAGCACTCGGCCCGGTTGAACAGCAACGCCGGGTCCCGAAGGATCGCCATCGCCTTGTTCCACTCGGCCACGGCCTGCCGGCACTTGCCCGACGCCGCCAAGCTGCTGGCCCGCTGAGCGTACCGGCGCGCCTCGGCGGCGTCGTCACCGCGCGCCCGCACCGGCGCGGATAGGCCCAGCGCCATGACGAAAGCGCAGGCGAACGCCCAGCCGACGCGCAGGCTACCCGCTCGCGACCGCGTGGTCCGTGACGGCACGCCGAGATTCTGTGCGATCGGCGGGCCGCTCCGCAAGCCTCCTCGCGGCCGATGTGTCGATCGGGCCCCTTTGGCGGCTCGACAGACTGCGTCTCTACCGGCCTGTCAGGCCCCAGACGAACCGGGTTGGGCTACGACTTGGCTTTCGACGTATCGGCGACCGTGATCGAACGATTTGAAGAACTTGCAGCGTCTGTCGCGAAGGTCCCTACGGATGTCCGGATCGTCGAAGGCCGCCGGGTCCCGACTCAGAAAACATGCTTCCTCCTGCCCCAACGATTCGTCCGCGAGAATTGAATAGAGGACCATGGCGTCGGGAACCTCGAGATCACCGAAAGGCGAGGTTCTCCACTGTCGAATAGCCCTATCGGAAAGGGGGAGGACCGTGGCCACCGCCAACAACCGCGCGCTCACTCGCTTCAGGCTCTCACGCTCGTACTGAACGCTTCTGGCAAATAGCTTGTGAATCGAATCCTCGACCGCCTTCGTTTCGTCGCCGAATGCGGCCGATCGTCGGAGCTGTAGAATTTCACGGCTGGTCTTGTCTTCCGCGCTAAGCCGGCGCCAGTCGTGCCTACGCGCCAGATTGGAGGCCGCTTCGGCCAACGAGAATGCCGGTAGCGCAAGCTTGATCGCGTCTAGCTCCGCCAATCGGAGGATCGACTCGCACGCAGCTCGATCTTCCTGCTCGAGGACCATTTCCAAAACGAAGTTGGTCTCGACGTAGACCCTCACGCGGCGAGCTCGTGCGAGATTCTTCCCCCTGCTACTGCGTCCACCAACCCTGATTTTCGCAGTTCGTGACCGACCTTCGCGGGATCTGCGCGCGTGAGATCGCTCAGCCACCACGACACGATGTTCTCGAACGCAGGCGGCTGGATCTGAGATGGCTCGACATCCAGCATCCGAAAATACGGAGCAAAGACTTCACTGCCGTCGACCACCGCCGGAAGCGCTTCAGGAGGAGCATCCCAGGGCCACAGATACAAACGATCTGGTAGCGCTAACATGAAGAATCGCGCACGAAGCGCGGAGCCATCCTCGACAATGTTGCTCCGGAGCTTTGCGGCCCACTCCGGGTTGGTCGCGAGCCGCACCTTCGCCTCGCCAACCACTGCCAAGTTCCCGTCTCGCCCATAAGCCGCGACGTCGTAGTGCATCCCTTTAGCTTACCCGAAGGACGGCGAGCTGATGGCGGGCCTACTTCGCCGTGCCGGCCGGCGTGCGGCCCAGGCGCTTCACGTACCCCGACATGGCCTGGATCTTCGGGACGGACAGCAGGCCGCCGAAGGCGGGCATCTGGTTCTTGCCGGTCATGATGGTCTGACCGACCTGATCCGTCGACACCTGCGCCTGGAACTGCGGATTCGAGAAGTCGCGCACGGGCAGCGTTTTCTTGATCTCGGGGTCGCCTCGGCCGTCCACGCCGTGGCAGCGCGCGCACATCTGCGCGTACAGCGCCGCCGGATCGACGGGGATGGGCGGACCGGGGTCGTCGCCGGGGGTGTTGCAGCCGGCGGTCGAGACGCCCAGGCCCAGCAGGCCCAGCCCGGCGATGAGGCCGCGCAGCCTCATTCGGCCGCGCCGTCGGAGTCGGCCGGGGCGTACAGCTCGCCGCCGCGCTGGAACTCGGCCGCCTTCGCCGCCAGGCCCGCCTCCAGCGCCTTGTCCTCGGCGACGCCGCTCTCCGCCGCGAACTTGCGCACATCCTCGGTGATCTTCATCGAGCAGAAGTGGGGCCCGCACATCGAGCAGAAGTGCGCGCCCTTGGCCGCCGGCGCCGGCAACGACTCGTCATGGAACGACTGCGCCGTGTCGGGATCGAACGACAGGTTGAACTGGTCCTGCCAGCGGAACTCGAAGCGCGCCTTCGACAGCGCGTCGTCGCGCTGCTGCGCGCCCGGGTGCCCCTTGGCCAGGTCGGCGGCGTGCGCGGCGATCTTGTAGGCGATGACGCCGTCCTTCACGTCCTGCTTGTTGGGCAGGCCCAGGTGCTCCTTCGGCGTCACGTAGCACAGCATCGCCGTGCCGAACCAGCCGATCATCGCGGCGCCGATGGCCGACGTGATGTGGTCGTAGCCCGGCGCCGCGTCGGTGACCAGCGGCCCCAGCGTGTAGAACGGGGCCTCGTGGCAGGCCGTCAGCTGACGGTCCATGTTCTCCTTGATCTTGTGCATGGGGACGTGCCCCGGGCCCTCGATCATCACCTGCACGTCGTGCTTCCAGGCGATCTTCGTCAGCTCGCCCAGCGTCTCCAGCTCGCCGAACTGCGCGTCGTCGTTGGCGTCGGCGATGCAGCCGGGGCGCAGGCCGTCGCCCAGGCTGAACGACACGTCGTACTTCTTCATGACCGCGCAGATCTCTTCGAAGTGCGTGTAGAGGAAGTTCTCCTGGTGATGCGCCAGGCACCACTTGGCCATGATCGAGCCGCCGCGCGACACGATGCCGGTCTTGCGGCGGGCCGTCAGCGGGACGAAGCGCAGCAGCACGCCCGCGTGGATGGTGAAGTAGTCGACGCCCTGCTCGGCCTGCTCGACCAGCGTCTGCAGGAACACGTCGATGTTCAGGTCCTCGGCGCGGCCGTTCACCTTCTCCAGCGCCTGGTAGATCGGCACCGTGCCGATCGGCACGGGCGAGTTGCGGATGATCCACTCGCGCGTCTCGTGGATGTCGGCGCCGGTCGACAGGTCCATCACGGTGTCGGCGCCCCACTTGATCGACCAGCGCAGCTTGTCGACCTCGTCGGCGATCGACGAACGCACGGCCGAGTTGCCGATGTTCGAGTTGATCTTCACCAGGAAGTTGCGGCCGATGATCATCGGCTCGGTCTCGGGGTGATTCCGGTTGGCGGGGATGATGGCGCGCCCGCGCGCCACCTCGTCGCGCACGAACTCGGGGGCGAGGCCCTCGCGCAGGGCCACGAAGCGCATCTCTTCCGTGATCTCGCCGCGGCGGGCGTAGTGCATCTGGCTGAAGTTCACGTCGCCGCGGGCGAGGCGGCGATCGATCCAGGGCTGGCGCAGCTTGGGCAGGCCCCTGGTCAGGTCGGTCGTGCGCGGGCCGAACGTGTCGTAGACGTCGACGGGCGGCTCGCCGGCCGACAGATGGATCCGCCGCATGGGAACGCGGATGTCCGGACGGCCGGGCTCTTCCAGGTAGATCCGCTCGGACGCGGGGAAGTCCCCCAGCGGCGCTAGTCCGTCGACCGGCGCCTCGCCCACGGTCTTCAGCCGCCCCTTGCCTCCCGGAACATCGCCGCCATTCGAAACGCTCATCGTGTCCTCGCTTTCCTTCGCCGGCATTACCCGGAGCAGGTTCAGGGGTCGCTGGTGTACCAGCCTCTCAGCATCGCGCGCGACGGATCGCCCGCTCGCTCCCCCAGCTATGTGGTCCCTAAAATCGGGGCTCTGCACATTACCGCGGCACGGCCTGAATGCAACGCGGCCGGGCGCCTCAGGGGGCCGCCACCGATCCGGCCGTGTCGGCGCCTCCGGCCCCCGCCGCGCGGTGGGCAGGCGTCTCAGTTCCAGGTCGTCGACTTGCGCTGCTTGCCGCCCTCGAGGACGGTGTAGCGGTTGCGCTTCGCGGCTTGGCGGCGGCGCTGCAGGCTGGCGAGGCCCCCCGTCACGAAGAACGCCAGGCCCACGGCCACCAGCTCGCCGGCGCAGCCTGCGAAGTCACGGTTCGCCAGCGACACCAGCAGCGAGAACCCGATCAGGATCCAGGTGAAGTAGTCGGCCCGCATGGCGAAGGCGCCCCAGATCTGCGCGGGCTGCGCGCCGTAGATGCGCGCGAAGGCGACAAAGATCGCGGTCAGGGCGAAGCCGGCGCCGTCGCTGCGCACGATGGGGCCGCCCTCGACGAAGTAGCCGAGCGCGCCGGCCACCACGTTCGCGGCCACCCCCGCGCCCAGGAACAGCCCCAGGAAGAAGCGCTGGCCGCGCGTGCGCTCGACGTAGGCGCCCACCCACCACAGGCCGATCACCGAGAAGATCCAGCCCATGAACCGGTTGTTCAGGAACAGCCCCGTCACCGGCTGCCAGACCTCGCCGTGCCACAGGTTCGGCCCCACCATCAGGTGGGTGACCATCCAGTCGTCCAGCGGCGGCGCCAGGACGAACAGGAAGTAGCCCAGCGTCAGGGCGATGATCAGCGCCTTCACGGTGGGCGTCAGGCGCTGCACCAGCGGCTGGGCCCAGTTGGGGGTCGTGGGGCGGCGACGGAAATCAGCCATCGGTCTCGCCGAAAACGTAGCACGAGATCGAAGCGCCGCCGACCAGGGCGCTTCGATCGTCGCGTCCCGGGCGTCCTACTGGCGGCGGCGGCGGCGCAGGAACATCGCCATCCCACCCGCCAGCGCGGTCGCCAACCAGGCGGGCCCGAAGCCGGAGCCCGACGAATCGCACGCGCAGGCCGAGATCTTGCCAGGGCCAGCGTTGGCGCCGGGGGTGCCCGACCCTGCGTCCGTACCCCCGGGATGACCACCCGTGCCGATCGGGAGGATGAAACCGCCGCCGCTGCCGCTCGCGCCGGCATCCCGCAGGACGCCGGAGAAGCCGCCCGTGCTGGTGGGCGCGACCTGTACGCACTGGCCGGCCATGCACGCCTGGCCCGCCGGACACTTCACGTCCTTGCAACCGTCCTGGCAGGTGCCGTTCACGCACACGGTGGCGGGCGGGCTGCAGGCCATCTTGTCGCAGCCGCTGTCGACGCACAGGTGGGTCGTCGGGGAGCAGGTCTGGCCGGTGGCGCATTGCGAGCACTCGCACGGCGCGACGCACACCCCCATCTGGCAGACCTGACCGTTGCTGCAGGTCGTGCCGCCGCACAGGTCGACGCAGCTGCCCGACACGCACGCTTGCCCCTTCGGGCAGGTGACGCCGTCGCAGCCCCCCTGGCACTGCCCGCCGATGCAGATCTGGCCGGTCGGGCAGGTGATGCCCATGCACGATGGATCCTTGCAATAGGAGTCGGTGTCGCAGGCCAGGCCGGGCGGACACATGAACTCGCCGGTACCGCACTTCCCGACGCACTTGCCCTTGTCGCAGACCTGCTCGCCCGGACACTGCGCGCCCTGATCGACGACACCGTCACAGTCGTTGTCCAGGCCGTCACAGACCTCGGCGCTGGGGCTGACGATGGGCCGGCAGCTGATGTTCTCACCGGCCGAGCACTGGGTGACGCCGTTGGCGCACACGCCCTGCATCATGGTGTCGCACGGCACGCCCCCGCCCTTGCAGGTGATGCCGCTGACGTAGAAGACGAAGTCGTTGAAGTCGCCGTCGCTGGGCGTTCCCGGATTGCCCTGCCACGACGTCGCGACCGTCGAGACGTCCTCGAAGCAGAGATAGTACGAGCTGGGCTGGGCGGTGGACTGGTAGATGACCGAGCCCACCCACGGCTTCCCCGACGGCGAGAGCTGGTTCAATTGCAGCTCCGAATACTTGTTCTGCATGTTGCACTGCCCATCGGGACTTCCGACGCCCATCAGCACGAAGCCGATCTGGCCGCCCTTGTACCGGGTGTCGGAGCGGATGTTGTCCGCCGTGAAGGCCGGCATGCTCCAGCGGTGCTGCGGCATCTGCGTGGTGTCGTAGGTGGCCAGCGGGCAGAAGTCGTTGTCGTCGCAGCATGCCATCGTGGGATCGACGGCCATGGGCGGCATGGGGCACTTCGGAAACGTCGGGGGGACCAGCATGTAGATCTGGTTCTGGGGCGGCGGCGTGGTGCTGCCTGGCACGGCGTTGTACCAGCCCAGACCGACACGGCAGCTGCCGCCGTGCAGGACCAGCTGGCCCGTGAAGCCGCACTGGGGGGAGAACGTGCCGGGCGTGGTCTGCGCGTCCTTCATGTAGTCGATGGTCTCGCCTCGGCTGGTGAACAGACCCGGCAGCGTCACGTCCATGGACGTGAAGCCGCGGGAGGTCGCCACCGAGATCTCGGCCGCCGGCACCGGCTGCGGGACGTTGATCCCGGTCGTCGCGGGCGGAATCGGCGGCTCGGTGACGGTGGCCGAGGCGGACGCGGAAACGAACGCGGCGGCGAGGAACCCCAGGGCGGAGGCGCCCGCGCCCACGGGGCCACGGGATCGTCGGAAAAAGGTGGTCATAGCAAGCTCTCTAATGTGCATGGACGTTCCCCTGGGCAGCCCAGAAAACTAACATGGGTAGACAATCTCCCGAGATCACAGCCATTCCGGCCAGGGTGGGAAGCGTGGGAAGCGGAATCTCGGCCTTGCGGGCCGGCGTGGCCCGCGACACATTTCGTCAACGCCAATGCCCACCCCGCTGCGCCTTTACACCGACTTCGTGTGCCCGTTCTGCTTCATCGCCGAGCAGAGCACCGTCCCGCGGCTGCTGGCTGACTACGACCTGGCGCTGGACTGGCGGGGCTTCGAGCTGCACCCGGGGACGCCCCGGGGCGGGCTGCCCTTGCAGCGCCTGTTCCCCGGCCGCGACCTGGCCCAGATGCACGCCGGGACCCAGCGCTTCGCCGCGCGCTTCGGCGTGACGGGCTTCCAGCCGCCCGACCGCCTGCAGAACAGCCGCCGGGCGCTGGCCATCGCCGAGTGGGCCCGCGCCACGGGAGGGCTGGAGCCGTTCCGCGCCGCCGCGTTCGACGCGCACTGGCGGCAGGGCAAGGACCTGGAGAGCGACGCCGACCTGCGCGACATCGCCGCCGCGGCCGGCCTGAACCCGGACGAGGCGCTGGCGGCGGCCGACGATCCGGCGTGGCTGGCCGGCGTGGACGCGAAGCAGGCCGACGCCCGCGCCCACGGCGTCACCGGAATTCCGACCTTCTTCATCGGCGACCAGCAGGTCGTCGGCTGCCAGCCCTACGAGGTGCTGGCCGCGGCGGCCGAGCGCGCGGGCGTCCAGCGGCGGCGATGAAGCAGACGCCCGCGCCTGCACCACCCGAGCTTTACATCATCGATCGTTCGGGTAGCGTGCGGCCGATGGCCATCGCCACGGCTCCGACGACGCGGGCGGCGCGCGGATGAGCGCCGCCGCCGCGGCGCTGGCCGAGGCCGTACGAAAGGCGGCGCCCGCCGGGATCTGGTCGTCGGGCGTGAAGCTGTCGCGCGGGGACGCCGTCGCGATCGAGTCGCAGGACGCCGAGGAGGTGGTGCTGCGCGTGCGGGCGCCGGGACGGCCCGTGGCGCCGACCGTGGTGCTGTATCCCGGGCAGCTCGACTGGGACTGTGACTGCTCCGGCCGCGTGCGCCCCTGCGAGCACATCGTGGCGGCGTCGCTGGCGCTGGCGCAGGCGGGCGAAAAGCCGGCCGGGGTCGCCACGACGGCGACGGCCTGGGCGCGGGTGGCCTACAAGCTGGCGCGCGCCGACGGCGGCCTGAAGATCACGCGCGCGCTGGTGCGCCGGGCCGCCGACGGCACGTTGACCGAGACGCCGGTCGACGTGTCGCTGGCGGTGCTGCGCAACCGCCCGGACGCCGCGGACCTGCACCTGGAAGAGCTGGACCTGCGCGCCGATCTGCTGCTGGAGAGCGGCGCCCGCGGCATCCTGCCGCCGTCGAAGCTGGACGCGCTGCTGGCGGTGCTGGTGGGCGCGCGGCAGGTCAGCCTGGACGGCCGATCGGTGGCCGTGTCCGACGAGCTGCTGCGCCCGAACGCCGTCGTGGGGGAGCGCGGCCCGCGCCCCGACGACGAGCTGACCATCACCATCACCCGCGATCCCCGCATCACCGAGGTGCTGACGGCGGGCGTGGTGCTGGCGGGTGACGCGATCCACCGCCTGACCGAGACCGAGCTGACGGGCGCCTACCTGCAGCACCTGCCGCAGGTGCGCGTCGTGCCCGCCGCCGCGGCCGGCGAGCTGGCCACGAAGACGCTGCCCGAGCTGGCGGGCCGCATGGCCGTCACCGTGCGAACGCGCCGCGTGCCCTCGATCGTGCGGGACGTCCCGCCGCGCATCCTGCTGACGTTGAATCAGGTGGGCGCCGGCCTGACGGTGCTGCCGACGCTGGTCTACGGCCATCCGCCCAGCGTGCGCATCGACGAGGGGCGGATGACGCACCTGAAGGGCCCCGTGCCCATCCGTGACGAGGCGGCGGAGCGCCGGCTGATCCAGAAGCTGCGCGACGAGCTGAACCTGGTCCCGGGCCGGCGCGCCACCTTCGAGGGGCAGGACGGCGCCCGCTTCGCGACGGCGCTGCGCAAGTGGCGCGGCGACCTGGCCGGCGATGGGGCGCGCGTGGTCGACACCAAGGCGCGCCTGCGGCCGCAGCTGCAGGTGGTGACCGCCGAAGCTGCCACGCCCCAGGGCGCCGCTGACGTCCGCTTCACGCTGACCTTCCAGGTCGAGGGCGACGACACGGCCCGCGGGGGCGCCTCGACCGTCAGCGCCGACGCGGTGATGCGCGCGTGGGAAGAGGGGTTCGGCCTGGTGCCGCTGGATGGGGGCGGCTGGGCGGCCCTGCCGCGCGACTTCCTGGCCAAGCACGGGCAGCACCTGGCCGACCTGCTGGCGGCGCGGGCCGCTGACGGGCGTGTCGCCAACCACGCGCTGGCGGCGCTGGGCGCCCTGTGCGCCGACCTGGATCAGCCGGCGCCTCCGGGCCTCGATCGGCTGGCCACGCTGGCCGCCGGTTTCGACCGGGTGCCTGCGGCGACGCTGCCCGGCGATCTGACCGCGACCCTGCGCCCCTACCAGCGCCAGGCCGTCGACTGGCTGGCCTTCCTGCGCGCGGCCGGGCTGGGCGGCATCCTGGCCGACGACATGGGCCTGGGGAAGACGCTGGAGGCGCTGGCGGGATTGGTCGGTCCCGCGCTGATCGTCTGCCCCACCAGCGTACTGCCCAACTGGCGCGCCGAGATCGCGCGCTTCCGGCCCGCGCTGAAGGTCTCGGTGTATCAGGGACCGGGGCGGCAGCTGGACGACGCAGCCGACATCACCCTGTGCAGCTACGCCATCCTGCGCCTGGACGCCGAGCAGCTGGCGGCGCGCCGGTTCGCGACGCTGATCCTCGACGAGGCGCAGGCCATCAAGAATCCGGACAGCCAGGTGGCGCGCGCCGCCTACGGCCTGAACGGCGACTTCCGCATCGCCATGACCGGCACGCCGCTGGAGAACCGGCTGGACGAGCTGTGGAGCCTGGCCCACTTCACGAACCGCGGCCTGCTGGGCGGGCGCCGCGAATTCGACGATCGCTTCGCGCGGCCCATCGCCGACGGCGAGGCCGGCGCCGCCGCGCGCCTGCGCGAGAAGCTGCGCCCGTTCCTGCTGCGGCGGGTGAAGCGCGACGTGGCGCCCGAGCTGCCCCCGCGCACGGACGCCGTGCTGCACGTGACCCTGGACGAGCGCGAGCGCGGCGTGTACGACGCCGTCCGCGCCGCCACGCGCGCCGACGTGATCGCGCTGCTGGACGGCGGCGGCAGCGTGATGGCGGCCCTGGAGGCGTTGCTGCGCCTCCGGCAGGCCGCCTGCCACCCGGCGCTGGTGCCGGGCCAGCAGGCGCCGTCGTCGTCGAAGCTGGAGACGTTGATCGACGCGCTGGAGAACGCGGCCGCCGACGGGCACAAGGCGCTGGTGTTCTCGCAGTGGACGTCGATGCTGGATCTGATCGAACCAGCGTTGAAGGCGGCCGACATCGCGTTCACGCGGCTGGACGGCAGCACGCGCGACCGCGGCGGCGTGGTGACGGCGTTCCAGGCGACCGACGGTCCGCCCGTGATGCTGCTGTCGCTGAAGGCGGGCGGCGTGGGCCTGAACCTGACCGCGGCCGATCACGTGTTCATGGTCGATCCCTGGTGGAACCCCGCCACCGAGGATCAGGCCGCCGATCGCGCGCACCGCATCGGCCAGGATCGCCCGGTCATGGTGTACCGCCTGGTGGCCACCGACACGGTCGAGGAGCGCATCCTGGCGCTGCAGGAGCGCAAGCGGAACCTGGCCGCGGCGGCGCTGGGCGGCGCGGACGTCGGCGCGCCGCTGACGAAGGCCGATCTCCTCGAGCTGCTGGGCTGACCGGCACCCTGGCGCTGCGTCGCGGGGCCGACCGGCCAGGCATAGAATCTGGCCATGCCGACCACCGAACACGTGTTCCAGGCGGTCGCCTTCGTCGAGAACCTGTCGTTGAAGGACCTGGCCGCGGCGTTCACGTCGGGCCGGCGCGCCGGGTACGAGCTGGCGGTGCCGCTGCCGGACGGCGGCACCGCGTTCATGTACCCGTTCGGCGCGGTGGTGTTCCACGGCGCCTCGCCCGAGGCGCGCGCGGACATCCTGCAGCGGCTGCGCACCGCGCGCCCCGGCCTGACCACCGCCGTCATCAACGAGGAGCTGACGGTGCGTGAAGATCCGGCGCAGCAGTCCGGCGTGGTGCAGGGCGTGCTGTTCATCGACAAGCTGACGCCGGCGCGGGCGGGCGTGATCGCGCTGACCGTCGGGCAGAGCGCCTCGATGGAGTACTACGAGAACATCGTCGAGCAGATGTTCGCGCGCACCGGCCAGCTGGTCGATCGGCTGGAGAAGTCGGGCACGGTGTCCCTGCGCACCAAGCCGCTGCACCGGTTCATCGGCGAGGCGGTCTCCACGCGCAGCGAGGTGCTGTCGGTGCTGCACCTGCTGGACAAGCCGGACGGCGCCTGGGACGACCCGGCGATGAACGAGATCTACGCCGACCTGCGCGCCGAGTTCGACCTGCTGGACCGCTACGGCGCGCTGGAGTCGAAGCTGCGCAGCGTGCAGGAGGGGCTGGAGCTGGTGCTGGACGTGGCGCGCGATCGCCGCATCGTCCTGCTGGAGGCGACGGTGGTGATGTTGATCGTGACTGAGCTGGCGCTGAGCCTGCTGCGCCGATGATGGCGATGGCAGGCCGCGATAGTTGACTGACCTGTCAAGAATGCGCTAGCCTGCGTCCGTGTCCGGGCGGCCGCGCGAGTTCGATTCAGACCAGGTGCTGGACGCCGCCATGGCCGTGTTCTGGAGGAACGGCTACGCCGGCACGGCGCTGGCTGACCTGGAGTCCGCCACGAAGCTGGGGCGGCAGAGCCTGTACGGCGCGTTCGGCGACAAGCGCGCGCTGTTCGCGCGGGTGGTCGAGCGGTACTTCGACGTCGTGCTCAAGCGCCACATCATCGACGTGCTGGACGCCCCTGGTTCGGCGCGGGGGAACGTCGAGAAGGTGATCCGCGCCTGGGAGAGCGCGGCGGCCGCTCCGGAGTTCAACGGCTGCCTGGTGGGCAACTCCTCGTCGGAGATGGGGCTGCACGACCCCGAGATGGCCGGCCTGCTGCGCCGGAAGCTGGACCTGCTGGAGGCGGCGTTTCACCGCGCCCTGGTGCGCGCCCAGCGGGCGGGGGAGCTCGACGCGGCGGCCGACCCGCGCGCGCTGGCGCGTTCCTTCGTCGTCACGGCGCAGGGGCTTTCCATCATCTGTCGCGTGAACCGGGATCGCGCCTTCGTGCGCGCGGTGGCACGCGACGCCCTGGCCCGACTCGGCTGACGATCGTGTCACCCCTGAAATCGACGCACGCGCAATTATTGACCGGACAGTCAAGAATGTACCTGATGACCCAAAGGAGATCCGCATGCAACGCACGGAAGCGCTTCCTGGAACGTCCCTGACCGCCCTGCCCGGCGGCGACTTTCACGACAAGGTGGTGCTGGTGACCGGCGGGACCACCGGCATCGGGCGGGCGGCAGCGGGGCTGTTTCACGCCCGCGGCGCGCGCGTCATCGTGACCGGGCACAATCCCGCGACGCTGCAGGCGGCGCGCGACAGCCTGCCACCGGACATCGACGTCATCGCGGCCGACGTCCGCTCGCCCGAGGCGGCGGCGGCGGTGGCGGGCGCCATCCAGGCGCGGGGCGGTCGCCTGGACGTCGCCGTGCTGAACGCCGGCATCGCTCGCCTGGCGCCGTTCGAGGCGGTGGACGCCGCCGCCTACGGCGATCACATGGACGTCAACGTGAAGGGCGTGGTGCTGACGCTGCAGCGGGTGCTGCCGCTCATGCCGGCGGGCGGGTCCGTCGTGATGACCACGTCGATCGCGAACGAGAAGGGTTCGCCGAACCTCAGCATCTATGCCGCCTCGAAGGGCGCCGTGCTGTCGCTGGTGCGCTCGCTGGCGGTCGAGCTGGCGCCGCGCCAGATCCGGGTCAACGCCGTGTCGCCCGGACCGACCCACACGGACATCCAGGAGAAGTTCGGCCTGCCGCCCGATGTTCGCGCCGCCGTCGAGAAGGACTTCAGCGCCCGGATCCCGCTGGGCCGCTTCGGCAAGGCCGAGGAGGCAGCGGAGGTCGTGCTGTTCCTCGCGTCGCCCGCCGCATCGTTCGTGACCGGCGTCGAGGTCCCGGTGGACGGGGGCCTGTCCGTCGCGTGAGGGCTCCCTGGAATTTCCGGCATCTTTGCGAGGATTCCGGGTCACGCCCTAAGATGGTGGCGTGGCCGCGGATCCGATGCTGCGCAAGCTGACCGCCCTTCTGGCGCACGAAGCGCCCGAGCGCCAGATCGCGGCGGCGATCGTGCTCGGCGAGCTGGGCGTGACCGACGCGGCCGCGGTGGCGGCGCTGATCACCGCCGCCACCACGCAGCATCCGGCCATCCAGCGTCACGCCATCGAGGCGCTGGGGCGCCTGCGCGCCGCGAAGGCGATGCCCGCCCTCCTGACCACGCTGGGCGCGCGGGACGAAGACCTGCGGCGCGGAGCCGTCACGGCGATCGTCGCCTTTCAGGACGCGGCCGTGGAGCCCGTGCGCGAGCGCCTGACGGCGGCGACGGATCCCGTCGAACGGAGAGCGCTGGAGGAGATCCTGGGACGGGTCGGCGGCAAGGACGCCTTCTCCGCGTTGCTGGCGGCGCTGGACACGACCGACGCCGAGGCGTCACGCGCGGCCGCGCTGGCCGTGCGCCAGCGAATCAAGGCGGCGAGCGCCCGCGAGCGCGCCGGCTACCTGGCCCAGGTCACGAAGCTGCTCGAGCGTCAAAGCGCGAAGCTGGCCAGGAACAGTGCCGGGAACAAGGCGAGCGGGGGCAAAGGCGCCCGGGCCACCGCGCCCGCGGACAAGGCGGGCAGCAAGGACTCGACCGGCACCGCGCTGACGACCGCGGGCCTGAAGATCCTGGGATACCTGGAGGATCCGGCGGCGGTCCCCCTGCTGCTCGGCTACGCCAAGGATCCCCACGCCGACGAGGCCGTGCGCCAGGAGGCGGTGGTGGCGCTGCGGTTCACGTCCGCGGGCGCCGCCGCCGCACGCGTGGCGCCCGTGCTGCTGGACATCGCCGAGAGCGCGCCGCTGTCGCTGGCGCGCACGGCGCTGTACTCGCTGGCCAGCCTGGACGTGCCGCCGCCGCTGGCGAAACGCCTGGGCGCGCTGGCGGCGGGCGCCGAGCCCGACCGGGCGCTGCTGGCCCTGGAACGGCTGGGCCAGATGTCATGCGCCGAGGCGGGGCACGAGCTGGCGCGCCTGGTCGCCAGGACGCCGGACCGTGGGCGCGCCGAGGCGGCCGCGGCCGCGCTGGCGAACCACCCCGAGGCGGCGGCCCCGCTGGCCACCGCCCTGCTGGAGACGGCGGACCCCGCGCGCGTGGCGCTGCTGGCGAAGCTGCTGCAGCCGCGCGCCGCCGCGCTGTCGGCCGGCACGCCCGCCGAGAAGAAGGTGGCGCGCGCCCTGTTACAGGCCGCCATCGAACGCGCGGGACAGCCCGGCCCCGAGGGCCAGGCGCTGCTGCCGCTGGCGCGCGCGCTGGACGGCAGCGCCCTGGCGGCCGGCCTGCGCGCCGCCGCGGAGCGGGCCGCGCGCGCGCGTGTGCTGCCCCGGGCGAAGACGAAAGGAGGCGCGCCCCAGCCCGCCGAGGTGGCGCTGGCCCTGTGGCGCCGGCTGGGCCACAGCGCCGAGGCGTCGCCGCAGGACGGATACGCGCTGGCGGCGGCCGAGCTGGGCGCCGGCCACCGCGACGAGGCGCTGGCGATCTTCCGCCAGCTGCTCGACCGGGGCTTCGACCTGGCCGCCTCGCTGCGCCGCGATCGGCAGCTCGACGCCGAGACGCGCTACCAGATTGGATTTCATCTGGCCGACCAGCGCCACCCCGCCGCCGAGGAGATCCTGGGCGACGTCGCGAAAGGGGGCCGCGGCAAGGCGGCGCAGATGGCCAAGGCGAAGTTGAAGTCGGCCGGCTACGGCTGACTTCGGCCGATCGCGCGCGGCGGTCAGGGAAACAGCAGCGTCGCTCCCGGCGCGATCACGAACGTCTGCAGATGCCCGGAGATTTGATTGCGCGGCAACACGACGTGGGCGTGCACGCGCTTCTTCGCGTGGTTGAAGGCGGCGCCGTCCTTCGGGGCGTAGAAGCCGACCACCGTTCCGTCGACCTCTCTCAGCGCCTGCAGCAGGTTGGCCTTCTCGACGGCGGCCTCGCCGCGCGCGTCGGGCGGCAAGCCCCGCCCGTCCACGATCGCCAGCGTGACCTGCTGGAAGTGCCCTTCGACGCGAAACGGAAACGGGCGCGCCCCCTTCTTCTTTCGCGCGGGCGGCAGCAGCCGTTCGATCGTGGCCTGCAGCTGCTCCGACGTGAGGGCCGCGTCCAGGCCGAAGGCGTGCCAGGCGGCCGGCGGCACGTGGCTGACCGCCAGGAAAGCCGCCGTCTCGCTGCTCTGCAGGGAGGAGACACCCCGCGGCGCCTCGCTGGAACCGGCGGGCGGCGGGTAGGCCAGCCAGGCCACGCCGTCCAGGAAGGTGATCTCGCCGCGCAGGTCGCTGAGCGAGCCGAGCCCGTAGGCGTTCGCCGACCTCTGCACGTCGCTGAGCGTGATCTTGGGGGCGAGGTCGTGGTTCTGCGTCAGGCCCTTGATGCTGCCGTAGGTCTCCACCGGCGGTGGCGCCGGTGTGGGGCCGCTCGCCGGTTCGGTACCAGCGATGACGGCGACGAGGCGCACGATGGAGAAGACGGCCAGCGAGCCCGAGAAGGTCATCCGCCTATCATCCGCCCGCGGCCCGAGCAGCGAAAGAAAGCCGATCGTCGGGCGGCGCCGTGCGACGGTGAACCGACGCCCCGGACGAGACAGGGCCTGCGCGGCGTGGGATATTGTCGCGCATCATGCTCGATTCCAGTCTGACATTGGCGGTCATCGGCTCCGGCACCATGGGCGAGGCCATCGTGCGCGGCCTGCTGGCCTCGGGGAAGCTGAAGCCGAACCAGATCGTCGCCACCGACCGCCGCGCCGAGGTCGTGGCCAGCATGCGCGCCACCCACGGCGTGCGCGCCACCACCAGCAACGTCGAGGCCTGCCGCGACGCCGGCATCGTGGTGCTGGCGGTGAAGCCGCACGAGGTGTCGGCCGTGGTCGACAACGACGAGATGCGGAAGCTGCTGGGCGGCAAGGTCGTCATCAGCATCGCGGCCGGCGTGCGCCTGAGCCAGCTGGCCGGGTGGCTGCCGGGGAGCGCCGTCATCCGCGCCATGCCGAACACGCCCTGTCTGATCGGCGAGGGCATGACCGTCATCGCCCGGGGCGCCGGCGTCACCGACGTCCAGGCCGGCGCGGCCATGGAGATCTTCCGCGCCGTCGGCCGCTGCATCGAGATGGACGACAAGCTGATGGACGCCGTGACCAGCCTGAACGGCAGCGGGCCCGCCTTCGCCTACGTGTTCCTCGAGGCGATGTGTGACGGCGCCGTGCGCATGGGCCTGCGGCGCGACGCCGCCATGGAGATCGCGGCGCAGATGTTCCAGGGGGCGGCGCGCATGGTGCTGCAGACCGGGCAGCACCCGGCGGCGCTGAAGGATCAGGTCACGACCCCCGCGGGCTGCACCATCGCGGGCCTCCTGACCATGGAGGACGGGCGCATCCGCTCGGTCATCGCGCGCGCCGTCGAGGAGGCGGCCGTGGTGGCCGGCAAGCTGGGACAAAGCTGACCGCGGTGCTCGACTTTCATGCGCTGCTGACCGCCGAGGGGATGGTCAGCCTGATCAGCCTGGTGGCGCTCGAGATCGTCCTGGGCGTCGACAACATCGTCTTCATCGCCATCGTGTCCGAGCGGGTCGCGCCCGAACGGCGGCCGTCGCTGCGGCGGCTGGGCGTGGGCCTGGCGCTGATCATGCGCCTGGTGCTGCTGGGCTCGCTGTCGTGGCTGATGGGCCTGACCCGCCCGCTGTTCGGCGTGGCGGGCGTCGAGCTATCCGGGCGGGATCTGGTGTTGCTGGCGGGCGGACTGTTCCTGGTCGCGAAGTCCGCCCACGAGATGTTCCTGCGCGTGGAGGAGCCGGAGGCCGACGGCGCCACCGGCGCACCAGCCGCCGGCAGGAAGCCGGGCAACTTCGGCCTGCTGCTGGCGCAGATCCTGACGCTGGACATCGTCTTCTCGCTGGACTCGGTGATCACGGCCGTGGGCATGGCCCGCCAGCTGTCGATCATGGCGACCGCCGTGGTGATCGCCGTGGCGATCATGCTGCTGGCGGCGAACGCCGTCAGCGAGTTCATCACCCGCCACCCCAGCCTGAAGGTGCTGGCGCTGTCGTTCCTGCTGATGGTGGGCGTGCTGCTGATCGCCGACGCCTTCGGCAGGCACATCCCCAAGGGCTACGTCTACTTCGCGATGGCGTACGCGCTGGGCATCGAGCTGATCAACATCCGCAGGCGGCGCCGCAAGCCGGCCTGACGGCTCGACGAGGCGGACGCCCGCGGGTGTCCCCTCGTCAGCGACGGCGGCGGCGGGCGACCGCGCCCACCGCTGCCAGCAACAGCAGAGCAGCCGTCGAGCCCGTTCCCGTCCGACCGCCGACGGCGCAACCGCCCGAGCCGCCCGACGCGGACGACGACGTGCCGCCGCTGCCGGAGCCGCTCGACGACGCGCCCCCGCTGCCCACGGAGCCGCCCGAGCTGCTGCCGCCGCTGCCGGCGTGGGTGCCGCCGCTCGCCGAGCCGCCCGTGGCGATGGCGGAGCTGCCGCCCGTCGCGCTGACACCGCCCGTCCCCGCCCTGGTGCCTCCCGTACCGGCGGCCATGGCGCCGCCGCTGCCCGTTGCGCCGCCGCTACCGGCGCCCATGCCGCCGGTGCCACCGCTACCGCTGGACGAGGCGTCGCTGGCGCCGCCGTCCGCCGGCGCGTCGGCGCCCGCGTCCTTCGAGCCGCTCCCGCCGCCGGCGCCCATGGTGCCGCCCGCGCCGCTTCCGCCCGCGCCGCCGCCGGTCCCGGCCGTGCCGCTGCCACCGCCCGCGCCGCCGCCGGTGCAATCGGGCTCCGGATCCGTGGTGCTGGACGCGCCGAGGCCGAAGAACGCCATCATGGCCGCCTCCTCGTAGGTCATGGAGTGGCCCTGGCCCGGCGCCGACCACGCCTCGAGCACCTGGTAGCCGCAGCTGTTCTTCCAGAACTGCCGGTCCCAGGTGGCGGCCGCGCCCTTGTACGACTTGTCCGACGACGTCGGCGTCATCGGCAAGCCCAGGACGTTCGTCCATTCCTTGATCGACTCGCCGGTGTTGTTGTAGCTGATGGTGGTGTCGCTCTCGCCCTGCATCAGCTGGACGCGGGGCCGGTGTCCCGTGTAGCCGGGATCCATCTTTCGCACCATGTCGCCCCACTCCATCGCGGTGTGGCTGACCGTGCCGTTCGCGCAGGGATCGCTCCACTGCATGCTCGGGTCGTAGCTGGCGCTCCAGCACCCGGCAGGGACGCCCGCCCGCGCGGCGCCGGCGCGAAACAGGTCCGGATAGACGGCCAGCATGGCCTGCGTCAGCATCGCGCCCGACGAGCCGCCCATGATGTACACGCGCGCGGGATCGCCGCCGTACTTCATCAGCGTGTACTTCACCATCTGCGCGATGCCTTGCGTGTCCCCGCCCCCGTCGTGCTTCAGCGACTGATCCGAGCCGACGTCCCAGCAGTTCTGGTTCGGGTTGTCGGGCAGCACCAGGATGAACCCCTGCGCGTCCGCCGCCGACTTGAACATCGGGATGTTGCCCATCTGGCCCGTCGCCGTCGACCCGCAGGAGTGGGCCGAGACGACGATGGGGGGCTTGGTCGCCAGCTTGTCCGGCACGTAGATGTACATCTGCAGGTAGCTGGGCAGGTTCACGCCGTTCGTCCACGTCGAACGGGACAGCATCGTCAACGACGCGGCCCGCGCCGGCGACGGCGCTGAAAGGGCCAGCACGCCGGAGGCGGCACAGGCAATCGAGAGCACGAGGTTTCGCTGGCGGTTCATGCGATGTCCTTGATGAGCGGGGGGAGGGGCGACGGCGATCACGCGCGCCCGCGGGCGAAGGGCCACGCGGATGCCGCCTCACTAATTCCCGGCCACGCCAAAAGTGAGCCGACAATTTTCGAGTTTGTGAGGCGCCCTGCCCAAGCCGCCGCCGGGCTCTCAGCGTCAACCAGCCGCGTCACACGGGATCAGGGACATCGGGCTATCGGCGCTGCCGGACGCGCTCAGACCCCGTCGCGCAGCCTGACCGCCAGGCGCGATCCGCGCAGCGCCACGTCGGCGTTGCGGACGGCGATGCCCAGCGCCTTGCGCGTCCCCACCAGCACCACCAGCTGGCGGGCCCGCGTCACCGCCGTGTACAGCAGGTTTCGTTGCAGCATCACGAAGTGCTGCGTGTGCACGGGGATCACGACCGCGGGGTACTCCGAGCCTTGAGACTTGTGCACCGTCGCCGCGTAGGCGAGCTGCAGCTCGTCCAGATCCTCCAGCGAATAGGGGACCTCGCGATCCTCGAAGCGGATGACCGCCGATTCCTGGGCCGCGTTTTCCCCGTCGCCGCTGGCGATCCGCTCGACCCGCCCGATGTCGCCGTTGAAGACGTCCTTGTCGTAGTCGTTGCGGACCTGCATCACCTTGTCGCCGGCGCGGAACAGGCGGTTGCCGCGGGTCACCCCCGGCGCCCCCGCCGTCAGCGCCTCTTGCAGCAGCTGGTTCAGGTTCCCCGCCCCCAGCTCGCCCCGGTGCATCGGCGACAGCACCTGGATGTCGTGCGGGTGCAGGCCGTACTTGCGCGGCAGGCGCGTCACCACCAGATCGCGAATCAGCAGGGCCGCCCGCGCGGGGTCCTCCTCTTCCATCACGAAGAAGTCGCGCTTGATCGCCTCTGCCTCGTCCGGCCTGCCCGGGGCGGCGTCGCCCCGCGGGCCCAGCTCGGGCATCTCACCGTCGTGGATGCGGTGGGCGTTGCGCACGATCAGGCTCTGCCCCGCCTGACGGAAGATCTCGGTCAGGCGCACCGTCGGAACGACGCCCGACTTGATCAGATCGGCGAGCACCGTCCCGGGCCCGACCGACGGCAGCTGGTCGACGTCGCCCACCAGGACCAGCCGGGTGCCGGGCGCCAGCGCGGCGACCAGATCGGCCGCCAGCCGCACGTCCAGCATCGAGGCCTCGTCCACCACCAGCAGGTCGGCGTCCAGCGGACGCGCCGCCGTGCGCCCGAAGCCCGCCTGCGCGGGCCGCCACTCCAGCAGGCGGTGCAGCGTGGTCGCCGGCTGCCCCGTCGCCTCGGACAGGCGCTTGGCGGCCCGCCCCGTCGGCGCCGCGAGCGCGATCTGACAGCCCCGGCGGGCCAGGATCGAGACGATGCCGCGCACGATGGTGGTCTTGCCCACGCCCGGCCCCCCCGTCACCACCAGCGCCCGTGCCTCCAGCGCGCGCGTGATCGCCTCGGCCTGCTGCCGGGCCAGCCGGATGTTCGCCTGGGATTCGTACCAGGCGACGGCCTGCGCGGGATCGCGCGGCGGCTCGGCCGCCCCGCCCTTGATCCGCTTGGCGGCGGCCAGGCTGCCGGCGCCGTCGCTGTCGGCGCGCAGCAACGCGAGCAGCCCCTGCGCCAGCGCCACCTCGGCGCGGTGCAGGGCCGTGGTGTAGACGGCCTCGCCTCCCTCCAGCGGTCCGGCCTCGGGCCGCGCCTCGATGACGACCTCGCCCGCGCGCCCCAGCGCATCGATCGCCTGGTGCACCAGGGTCTCGTCCGTCCCCAGCAGCGCCGCCGCCTCGCGCGTCAGCCGCTCGCGCGCCACGAACACGTCGCCGCTGGTCGAGGCGTTCTCCAGCACGTGGCGCACGCCCGCCTCGATGCGCGCGGGCGCCTCGCGGCCGATCCCCAGCGCGGCCGCCAGCTTGTCGGCCGACAGGAAGCCGATGCCCGATACGTCGAAGGCCAGCCGATAGGGGTTCTCGCGCAGCAACGCCACCGCCGCCACGCCGTATCGCTTGAAGATGCGGCCCGCGAACGCCGGCGACACGCCGTAGCCCTGCAGGAACACCATCACCTTGCGCACCTCACGCTGGGCGCTCCAGGTGTCGCGGATGACGCGCGCGCGGGCCGGGCCGATGCCCGGCACCTCGCTGATGCGCCCCGGATCGCTGTCCAGCACCTCCAGCGTCTTGATGCCGAAGCGATCGACGATGCGCGACGCCAGCTCGGGTCCGATCCCCTTCATCAGGCCCGAGCCCAGGTACTTGCGGATGCCGTCCAGCGTGGCCTGCGCCAGCTCGGTGAAGCCAGTCACGCGGAACTGCGGGCCGAAGCGGGGCGTGTTCTCGCGGCGGCCCGTCACGCGCAGGCGGGCGCCCACGGGCACGCCCAGCAGGCCCCCGACGATCGTCAGCGGTTCGGGGACGTCGTCGACCTTCAAGCGCGCCACGGTGAACGCGCCGTCCGAGCCGGCGAACACGATCCGCTCGATCGTGCCCTGCACCGTCTCCTCGGGCGCGCCGTCACTGCGGGCGCGCGTGCGATCGAACAGATCCATGTGGATCGGGCGGCGGCCTAGTTGTCGTCGCTCTTGCTGTCTTCGTTCTCGCTCGAGCGTTGCTCTTCCAGCCGGCGGTAGATGGTGCGGGTCGCGATCCCCAGCAGCTGCGCGCACAGGCGCTTGTCGCCGCCGGTGTGGGCCAGGGTCGCGTGGATCACGCGCCGCTCGATCTCCTCCAGGGGCGTGCCGACCGCGAACGTCAGCGACTTTCCGTCGCCCAGCGCGCTCGAGCCGGTGCGCACCTCGGGCGGCAGATCGTCCGCCTCGATGGCCGACCCGCGCGACAGCACGACCGCCCGTTCGACGGTGTTCTCCAGCTCGCGCACGTTGCCGGGCCAGTCGTAGCGGGCCATCGCCTCGGCGGCGGCGCGCGAGAACCCCGCCAGGCGCCGCCCGTTGCGCTCGGCGTAGAACTGCAGGAAGTGCTCGGCCAGCAGCGGCACGTCCTCGCGCCGATCGCGCAGCGGCGGGATGGGCACCGCGATGACGTTCAGGCGGTAGTACAGATCCTCGCGAAAGCGCCCCTCGCGGACCGCCGCCCGCAGATCCTGGTTGGTGGCGGCGACCAGGCGCAGGTCGACCTTCACGGTGCGCCCGCCCAGCCGCTCGACCTCGCCCTCTTGCAAGACGCGCAGCAGCTTCACCTGCACGTGCGTGGGGATCTCACCGATCTCGTCCAGGAACAGCGTCCCGCCGTCGGCCTGCAGGAAGCGTCCGTCGTGGCGCTGCACGGCGCCCGTGAACGCGCCCTTCTCGTAACCGAACAGCTCCGCCTCCAGGATGCTCTCCGGCAGGGCCGCGCAGTTCACCGGCACGAACGGGCCGCGCGCCCGCGACGAGTACTCGTGGATGGCGCGCGCCAGCAGCTCCTTGCCCGTGCCGGACTCGCCCAGCAGCAGCACGGTCGCCACCGACGGCGCCGCCTGCATCACGATGTCCATCGTGCGCCGCCACGGCAGCGACTGGCCGATCGGGGTGCGCTTCTTCTGCGCCGCCAGCTGCGCGCGCAGCGAGCGGTTCTCCTCGACGAGCGACCGCTTCTCCAGCGCCTTGCCCACCACGCGCAGCAGGTGGGCGCGCTTCAGCGGCTTGGTGACGAAGTCGTACGCGCCCTGCTTCATTGCCTCGACCGCGTTCTCGACGGTGCCGTAGGCGGTCATCAGCACCGTCTCCGTCTCCGGCGACAGGCTTCGGCTGGCCTTCAACAGGTCCATCCCCGACATGCCCGCCATCATCAGATCGGTGACCATCACGGACACCGGCTCGCGGCGGACGATCTCCAGCGCCTCGGCGCCCGAGGTGGCCGTCAACACGCGCAGGTGCTCGCGCTCGAACACCTTCTGCAACGAATCGACGATGCCCGGCTCGTCATCGACCACCAGCAACGTCGGGGGGGGCGATCCCGGATTCACTGGCAACTCGGCTTGCGGTCCCGTCATCAGCAAAGTCTACGACAGAGTGTCAGCGCACCTGCAGTTTCCGCCAGCCTGACAGCAAAATGCCATTTTGACACTAGAACCCTTCTCCGGCGTGACGGCGTTCGATGGCACGAAAACTTCCCAGCCCAGGCCGTTACGAAAGCGTTGCATTACCGATTCGTAACAACTGGTGTCACCATTGGGTGAAAACATTGGCTTTTCCGCCAAGTTCCGCGGACCTAGCCGCCTGGCAGAAAACGTGCATTTCCTGCATCCGGGTCTGGGCCGAATGACCGGCTCGCCCCCCAACCCTCTCACCCAGCGAACTGCCATGACGGACGTCCGTACGCCCTCTCGGAACAAAGGTCCCCTCGCCTCCACCGGAATAGCTGGCTTCGATGAGGTGGTCGGCGGGGGCCTGCCGGTCGGCCGCCTCTTTCTCGTCCAGGGGGACCCTGGCGTCGGCAAGACGACGCTGGCCCTGCAGTTTCTGATGGCGGGCCGCGATGCGGGCGAGACCACCCTCTACGTCACGCTCTCCGAGACCATCGAGGAGCTGAAGCTCGTCGCCGACTCGCACGGCTGGTCGCTGGACGGCATCGCGCTGTTCGAGCTTCCCGCGTCCGAGAGCGTCTCCAGCCAGGACGAGAACACGCTGTTTCATCCCGCGGAGATCGAGCTGGGCGAGACCATCAAGACGCTGCTCGACCGCATCGATCAGGTGAAGCCGAAGCGGGTGGTGCTGGACTCGCTGTCGGAGATCCGGTTGCTGTCCCAGGGCCCCCTGCGCTACCGGCGCGAGGTGCTGGCGTTGAAGCAGCACTTCGCGGGACGCGGCTGCACGGTGCTGCTGCTGGACGATCGCACGTCCGAGCCGGGCGACCTGCACCTGCAGAGCATCGCCCACGGCGTCTTCTCGCTGGAGCAGCTGTCGCCGCTGTACGGCGCCGAGCGACGCCGCCTGCAGGTCGTGAAGCTGCGCGCCTCGAAGTTCCGCGGCGGGTATCACGACTTCGTGCTGGACACCGGCGGCATCCAGGTGTTCCCCCGGCTGATCGCCGCCGAGCACAAGAAGGCCTTCCCCCCGTCGATGCTGAGCTGCGGGATCCGCGAGCTGGACGAGCTGGTGGGCGGGGGGCTGGACCGTGGGACCAGCACGCTGCTGATGGGTCCGGCCGGCTGCGGAAAGTCCACCGTGGCCTGCCAGTACGTGAAGGCGGCCGCCCTGGCGGGCGAGCGGAGCGCGATCTTCGCGTTCGACGAATCGGCCACCACGCTGCTGGCCCGGTCCAGCTCGGTCGGGCAAGACCTGCGGCCCGAGATGGCGAGCGGCACCGTCGAGTTTCGCCAGATCGATCCCGCCGAGCTGGCGCCGGGCGAGTTCACCGCGCAGGTGCGCGCGGCGGTCGAGGAGCGGAACGTGCGCGTGGTCGTCATCGACAGCCTGAACGGCTACCTGCACGCGATGCCCCAGGAGAACTTCCTGATCCTGCAGCTGCACGAGCTGCTGACCTACCTGGGGCAGATGGGCGTGGTGACGCTGATGGTGGTGGCGCAGCACGGCCTGGTCGGCCAGATGGACAGCCCCCTGGACGTCAGCTACCTGGCCGACGCGGTGATGGTGTTCCGCCACTTCGAGACGGAGGGTCGCCTGCGCAAGGCGATCTCGATGCTGAAGCGGCGCTCGGGCCCGCACGAGGCCACCATCCGCGAGCTGTCGATGGGTCCAGCCGGACTGGCGGTCAGCGCTCCCGTCGGCGAGCTGCGCGGGATCATGACCGGGGTGCCCGAACACGAGCGGACCCGGCGCTGGGACGGCGCCGGAACACGATGAGCCCCCAAGCAGCGACCGCCGGAACGGTCTTGATCCTGGCGCCCGCCGGGCGCGACGCCCGACTGGCCGCCTCGGTGCTGGAGCAGGCGGACATCCGGGCGCGGGTGTGCCAGGACGTCGAGGCGCTGGTCTCGGAACCGCCGGAGCAGCCCGCGGCGTTGCTGCTGACGGAGCACGCGCTGACCGCCGGGCTGCGCGACCAGCTGAAGAGCTGGCTGGCGCGGCAGCCGCTGTGGTCGGACCTGCCGGTGGTGGTGCTGACCGGACACCCCGCCGGTTCGGACAAGAAGCGGTTGCTGGCCGCGATCCTGGCCGAGCTGGGCAACGTCACGGTCATCGACCGCCCCATGCACCGCGAGGTGCTGGTCAGCACCGTGCGCGCCGCGCTGCGGGCGCGCGGGCGGCAACACCAATCCCGCGAGCTGCTGGAGCGCCTGGAGGAGGCGGTCCGGCAGCGAGATCAGTTCCTGGCCATGTTGAGCCACGAGCTTCGCAATCCTCTGGGCGCCATCCGCAACGCCACGGAGGTCCTGTGCCGCCAGTCGCCGCCCCCCCAGGTCGAGCGTCCCTTGGCGATCGTCGATCGCCAGGCCAAGCACCTGGGCCGGCTGGTCGACGATCTGCTGGACGTCGCCCGCGTCACCTCCGGAAAGATCGCGCTGCAGAGGACCCGCTGCGAGCTGGGTGACATCGTCGAGCGGGCGGCGCGCCAGCTGGAGAGAGCGATCGAGCAGAGCCACCTGAAGCTGCAGGTCAAGCGCGGCTCCGGCCCGGTGATGGTGGACGCGGACCCGGTGCGCATCGAGCAGGTCGTCAGCAACCTGCTGACGAACGCCGTGAAGTACACGCCGCGGGGCGGGACGCTGGAGGTCACGGTGCAGGCGAAGGGGAACGACGCCATCATCAGGGTCGCCGACTCGGGCGTCGGGATCGCCCCCGAGATGCTGGCCAACGTGTTCAAGATGTTCGTGCAAGCGGACCGCAGCCTGGATCGCTCGCAAGGCGGGATGGGCATCGGCCTGACGCTGGTGCGGCTGCTGGTCGAGCTGCACGGCGGGAAGGTCGAGGCGGCGAGCGGCGGCCTGGGCAAGGGGAGCACGTTCACCGTGACGCTGCCGCTGCTGTCCGGTCCCGGCGCCATCGCGCCCGAACCGCCGGCGAACCAGCCCGTCGCCACCGGACGCCACGTGCTGCTGGTCGAGGACAACGTCGACAACCGGGAGATGCTGCAGGCGCTGCTGGAGATGGACGGCCACCGGGTCGAGACGGCCGCCGACGGTCTTCAGGCGGTGCAGCGCGGGCTGGACCTGAAGCCGGACGTCGCGATCATCGACATCGGCCTGCCGGGAATCGACGGCTACGAGGTCGCGCAGCGCCTGCGCGCCGAGCTGGGGGATCGGGTGGTGCTGGTGGCGCTGACCGGGTACGGGATGCCGGAGGACCGGCTGAAGGCGGCGCGCGCCGGGTTCAACGTGCACCTGATCAAGCCGGTCGGCCTGCCCGAGCTCGAGGCCGCCCTGCAGCGGTGAGCGCAGGCGCGCCGCGGAGATCCACGGCGCGCTCGGGATGATCTAGAGAAGGCCCGCCAGCGGGCCGGTCGAGTCGGCGGTGCCCGGCTGGGTGCCGAACGTGTTCACGTTCACGCCGAACGCCTGCGCGATCGAGACCAGCAGGTGGTTGTTCGTCACGCCCATGAACGAGGAGTCGCCGGGGGCGCACCACAGGTTCGACGACGGACAGTCCGGCGAGACGCGCAGGCGGCGGCCCATGCGGAACTTCGTCAGCGACGCGCCCCCGCCCAACACGATGGGCACGTTGCGCGTGCTGTGCAGGGCCGGGTTGCCCATGTCGCTGCTCGAGTAGATCAGCGAAGCGTCCAGCACGCCGAAGGCGTCCAGCTGCTTCATCAGCGACGCGTACTTGCCGTACGCGTACTTGTTGAACGTGCCCAGCAGCTTCCAGGTCGCCGAGTCGCCGGCGCCCACCGGGTGGCCGTCCGAGCCCATCGGCGAGCCGTTGTAGACGTGCGCCACGCTGCCGTGGTTGTCCGTGGGCAGGTTCAGCGGATTGCCGGCGTAGGACAGGTCGTTCATGTACAGCGTCGCGAAGCGCGTGATGTCGCAGGCGAACGCCTGCGCGATCAGCGCCAGGTGCGCGTCGGTGATGGCGTCGAAGTAGGGCTCGCCGCCGTTGTACTGCTTCAGCTTGGGGAACTTGCTGGCGTCCGGCTTCACCGGCATGCACTGGGCCGAGCCCATCTGCGACACGGCCGTGATCTGCTTCTGCAGGTCGTTCAGCGCGTCCAGGTGCTGGTCCAGCTTGTCCTGCTCGGGCTTGGCCAGGCGCGGGCGCAGGCGGCCGATGTCGCCGCGGATGAAGTCGAGGATGCTCTTCCCCTGCGCCTGCTGCCGCGCCAGGGCCGCCTGGGCGCCGCTGTCGTTGGGCGCCACGAAGTTGCCGAACAGCGTGTTGAAGGCCTGCACCGGGTCGATGATCTTGGGCAGCGCCGCGCCGCCCACGCCGTAGGACAGCGTCGACCCCGACTTCGTGTCGTCGTTGCCCACGCCTAGCGCGATGCTGGTCACCGCCGTCGACGCGCCCAGCTTCTGCTCGACGGCCAGGAACTGATCCAGCGACGAGTTCATCGGCTTCCCCGCCGACGAGTCGATGCGGCTGCCGGTCAGGATGGTGCCCGCGCTGTCGTGCCCGTTGGCGTTCGACATCAGGTCGACGCCCTCGAGGATCAGGATCTTGTCCTTGAAGCTCTTGCCGTACGTGCCCGCGTCGTCGAACGGCTGCAGGATCGAGTTCGCGAAGGTCAGGCTGAAGTTCGTCGACTCGACCGCGCCGTTCGAAAGCGCCGTCGACTGGTCGGCGGTCTGCATGCCCCACAGCTCGGCGGCGATGCCGTGCGGGTGGTACAGCGTCACGAAGCGCAGCGGCGGCGTATCACCGGCCGCCTCGGCGTAGCTGTTCTCCAGCACCTTGAAGAACGGCACGCCGGCCAGCCCGGCGCCCACCCCGCGCAGGAAGGCCCGGCGGGCGGGGCTGATGGGCTGGTCCTGGCGCCGGTTGCCCTGGCGATTGGTATTGCTTCGGCTGCTCATTGGCCGCTCCGCGTGGTGAAGGCCGGGCTACGGACGTACGCCACCAGGGTCTCGATGACGTTGCCTTGCTTGTCGGCGGGTAGCTGGCTCCACAGATCGACGAAGGCCTGCTCGGGATCTACGGCCAGGTTGTCGCTGCGGCCCGCCGAGGCGCGGAACACCTGGCGCGCCATGCACGCCCGCACCTGCGCGCTGCCGGCCAGCGCCATCGCCAGCGCGTCGCTGTCCGCGTAGCTGCCGTCGAAGTCCGTCTTCTGCTCGTCGTCCTTGTCGCCCACCGTCGTGGCGGTGATGACCGGCTGGTTGTTCTCGGTGGGCTTGCCGTTCGTCACCGGGCGGGCCATGCCCATGCCGTCGTACTTCTCGAACGAGAAGCCGAACGAGTCGATGCTGTCGTGGCAGGCGGCGCACATGGGATCCGAGACGTGCGCGGCGAAGCGGTCGCGCGTCGTCTTCGTCGGATCGGGCATGGGGGGCACCACCGAGATGCTCAGCGCGGCGGGCGAGCCCAGCGCCATGCAGGCCACGCGGCGCATGATGGCCACGCCCCTGAACACGGGACCGCTCTCGCTGGCGTGGGCGTAGACCGACAGGAAGGCGCCCTGGTTCAGGATGCCGCGCCTGCCCACGCTGGCCAGCGAGGTGCGGCCCGACGACGACGCCTGGACGCCGTACGCGGCCGCCAGCTTCTGGCTGGCCATGGTCCAGTCGGCGCTCAGCAGCTCGTTGACGGTGCCGGTGGAGTTGACCATCACCTCGCGCACGAAGTCCTGGCTCTCGGCCACGATGTCGTCCTTCACGTCGGAGAACTTCGGGTACACCGTCGAGTCCTTGGCGATGCCGTCGATGCCGTCGATGCCCAGCCACTCACGCACCAGGCGAACCAGGCCCGTCTGGGCGGCCGGCGTCTTCAACAAGCGGCGGGCTTGCTGCTCGCGCATGTCGGGATCGCCCAGCTGGTTGGCCGCCGCCAGCAACGTGCTGTCGGGCGGCGCCGACGTCAGCAGGAACGCCAGCGCGGACGCCGTCTCGTTCGGGGTCATCGTCACGACGGCGCCGGTGGCGGGTGGGGTGGCGCCGGCGCCGATCTCCGTCACGTACAGGAAGCCGGCCGACTGCAGCACGGCGCGCGTGATCAGATCGATGCCGTCGTTGTAGGCCGCCCCATCGGCGCCCGCGTGATAGATGGTGATCAGCGACGCCACCTCGTCATCGGTCAACGACCGCCGGTAGGCCGACGCGCCGAACGCCTTGATGAACGTGGTGGCGCACGCCTCGCCGCCCTTGGTGGTGTCACTGCAGGGCGCCAGGCCGGCCAGCTTGCCGTTGCCGCGCGCCTCGGTCACCAGCGTCGTCGCCGCGTCGCTGAGCTGCTTCGCCAGCACCGGGTCGACCCGCTGCGCGTCGTTCACCGTGAAGCCGCTCTGCCGCGAGTCGGGCGGAAATACATTCGCGCCGATCGTCTGCGAGGTGCCGAGCAGCGCCTGCACGGCGGCGTCGTACTCGCGCACGGTCAGGCGGCGGATGCGGGCCGGCAACAGCGTGTCGCCGGGCGAGCCCGCGCCGCCGCTGCCGGAAGCGCCCCCAGAGCCCGAGCCGCCCGAACCCGGGTTCGACCCGCCGCCCGAACCCGAAACGGTCGACCCACCGGTGCCGCTGCCGCCGCTGCCGCTGCTGCCGCCGCTGCCGGAGGTGCCGTGTCCGCCGCTACCGACTGCACCCGACCCGCCCGAGGCGCCTTCCCCCTTGGTGCCGCTGTCGCTCACGCAGCCGGCAAAGAGGGGCGCGGACAGACCGGCGGCCAACAACACCCGTAACGCGAGCCGAGGCGTCACCTTCATCGTCCGTATCAAGTGTACGGCCGCCCGAAAATCGGTTCGCTTTTGGTGCCGAATCCTGACCCGGACTTCCGAAAAGTACGCGTGAGTCGCCCAATATCCCACCTGTGCGTACTTCCGAAGGGCTCGCGGGAGCCAGCGCCGTCTACGACGAGGGCTTCGGGGCGACCTTCATCTTCTGGGTGGGCAGTCGGATGGTGAACGTCGCGCCCTGGCCGGGCGGGCTGTCGACCGTGATGCGGCCGGCGTGGCGTTCGATGATCCCGTGCACGATGGACAGGCCCAGGCCCGAGCCCTCGCCGACGTCCTTGGTGGTGAAGAAGGGGTCGAAGATGCGCGGCAGCACCTCGGCGGGGATGCCGGGGCCGTCGTCGCTGATCGTCAGCACGGCGGCGTCACCGTCGGCGGCGGCGGCGATGCGGATGATGCCGCCGCCCTCCCGGCCGCCGATGGCCTGCGCCGCGTTCGTCAGCAGGTTCATCACCACCTGATCGATCTGACCGGGGAAGCCCATCACGCGCAGCGCAGGATCGACCGCCTTCTCGATGCGGACGTTCTTCAGGCGGTGGCGCAGGAGATCCAGCGTGTCGTCCACGCTGCGCGCCAGGTTCACCTCGCGCGGCTGCTCGTCGTCGCCGCGCGAGTAGTTGTGCAACGCCTGGACGATCGCCTTGCTGCGCGTGGCGCCGCGCTGGATGACGGCCAGCATCTCCTCCGCCTCTTGGCCGCGCGCGCGGATGGTGGCGGCGTCGGTGGCCTCGGGCAGCGCGCGGATCAGCTCCTCCAGCGGCCCGATGGTGTTGATGACGGCGTTGACGGGGTTGTTGATCTCGTGGGCGATGCCGGCCACCAGGCGGCCCATCGAGGCCAGCTTCTCGCTGCGCACCAGGTCGTCCTGCGCGCGACGCAACTTCTCCAGGGCGTCCCGCAGCTCGCCGTTGCGCTGCTCCAGCACCTCGGTGCGACGGCGGACCTCCCGCTCGAGGTCGATGTTCAACGACTCGGTCGAACGCAGCTTGTCGCGCAGGGCCCGCCGCATCTCCTCGAACGCGAACGTCAGGCGGCCGATCTCGTCGGCCTCACCGGACGGGGGGACCGGCCGCGCCAGCTCGCCGCGCGCCATCTCCTCGCTGCGCATCTCCAGCGCGCGGATGGGCGTGACGATGTCGCGCACGATCAGCAACACCAGGCCCAGCGACAGCGCCAGCACCAGGGTGACCGACGCCACCAGCGTCGGCGTCTGGCGCGCCGGCGACAGCGCGAACAGCACGACCAGGCCCGACGTCAGCACGGTGACGGTCAGGAAGAAGCCCACCAGCTTGCCGCCCAGGCCCGCCGTCGACCGGACCTCGTTGACCGGCAGGTAGTGCCGGGCGCCCAGCTGCCCCAGCAGCGGGCGCAGGATATCGCGCAGCAACAGGATCTCGTACAGGCCCATGGCCAGCAGGATCAGCGCCACCGCGGCCAGCAGCCGCAGGGCGGTCGCCGTGTCGAAGCCGATCACCCGGCGCCCCATCGCGATCACCGCCAGCGCCGCCAGCATCGTCCACAGCACCTGATAGGCGCCCAGCCGATAGGGCAGCGACTGGGCGGCGTTGAACGCCTCGATCGCCTTCGGCTCGTCGCGCGCCGGGCCGCGCACGGGCGGGAAGCGGACGGCCAGATCCAGGTAGCGCTCGATGGGCAGCGTGCGGCGGTACAGCGACCGCCCGCAGAACACCAGGGCCGGCACCAGCGCGGGCGCCGTCAGCGCCATCATCATCGCGGCGTGGCGCGACGACAGCTCGGTGAACACGGTCGTCAGCGCGGCGATCACGGCGTGGGTGATCCCCATCAGCGCCAGCGCGGTGCGCGCCAGCCGCCGCCGGTACACCGTCGAGAACACCCGCAGCGGATCGCTGTTGGGCAGGATGGCCCGGCGCGCGTCCTCCAGCAGGCGCTGCCAGGCCAGGCTGCGGATGGTGCCCGCGGCGCCCGCGTACAGCAGTGCCATCGTGACCAGGCCCGCGCCCGCGATCCACGGCTGGCGGTGCCCATGCACCAGCCCCACCGCCAGCAGGATCGCGCACGCCACCCACACGGCGACCCGCAGGCGGCCCGCCTCGATGGGCGCGCGCCGGATCGCCTTCTCGACGTCGGCGGCCGCGGCGGTCGAGAACGCCTCCCCCCGTCGCTTCATGGCCAGCGCGATCCAGACCGGCCGCACCGCCGCCACGCTGCCGAACAGCGACAGCGTCCACAACCCCAGGAACCACGGCGCCAGGCTCGACACGACCGTGCGCGCCGGCACACCGGCGGCGCCCAGCAGCACGATGGGCGTCCCGACCAGCGCCAGCTCCAGCAGCATCAGCGCCACCTCGGCCAGCACCAGCCGCGTGCCGATCCGCGCCGGCACCCGAGGCACCGCACGGCGCTCCCCCCCCGAGGGCGCCGGCACGGCTTGCGGTGCGGTAGCGGTCACGGCGTGGATTCTATCCTCAATCGCGTTCGTCTCGCCGATTCGTGCCGGCGCTGGATCCAGCGGCGGCGCGCCGCGGGGCGCCCCGCTCCGCGGAAATCCGCGCTACAGTTGGCTGCTCTCATGACGTGGGAAACGATCCGGAATCTGGTGCGCGACGAGTGGGTCATCCTGTCGCTGTTGCTGGTGTGGTCCCTGGCCGGCCTGACGGTGATCTGCGAGCGCATCTACTCGCTGTGGAACGTGGTGCCGAAGTCGACGGCCTTCAAGGACAAGGTGATCGCCGCGCTGGAGGGCGGTGACCTGGCCAAGGCGTCGGCCCTGTGCGAGACGTCGCCCGGCCCGCTGGCCGAGGTCTTCGAGCGCGGCCTGACCGTGTTCCGCAAGACGCCGGGCAAGACCGCCGAGGCGGTCGCCTCGCAGCGCGCGGCGGTGGTGCTGTCGTTCAAGCGCTACCTGTGGGCGCTGGGCACCGTGGGCTCGTCGGCGCCGTTCGTCGGCCTGTTCGGCACGGTCGTCGGCATCCTGAAGGCGTTCCAGTCGATGTCCGTCGCCGGCACCGGCGGCTTCAAGGTGGTGTCGCAGGGCATCGCGGCCGCCCTGGTGGCCACGGCCGCCGGCCTGCTGGTCGCCATCTACGCCGTCGTCGCCTACAACTACTTCGTGGCGAAGGTGAACGGCCTGGCCATGACGTACAAGCTGTTCACGGACGAGTTCCTGCTGGCGCTGAACGAGTACGCGAAGACGAAGCCCGCCGACCCGAAGCCGACCGTCTAGGACCAGGACGGGGACACCTGCGATGAGCATCAACGTTCAGATGGACGACGGCAGCGTCACCGGCGAGGAAGGTGGCGGCGACGGCGTCAGCTCCGAGTCGGTGGTGGCAGAGATCAACATCACCCCGCTGACCGACATCTTCCTGGTGCTGCTCATCATCTTCATGGTCACGTCGACGGCCCTGGTCGAGTCCGAGGCCTCCTCGCGCGCCGGCATGAAGGTGGTCCTGCCCAAGGCCAACGCCGCCGGCCCGGTCTCGCAGCGCCGCAGCGACCCCGTCCTGACCGTGACGAAGGGGAACGAGATCTACCTGGGCGCGAAGAAGATCGACCCCAAGGATCTGGAGGCCGAGATCCACAAGGCCCTGCAGGACGTGGGGTCCGAGACGCTGCTGATCCGGGGCGACAAGAACGTGCTGCTGGGCTCGGCCGTCGACATCATGTCGACCGCCAAGCGCGCCGGCGCGTCGCACATCGCGATCCTGACGGCGCCCGGCGCGAAGTAGCGGCGCGGCTGACTCAGCCGTTGACCAACTGTTGCGCGCCGTCCGGTCGCGCTTGCTAGGGTTCGGCGGATGGCGCAGCCGTCGCAGCTTCCCGGCGAGGCGCCGGAACGACGACAGGAAGCCCGCCCCGGCCGGCGGACGTTCGAGCTGGCCGTGCTGTTCGGGCTGGTGCCGGGGCTGCTGGCGCTGGCGCCCCGCTGGGCGGTGTCGCTGGGCATCCTGGCCAGCGGCGTGATCGCGCTCGCCGCGCTGGCGCTCGATTCCACCTCGTCGACGCCGCCGGCGTTGCGTGGCCAAGCCGCCTTCCCGCGCCGTGAGCTGACCCGCGTCGGCGATCTGGTGGCCGGTGGCGAGCACGGGAAGGCGCTTCGCTCCGTGGGGCGGCGGGCGCTGGCGATCGCGGTGGGCCTGTTCGCGCTGACGGCTTTCAGGTCACCGGCGGCGCTGTTCGGTCTTCCGCGGCACCGGCCCGCGGTGTGGGCGATCGTGATGGTGCTGTACCCGCTGTCGGCGTACGCGCAGGAGCTGGTGTACCGGCCGTTCTTCTTCCACCGCTACGGGCACCTGTTCTCGACGGCGCGACGGCGGATCCTGGCCAGCGGGCTGCTGTTCGGATGGGCGCACGTCATGGTGAACAACGTGCTGGCGATCGGGCTGGCGTCGATCGGCGGGATCCTGTTCGCGTCGACGTACGAGCGGTCCCGCTCGACGATCCTGGTGTCGCTCGAGCACGCGGTCTACGGCGACCTCGCGTTCACGATCGGCCTGGGCGGGGTCTTCTATTCGACGGCGCGGTGGATCGGCTGAAGCGGCCCTCGTCACTCCGCGGTCGACAGGGTCAGCGGTGAGGGCGGCACGGCGATGGAGCAGGCGCGGACCAGGTGAAGCGCGGCGCGGTCGCGGCGCGCCACCAGCGGCGTGATTCCGCGCGCCAGCAGCGGCTCGACGGCTCGCTCGGGCCAGGCCACCTCGCCGGCTGGCGCCAGCCGCGACTCTCCGTCGTCGTCGAAGGTGTGCGACGGCAGATCATCCAGCTCGGCGCCGTCGGGGGTGCCGGACCACTCATTCTCGCGAAAGGCGGCGGCTTGCAGCTGCGCCAGCGCGAACGCGCCGCTGCCCCACAACCGCTCGTCCGACGGCGAACGCGTCGCCGCCGCCGACAGCTCCTCGAAGGGGAACGACTCGATGGGCTCGGTCTTCCGCCCGTAGGGCAGCCGGGCCAGCACGCGCGGCAGCACCAGCGCCACCGACCGCGCGACCGGGCTGTCGCGCAGCGCCTGCCAGAACTCGGCCGCGTCGCCGCCGGCGGCCGTCTGCCACCGTGCCGGATCCGCCGCCTGCTCGGGCGACCCGCAGCCCAGCAGCGTCAGGCTGGCGTCGGCCAGCAGGACGGCGCCGCCGCGCGCGGCCAGGGCGCCCAGCGCCGCCAGCCGCTGCAGCTCCGCCAGGTCCAGTCCGAACGGCCACGCCACGGCGATGACCGACCAGGGCCGTCCTTCATCGATCAGCAGCCGGTGCAGCTCGCTGCGCCCCAGGTCGCCACCCGCCGCGGTCACCGCGTCGTCCAGGTCCTGGGGACAGGCGTCGAACAGCGCGAGCGACAGCGACTCGTCGGTGTCGACGGCGCGCGCCAGGCGATCGACGCCGCGCCAGGCGGCCTCGGCGGCGCGCAGCGCGGGCGACGCCAGAACGGCGCGCATCCGCGCGGTCAACGCCTCGTCCAGCACCGCCTGCAACAAGGCGCGGCGCTGCACGTCGCTGTCGCTGGTGACGTGCGCGCGCACGGCCTTCTCCAGGATCCCTTGCAGCGCGCCGGCCGGGCTGGCCGGCGTGGAAGCAGCGGGCGCCCGGCCCAGCAAGCGCTCCAGCGCGGACGCCTCCGACTCGGTGACTCCGCCGGACGCAGGCGCTGCCGTGGACGGTGCTCCCCCGGTCGCTTGCCTGATCCAGGTCTCGACGGCGGCGAACGTCTGATCGCCGCCCGCCCGCAGCTCATGCCGCAACCGGCGCGGCTCCTCGAACATCGCCAGCCGCGCGAACAGCCGGTCCGGGTGGAAGTCCTCGATCCCAGCGGGCCTCATCGTCTCGTCGGGCAGCCCCGGCACCGCCACCGGAAGCGCGGGCGCCAGCGACGCCACCGCCCGATCCAGCTCCGCGGCGTCCACGGCGAGCGGCCGCCGCAGCGGGGTCACCGCGGCGGCGGCGCGCGCCGCCGCCCGACCGCTGAAGTCGCCCACCAGGAGCAGGCGAAAAGGTTCCCCTGACTCGCGCGGCCTCGGCGTGGCCCCGCCCCGCTTCCCGAACGCCATGTCGAATCCCATTCGTCCGCCCATGACGGCGGATTCTATGCCGGCGCGCGCCGGAACAAGAGCGGCAGCTGTCCCGCCGCCGCCAGCGCCGCGCCCAGCACGCACACACCCGTCCAGCCGGCCCGCTCCCACACGAAGGCGGCCGCCGCGGTCCCCAGCGCGCCGCCCACGAAGAAGCTGACCATGTAGATGGCGTTGATGCGGTTCCGCAGCGCCTGGTTCAGGCCGAAGATGATGGTCTGGTTCGCCAGGTGGCTGGACTGCGAGCCCGCGTCCAGCAGCACCACGCCCACGCCCAGCATCACCAGCGAGCGCGCGCCGACCGCGAACACGACGAAGCTGAGCACCATCGCCGCCAGCCCCAGCTGGTTGATCAGCGTGGGCCGCACCCGGCCCGCCACCCGACCCACGATGGGCGCGGCCACCACGCCCACCACGCCCACCATGCCGAACAGTCCGGCCGTCTTGCTGCCGTAGCCCAGCCGCGTGACGTGAAAGGACAGCGTCGACCAGAACGCGCTGAACGACGCGAAGCCCAGCGCGCCCACCAGGGCCTGGCGCCGCAGCAGCGGCTGGCCCCGCACGACGCCGAACAGCGAGGCCAGGATGGCCCGCCAGGCCAGCGGCTGCGACGGCCGCTGCGCCGGCAGCGCCAGGCGGATCAGCGCCGCCGTCAGCCCCATGAGCGCGGCGGCCATCGCGAACGTCGCGCGCCAGCCCACCACGCCCGCCAGCACGCCGCTGGCCGTGCGCGACAGCAGGATGCCGGTCAGCAGTCCCCCCATCACCACACCGATGGCGCGGCCCCGCTGCTCCGGCGGGACCAGCCCCACGGCGAATGGCACCGCCAGCTGCGGCAGGCACGACGCGAACCCCAGCACCAGGCTGAGCGCCGCCACGACCGGATAGCTGGGCGCGATGGACAGCAGCAGCAACGCGACCGCCGAGGCGAGCGCCGTCGTCACCATCAGCGCGCGCCGCTCGCGGCCGTCGCCCAGCGGGACCAGCAGCAGCATCCCCAACGCGTAGCCGATCTGGCACAGCATCAGCGCCACGCCCAGCGCGGCGGCGCTGACGTGAAGGCCATCGGCCATCATCGCCGCCATCGGCTGCGCGTAGTACAGGTTCGCGACGGCGATCCCGGCCACCGCGGCCAGCAGAGGCACGCGGTTCACCTGAGCACGTTCGGAGGGCGGTGGTACGGAGACGGGGGCGGCGGCGGTGCTCATGGGGCTTGTTCTCGCGTCCAGCGGGGCGGTGGGACCGTTTCGGGGTCCCTCACAATGCCCCGCCCGTGACGCCCGCGCCAACGCGAAGCGGTGGCCCGCGCCGACGCGGCGGCTCTCAGCCGGTGCCGCTCAGCAGGGCGTGCTCGCGCTCGAACAGGGCGGCCACCGCCTCCATCACCAGCCGCACGCGCACCGTCTCGCGGTGATCGGGCGGGATGACCAGGTACGCCTCCGCCGTCGCCACCACCTCGGGCGTCAGGCGCACCAGCCCCGGGTCGCCCTGCACGGTGAAGCAGGGCAACACCGAGATTCCCAGCCCGGCCCGCAGCGCGTTCGCGACGGAGGTCACGCTGCCGCCGGTCAACACGATGTCCTCCGGGCGGCAGTGCTCGGCCAGCCACTGGCCACCCGACGACCGTCCCGTGGCGCCCGCGTAGCCGACCACCGCCTGGCCCTTCAGCGTCTCCCCGGTCCGCAGCGCGCCCAGCTGGAACCCCGTCCGCTCCAGGTAGGCCGGCGAGCTGTAGATAGACCAGCCGATCTCGCCGATCTTCCGCGAGACCAGCGTGGGGTTCGTCTCGCGAAACAGGCGCAGGGCCACGTCGGCCTCGCGACGCATCAGGTCCAGCGCCGCGCTGCTGACCACCAGCTGCACCTGCACCTTCGGGTGCTCTTGCCGCAGCGCCACCAGCCCCCGCATCAGGAACGGGGTGAACGATTCGGTGGTGGCCAGCCGCACCAGGCCCTCGGGCCGCTGATCCTCGCCGCCCACGCGGCGCGCCAGCTCGTCGATGCCGGCCTCGATCGTCTGGGCCAGGTCGGCGACCATGTTGCCGGCGTCGTTCAGCAGCATGCCCTCGGGCGTGCGCGACACCAGGTGCACGCCCAGATCGGCCTCCAGCGCGCTCAGCCGGCGGCTGGCGGTCGACTGCTCGACCTTCATCTGGCGCGCCGCCGCGCCCAGCGAGCCGGCTCGTCGCAACGCCAGGACATAACGCAGGTCATCCCAGTCCAGGCCCACCCGGGAATGTTCTGCTCATGCGCCTGTTCATGCAAGCCGGGGGGCGAATTCCCGCATGGGGGTCATGCAAGAACAGCTGTACACGGCCCACCCGAGGGCGGGGTACAAGTGCTGTCCTCCCCCGGAACGCTTCCGCGCAGCAGCCTCGACCATTCCGACCACCACAGGAGACAGGCCATGAAGCTCTACATGCACCCGGTGTCGATGACCAGCCGCCCCGTCCGCCTCTTCATCGCCGAGAACAACATCCCCTGCGAGGAGCAGCTGGTCGATCTGATGACCGGCGAGCACATGAAGCCGCCCTATTCCAGCCTGAACCCCAACATGCTGGTTCCCATGCTGGAGGACGGCGACCTGCACCTGACCGAGAGCTCGGCCATCCTCAAGTACCTGGCCGACAAGACGGAGTCGCCCGCCTACCCGCGCGACCTGAAGAAGCGCGCCAAGGTGAACGAGCTGATGGACTGGTTCAACACGAACTTCTACCGCGACTTCGGCTATGGCATGGCGTACCCGCAAATCTTCCCGAATCACAAGCGGCCCGACGATTCCGTGCAGCAGGCCACGCTGAGCTGGGGGCAAGAGCGCGCCAAGAAGTGGCTGTCCGTGCTGAACGACTTCTGGCTGGGCCCGAACAAGCAGTACCTGTGCGGCGACAGCATCACCATCGCTGACTACTTCGGCGCCTGCCTGCTGACGCTGGGCGAGATCATCCGCTGCGACTTCGACCAGTACCCCAACATCTGCCGCTGGCTGGGCAACATGAAGAAGCTGCGCTCGTGGGCCCCGATCAACGAGGCGCTGTACGGCTTCGCGAACGCCATGAAGGACGTGCCGTTCGTGGCGATCTGACCCGGCGCTACGGGTCGGCCATGTGACCTTATCGGTTGCACGGCAGGAGACGAGGAAACACAGGACCCCAGGAAAGGAAGGACCATCATGATTCGCGGCTTGCACCACGGCGCGTACCGCTGCCGGGATTCGGAGGAGACGCGTCGGTTCTACGAGGATTTCCTGGGCCTGCCGCTGGCGACCACCCTTGAGATCAAGGAGACCAAGACGGGCCGGCAGACCGACACGCTGCACACGTTCTACCGGATGGGCGACGGATCTTTCATCGCCTTCTTCGAGGCGCCCGATCAGCCGTTCGAGTTCCACCGCCAGCACGACTACGACCTGCACGTCGCGCTCGAGGTCCCTTACGAGCGCCTGCAGCCGATGCTGGAGAAAGGGAAGCAGATGGGGATCGAGACGCGGGGCATCTCCGATCACGACTTCATTCACTCCATCTACTTTCGCGACCCGAACGGCTACGTGGTCGAGTTGACGGCGAAGATGCCTCATCACACCGAGGCGACGGATCCGGCGCGGAACGACGCGCGGGGAAAGCTGGATCGCTGGCAGTCGCGGAAGTCCCGCGACTAGAACGCTCGCCGTTCGGCGGCGCGCTCCGGACGTCGGGCTTCGATCGGACAGTAGTCCGACGTCCGCACCACGCGCGCCCCCGTCACTGGGGCGTGCGCGTGCTGGCGCCTTGCAAACGGTCGAGCAAGGCGCGCACCGGGGCGGCGGCCGGCGCGCCCTGCACCTCGACGGTGTGCCGGCGCGGTCCGTCCTCGATCACCAGCGTGTGCGTGAAGGCGTCGCGCTGCCGGGGCTCCGCCGCCGCCAGCGTCGCGGGCAGCGCGAAGACGTCCGCCCCCGCCACCAGTCCCTCCCACGCAGCGCGCTCGTCGGCCGGCAGATGGTCCGTGTCGATGACGGCCCGCTTGAGCATGCCGGCCACGCCGCCGCTGCGCTGGTAGGTGAGCTTCATGTCACTGCGATCGCCTCCGTGGTGACCTTGACATCGATCTTGACCGCTGCCCACCCCGCCTGCACCGCCTGCGCCTGCGCCGCCCCCAGCAACTTGGCCCGTGTGAAGGTGGCGTTGGCGGCTAGCTGGAAGTCTGCGTTCGAAGGCAGGTGAATGAAGGTCTGGTACCAGACCGGGCCGATCGTCTCCCAGGCGTTCTTCTGGGGACCGAAGGCGTGGCAGGCTTCGTAGAAGGCGCGGTTCGGGATCCCCGAGTTCAGGTGAACGCCGCCGCTGTCCTGGTTGGTCTTCTTGTAGTGATTCATGTCGGCGGGCTGGGGATCGCCGTCGTAGCCGGTGCCGGGCTTCTTCATGGAACGCAACGCATCGCCGTTCTTGAACAGGCCCTGCCCGATCAACCAGTCGGCGCTCGCCACGTTCTGCTTCAGGTGGTACTGCTTGATCAGCGTCCCCATCACGTCCGAGAAGGACTCGTTCAGCGCGCCCGACTGCCCCTGGTAGTCGAGGTCCGAGGTGTACTGGGTCACGCCATGGGTCAGCTCGTGCCCGATGACGTCGACCGACGACGTGAACGAGTTGAACTCGACGCCGTCCCCGTCGCCGTAGTCCATCTGGGTGCCGTCCCACTGGGCGTTGTCCCACCCGTCGCCGAAGTGGACGTACGATCGCAGGTTGTACCCCTTGCCGTCGACGGAGTTCCGCTTGAAGACCTCCTTGTAGAAGTCTCGCGTGGCGCGGGTGAACTCGATCACGTTCTTCACGTCGGGATCGGTCACGGCGCCGCCCTTCGACTCGCTCCACAGCAGCGTGGCGCCGCTGCTGGTCTCGCGGTGCTGGGCGTCGTACACGCTGATCTCGGCGGTCCCGTGCGTCTGCTTGCGCGCCAGCGCGACCGTGCGCGCGCCGCGCACGTGCGACGACAGGTTGATGCTGTCCAGCAGCTTGCGGCGGTGGTCGTCCGTCTTCGCCTTGCTGAGCATGTGCTCGAGCAGGTACGGCGGCACGATGCAGAACGCGGCGCAACGGCCAGAAGAATTGAAGTGCGTGTCGAAACGACGTGGCTTCATGGCATCCCTCCCTCGATGTTCGTCCCCGAGTCGACGCGCCTCGCCGCCCCCATCGACAAGCCCCCGCCTCGACTTCATTGATCGCGGTTCCCCTCCCCCCAGGGCCCGCGACGGTTTCCGTGCCTGGTCCGCATTCACGGTAACGGCCAGTTCGCCAGGCGGTCAACAGAATCCCGGCCGGCTGAAACCGTCCGTGATCGCGGCCGCGCCTGACACACACATGTGACAGAGGGCCCGGCGGAAGCCGCCGGACCCTCTGCGCTCAGGTCATCTGATCGTCATCGCCGTCTGACGTCACGGCGCCAGCACCTGGAAGCCGAAGTCACCGGTCACCACGAACGACTGGCGATCGGGCGCCACCGCGATGCCCCAGGCCTGGCCGGGCATGGTCCAGGTCTTCGTCAGACTGAACTGACCTTTCGGCTGCGCGGGGTCCTTCGACCACTCCTCGACCTTGCCGTGCCAGTCGTCCGCCACGAAGCGACTGTCGTCGATCCAGGCAGACTTGCCGATGGGGGTCTGGTCGGACGACGCGTTGAACGCCATCGACTGCAGCGTCATCGCGTACACGTCCAGGATCTGCAGCTGACCCGCGCCGGCGGCGCTGACGATGAGCTGCCCGTTCGGCGAGTAGGTGGCCCGGTTCATCTCGGGGAAGACGTTCTGGATCTCCGTCGCCTCCGTGCCGTCGCTCGTCTTCAGGATCCGGTCGACGCCGGACGAACCCGAGGTGATGAAGCGGCTGTCGTCCGGCGAGAAGTCGACCTCGTAGATGCTCTCGGGAGGGTTGGTGGGGATCGCCAGCAACTCGCTCCAGTCCCCGACCTTCCACACGTCGATGAACGCCTGCGCACCAGCCGTGATCAGGCGCGTGCCATCGTGCGAGAACGCCACCGCGCTGACGTAAGCGCCGCTGCGGGTGGGCAGCGCGCTCACCAGCTTGCCGGTGACCGCGTCGAAGACGGCGGCGGCGCTCGACTGCCCCACGCCGGCCCCCAGCAGGGGCGCGACGCCTCCCGCCGCCAGCAGCGTGCTGTCCGGAGAGAACGCGACGTTGTAGACGACGTTGTTCGTCTGCGGCACCTCGTACAGCAGCTTGCCGTCGCAGACCTGCCACACGTGCACGTTCGGCGACGAAGAATTCCGGGTGCTGGTGGCCAGCAGCTTTCCGTCGGGCGAGAAGGCGGCAGCCGTCGTCATGCCACAGGCGTTCAGGGCCCCGGGCGTCAGCGAGATGGTCGCACACGAGGAACCCGTGCCGATGGTCCCCCCGGTCCCCCCGCCCACGCTCCCGCCAGAGCCGGGAGCGAACGTCCCCCCCGAGCCGTGGCCGTGAACCCCTCCGGAGCCCAGCGGAGGGACGTCGATGCCGATCAGCGTCTCGCGACCGCATCCAGCGCCGGCGACGACTCCCATCGCCAGCAGCGACATGCCCAGCGACACCTTGGCGACCACCAGACCACGACCAGAGACGGGGCGACCGGGAAACATCTTCATGGGGAACCTCCGCACCGTAGATGGCGAGCGCATCGTCACTTTATGATCGCGGCGATGCGGCGCATTCGCGCCGCGTGGACCGAATCGGGGAAACGCGCCACGAAGCGGTCCGCGCGGGTGCGCGCCTCGTCCGTGCGTCCCAGCCGCACCAGCGCCGCCACGGCGATGACGTCGGCTTCCTGCGCGAAGGCCGACTGCGCCAGCGCGCGGCGGTTGTCCTCGACCAGCGCCAGCGCCGCGCCCGGGTCGCTGGACAGCGTACGCTGCGCCCGCGCGATCAGCGCCAGCTGATCGGCAGGGATGGCGCGATGCCGCGCGCGCGGCGCGGCGTCCAGGGCCTGCGGGTGGTCCAGCGCCGGCGCAGCGGCCGGTGGTGCGCTGGCGACCGGCGCCGGCGCGGGCTGGGCAGCCGGCGGCACGACCACGTCGCGCGCGTGCATCGACGCCGGCGCACGCCGCGCTTGCCGATACGCGGCCGCGCCTCCCGCCGCCAGCAGCGCCACGAACGCGGCCGTCAGCTTGAAGCCGGCGGCCGACCCCGCCGCGCTCGCGAAGGGCCGGCCGGTCGCGGCCGCCGCCTTCTCCACGGCTGCCACGGCCGCGCCCGTCAGCGCGGCGCCCAGGCTGGCGGTCAGGGCCGCCTCCAGCGCGCGCAGCTGGGCGTCGTTCGGTTCGCGGGCGCGTGCGGCCGACAGCCCCGTGGCCAGCGCCGACGCCGGCGCGGCCAGCGCGCGCAAGCGCGGGGGATCGAGCGGTTCCTTCATTTCGCCTCCCCGCCGCGGCGCCGCGGCTCCACGTCCAGCGAGCCACCCAGCGCGGCCAGCACGGCCCGGCGGGCCGCGTGCACCCGCGAGTACGCCGTCTGCAGCGGACAGCCGAGAGCGGCAGCGACCTCGTTCATGCCCAGCTCCTCGATCTCGTACAGCACGAAGGCCTCGCGCTGGGGGGCCGGAAGCGTGGCCAGCACGGTGTCCAGCTGCGCCAGCGCCTCCCGATGGCAGGCCGCCCGCTCTTGCTCGGGCGGTTGCGACGGTTCGGGCGGGTCGGCGAACAGGCGCTCGTGCCGGCGGTGCGCGCGGCGGCGAAAGTCCGACGCCACGCGCAGGCACACGCCGTAGACGAACGTGCGCAGCGCGCCCGGCGGGACCTGCTGCGCCCCCAGCCGATCGTGCACCACCAGGAACACCTGCTGGCTGGAGTCGGCAACGTCGCGTTCGCGGACGCCCAGCCCCAGCAGCGACCTCCACACGTAGCGGGCATGTTTGTCGAAGACCTCACGAAAGCTGGGGACCGCGGCCGCCCCGGACGCGTCATCGCCATCGCCATCGCCGGCGGACGGCGCCACGCCGCGGACAGACCCCGGGACCACGTACAGTGAATGGGGGCTGGCCACGCGATTTATGATCAAAAAACGGCGGACAGCCGCAGGCCGCCGATCACCGCCACCGCGGACTCGCGGAAGATGGAGACGATGTTGCCGTCGGTCGTGCCATAGCTGATCCGGTCCCGGAGCAACGGCGCCGTCACGCCCAGATGCGCCCCCACCGCCAGCGGGCCGACGAGGCGCCGGTTCAGCGCGGCGCCCAGCCCCGCGTCCAGCACCAGCCGATCCTGGGTGGAGGGGGTGGGAAACCCCACGCGCGAGATGCCCAGCCGGCCCACGTCACCGGCCAGGCAGGCCGCCCCCTCCCAGCGGCCCCGCACGACGTCGAGAGGACAGACGCCCAGGGTGGCCTCTACCCGCTGGAACGAGGCGCCGCGGCCCAGGGCATCCAGGGACGTCTGCCGCTGCCAACCTCCGAACGCCAGGAAGAACCTCCAGCCACCCGCCGTCGACAGGTACGCCGATACTTCGGCACCGAACGCCACGCCGGGCAGCAGACCCACCCCGATCTTCGCGCCCCCCTCCACGCCCGACCGCCAGCGACGGGACGACGGAATCAACGGAGGCGCCGGAGCGCGCACGAGGGACGCCGCCGGCTGCAGGCGCTGCGAGTTGGACACCGGTTCGGGGCGCGTGGGCGCAGGCGCCTCGGGCGGCGCAGCCATTGGCTGGGGCGCAACCTCGGGCGATCTAGGCTGGGAAGCGGGCGAAGCGGCAAACGCGGCAGCGCCGGCCAGCCCTCCGTCGTCCGCGGCTGCTTCCAGCGGCCGGGGTCGAACGCCGTCGTCCGCCAGCGCCAGCGCCGTCACCACGGCCATCGCCTCGAGCAGGGTCTGGCACGAGGCATCTCGTCGATCGAGCCGGCGCGAGCCCAGGTCCTTCCCAGCGTCGTCGCGCAGATGGACCTCGCCCACCCACCGCGCGGCGCCCGTCGCGGCGGCGGCAGGCTGCAGCGCGACGTCGGCCGTCACGTACACGTGGGCGTCGGCGGCGGCGCGCGCCGGCGAACGCCCCAGCGCGCGCTGCACCCGGGCGGCGAAGGTCGAGGCGTCGCCGCAACCTTCCGGCGAGGACGACCAGGCGAGCCACCCCGCGGTACCGGCGCTGGAGTCCGCCTGCGCCGTTGTCGTGACCGCGACCGTCGCCATCACCGCGATGGTCAGCTGGACCATCGCCGGCGGTCGGCGTCGCGCGCTCATCGCCCGGACGCTCGTCCCGGGGCATTGCCTGCCGCGACCGCGCGGGCCGGACGCCGGCGCGCCCAGCCGATCAGAAACCCGAGACCGATCAGGGCCAGCGCGCCCGGCTCGCCGCGCGCGACGCCGCAGCTGCACCCGCCGCTGTTCCCGCCGGAGGCGCCACCGGTCGCGGCCCCGCTGGCGCCAGCGTGACCGGCCCCGCCGCTGCCGTTCGGCTGGGTCGTGCCGCCAGCGCCCCCGTGACTGGGCGACCCGGCCGTGCCCCCGCTGGCCGCGCCGCCCGTTCCCGTGCGTCCCGCGACGCCGGACACGCCACCGGTCCCGGCGCCCCCGGGCGTTCCCCCGCTGGCGCCGCCGCCTGTTCCCGCGCGTCCTGCCGCGCCCGACACGCCACCGGTGCCGGTGCCCCCGGTGGCGCGGCCGCCACCACTGCCTCCCGCGCGACCGCCGCCGCCCGCCCCACCCGACCCGGCAACCGCGCCGCCGGCGCCACCGCCGCCCGCCCCGCCCGTGCCCGGCGGGACCGGCGTTCCGTACGGACCGACGGGCGCCGAGGCCGTCGTCGACTCGAACGCGCCCAGGTCCTTGGCCGTCGCCCGGGCGCGATACTGCCGCGCCGTCGTCTCGTCACGGTAGTACTCGCGGTCCGGCAGGTCGCCGACCGTCGTGGCGGCGGCGCCGATGGCGGCGCTGCCGGCGGCCAGGGTGAAATCGTTCTGGGCGGCGTTCCTGAACCCGGGGTCGGCGCCGGTCACGCCGGCGGCCAGCCCCGTCGCGTCCGCGCCCGTCTGCAGCCAGTTGTTCGTGCCGGTCACGTGCCCGTTCGCGGCGTCCTCGACGATCGTGGCCCGCGTGGTGCGCCAGATGATGTTGTCGTCCAGCTCGGCGTTCATCGTGGTGCCGTCGGCGTTCGACAGGTGAACCAGCGCCGCCCGGCCGTTCGACGCCGGGCCGATGAACGTGTTGTAGACCAGCTTCACGTTCAAGGTCAGGCCGGTGGCGCCCCCGTCGTTGTAGACGGCGACGATCTGCGACGTGTTCGACTGGCCGTCGCCCTGCACGATGACGTTGCCCCGCAACAGCATCGTCTGCGTCTCGGCCCCGGAGTTGTCGTCGTCGGTCATCAGGTCGCCCGCGTACGACTTGGCCCGCGCGAACCAGTTGTATTCGATCGTCGACTGCCGGGCGCGGACGTGGAAGTTCTGCGCCTGGACCGGATCGTGGACGTACGAGTACCGCAGCGCGAACGTGCCGCCGTAGATGTAGATGTTGTGGGAGGGCGCGCTGCTCGACGCCATCAGCGAGCCGTTGTGGTCGAACTCGCAGAACTCGACCGTGATGTCGCTGGCCTGGGAGCCGCCCGTCAGGCCGTTGTCGTTGTCATGGAACAGGATGTCGGTCAGCACGATCCCGTGCGCGCCGTTGTAGTAGCGGACGCCCGCCGAGTTCGCGCTGGCGGTGTGGCAGCCGGTGATCACGAGGCCGGACACGTGCACGTAGGCCGCGCCGGAGAACTGCCAGCAGCCGCGGCCGCGATCACCGGCCGTGTAGCTGCCGGGCGCGTCCTCGACCAGCGTGTCGCCCAGATCCCACACCGGCGGCTGCGCCGGATCTTGCGCCCGGATGACGATGGGCTGGGCGGCCGTCCCCTGCTTGGTCAGATACACGCGGAACTTGTACGTGCCGGGCGCGATCACCACCTCGTCGCCGGCGCCCGCCGCCTCGATCTTCGTGTAGCTGTCGCCGGGACCGACCGTGATGGTCGCCGCCTGGGCCACCCCGGCGGCGCCGGCCAGGGTCACGGCGGTCGTCACGACCAGACAAACCCCGGCGGCCGGTCCCAGGCGACGGAATCGCATCGAAACATTGTAATCCCCGCCGGCGGACGAACGCATTCGGCGCGGGCCGGGCCGGTGCACTAGGATTGTGTCGGCTGGCTGATGACCGTCCGGACCAAACTCTGGCTGATCGCCGTCTCCGTCGCTTTGATGGTGTTCGTGTCGTCCGGCGTGCGCCTGTACCTGACCCAGGCGCGCATCATCAAGGAGGCGCAGACCTCGGCCGAGGAGCTGGCCCACGACATCGCCGAGGACCTGAAGAGCGTCGAGCCCGAGGCCGACGACCGGGAGTACGAGGAGAAGCTGCTCGGCTACCTGAACCGGCACAGCCGCATCGTCCGCCTGGACCTCTACATCTATCGCGAGGCGTACACGCCCTCGAGCCGCATCGCCGCCCCGCGCGGCGATCGCCCCGAGATCACGCGCTTCGCGCCGCTGGCGCGCCCGCCGCTGGGGTTCACCAAGGCCTCGGTGGGCAGCGCGCAGTCCGCCCCCATCGAGCTGGCGGTCGACCTGAAGGGCCCCTGGAAGGCGACGCTGGTCATGCGCTGGACGCTGGGGCCGGTCGAGTCGGCGCTGCAGACGGAGCGGCGCGTGTCGCTGGTGACGGGCGTGGTATTGCTGGTGGCGTTGACGCTGCTCTCCGGCTTGATCACGAACCGGGTCATCGGCCGCCCCCTCGAGGTGCTGGCGACGGCCATGCGTGCGGTCGAGGGGGGCGATCTGTCGCGCCGCATCCCGGTGGCCACCGTCGACGAGTTCGGGCGGCTGTCGCAGGGCTTCAACCGCATGCTGGAGCAGATGTCGCGCGCCGACGCGCAGATCCGCGCCTTCAACCAGCGTCTGGCCGCCGAGATCGAGGCGGCCACCAAGGATCTGTCCGAGAAGAACACCACGCTGAACCAGCTGAACCGCCTGCTGGCCGACATGCGGCGCGACAACGCCTCGAAGGTGCAGCTGGCCACCCTGGGCCAGCTGGCGGCGCAGCTGGCGCACGAGATCGGCACGCCGCTGTCGTCGGTCTCGGGGCATCTGCAGCTGGCGCTGCTGCAGCGGGATCTGCAGCCCGCGCTGCGCGATCGGCTGGAGGTCGGCTCGCGCGAGATCGAGCGCATCAGCCGCATCGTGCGCGACTACCTGGACTCGACGCGGCCGCTCGAGCCCGAGCGCAAGACCACGGACCTGCCGCGCCTGCTGGACGAGGCCATCGAGCTGACCCGCGCCGTGAACCGCCAGGGCGCCCGGCGCGTGCGCGTCGTCAGGGAGCTGGACGCCGCCGACGGCGAGGCGCTGCGCGCGCTGATCACCGACCCGGGCCTGCTGCGGCAGATCCTGGTCAACCTGCTGACGAACGCCATCGACGCCGTGGTGGGCAGCGGCGCGGCCGACGGCGCCGCCGTCACGGGCCCGGGGCAGGTGAAGACGCAAGAAGGACGCGTGACGCTGGCGGCGCGCGCCGAGGAGGACCACGTGCTGATCACCGTCAGCGACACCGGGCATGGCATCCCGGACGACGATCTGAGCCGCATCTTCGAGCCGTTCTACACGACGAAGGGGCGCGGCAAGGGCACGGGCCTGGGCCTGGCCATCTGCCGCCAGCTGACCGCGGCGCTGGGCGGCACCATCGCCGTCGAGAGCGCGCCCAGCCGGGGCTCCACCTTCTTCGTGCGCCTGCCCACCAGCGGCCCGCCCGCCAAGGCCTCGGCCGATCCGCCGCTGCGCGCCGCCGGAGGGCGAGCGTGACGCGGGTGCTGGTGGCCGAGGACGATCGCGTGGCCCGCGATCTGCTGTGCGAGATCCTGCGCGCCGAGCACTTCGAGGTCGACGCGGTCGACGACGGCGCGGGCGCGGTGGAGCGCGCCCAGCCTGGCCGCTACGATCTGGTCGTGTCCGACGTGCGCATGGACCGCACCAGCGGCTTCGACGTGCTGCGGGCGTTCTCGGAGCAGTCACCCGGCACGCCGGTCATCCTGATCACGGCGTTCGGCGACGTGAGCGGCGCCATGGAGGCGATCCAGCGCGGCGCGTACGACTACGTCTCGAAGCCCTTCAACATCGAGGAGCTGCGCCTGACGGTGGCGCGCGCCCTGGAGCGCCGGCGCCTGGTCGCCGAGCAGAAGGCGGCCCCGGCCAGCGCCGCCGCCAACACGAAGATCGAAGACTTCGTGGGCAAGAGCGCCGTGATGCTGGACGTCTACAAGCTGGTGGCGCGCGTGGCCGCGTCCTCGGCGACGGTGCTGGTCACCGGCGAGTCCGGTTCGGGCAAGGAGCTGGTGGCGCGGGCCATCCACACCCACTCGCCGCGCGCGCACGAGCCGTTCGTGCCGGTGAACTGCACGGCGCTGTCCGAGTCGCTGCTGGAGTCCGAGCTGTTCGGCCACACGCGCGGCGCCTTCACGGGCGCGGTGGCGGCCAAGCGGGGCCTGTTCGAGATGGCGCACGGGGGCACCTTGTTCCTGGACGAGATCGGCGACATGGGACCGAAGATGCAGGCGCAGCTGCTGCGCACGCTGCAGGACGGTGAGGTGCGGCCGGTGGGCGGCGCCGAGTCGATCACGGTCGACGTGCGGCTGGTCTGCGCGACCAACCGAGATCTGGAGGCGGAGGTCAAGGCGGGCAAGTTCCGCGAGGATCTGTACTTCCGCATCAACGTCGTGACCATCAAGCTGCCGCCGCTGCGCGATCGACCGGGGGACATTCCCATCCTGGTCGCGCATTTCCTGGCCAAGCTGGGGCGCCGAGAGGGGCGCGCGCCCGCCACGATGTCGCCCGAGGCGTTGCACCTGCTGGGCACCTATCACTGGCCTGGCAACGTCCGTGAGCTGGAGAACGCCATCGACCGCGCCGTGGCGGTGGCGAAGGACGGCGTCGTCCTGCCGTCGGACCTGCCACCCGAGATCGACGTGCGACGGCGCGCCCGCGCCGACGCGGCCACCCCCCAGCCAATGAAGGGTGGCACCATCATCGAAGACCGGCCCACGCTGGCCGAGCTGGAGCGCCGCTACATCGATCTGGTGCTGACCGAATGCGGCGGCAACAAGAAGAAGGCGGCCGAGCGCCTGGGCATCGACCGCCGGACCTTGTACCGCGCCCTCGAACGCGCGGGCGTCGAGACAGGCGAAGAGCCGGGCGACGAGTGACGCTCCCGCGCTGAGCGATCGCCGATCCGGACATCGGCCTCTCCCGCACGTGTCGCTCGCGGGAGAGGAGAGGACCGGACAGCCGCGGCAGCTCTAGTGCGCGCCCGCGGGGCTACCGAGCGAGCCCGTGCCCGTGCCGACCCCCGTACCGGTGGTGCCGGTGCTGGTACCCGTGCCGTAACCGGTACCGCTGCCGGTCGTCGACGAACCACTGTGGGTCGAGCGCCGGCTGGTTCCCGACTGGGGGCGTGAGCCCGTGTCGCTGGCGCCCGTGCCCGTGGTCCCCGTCGTTCCAGTGCTGCCCGGCGTGGTCGTCGTACCGGTGCCGGTGCGATCGTTGGTGTTCCCGTAGTCGCCCGGACGGCGCGTGCTGGTGCCCGTGCTGCCCGCGCCCGTGCTGGTGCCACTCCCGGTGCGACTACCGCTGGTGTCGTCGGGCATGCCCCTGCCCGTGCCCGTGGTGCCGGGGACCGTGCTCCCTGGTGTGGTGCTGCCCGGCGAGGTGGTGCCGGGCGAGTTACCCATGCCCGGCCCCGGCATGCTGCTGCCGGAGGCCGCCGAGCCCGTACCACCCACGGACTGCGCAAGCGCCACGCCCGGCGCCATGAATCCAGAAAGAATCAGAGCCAACATCGTCGTTTTCATGTTCATCCCTTTCGAAGGGCGTCTTGTGCCCAATCGAGGGGCTTGCACTTCAAGCGCCGTACCACACCGGCGTCTCGAAAGGCGACAACGCCTCACGCGTCGCGGCTAGCTACGCGCAATAAGAGCTGTTCCCAGCCGGTGTGCCGGGCCGAGGGCGCCTGTCGCGGGCCCGCGAACTCCTGTTCCAGCAGCTCGAAGTCCGTGGCGCGTGACAGATCGACCCACCGCCAGTCCGGCAAACGCCCCGTCCGGCTGGCCCCGCTCAGCTGGTAGACCAGCAGCTGCACCTTGCCCTTGCGCACACCGTAGTCGTGCGGCTCTGCGATACGCGCGCCCCCGTCCAGCGAGAACCGGAGCAGTCTTCGCTCTGTGATGGCGCGACGGATGGTCGCGTCGATTTCCGGAGAGAACCTGCCCGATGTCGAGTCGGTCGTCATGTCAGCGGTCATGCGGGGGTCGCTCTGCCCCAGCTGGCGGCATAGCTCCAAGCACTCCGAAGCTTCCCTCAAGCGAGACGCCACCGCCGGGCCCGAGAGGTCGAGCTTCGTCCGCAGCCTGTCTTCTGGCCGGAGCGACCCTGCCAGGCGACTGGCCTCACGGAGCCGCGCGTCCACTGCCTCCCCCGTGAACGCGATTCGCGGCCGGGGCCCGCTCACCGATCGCCCTCTTGCAGATTCTGGATGTCCAGCAGATCGACCGGCCTCGCCGCGCGCGCCTTCATCCCAATCAGCGCCTCACGCGAGACGACCGAGATCGAACGGTCCCCGAACGGCAAGCGGGTGCGGCTTTGCCAGGCCGGTTCGAGCGATGGGTCCACCAGCATCAGGTCGAGCGTCAGAGCGTCGGCGTTCGCATCGATCTTGGTGACCCGTTGCATCTCGGTGCCGTCCTTGAACTCGAGGGGAAGAGCAGCAAGCGTGAACCCCTCACCGGCCGCGGTCTTCATGGCGCGTTCGCGATCGTGGGGCTGGATCAGGAGGTCGATATCCCTGGTGGCCCGGGGGGCGCCCCAGACGGCTACCGCCAGGCCTCCTACCAGCGCGTAGTCGATCCCGTCGCGATCGAAGGCGGCCAGCACGCCTCGGAGCTCGTCGAGAAGCGTCACGGCTGGAGATCGTAGCATCATCCGTCCTCGGATCTTTTGGTCGTCCGGTGCTTGCCCGGCATGGGCCGCGATCCAGGTTGAGGCGCCATGGATTCCTCGGACACGGACACTGGTGCGTCCTGGAAACAGCAGCGCGGCCGCCGGCGTGACGTGCTGGCGGCGGGCGCTGGAATGGCCGCGATGGCCATCGCGATGGGGAAGGGCAGACGTCTGATGGCCGGGACGAAGGTGCCCCAGAAGCCTCAGCCGGGCGCCCCCGACGAGAAGGACGTGCAGCTTCCCGCGGGCGCGGTGATGCCGATGCGCAAGCTGGGCCGCACCGGCGTGGACGTCTCTCTGCTGGGCCTGGGCGGCTTTCACATCGGCCTGCCCAAGGAGGAACAGACGGCCATCCGCATCGTGCGCATGGCGCTGGATCATGGCGTGAACTTCCTGGACAACTGCTGGGACTACAACGACGGCAAGAGCCAGGTCTGGATGGGTCACGCCCTGCGCGACGGCTACCGCAAGCGCGCCTTCCTGATGACGAAGATCGACGGCCGCACGCGCGAGTCGGCGGCCGCCCAGATCGATCAATGCCTGACGTCGTTCGGCACCGACGTCATCGACCTGGTGCAGATCCACGAGGTCATCCGCATGACCGACCCGGACCGCGTGTTCGGCCCCAACGGCGCCATCGAGGCGCTGGTGGCGGCGAAGAAGGCCGGCAAGATCCGCTTCATCGGCTTCACCGGGCACAAGAGCCCCGACATTCACCTGAAGATGTTGAAGACCGCCGAGGAGCACAAGTTCACGTTCGACACCGTGCAGATGCCGCTGAACGTGATGGACGCGCACTACGACAGCTTCCATCGCGTGCTGCCCGTGGCCACCCGCGCCGAGACCGGCGTGCTGGCCATGAAGCCGCTGGGCTCTGGCCTGTTCTTCAAGAGCGGCGCCCTGTCCAAAGGCGCCATCACGCCCACCGAGTGTCTGCAGTACCCCATGAGCCTGCCCACCTCGGTGGTGATCACGGGCTGCGACACCGTCGGCATCCTGAAGCAAGCGCTGAACGCAGCCTACGGCTTCAAGGCGGCCGAGGACCATCAGAAGTCCGTGCTCGCCAGGACGACGTCCGACGCGAAGGCGGGCGAGTGGGAGAAGTACAAGACCTCCGACGCGTTCGACGGCACCGCCCAGCACCCCTGGTGGATGGAGACCGCGTCGCTGAAGAAGACTTGACGGCGCGGCGCCGAGACCGCGGTGGTCCTCACCCCGCCACTGCAGTCTCGCGCCGCGCGGTCGAGGTGCGAATCACCCGCCCATCGTGTCGCTGTCCGGCACGACCGCGGGCTGGCGGTCCTCGGCGTTCTGCGCGTTCTCGGGGCCCGCGGACCAGGCGCCCCCGGTCAGGCGATCCAGCGCCGCCTTGTCCTCGGCGAACTGGGTCTCCAGCTGCTCGCGACCGGCGCGCGCCGACGACAGGCGCCGCGTCTCGTCGCCGAAGTGGGGCAGCAGCTCCTCCATCGTGAACACGTTCTGGCGCCTGAACCGGTCGGCCCGCTCGCGCGCCTCGTAGGGCGCCACCCCGAGCTGCTCGAGCGCCTCGCGGCCGCTGCGCAGCGCCGACTCGAAGGTCTCGCGCTCGATGGCCTCGATGCCGCGGCGGCGCAGCTCGACCCAGTGGCTGACGTTGCGGGCCCGCGCCACGATGCCCAGGTGGGGGAAGTGCTGGCGGGCCACGTCCACCAGCCTGAGGCTGCTCTCCTGACTCTCGACGGCGACGACCAGCAGCTTCGCCTGTTCTGCGCCGGCGGCGTGCAGCAGGTCCAGCCGCGTGGCGTCCCCGTAGAACACGCGGAAGCCGAACTTCCGCAGCATGGTGATCTGATCGGCATCGTAGTCCAGCACCGTGGCGCGGATGCCCGACGCGAACAGCAGGCGGCCCACGATCTGCCCGAACCGTCCGAACCCCGCGATGATCACCGGGGCGCCGTCGCCGTGGACGTCGTCCGGCGGCCGCTGCTTCGCCGTCGCCCGCATCACCCGGTCCTGCACGATCAACAGCAGCGGCGTCAGCGCCATCGACAGCGCCACCACCAGCGTCAGGATGGCGTCCCAGGCGCCCGGCAGCAGGTGCGCCTGCCCCGCCACGCCGAACACGACGAACGCGAACTCGCCGCCCTCCGCCAGCAACGCCGCGAACAGCCAGCGCTCGTCCGCCGCGATGCCCAGCAGCCGGCCGAGCGACCGCAACACCGCCCCCTTCAGCACCACCAGGCCCAGCACCAGCGCCACGATGGTCAGGGGCCGGCTGGCCACCAGCGCGAAGTCGATCGACATGCCCACCGCGATGAAGAACAGGCCCATCAGCAGGCCCTTGAACGGCTCGATGTCCGTCTCCAGCGCGTGCCGGTACTCCGACCCGGCCAGCAGCACGCCCGCCAGAAAGGCCCCCAGCGCCATCGAGATGCCCGCCGCCTGCATGATCTGGGCGATGCCCACCACCAGCAGCAGCGCGAAGCCGGTGAACACCTCGCGCAGGCCCGTCTTGGCGACGACGCGCAACAGCGGCCGCGTCAGGTAGCGCCCCAGCACCACCACGGCGGCGATCGCCACCAGCACGCGCGCCGCGCCGAACCAACCGCCCCCGGACGCCTCCTGTCCCGGCGCCAGCAGCGGCACCAAGGCGATCAGCGGGATGGCGGCGATGTCCTGGAACAGCAGCACCGCGAAGCCGGTGTTGCCGGTGGGCGACGTCAGCATGCCGCGCTCGCGCATCGTCTGGATAGCGATGGCCGTCGACGAGAGCGACAGCGCCAGACCGGCCACCAGCGCCCCCTTCCACGGTAACCCTGCGGCCAGGCCGCCGCCCGCCAGCACCAGACCGCAGGCCAGCATCTGCAGGCCCCCGCCGCCGAACACCGCCCGCCGCATCGCGAACAGCCGCCCTGGATCCAG